>Ga0335085_10000080_pt1 | contig 331171 bp, 265 predicted proteins | sample Lox_Sample_45_FD_206712 | JGI IMG/M metagenome (GOLD analysis project Ga0335085, IMG submission 206712) | Soil microbial communities from Loxahatchee National Wildlife Refuge, Florida, United States - Lox_Sample_4.5 | ecosystem: Environmental > Terrestrial > Soil > Wetlands | place: USA... | reverse complement strand
ACAAACCATCTAAGCGCGTTCCATCTTTGGGAGGGCACCAAGATCCCGGGTTTCTTCGGCACCCGTAAGTACTTCCGTCCCCATGCGTGGGCCATCGCGGGCTTGATCGCCCTGTTTGCGTGCGGCGGGCCTCACGCTCTCGCACAGTCAAGCACCTTAACCCCCGGTTTTTTAGAGCATCCGGCGGTGACGCCTCCGCTGTTGTTCCGCGAGGTCTGGCAGCAACCGCCCCATACCGGACCCCTAAATGACGAGAATCGCCGCATCACGCAGCAGGCCCTGACCAACCCGGACTTGGAACTGCGGCTTTACGGCCCGGACGCGCGCAACATACAGGCGACCGAGCACAACGGCATCCCCGATGTCTGGAACGGCTTCACGACCTCGCCCGTGGCACTGACGCTGAGATACAAAAACGCCTACCTGGATCTGACGGGCCTGACGAGGATGCGCTGGAGAACGCGCACGGAGAATCTGCACGTGCTGCATCCGGTCGTGAAGCTTGCCGACGGCAAGTTGCTCGTGGGCAGCCAGACGTTCCAGAGCCCACAGAGGCGGATGGTGGGATCGGAGGGCTTCACGGGCGATTTCGTGGTGTCCGAAGTCACGTTTGACGATCAGCGCTGGTTCGAACTCGATCCGGAGAGGGTCGTCGTAAGGCTGGAAGTCAATAACCCCGACCTGAGCCGCGTAGACGAGATCGGTTACGTTGATCTCATGCCCGGCGGTGGACACGGTACTGCCGGATGCTCCAACGTCTCATGGATCGAGGTCTACGCGACTCCACGCAAGCGTTGAGCGGGCCGGACGCTTGGCCATCCCCGGTACATACCTCCGAAGATGGCATCCGCTCTCACCGACGCCCTGATCGCTGCCGGGCTGAAGACTTTCGGTCCAATTTCCAGATCGCCCGTATTCGCCCGGAGCCTTGGTCGGCTGCCGAAGATGTTAGTAAAAGTGTTCGACTGATCGCGAGTGATCGACCTCCCCACCAACCTTCCGGAAGTTCCTGGAGCGGTCGCCGAACAGTCTGGCGCTCTCTACCTCCAAAACGACGAGATACGTTCGCTTATGATACGTCCGCCTTGCAAGCGCCCTGCCCTCGCGGCGGGCGCGGAAATTGCCGGGTTCATGACGCCGCCAGCCGAGGCGAGCGCCGCGAGGGTATCTTCATCGGGACGTATGACCTCTACTTGTGCTCCGCCGCTTCGTAGCGCATTTACTGCGGCGTCAAGCAAGACCAAACTTATGGAAGGAACGCCCGGAGGCCTTTGGAGCGCGAGGATCATTACTCGATCGAAGCCAGTCGCCGGATCCAACCGCGCGGTTGAAGTCGCCGCAGCCTCGGTCTTCGAGGCTGCCGTGCTTGCGCTCGCGGAATTTCGCAGGTGCGGATTTTGCGAGGTTGCATTTGGGCCGGCGACCCGCCTGACCATCCACGTCAGGCAGCCCGAAACCGAGCATATCGTTAGCGTGGGGAAGCTACAGAATTGGCTCGATCGCGGGGCCAAGAGAGCCCCAACGAGCAAGTCGCCAAGTCGAAGCTGAAGGAGATTTGGGGGAAAGTAGAACGCTTGGGGGGCTAGGTCGATTCGATCGCGGTCGACTGGGCATCGATGACCCGCGTGCCGGCCGCAACTTGAAGCCGCGATTCTTCCTCGGCCTTCTTGACCAGGTAATCACCGAGCACTTGAAGTTGTTTGTCTGTAAGCTTTTGCGGCTCCAACTCCCATAGCTTCGCGATTTGCAAATGTTCGTGATGGTGCCGGTACTTCTCGGGATTCATCGCTTCCAAGAGCCGGATCAGTAACTGATCCGAATACTCGACCTCGTACTGAGGCTCACCCTGGATGTAGACCTGCTTGCCGCGGTAGAGCACCGGTCTGCGCACACCCTCTACCGCCCGGCGAACCGCCTCGTCCTCGAGTGTTTGGCCAGCTCTTCGACGCGCTTCCTCGAACCGCGCGGGGTAGGTGGGATCCTCATCCAGCCAATCGTAGTGGGTTTGTCTGTGAACGCCCGCCCACCTAGCGGCCTTTTGCACGCTGCAGCATACCGCGAAAGCTTCCAGGAACTGCCGTTGGTGTAAGTTTTTGTCAGAATGACCGCTGTAGCGCTTGCGGCTGGATGACATTTCTGTGTGCCTCAATTGCGATGATGCCGCATGGGTATTCAACAGGTCAAGCGAATTTCAGGCTCGTTCCCGATGAGTGGACCGGGGCAGTGTTCACAACGAAAACGGCCTTTCAGTTCCGTTCGATAGTGCAAACGCCTGAGCAAGTTGACCGACCTTTCCCGGAATGTCGTCTTACACGTTGGGAAGGAATATCTATAAATACCCAACGTTCCGGGAACACTCATCGGACCGCTTCCCATCTCTCACGGGTCCAACCGTTTAACTCCCAGAAGTCACTCTTTCCGGGCCCCTGCGAATGTCGCACGATGACCCGATGTGCGGCCAAGTCTTCGAGCGCCCGGCGAACAGTTGAAATGGGATGGTCCAACGCTCCAGCGATGTCTGCGGTGGAGTTGGTTCCTGCATTCGCTGCCAGACTCTCAACCGCTCGACGCCTAAGGGCCGGTATGCAATCTAACCCAACTTTCCGGGTAAGCCTCCGTCGCTCACCAGGTGTAACGCCGGACACGGTCATTCCGGCGACAAGTTGGGCCAGCGTCCGCGCGAATCGACCTGGTGCTTCCGCTTCGGGTACGAACTCAATCTCTCGGTTATGGTAGTCGCGCTCAATGGCACTCCGGCAACGGACAACTAGCGTCGACAGGTCGATGAGAAACTTACGGTCATCGCCCTCCACTGTAATAGGCGCCGCCGGCATCGAAATCCCTTCGAACCAGAGCGTTACGGCACGCGTGAGTTCAGCGCGCATGGTACGTTCGGAGCCTACGTGCGCAAGTGCCGCGTCTGCCAACTCGTCGGCATCTGCCGCTGGAAGCCGATAAAGCAAGAACCTTTCGCCCAGACTCGCCATGACCGCGTGGTGTGAGTCCACCGCAGGGGTGCAACCAGCGATTAAGCCAGCCTTGCCGGTCCAGGCTAGAGTCTTCCCTCCATCAGTTCCGAGATGACGAGTCCATGCGCCATCGAACACCTCTCTCAGGGCCGCAAGGACCGCGCTGCGGGCCTCACGTTGCATTGAGAGGATACTTCCGAAATCTTTGAGCAGGATAGTACCTGATTGGCCGATCGTGCGAAGTAGGCCGCCGTGGGCGCCGTCGCTTCGCTCTCTTTTTGGGGTCCCCGACAACAGCGAAGCTTCGGTCAATGTCGCAACTTGGTGGAATTCCGGCAGCCCTGCCAGAGGTTGTAGCAATTCGGTCTTTCCACAACCCGGCGGGCCGACAATAAGAAGCCATACGGGATCGCCAAGTAGTCGGTTAGCTACCGCAGTGGCCAGCACGGTTATCAGCGCGCCGGGATCCGGAAGGTACAACCACTGGCGAAAAGCCTCCACCAGATCGGTTAGCCTCTGTGACTCAGGCCCCTTCGGGTCGGACTCACTCTGTGACTCACTCCTATGCCCTCCATTCATTCGCTGGGGCTCGGTCGCTTCGACGATCGCGTGCTGCGCCTTCTTTATTTCCTGCTCTGAGAGGGGATTCAAGCGACCGCTCCTCCGCGGAACCGCAGCAACAGCTCCGGGTACGAGGCGGCTTCCAGTCGATCAATCTGTTGGTCCAGCTCCTCGACGCGTGACCAGTAGGTTTCGCCGATACCGAGCGCGAGCTCGTATCGGAGATCCCCACGGCAGACGCACTCCTCGGCGTCGTGACTGAGGAAGAAGTAAACAGCGTTGTGATAGGTCCTTTGAAGCTTATTGCGCTGGATCCGCAAATCCTCGAGTGTCTCCAACTTCCAGCGCACCAGCAGTTCGGCTTCCGGCTTGGCAGCCTCCATTCGTCGTGCCCAGTCGCGACGGTTGGCCTCGGTCTGATGATTGAGCGGCACTCCGGCATAGTCGGCGAGCCATTGCAGCGCGGTGCGACGATCGCAGCCGCGAACACGTTGTACGAAGCTTAAAATGCCGCCACCTTCGCCGCGGGCGTGGTCGAACCAGACGCTCTTCGCGTCGGACAATGCGACATTCCAGCCGTCCGCGTCCTTCCTCCAGACGGCCACACAGCGCCCGCTGCGAACTTTCACGCCGAGCGCCGCGGCGACGCACGTGATTTGCACGCGGTCAATGATCTCAGCTGTGGAAGTGAAACTGATCTGGTTGGGCTGCGCACTCTTGTTTTTAGGCACACTAGGGCGTAGACTTGGGTTGCCGGTCAAGTTCGTTCCTTTCGAATACTCCGACTGGGCGCGCCGCTGCGAACGGCGCGCCGTTGGTGTTTTATGTGCTATCGCCGAGGCGTGAGGCTGGATTGCGTAGCTGCCGTTACTCCGTTTACTCTATTAATGGGTGCGATCGGAAGGAAGGTTGAAAACTCAGTGGTTCCAGTAGCCAGGATTCAGCGCCTTGGGCGCAAAAGTTGTTTATTTTCAAACTACGGTCAATCTTCCAAGCTGTTGGTTGCGGGTTCGATTCCCGTCTCCCGCTCCAGGCGCCTAGCGGCGCGGCAGGGCGCCTTCGGCGCAGCGGCGATAGGCGAGTGCTGGCGTAGCTCAGTTGGTAGAGCGGCAGTTTTGTAAACTGCGGGTCGGGGGTTCAAGTCCCTCCGCCAGCTCCAATCGCACAAAATCGCAGAGAAAATACTCTGAACCCGCGAGGTAGCTCTGAAGGCGACTCCAGTTCGTGACATGGTGTCGGTCCGCCTGCCGATGCGTCCGGCACATCGGGCCGCATTCGCCTTTTCCCGGCAAGATCATTCTCCGGTAGAGCCACTCGCGGCCGCGGCCTGGATCGCGATCGTGACCACGTTGCTGCTCACCACCCTTCCGTCGGAGAGCCTGACGTTCAATTGCAAAGGAACGGTGTCTCCGGTCTGAATATCGGAAGGCAGCGGAGCCGTGATGTGCCATAAGCCGTCGAAGGACGGCGCAGGTGCGGCCTGCGCGGATGGAAGCTGCTGGCCTCCGATCGCAAGGCTGACACTGAGTACTAACGGCACGCCGAGCGGCCGTCTGCGGGAATGCTGCGGCGGCGCGGCGCCCAGCCCAGTGGCGAAAATCTCGATAGATTCTCCCGGATGCGCCGGGCGCGAGCCGGCTGCCTCCGGCCCTGCGATCAGCTGGGTTCCAGCCACAAATACGACGCCCTGGCCGTGGCCGGTCATGTTCGTGGTAAAGATACCCGGCGAGACCTTGTCCCAGGCCACTTGATACTTGACTGTGTCACCGTTGGCTCGGGTAACGGCGACCATGACCGGTGAAGACAAATCCTCGTTGGGACACTGGAAATTGATCATCCGGTCCGAAACGTACAACAGCGATGCGGGGACGCCACCTACGGCCAGTTCCACACCCGCGAGCTTTTTGGGGTAAGGCACGGCCAAGGCTTGGTCGATCGTGCCGGAAGTGAATCCGATTCCAAATACCGAAGCGAGCGAACCCGGGCTGCAAACCAGGTCGGTGTCATAGCTGGCGGAATTGGCAGCTTCTTCGATCACGAACCCCGGCGAAAGATCCAGCCCGAACGACACCGGTGTGTTATTGCCTTGGGCGGTGATGACGGCCGATTCGGTGTCGCTAATCGCGGCTACGACCGCTATAAAGGTGACGCTGCTCTGGCCGGCGGCTATGGTGGCGCTGGGAGGAACCTTCACGTTCGGATTGCTGCTCGACAGTAAGAGGACAATACCACCCGCCGGCGCCGTTCCGGAGATTGTAATGGTGCAGGCGCTGTTACCCGGTGCCGTCACCGTTGCCGGTGAGCAGCTCAAAGTGGAGGGCTGCATTTGCGGAGCCTGCACGTTCAATGTGGCGGTCACTGAGCCTCCGCTCAGGGAGGCCGTCAGGGTGATCACGGCGGAGCTGGACATAGCGGCGGCCGAGGCGGCAAACATCGCGCTGATCTGTCCGGATGCTACCGCTACGCTGGCAGGTACCGTCACGTTCGGGTTATTGCTGGACAGCCGGACAGTCGTGCCTCCAGTGGGCGCGGCCGCGCTGATACTCACCTGGCATGCGCTCGTTCCGGGCGCTGTCAGAACTGCCGAGGCGCAGCTGAGAGAGGTGATTTGCAGTTGCTGCGGCGACACCGTCAAGCCCGCGGTCGCTGTACTTCCGTTGAACGCCGCCGTAATGGTGACATATGCAGTGGTGTCCGTGCTTTGTGCCGAGACCGCAACGGTGGCGGCGCTCTGTGCCGCCGGCACCATCACCCTGGACGGCAAACTCACTTTGGAGCTGCTACTCGACAGGGCGACGGAGCTTCCCCCGGCGGGCGCATTGCCGCTAAGCGTGATCGTACAGCCGCTGGTCGCCGGACCGGTCACAATGGCGGGAGTGCAGCTGAGGCTGACCACGTGCAATTGTTGGGGCGTAACGGTCAATCCCGTGGTGGCCGAGCTTCCGTTCATTTCGGCCGTCAAGGTGGCGCTAACCGGCGTCGTCGTTGCCTGTGCCGAGGCCATGAAGGTGGCACTGTTTTGCGCTGCATTCACCAGGACGGTGGGCGGAACGGTCACGGCCGGCTTATTGCTGGACAGCGAAACCGTGGCGCCTCCGGTAGGCGCGGCCGGGCTGATGGTGACAGTGCAGCTCGCCGTGGCCGGACCCAGGAGCGTGGGCGGGGTGCAGCTTAGACTGGTCACCTGGAGTTGCGGCTGCGACACGCTGAGCAGCGTAGTGGCGGTGGTTCCGTTCAGTCCCGCCGTCAGCGTGATGCTGACCGTGGTGGAGGTTGATCCGGCCGAGGTCGTAAATGCCGCACGGTCCTGGCCCGCCGCCACGGTGACCGACGTCGGAACCGTCACCAGGGCATTATTGGAGGACAGCGATACGATGGCGCCTCCGGCTGGCGCAACCGGGCTGATCGTGACCGTGCAGCCCACAGTGCCCGGTCCGCTGACAGTGGCTGGGGTGCAGTTCAAAGCGGTCACTCGGAGTGGCTGCGGCGACACCGTCAGACCGCCCGTGGCCGTGCTTCCGTTCAGCGACGCGGTGAGAGTGGCGTTCACGGCCGACTGGGTTGTGGCCGCCGACGCCGTGAACGCCGCCGAATTCTGCCCCGATTGAACCTGTATGCTCGCGGGCACAGTGACCTTCGAGCTATTGCTCGACAGCGTCACCGTCGTGCCGCCGGTGGGGGCATTTCCACTGATCGTTACCGTACAGTTCGAGGTTGCCGGTCCCGTTACAGTCGAGGGTGTGCAGCTGAGAGCACTGACCGTAACCGTAACCGCCGCGGGCACTGTGATCGTCCCGCCCGAACTGGTTGTTGAAATCGCCTGTCCGGATGGATCCGAGGTTGACACACCTGATAAGAAAACCGGAATTGTGCCGTTGGCCGTGTTTCCGACCTGGAGGGTGACATCGGCAAGATCGCCCGGCGAGATAACGTTATTGTTCAGGCCAATTACCAGGCAAGTCAGTGAGCCGGCGCCGCTTGTGCATTGGAGCGATTTGTTGGCCGCACTTGCCTTCGCACCGACGGTCGCGCTCGCCGAGGTGATGCTGGAAGGGAAGCTGATCGTGAACCCAAATGCGGCCGGCTGCGCACCATTGCTGGCTGAGAACGAAACGGACAGATTCGCGGTGCCGCCTGGCGCGCCCGATGTCGAACTGAGACCCACGGAAACCGTCTGTGCAGCGAGAGTAGAAAAACACGAAACCAGTACCAACAGAATGAAAAGCCACAACTTCATATAAACGATAATCGGATGGTACCGTTGGAAATGTACTTCCGGAAGATACCCTAGGGAGTACTAGAAATGAAGCTCTTTTGCTTTTTGAAAGCGGCCCACGGGCTTAGCGATTCAGCTCCGGCAACACCCAGCGCTCCAAATATTGAGGTTTTGGCGACGCGGATCCGACGATGTACTACGGCATTTCACCCGAATCGGGCTGGAATCCGTAATGCATTGTTAGGATACTATGAGCGCACTTTTTATTTGTCTCGCAGAGATTCCCTAGGACTAAAAATCGATAAACCATTGAAACTGCTTGCGCCGCGGTCGGCCACGGCACTCCCGAGTACATGTGCTGGCGCGTGAATTGCATAAGAATAGGCTACAATCGGTTCGCTAGAAGACCGTTGACTGATCGATGCGGCTTGAGACATCTGTAGCGATCGCTTGCTTTTCGGCGGCCTTGCTTTCCGGCCAGTCTTTAAGCGTTTCTCCATCCGAAACAAGCCTGAATGCACCTGGCACTTTCCAGGTGCTCCTGAATGTGCCGCCGGACCGGGCACCCCTGGCTATGCAGTGGGATTTGTCGATTCCCCCCGTGATCGCGGTGCGCACTGGGGATATTACGATCGGCACAGCCGCGCAGGCGGCCGGCAAGTCGCTTACCTGTGCCCTGCGAGAAACAAAGAGAGCTTCGCGCAGAATTCGATACACGTGCATTCTCGCTGGCGGCCAGCGCCCACTCGTCAACGGCCCGATCGCTCAGGTCCAGTATCGCGCCAAATGGGACCTCAAAGGCGCTCCAGCCGAAGTGGAGATGGAAAAAGTGATCGGCGTATCAAGAGACCTCCAGCGAATTCCCATGGCCAACGTGGACATTAACATTCGCATTCGTTGAATCGCGAGCGCAACGAAGCCTTTTTTCACCGAGAACCAGAGTCTCAGTTCCCGCTGGCCTGTGCCCGGGCGATGACCGGGTTCGCGGTCTCGGGCTTGACTGAAATGCTCCCAGGCCGCTCATGAATGCCTAACTTCCTCATTTTATAGAGCAACGCTTTGTAGTCGATGTTCAGCAAAGTAGCGGCGTGCTTTCGATTCCAGTGTGTGCTCGCCAGCGCGCTGAGAATCGCTTTTTTTTCCGCCTGATGCTTGGCATTGGTCACTTGCTCTAAGATCGGGACCTGCTCCTCGGAATCGGGCGGATCGGCGGGCAGCTCGGCGGGAACTTCGGGGGCGATAACGCTCGCTCGGGATCGGGCATGCAGCTCGCGGACGATCAAGTTTCCGTCGCCCATGATCGTAAGCTTGCGCATATAGTTCTCCAGTTCACGCACGTTGCCGGGCCAATGGTATTCGGTGAGGGCGCGTTTCAGTTCCGCCCCGAGGGCGCACGGATACCCGGTGTTGCTGGAGCACTTGGCAAGCAAAAATTCCGCTAGAGGGACGATGTCCTCGCTCCGGTCGCGAAGCGCCGGAACATGTAACGTAACCACGCTGAGGCGATAGTAGAGGTCTTCGCGGAACTTCTGTTCGAGAATGGATTTCTCCAAGTCGCGATGCGTCGCGGCAATGACCCGGACATCGACTTTAACAATCTCCTTGCCGCCAATGCGCCGGAACTCATGGTCCTGAAGCACTTGCAGGAGCTTGGCCTGGAGGCGGTGATCCATGTCTCCGATTTCGTCCAGAAGGATGGTGCCGCCATCGGCCATCTCGAACATGCCGATCTTCTTTTGCACCGCTCCGGTAAAGGCGCCGCGCTCATAACCGAACAGCTCGCTCTCCACGAGTTCGGAAGGCAGCGCCGCGCAATTCACCTTCAGGAACAGTTTTTCGGCCCGAGGCGACTCGGCATGCAGCTGGCGGGCAAGGACTTCCTTTCCGGTACCGGTTTCGCCCTGAATCAGCACGGGAGCTTCCGACCAGCCGACCTGGCTGGCAATCTCCTGGATTTCCTTCATTCTCGGGCTTCTGCCGACGAACGCATCGGGCCCGCCGGAGTTCAGGCGCATGGGCGCGTTACCTAACGCACTGCGGGTTTCGAGCGCGGTCCGCAGGGCTCGATCCAGATCTTCATGCGGCACTGGCTTACACAAGAAGTCCGTCGCCCCGTTCTTGATGGCGGTCACGATGTTCTGAGAAGAGGCCACTCCGGACACCACAATCACCGGCATGGCGGGATAGAATTTTCGGATCTCGCGCAGGGTCTCGAGGCCGTCCCGCTTGGGCATGAAGACATCCAGCAGCACCGCGATGACCTCCGAGCGCGAGGATCTCAGGCACGCAAGCAGCTCGTCACCGTCCTGAGCCGTTTCAACGTTGTAGCCGAGGCTTCGCAGGGCCATGTCGAAATAGCAGAGCACTTCCAGCTCATCTTCTCCAACCAGGATTGTTTTGACCCCTTCAGTACTCACGCCTGTACCTCCAGATTTGCGCTTGCAGGATGGCTTGCGGCCATTTGTTGCCCGATGCGTTTATGCATCGGGAGAACGAAACAAAACATAGGCCCTTTGTCGGTGTTCTCGGCCCAGATGCGTCCGCGATGCTGGTCCAGAATCGTGCGGCAAATCGCCAAGCCGAGCCCGCCGCCGGAACGGTCCCTGCCGCCAGAATAGGAAGTGTACTCTTCAAATATGATCTCCAGATGTTCGGGAGGAATGGGCGATCCGGAATCAATGATTTCCACCCGATAGCTGTTGGGCGCTGTCAGATCGGAAAATCGCCGCTCCTTGGGAAGCGGCCCGGCCGACGGTCGGCGGGCGCGGCGCTCCCAAAAGTGGGGGCCCCCGCGAATCTCGATAAACCCGTTGCGCGGCGCAAACTTACAAGCGTTATCCAGAATATTAGCGAACACCTGTTCCAATTGCGTGGGGTCGAAATACAGACCCTCCTCGCACGGCTCCATCTGGGAATCGATTCGGATATCTTTTTCTTTTGCGAGATAGGAGACTACCTGCAATGCCTGTCCGAGGCTCTTGAGAAGATCCGCTTTTTGCAAATTCGGTCCTTTCCTCATGGCGCGGTCCATTCCCAGTTCGAGCATGGAGGAAACCATGCGCGACAGCCGCCTGCCGCTATACTGCATTCTCCGGATAACTTCCAGTTGGTTTTCGTTCAGCGAACCGAGCGAATCGCACAGCAGCAAGCCGCAATATCCGTTCAGAACAGTCATCGGAGTCCGCAGGTCATGGACCACGCGCATCAAGAAGTTGGTCCGGTCACGGTCGTATTCCTGCAGTTTCAGATTGGCTTCGATCAGACACTGGAAGATACGATCCCGATCATCGCGCAGAGAGACCGCAGCCTGGCTCGACACAGCCAGACCGATCAGCGCCGAAAGCGTGACTCGATTTGCAGGCTTAAGAACGATGTGGGGCTCAAAACCAAAGGACTTTTGGACTTCCGCCAGATCCTGGCGATGGACCACTACGATCAAGTTCGAATACGTCCAGGAGACGTGCTCCGGGGGCGGGACCTCGCCCGGGAAGTCCCAAACGTACAAATCGGCGGCCTCTCCCGTGCCGTCGCCGGTAGTAACTGACCAAGGCTGGTCTGGCGTTACAACTTCGGCGAGAATCGCTGCGCAACGTTGCGCGAGTTCGCTATCCTTCGAAACGACCCTGAGTTCCATCCTGGCAACCCAATCCATTCCACCAGCTGAAACCGACTGTAATGTGCATTGCTACTAATCAGGAAATCACTCCATTCAGTGCGCGCAACAGCAGAATGCGCGGCAAAAGGTCAATCGGTTCAGGAACAGAATTTAGGTTACCACTATAAATGACAAGTCAATCCTAAAAAGTCGTAATAGCAGATTTTAACAGTTCTAACAGTACTATTTTTGGCGCAGACATTCAAGGAGCGTCGGGTTGGAAACGAATTTGCCTAGGTCCATCAAACTCACGATGGAGGCCACAACCGAGCGGCGCAAGAATACTCGGCATGCGCTGTGCTGCTGTGTCTCTTTCTTCCGCAAGTCCTCGCACCCAGTTGCCGAAGGCGTAACGCGGGACTTAAGCAGCGCCGGATTCTATTGTCGATCGCCAATGCCGCTAACCGTCGGTGAGTCTCTCACCTGCCTGTTACGGATACCCTCGCCATATCGCGGAAGAAGTCACACTCTGACGCTGGAGTGCACGGTGCGCGTGGTGCGGCTGGAGCAAGTTGGCGACGAAGGATCGTTTGGCATCGGATGCCAGCTCGAAGGCTACCACAGTTGTTCTCGGGACCAGGAGGACCATAAAGCTTGCGTGATTTAAGCTTCACTTTCCCATTTAGATTGAAACATTCCCGAAACGGGGGAATTTGACCGCACGGGCACTCACAATGGAATCTTTTGGGAACACGTTCAGTGCACCGATTCCTCGCTGTCGGCTCCGATTTGCTTTCACATTACGCCACAACCTCTTACTGAAGCCGGACTCCAAAGGCGGGAACAGAAACTGGTTCTTTTTTATTTTCAACAAGTTCAATTGGGAGTTGCGAATGGACCCTGGTTTGCAAATGCCCAAAACGCCTGCAGGTTAGAAAGGAATTCTAACATGATGAGTTCGTCCCACCTCAGCAGTTGGGTATCCGGCTCCAAGAAACGCAGAAGCGTTCTACTCAAAATGCTTGTGGTTTGCGGCGTGGCGGTATCGGCCCAAGCGGGAACCGTCACTTTCTCCTTCGATAGTCTGAGTTCGGGCGCAACGGCCAGTCAAATCGCCACTTACATGACGAACCTTCTGGTGGCCGCCGGCTGCGTCGGCTGCAGTGTTGTCATTCCCACAGATAACTCGGGCGACGGAAACTCGCAGGGGGCCGTCGCCGACCAAACCTATAATGGCGAAAGATATGTTACAGGCCCCGGTACCCCGAACTGGCAGGGCAAGATTTCAAAGTCGCTGACGCTGGGCGATTCTAACGGCGCCACAGCGAGTAATACGAACTCGTCCCTGGATTCTTCCTACGATACCTTCCTCGCCAATACCAGCGACAGCAGTTCGCAAGTATCCAACCAGATTACGCTCCAATTCAAGGGCTTCACCGGCGATACGTTCACGGTTAACAGTTTCGACTACGAGATTTTCCCTTGCGCCAATGGCTTCGGGAACTGCACCTCACCGCCGGACATGACTTTCGAAGCCGGCAACAATACGAATGGCGTGGACGGCGTGGTCAGTTCGTTCGGCGCCAACGGCGTACAGAGCGGCGTAGAGCCAGGTACCTCAAATGGCAACTCGATCTCATCGCCTAACGGTAAAGTTCACTCGACCACGTACGACCAATACATCGGAACCTGGACGGCTGGAGCAACGTTCAACGGCAACACCGAGCTCGATTTCCTGGACTGGCCGGCGACGATCGGCGTCGACAACGTCAGTATCACCTGGACCACGCCTCCGTCGACCGTGCCGGAGCCGGCGAGTTTTCTGCTCCTGGGCACGGCGCTGCTCGGTGCCGGCGTATTGCTGAAAAGGAGCAACGGGCGTAAAGCACACAAGGTGAAAGAAGGTTAGAAAGTTGAGAAAGGAAAGGTCGGCGCTGGCGGCGGGTGAACGTCCCGCCGCCGGCGCTTTGCTGTATATGTGCTCAAAATCCTGCGGCCATTCGTTCCTGCTGTTTCTGGCCGTCGCGGCTGTGGCGATCACCGCAGGTTGCGAAAGGAACCCGCAAATTCGTAAGCAGAAATTCTACAACCGCGGGATGGAGCTTCTCCAAACGGGCAACGTCAAGAAGGCCACACTCGAGTTGATGAATGCGCTTAAGATCGACCCCAATTTCGCGGAAGCCGCCAGCGTTTTAGCCGAACTCGATTTCCGGCAGGGAGATTACCGGCAGGCATACGGGCTGCTTTTGCAGGCCGAGTCGGCGAAGCCAGACTATCTTCCACCGCACAAGGGGCTGGCACAGATCTACCGTCTGAGCGGCAAGCTCGCCGATGCGGAGCGAGAGACCAATTACATCCTGCAGCGTTCGCCGGATGACATTGAAGCACTCTTGAATCTTGGGGCCGTGCAGACCAAGCAGAAGAAATACCAGGAAGCCCAAGGCACATTCAATCGAATTCTCGAGCTTCATCCGGGCAATGTCTCCGCGTTCCTGGCCTTGGCCTCGATGAAGAAGGATGCCGGGGATAACGCCGCCGCGGAGAGGTATCTCAAGCTGGCGCTGGAGCAAAATCCGCGCTCGGTGGCGGTCTACTTAGCGTTGCTCAAGCTGGATATCGTTGCAGGCCGCTCGGCGGAGGTCGAACCTCTGTTTGTGCAAGCTCTTAGGATTAGCGGCAACAACGTCGAGATATTGGACGCGCAACTGGGATATTATCTGGGCGCTCGCAAGTTCGCCGAAGCGGAACGCGTGGCGCGGCAGATTCAGTCCTCGAGAGCGAAAGACCCAAGCCATTGGAGCGCACTTGCAGATTTTTACGTCCAAACCAATCAATGGGCCAAAGCAGACGGCGAACTCAACCGGCTGCTACAAGTCCACAAGGGCGATATAGCTCTGCTGCACAAGGTCATTGAAGTAAAACTGAATCTGAATGACCGGAAGTCGGCTGAGGCACTCAATGACGAACTTTTGAAAAAGAACCCAAAAGATGCCATCGCGCATATGGTTCGGGGTCGCTTGTTTCTCGCTGACGGGGACGTAGATAAGGCCATGCTGGAGTTCAACGAGACCAAAAAGTATCAACTCGACTTGCCGAGCCTGCACTATTGGTATGCTCAGGCCTACCTACGGCGCGGAGAACTCGCGCACGCTCAACAGGAGCTTCAGAGCGCGGTCCAATACGACCCCAACTATGAGGCCGCGCGCCGAAGTCTCGCAGAACTCGAAAACCGCACCGGAGCATTCGACGGGGCCTTGTCGAATGCTCGACGCCTATTGCAGAGTAATCCGGGCGATGTGGGCGCGATGTTGATCTACAGTCAGGCTCTGATCTCGAAAAAGAACTACACCGACGCGGACAAGGTCTTGAAGCTGGTCGTCGAACGCGCTCCCGGCACCGCGGAACTGCATCGGCAACTTGGCCTGCTGGCTTTGATCCGGAACGATCTGCCGGAAGCGGGCCGGCAGTTTGAGCGGGCTTGGGAACTCGATCCGCAATCCAAACTTCTTTTGGAGGGCACCCTCCGCGTTTATCTCGCGGAACGGCAGCCCGACACCGCAATCGCATTTCTGCAACAGGAAATAGAGCGTTACCCCAAGGACGGGCTGTTGTACCACCAGCTCGCTCAAGTCCTTCTATTGGAGAAGAAGCGGCCGCAGGCGATCAGCGCGCTGAAGACGGCGCTCGGACTGAATCCTGGGATGCCGGACAGTTCCATCCTGCTGGCCTCCGAGTATGCCTTTGATGGTCAGGTGCAGGACGCATCGCAGGTGCTGCAGGATTCCCTGCGGCAGAACCCCGGCGACGCCAGTCTGTGGCTTCGCGCAGGAATGATTTTCGAGAAGCTGAGCCTATGGACAGACGCCCGCAAAGCGTATGAACACGTGCTCCAGCTGGATCCTGACAATGCCATCGCGAAAAACAACATGGCTTGGCTCATCGTGGAGCATGGCGGCAACATCGATGTCGCGCTAAACCTGGCACAGCAGGCCGAAGAAAAACTGGGCGACAATTCGGAGATCACGAATACGATCGGGTGGGTTTACTACCAGAAGGGCGTTTACAAAACGGCCTGGCAATACTTGAAGGAGTCCGCCGAGAAGGACCAGCAGAACGCGGTTTTCCAGTACCATCTGGCGATGGCCTGCTTAAAGCTCGGCAAGCGGGAGGAAGCGCGACAGGCTTTGGTGAATGCGCTCAAGCTGGATCCCCATTTTCAACAGGCTTTGGAGGCGCGTCAACTGCTGACGCGCTTGTGAGCGTGTTTCCGCCCCCTGCGGCCGGTGGCGGTTTGCCCGGTTCGTTTAATCAGTTCTTCGATGATGACTCGCGCGGCATCGCCCCGGCCATAGTGCGAGGCCCATGGGCCCGCCGACTGGGCGCCCCGCGCCGCGGCCACGATTCGCTCCGGATCGCTGGCGCCCGCGAGTTGATTGCACGAGTTCTCCAGCGTCTCGATCCATTCGGTCTCGTCTCGCAGCGTGACGCAGGGGACACGTGCGAAATACGCCTCCTTCTGCACGCCGCCCGAATCGGTCAGAATCATGCGGGCGCGCTTTTCCAGCAGCAGTAGGTCAAAATAAGGTTGCGGGCCGATGATACCGACGTGCTCGATGCCCACGTGGTTTGCATCCAGAACCTTGCGTGTTCGCGGGTGCAGCGCCAGCACCACCGGACAGAGCTCCACCGCCACGCGCTCCAACGCGGCGATCAACGCGCGCAGCCTTGTCAGGTCATCCGTATTTTCGGCCCGATGGACGGTTGCCAGCGCATAGCCGCCTTCCGGCCAGTGATAGGCGAGCGAATCCGTCCGTTTCTCCGCCTTGCACAAGTTCGCGAGCAAAGCATCGTACATCACGTCGCCGCTCAACACGGCACGCGATTCCAGGCCTTCGCGGCACAGGTTGTCGACGCCGACCTGTGTCGGGGAAAACAGCAGATCGCTTAAATGGTCGGCGACAATGCGATTGATTTCCTCCGGCATGCCGCGGTTGAAGCTGCGCAGCCCGGCTTCAATATGCGCCGTCCGCTGCTTCAGTTTGGACGCCACCAAGGCTCCCGCCACGGTGGAGTTGGTGTCTCCGTAGAGCAGTACCCAATCAGGCTTCTCGGCCTCGAGCACGGGCTCCAGACGGCGGATCATCTCGGCAGTCTGCTGCCCGTGGGAGCCCGAGCCCACCGCGAGATTGTGACTTGGCTCGGGGATTTCCAGCTCGCGGAAAAACGTGCCGCTCATCGCGTCGTCGTAGTGCTGGCCTGTATGGACCACACGATGCTCTAATCCTTCGATCCGCGCGGCGGCGCGAATGATAGGCGCCAGCTTGATAAACTGCGGCCGCGCGCCGACAACCGATACGATACGCATCCCGCCACCGGATTTTCGTCAGCTATAGAAGCGCTTCAGCGCCTGGCAGACGTAGTCAATGCTCTCCGAATCCAATTCCGGATAAACGGGCAAAGCAAGAGACTGTTTCGCCAGCCGCTCGGCCACCGGGAAATCTCCCGCCTTGTAACCGAGATAGGCGAAGCAGGTCTGAACATGCATCGGAAGCGGATAATAGATCTCGGTTCCTATGCCCTGTTCTTTCAGATAGGGCCGGAGCTCGTCGCGGCGGTCGCCGACGATCACGAACTGATTGTAAATGTGACGTGTCTGGTAAGGCTGTTCTACCGGAACCGCGACCGGGATGCGCAGCTCCGCGATCTTTTGGCGATACAGCTTCGCGTTTCGCTGGCGCCCGGCGGTCCAGGAGTCCAGATGCCGCAGCTTTACGCGCAGCACCGCGGCTTGCAGGGCATCCAGGCGGGAGTTTACGCCTATCAAATCGTGATAATACTTACGCTTGGTGCCGTGAACGCGCAAGGCCCGAAGTTTTTCCGCCAGCGCGTCGTCGTTGGTGGTCATCATTCCGCCGTCGCCGTACGCGCCCAGATTCTTGCTCGGGAAGAAGCTGAAGCACCCGATCTGGCCGATGCTGCCGGCACGGCGTCCCTTGTACTCGGATCCGATCGATTGAGCCGCGTCTTCAATGATGGGAATGCCCCGGTCCGCTGCCAAGCCACCCAGCGCGTCCATGTCGGCGCAGGCGCCAAACAGGTGCACCGGCAGGATGGCGCGCACGCGGGAATGCTTGCCGAGCGCTTCGGCCACCTTCGCCACATCCAGATTGAAGGTATCGGGCTCGACGTCCACGAAAATAGGAGTCGCGCCCAATCGCGTAATCGATCCGGTGGTTGCGAAAAATGTATAGGGAGTGGTGATCACTTCATCACCCGGGCCGATCTCCAGCGCCATCAACGCCAACAGCAGCGCGTCCGATCCTGAGGCGCATCCGATCGCGTGCTGCACCGAACAATAATTCGCGATGTCGCCCTCCAGATGCTTGACGTCATCGCCGAGAATGAACTTCTGCGAGTCGATCACTCGCGTCACTTCAGCCAGAACCTGGCCGCGAATCAGAGCATGCTGGGCTTTCAGATCCAGCAGTGGAATGTTTCGAACGCTTGCCTGTGTTGCAGTCGCCATGATGATTGTATTTCTCCGATATTATGCAGGACTTTCTCTAACCGTCAGCTCCGTGCGCTCGTAACGCTTGCCACAGCTCGCGCATTGCGCGGTCTCCGGGCCGCCGCTCACGCCCAGCGCCAGCTTAATCCCGCAGGCGCAAATCCATCCGCGCAGCTTCGCGGGATTGCCGAAAATGAGCGCGTAGTCGGGAACGTCCCGCGTCACCACACTGCCGGCGCCAATGAACGCGTATTGGCCGATGGTTATGCCGCAGACGATGGTGCTGTTGGCACCCAACGAAGCGCCGCGGCGGACCAGCGTGGTCTTGTATTCGTCGCGCCGAACCACGTGGCTGCGCGGATTGATCACGTTGGTAAAGACCATGGAAGGGCCGCAGAATACGTCGTCTTCCAATACGCAACCGGTGTACACCGAAACGTTATTTTGGATTTTGACGTTGCGACCAATGACGACGTCCGGCGAAATCACCACGTTTTGGCCGATGTTGCAATTCTCGCCGATCCGGCAGTTTTTCATGATGTGCGAGAAGTGCCAGACCTTGGTTCCGGCTGCAATGACGCACGGCTGGTCCACGTAGGAGGATTCGTGGACGAAATAGGAAGGCTTCGGCGCCGGCGACACTAGAGCGCCATCACTTTCTGGCGCAGATGCTGCACTTGCACCGGCTCGCCGCTCAGTTGTAGCGATCGCTGGCAGGCCTGCAGAACCTGCAGCACGCGTACGCCTTCCTCGCCGGGTGTCATCGGCTGGCGATGATGCTCGACGCAATCCAGGAAATGCCGGCACTCGAGGAGCAACGGTTCGCCGGGCTCACATTCCACGACTGTGCCTTGCGGACGCAGCGCCTCCAAGGCGCCGTTCTTCAGCTCGATATGTTTGTCGAAAAGCATGAGTTTGCGATCCGGCTGCGTATCCTCGAACACCGCCATCTGTTTGCTGCCGATCACCACCAGCCGCTGCTCCTTGTAAGGATGCAGCCAGCTCACGAAAATATGGGCGCGTGTGCCGCGATCGAACAACAGGTTCGATACGGTGACGTCGGCGATATTCGGCTGCAAATACGCGCCGCCGGTCGCGGCCACTTGCATTGGCATCTGGCCCACCAGCGCCAGGATCACGGAAATATCGTGCGGCGCAAAACTCCACAAAGCGTTCTCTTCGCGCCGGATTTTGCCCATGCTGAGCCGGTTGGAATAAATGTATTCGAGGCGTCCCAGCACTCCCTCACGGATGAGTTGCTTCAACTGGACCACGGCAGGGTGATACTGCAATAGGTGTCCCACCATTAGAATCCGGTTCCGTTCGCGCGCCAGGTCCACCATCTCGGCTCCGTCTTCCCATTCGAGCGCCAGGGGCTTTTCGACGAACACGTGCTTGCCCGCACGCAGGGCCGCCATGGTGAGCTCGAAATGATATTCGGCCGGGCTGGCGATGGCGACGGCGGTAGTCTCCGGGTCCTGCAGCACCTCTGGCCAGGTGTTCAACGTGCGAGTGCCGGGATATTTCTCAGCCAGGGCGTGCGCACCCTCGATATTTGGATCATAGAGGGCCGCGAGAGATCCCAGCGAAGAGAACGTGCGGACCAGATTCTTTCCCCAATGTCCGCAGCCGGCCACGCAGATTTTTGTGGAGATCATAGTTCCTTTCCCACAAGCCCGTCGCAAGTGCTCATCCCGTTGGCAGCGAGGTTTGAAAGACGGAGCGAAGCAAGTCTCATACCAAGGCCTCCGCCCTCCGGACCCCGCAGGGATAAACGTCCCCTAAGGCGCCGAAGTTGAATTCTTGAAACATGCGGTTCATTTTGCGCCGCATACTCCCCAGTCCTCCGTAGGTGCGGACTGCGGATACAAAGCCCCGGGTGATGCGCGCCTGGTCCGGATCCAGTTCCCAGGGATGCGTGTAGATACAGGCGGGCTGTCCCTCCAGACGATTCAGCCGCCGGATACCCGCGGCCACGTAGCGATAGGGAAACAAGCGCAGGTACGCCCCGCCTCCGATCGGCGCAGTCTGGTTCTTGAGAACGCGCACTGTCGCAATCGGAACTTCCAGGATTGAGCCTGAGGGCGTGTCGATCTTATGCGCATGCCTCGGAAAATCCGGCACGCCGTAGCGGTCGTGCAGGATGGGATAAATGCTGGAATCATGGGTAAACCCGAGTTCGGCAAGAATCTCGAGAGCCCACAAGCTCCTCGCCACAATGGAATAACTCGGCGCGCGATATAGCTTGGGACTTCGGCCGCAAGCGTCTTCTATCGCGCTCACCGCGCGGCACGTGTCCTGGCGGAATTCGGCCGGTGTGAGATCGTAGACCAACCTGTGAAAGTAACTGTGGCAGCCGATCTCATGGCCCGCCGCGGCGATTCGCCGAACTAATCCCGGATGGCGCCCGGCCACCCAGCCCAAAATGAAGAACGTGGCGCGGGTGTGACGCTGGGCGAGCAAATCGAGAAGAAAGTCGGTACCGACTTCGATTCGCGGCCTGAAATTGGACCAATCCGCTATCCTGCTGCCAACCTCGCTGGGGTGGAAGTAGTCTTCTAAATCAATACTGAAGGCGTTTGTCATTTCTGCGGGGGCCGGAAGCGCCGGAGCAGCGCTACGGCCGCCGACAGGCACACTGATACCGTGACAAGGGTGAAGTAATCGATTCCTCGCTGCAGCATCAAAGTGGCGATGTCCTAGGTGGCAATTGGGCTGCCGAAGGAGAGACTACTTTTTGTGCAATTGCAAAGCAATGCCGGAGACCCAGGCTGCCGAAATGCGGCAAACAATCCCAAACTTTGGGTATCCTCGCAGCGACCCTCGATCCGAGCCCGGCTTACGACGCGTCGCCAAAGCGATGCGGCCTCCGCGGCTACAGACGGCTGATCTTTTCAGAGGTGTAAGCGTTCAGGGCATTCCGGGTGTCGACAATCGACTTCGCCTCCACCACGAGTCCCGCGTAGTCGAAATTGGAATGATCTGTAACAATCACAGCGCAATCGGCCTGGCGCCGCCCTTCGGCTTCGTCGATCGCATTCATCAGAGCGCCTTCGATGTGCACGCTGGTCACATAGGGATCGCTGAAGGTCACCTTAGCGCCCCGCTGTTTCAAGAGATGAATGATGTCGAGCGCGGGCGATTCCCGGCAATCGTCGATGTCGCGCTTGTACGCAACGCCGAGGACGTGCACGTGCGCACCGCGCACGGACTTGCATTGGTTGTTTAACACGTCTTGAACCTTACTCACCACAAAGTGCGGCATTTGACCGTTGATATAACCGGCGAGTTCGATGAACCGCGCCTCGATACCCGCCTGCTTGCTCTTCCACGAGAGGTAAAAGGGGTCGATGGGAATGCAATGGCCGCCCAAGCCTGGACCGGGATAAAACGGCATAAAGCCGAAAGGCTTGGTGGCAGCGCCCGCGATCACCTCCCAGACATCGATATCCATCCGCCCGCACATCATCGCCAGTTCATTCACCAACGCGATGTTAATCATGCGGAAAGTGTTTTCGAGCAGCTTGACCATTTCCGCCACCTTGGACGAGCTTACGGGAACAACGCTTTCCAAGGCTTGGCGATAGAACAACGATCCCATTTCCGTGCACGCTGCGGTTACGCCGCCCACCACTTTCGGTATATTGACCGTCTGAAATTTGGTATTACCGGGGTCCACGCGTTCGGGCGAAAAGCACAAAAAGAAGTCTTCGCCCACTTGCATGCCGGCGCGCTCCAGCATGGGCAGCACTAACTCATCGGTGGTGCCGGGATAGGTGGTGGATTCCAATATGATCAGCATGCCCGGGTGTAGATATTTCGCGATCTCCTGGCACGCCGAGACGATATAGCTCATGTCCGGATCTTTCGTCTTCCGCAACGGCGTCGGGACACAGATGTTGATGGTGTCCAGCTGGGAGATCACCGAAAAATCCGTTGTGGCGCGAAACTTGCCTTGATTGACCAGCGATTCCAGCGTCTCGCTCGGCACGTCCTGGATGTAGGAGACGCCCATATTCAGGCTTTCGGTCTTATGTTCCAGAACATCCAGGCCGACGACATCGAAGCCGTTCCGCGCAAACTCGGTAGCCAGCGGCAGCCCGACGTACCCCAGCCCTACGATTCCTACTCGAGCCCTTCGGCTCTGGATTTTCTCACGAAGCTCGGACGCAATGGTGACTGTTACTGGTTGCATAAGTCAGCGGCGTGATCAACACCCATTCTCTTTCTGTTCATCCATGACCCTAGAAAAACTTCGGGCGTTCACCGTCGCGTGCAAATTGCTGGCCAATGTCCATGTCCAGCAGGGTGTTCCTGGAATGTTGGGGAGCCCGTGTTCGGCCCCGAGAGGCGATTTTTTGGGATTTGGATCCACAATCGTGGCGGCGCAGCGGCAACGTCGTCATTGCTTCCTTGGGCAGTGGATTGCACTTCTCAGGGGCTCTTAGCGCCACAGTGATTCGCGTCTTCAGCCAGTACGTGTCGGTAAAAAGCCTGCTGCTCATCCTGGTGGAGAGCTTCGTCATTGTGCTCTCGTTCGTCTTGGCGGCCAAGCTGCGTTTTTGGGACGAACCAGACCAATTCCTCATCTACGCCGGTTCCACCAGCTTCCTGCTGCAGGTGATCACGGTCCTGCTCGTGCTCGAAACCTGCTGTTATTACAACAGCCTCTACGACCTAAGCGTCATTCGGCCCCGCAGCGAGCAGTTTCTTTGCCTCGCACAGGCGTTGGGCGCGGGCTGCCTTCTGCTTGGCCTTCTCTACTACATGCTTCCGGGCCTGTTGGTCGGCGGCGGCATGCTTTTTACCGCTCTCGCGCTGACTACTGCTTTTGTCGTCTCGCTGAGAATTGCGATGGACTGGGTGTGGCACGTAACCACGCCGGAGAGGCGCGTATTAATTCTTGGTGCAGGCGAAATCGCGGTGGCTGCCGCACGGGAGATGGAAAGGCGGGTGGATCTGAACTTCCGCATCGCCGGATTCGTTACCCCGGATCAGCGTCCGTTCAACGAACTCTTGCGGCATCCGGTACTCGGCGATCAGCGAGCCCTCCAAGAGATCGCTACTTCACAGCGCGTCTCCAAGATCATCGTGGCTTTGGAGGACCTCCGAGGCACTCTCCCGACCCGCGACCTGGTGCGGCTTCGCGTACAAGGGATCGAAATTGAAGACGCGCACTCCGCGTTGGCCGCTCTCACTGGCCGGGTCTGGCTACGCACCGTCCGTCCCAGCTGGTTCGTTTTCTCTACCGGATTCGAGCGTTCCAAGTTGACCTTGCTGGTGAAGAGGGTGATCGATTTATCCTTCGGGCTGATCGGTCTGGTATTATCGTCGCCCCTGATATTTTTGACTGCGGTCGCGGTGCGTCTGGATTCGGAAGGGCCGATCTTTTACCGCCAGGAACGCGTAGGCGCCGCCGGCAAGGTATTTCGTCTTATCAAATTCCGGTCCATGCGGGTCGACGCGGAAGCGACCCAGGGAGCTCAATGGGCCGAAGAAAATGACCCTCGCATCACGCGCGTGGGGCGCTTTCTTCGCAAATATCGACTCGATGAGGTCCCCCAGTTTCTGAACGTGATCCGCGGAGAGATGAGCTTTGTTGGCCCGCGGCCGGAAAGGCCCTGCTTCGTGGAGCGGCTTCGCGAACGGATTCCGTTTTACGATGAGCGGCACTCCGTGCGCCCGGGCATCACCGGATGGGCCCAGGTTGAATTTACCTACACCGCCAGCGTCGAGGACGCCTACCAGAAACTCGAATACGACCTGTTCTACCTGAAGAACTTATCCATTCTGTTTGACCTTGCTATCGTATTCCGCACCGTTCGCGTCGTGTTATTTGGCGTGGGCCGTTAACCGGTCGCAACCTTCCTTCAAGATACCCATCCTGGCGAGTTTCGCCACGATGAGAGCGGCGGCCTGTTCGGCGCTTGTGGATACCGTGTCGATTCGGATTTCGGGATTCTCGGGGACCTCATACGGCGAATCAATACCGGTAAAGTTCAGGATCTCGCCCCGCCGGGCCTTGCGGTACAAGCCCTTGACGTCGCGCCGTTCGGCTTCCGCGAGCGGGGTGTCGACAAATACTTCGACAAACTCGCCTGCGGCCACCAGCTCACGCGCCATGCGACGCTCGGAGCGGAAGGGCGAAATGAAGGCCACCAACACGATCAGTCCTGCGTCCACCATCAGGCGGGCAACCTGCGCCACCCTCCGTATGTTTTCCACCCGATCCGCCTCGGTAAATCCTAAGTCGTTGTTGAGTCCATGCCGGATATTGTCGCCATCCAGCAGGTAGGTATGGCTGCCGGTGGACAAGAGGCGCTTTTCGACGAGATTTGCAATGGTGGATTTGCCGGCCCCGGAAAGGCCGGTGAACCAAAGAATGCAGGGTTTCTGTCGCTTGAGATCGGAGCGTGCAGACTTATTGACATCCAGTGCCTGCCAGTGGATGTTCTCTGCGCGCCGCAATGCGTAATCGATCAGCCCCGCGCCTAAAATCTCGTTCGTGAGCCGATCCAGCAGAACGAATCCGCCAGTTTCCCGGTTTTCTGTATAAGCATCGAAGGCGATGCGCCGATCGAGCCCCAGATTACAGACGCCGATCTGATCGATCTCCAACTTCCGGGCAGCCAGATGTTCGAGCGTACTGACATTGATCTTGTGCTTCAGCGAGGTGATCGTGGCGCCCACCGTGCTGGTTCCGATTTTCATCACATAGGGCCGTCCCGGCAGCATCGGCTCGTTGTGCAGCCAGATAACGGTGGCCTGAAGTTGATCTCCCACTGCCGACGGAGTGTGGAGGGAGGCCTGCACGTCGCCTGAATTGAGCTCGCCGTCGCGTTCCGGCGCAAGCCTGACAGTCACCTTCATGGATTCGAGAGATTCCAGCAGTGTTGGCCCGTCATACCAAAGCATGTTCGAGCTTGAACTGGTCACGTTGTCACCACGCAAAGCCGACAACGGGATTGCAATGACATGCGTTAATCCAATCTGATTCGCAAAGTTCTGGTATTCCACGCAAATGGATTCGAAAGCTTCACGCCGATAACCGATCAAATCCATTTTGTTGACCGCCAAGACTACCCTACGGATGCCCAGGGCCGAGAGAAGGTAGCTATCCCGGCGGGCCTCGCTTCCAAGTCCCTCGCAGGCATCCACCAGCACGACCGCCATATCCGCAGTTCCGGCCGCCGTCAACAGATTCCGCGTATACGATTCTTGACCGGGCACATCGAACACCTGGAAGGACCGCCGGTCCGTGGAGAAAAAGCAGTACGCCGCATCGGCGGGTGTGGTCCTGCAGTCGTAAAGCAGGCGGCCGACGGCAGCGCTCTTTCCGTGCCCCACGCCGCCGCAGATCAAGAACCGAAGGAGAGTCTTTCGCTCGGAAGCGCTTGAAGATCCCGCGGTATCCTTCGCGATCAGGCCGGACTGGTGAGCCATGGAAACCCGGGCGAATCGTTGCAAGCGGGCAGCCGAAGTGCGGCGGCGAGGTGCGGGGGATTACGGTCGGCGGGGGTCCGATCCTAAGCAACGCTGCATTTCGGGAATGATCGAAGCGGCAAAGGCAAGGCCTTCTTTCTCTGCGCCGGGACGATCCGGCACCAACACTCGCACGATGGACGCGGCGGTGTGTCCGGTCAGCATCGTGTCTTTTGCCAGCAACACCTTGCCCAAGTACTCGCTGGCGTAGATGCGGCTCTTGGATTGGTACCAATAGAACATCAACATTCTTGTACCGGAGTTCTGAATGGAGTACTTATTGATTCTCACTGATCTGCCGTCTACCGGCACCACAGCCGAATCATACTTCCAGATCTCCCAACCGGCTCCGGGCAAACAATGTTTCGGCGAATGCATGCTCTCTCCCGCGAGTTGCTGCGCGTAGAAAGCGATGAACAGCTCCAGCTGCATCGGCCCTTTTGCGTAGTTTCTCGAAAGGTAGGAGGTGGCGTTGAGCGTGTGCAAGGTCGCCTCCGGCAGAGTTACATTGCCGGTGGCACGCCATCCCGAAATTTGCGAACTGATCCGGTATAGCGGAACGGCCAATGGCTCCGGCTTTCGCCGGGTAGACATGCCGCTGAAAACGAGCGTGGCCGCCAGGAGAGACGCAGTGCCGAGAAAGGGAAAAGAAATGCGTGCCATTTCAACTCACGAACGCTCGCTGACCGCGTGCAGCCCCTGGGCGAACAGATAAAGCGCCGTCGCGCCAACCACGAACACCAGCCATCCCGAAAACATGTGATAGAAGCCCATCGCGAAGTCCTGATTGTAATCGGCCAGAATCGCCGTGCCGGCAATGCGCAAAACGTTGATGGCGATTGCCAGAGGGATTGCCAGAAGGAACACAGCGATCCGGTTAACCAGGCGCGAGCAGTTGATGTAACCGAACAGGAGAGCTCCCACGCAAAGCGCCGATAACGAGTTCAAGCCACTGCAGGCTTCCTCGACCCCCAGGGAAATATTGGCCAGTTGAATGATGTTCCCATCGCGAAACAATGCAATTCCGGCGGCTTGGGCGACCCGCGATCCGAGATCGGAAGCGAAAAGCTGCAAGGGCGCCGCGAGGGAATTGTACAGCAGCGCCGGCAGCGGCACCATCGTAGCGAGTAACAGCATTGGAAATGCCAGAGTCTTCAGACGCTTCAAGCCCCAAAATGTCCAGATCACTCCGGTCAATAACACAACGAACGAAATGCGCGTCGTGAACTCCTCGGAAGCCAGTCTGCCGGCCAGGAACGACAGGCAGGCGAACGCGGTCACAAACAGACCCCTACGATCCATTTCCGCGGGCACGCTGAATGTTCGGCTGCGATGAATCCAGGCGACGTAGAAGGCCAGGGGCGGCAGCAGCAGGCCTTGCGACCAGGCGGGATCGGTCCACCAGTCGTGCGCCATGTTCGCCAGAACCCCAACGAAGAGGAAGGCCATCAGACCAACGACGATGCCGACCTGCAACCACCTGCCATAGGAGGGTGATGGCGGCAACGCAGCGATGGATCCCCCCCGTCGTTCAGGAATCAGCGTTGTTGCCATCAATCGATCCTGTGTAAACAAAGCACTTTGGCTTCCATTACAATCCGCTAAAAATCCAAATGGGGAACCGCGAAGTACCAAACGCAAAAGTTTCGCCTTTTCGGAAACACTGTGGTGTTTCAATCGCAGCGCTTCTCCAGCTCGCACGAGTAAGCCGGCTGCCATACGGCAATCTGAGTATGCAAAAGCGCGGTGGACCGCATCGGACGAAATTGGCCCTGCACGTGCCCCAGCCGCGATTACAGAACGATGCGCCCTATTTTTGCGGACTCGGCCATGAAGAACATGCGAAGAGTGTGCGCTGTGATCCTGCTTTCTCTGGCCGCATTGTGCGCCTGCCGACAATCGCGGGAGGCCACTCGAGACCGATACCTTGCGAGCGGCAAAGAGTACATGAAGAAACGCGATTATTCGCGCGCGGTTCTAGCTTTCAAGAATGCGGCGCGAACGGCGCCTAAGGATCCCGAACCGCTGTATGAGATCGGTGTAGCGTCGGAGGATCTGGGGGATCTGAGGACTGCGATCACGGCCTACCGGCAGGCGCTGCAAGTGAATCAGGGTTATGTTCCGGCCAAACTGCGGCTCTCCGAATTGATGGCCCAAACCAGCGATGCATCGATTCTGAAGGACGCCCGCTCGCAGCTCGAAGATCTGTTGAAGACCAACGCGCCTACCACCGAGATGCTGGATACGCTGGCGCTCGCGGAAATGAAGCTGGGCAATACCGCGGACGCGATTCAGAAACTGCAGCAGGCCTTATCGAAATCGTCCGGACAGTTGGCCCCTTACGCCATGCTGGCCGAGGCCAAGCTCATCCAAAATGATGCCAACGCGGCAGAAGATGTTCTCAAGAAAGCCTGTAGCGATCTGCCGAAGTCCCCCGATGCTCTCCGGCTTCTCGGGGACTTCTACACGCAGCGAAACAAAGCGCCAGAGGCGGAAGCGGCGTTCCGGCGCGCGCTTCAATTGGACCCCAAGAATGGCGCAACCCAGATGGACCTTGGCCGGCTCGAACTGGCACTCGGACGCAAGCCGGAGGCCGAACAAACCTTCAAGCAAGTGGCGGCACTTGAAAATTACAAGAACGTCTACGGTCTTTTCCTCCTTCAGCAAGGCCGGCGTGACGAAGCGATCGCCGAATTCGAGAAGCTCACTAAGCAGAACCCTGACAATCGCGTGTTTCGTTCGGACTTGATCCTCGCCTACGGGTCGGAAAACCGGATTGGCGACGTGAACCGAGTGCTCGATGCGGCTTTGAAGAGGAACCCCAAGGATTCCGACGCGCTGCTCTCTCGTGGCGAACTGTATATAGACCTGGGCAAGTACGCCGAAGCAGCTATCGATCTTAATAAGGTCCGCGAGCTACTGCCGAACTCCCCGGCGGTTCATTACGCCATCGCCAAACTCGACCAAAACCGCGGCGATAGGCTGACCTACAGGCAGGAACTGTCGGAAGTCCTGAGCTTGGACCCGACCCTTCTTGCCGTTCGCCTGGAACTGGCCCAGGATTACATTTCCGCCAAGAGCGCTCAAGCGGCGCGTGATGTTCTAAATGCCGCACCGGACGCTCAAAAACAGACGGTGTCCTTCATCGTTGAGCGCAACTGGGTCTCTTGGGCTTTGGGCGACATGGCCGAAATGCGGAAAGGGATCGATCAAGGGCTGGCACAGCAAAAGACGCCCGACCTTTTGATCCAGGAGGGCCTTTGGAAATTGCGGTCCAAGAATTCCGCCGGCGCGCGAACGTCTTTGGAGCAGGCGCTCAACATCAATCCGTCGGACCTGCTGGCGCTGGAGGCGCTGAGCCAAAGCTATCCCGAGAATGCGCCGCTGGCGCTGCAGACGGTCAAAGAATACGCGGCCAAGCAGCCCAAATCGGCTCCCCTCCAGGAGTTCCTGGGCGTTCTGTTGGCGCGGAACGGCGACGCTCAGGGCGCTCGTTCCGCTTTCCTGGCCGCCAAAGCTTCCGACCCGCGGTTCACAGGGGCGGACCTTTCGCTCGTGCAACTGGACGTGGCAGCGAGCCACCTCGATGATGCCGTCGGCCGCCTGCAAAGCGTGCTATCCCGGGAACCGAATAACGTCACCGCAGAGTTGTGGCTGGGCAATCTGGATGTCATGAAGGGGAGCAAAGCCGCGGCTGTCCAGCAGTTCCAAAAAGTGGTGCAGGCTCAGCCCAACAACGCGCAAGCTCTGAATAATCTAGGTTACCTTCTCGCGGAGAGTGGCAACCAGACCGATACGGCGCTCAAGTATGCGCAAGAGGCCGTCGAACTCGCTCCCGAGCATCCCGCCTACTACGATACTTTGGGCTGGATTCTCTACCAGAAGGGCGTCTACGACGGTGCCGTGAAATACCTGGAAAAGGCCACTGCCCAAAATACGCGTGCGGTTTGGAAATATCATCTTGCAATGGCCTACACAAAGGCAGGCGATCGTGCGCGAGGACAGAGCACTTTGACTGCGGCGCTGAAACTAAATCCCGCGCTGCCAGAGGCGAAGCTTGCCGAGCGCGTGATTGGACAGTCCCATTGAGAGGCACCTCACGGCAAATGGTTTTGATTCCTTCCTGAGATTTGGGAACGAATTTAGGCATGAACCGTCCGCATTCGTTTGAAAAACATGAATCAACTGAATGGGCACCGAAGTGCCCTAGGGCATGACGCCTTGCTAGAACCGAAAAGCTGGCTGTTTAACGAGTCTCGGATGACAGGCCCGAAGGAGGACCACGAATGAAAGGTTATTTATGGGTGATTTCGGCCGCAGCGCTCTTCACTGTGGGCTTCGCAACTAGCGCATTGGCGGACACGTCATTGGAACTGGTTGATCCAAATAACGGTAGCACGTTGTATGTCTCGGATAACGGTGCAATCGTTTGCACCGGCGCAGATGCGTGTCCGGGAATCCCGACGGACGAAAACTCGGTTGCAGGGGCCATCACCCTTGCCGGCATTACCTATGACGGCTACTCAATTACCGTAACAACGGGCGGCAGCAACACACCTCTTTGTGCGGGCATGAATGGGCCAGGCTGCTTGAACACGACAAATATCACTGCGACCAACATCTCCAGCGGTACAGCAACACTGGACATGTATTTCGCGTCAACCGGATTTAATCCTCCGGGTGTGACCGGATTGATCGTAGGATTTAGCACGCCCGGAGAGACGGGACTCACTGGCACGCAGCAAGCTTATGCGACTTCGGGAGCCGTGAATCCTCTCGGCAGCGGAGTTACAAACCCAACGACCGGTCTCTCAGTTTGCGGTCCGCTCCTTACTCTTACTGGACCTACCGGAAACAGTTCAACAGGGGCAACCTGTCCTGCTCCGGGAGCACCATATAGTCTCGAACTTGCCACCAGTTTCACGACGGGTGTCGGGGGCGCATTCAATCTGAATGGAACCATAAGTGCTGTTCCGGAGCCCGTCAGCATTACCCTGTTCGGCACTCTGCTGTTCGGTTTGGCTGCAATGGGCCGCTACCGGATGCGTCGCAATAAAGCGTAGGCCGAAACAACAGAGCTTCGTCATTGGAGTTGAGGGCCCGCCGTTGAGCGGGCCCTTTTTATGCTTGTATCCAAAAGAGCTTTTCTTTGCCGGCATCGCAAGCCGCCGGACTCTCTTTTTGGCTCCTGGATTGCAGAATTCCCTCCTTCATGGCAACTTTGACCGTTGGCAGCGGAAACCGTCAGAAGACTCGAAAGGTGGAGGCGCAACGCACTGAAGTCTCCATCGATCATTACCTCGCGCTCATTCTGCACCGGAAATGGCTGGTCCTCACCACGTTTGTCCTGGTGGCGGCGGCCACCGCTGTCGTCGCCTACATGCTCCCGGACATTTACAGATCCGAGACAGTCATCCTGGTGGATCCGCAGCGCGTCCCGGATTCCTACGTAAAAGCCACGGTCACGGGCGACGTTCGAAACCGCCTCACCACTCTCTCGCAGCAAATCCTGAGCGCCACGCGGCTGGAGAGGATTATCGACACGATGAACCTTTACCCCAAGGAGCGCAAGACCAAGGCGCGCGAAGACGTCATCACGAAAATGAGGTCCGACATCGCGGTCAACATGGTGGGCGACGGAGGGGGAAGCCAGGACCTGGCGGCATTTCGGATCACCTACCGCGGTCGGGATCCGCGCTTGGTTGCCCAGGTCGCCAATGCGCTAGCTTCGTTGTTCATCGAAGAGAACCTGAAAGCGCGCGAAGAGCAGGCTACGGGCACCGAAGAGTTCCTGAACAGCCAGTTGGAGGAGATGCGAAAGACTCTCGAGACGGACGAAGCCAAGCTGAAAAACTTCAAACTGCAGCATATCGGCGAGATGCCGGAACAGCAGACGGCCGACCTTCAGATCCTGGGTCAAATGCAGTCGCAAATGCAGCTTGAAAGCGATGCTCTGTCGCGAGCCGAGCAGCAGCGGACCTATATTGAATCGATGATGGCCACCAGCACCGCCGGTCCGGTCATCGATATGGACGACACCGAGCCCGCAGTTTCCAAAGCCGAAAAGAAGGCCCCCAAGACGCCGCTTGAGCTTCACAAGGAACAGCTTGCAAAGCTACTGACGACTTTTACGGAAAAGTATCCTCCGGTGCAACGGCTCAAGAGACAGATCGAAGTGGAAGAGCTGCTGCAGGGGGTTCCACCGCCACCTGCGCCCGTCACAGCTCACGGCGCCTCCGCGGCCTCATCCACGCCCGCCAGTCCCGCGTCACCCGCGAACCCTGCAGCCGATCCCGAAACGCATGCGGCGAAACCGGCGCGCCCCCCAAGGTATGTCAATCCGGTGCTTGAGGCACAGTTGAAGCAGATTGACGACGAGGTCGCAAAGCATCGCGTCGAACGGCAGCGTCTCTCAAAAGTGGTCGGCGAGTATCAAAAGAAGCTGGAGGAGATTCCTGTTCGAGAGCAACAGATCACAGACCTGGTCAGGGACTACGAAATCTCCAAGGGCCGCTATAGTCAACTGCTCGAGAAGAAGCTTTCCGCGGATACGGCAACCCAACTAGAGATCCGCCAGAAGGGCGAACGCTTTTCCATCCTCGATCCCGCGCAGCCCGCCCAACGGCCTGATCAGCCCAAACGCGCCGTCATCGACGGGGTGGGTGCCGTAGGCGGCTTGGCCCTCGGGCTGCTTCTCGCGCTGACAACAGAGTTCCTCGGCATGTCCATTACATCTGCCGAGCAGATAACAGAACTAGTCAATGTGCCCGTCTTAGAAGTAATTCCGTTGATCAACACACGCGCCGAAAAGCGCTTCTGGAAGCGGCTGCTGATTCTGGCTGCTGGAGCGGTAGCGGCGGGAGCGCTAGTCTGCGGAACCTTAGTGCTTTTCTATCACATTCGTCCGGAGCTCTTCTAAGGAGCGCGCCCTGTACAACGCATTTTATAACCTGCGAGAAAGTCCGTTTCGGCTGACGCCGGATCCCTCCTTTCTTTACTTGACCTCACAACACCGGGAGGCGTTATCTGGATTGATTTACAGCGTGTGTGAGCACCCCGGGTTAACGGTTCTGATCGGCGAGGCGGGCACAGGGAAAACCACGCTGCTGTATGTGCTCCGCAGCTGGCTCGACAGCCAGCGCTTCGTCAGTGCTTTATGTACCAATCCTGTGTTGACGCGCGAAGAGTTGTTCGATCTACTCCTGCAGCAGTTCGACGTGCCGTGCTCGTCGGCTTTGAAAAACCGGCAGCTCGTGGCCCTGCAGGAAAGGCTGATTCAATACCGGACCGAGGGGCGGAGCGCGATTCTGCTCGTCGATGAGGCGCAGCGCCTTCCCTTCGATCTGCTCGAAGAGCTTCGCTTGCTTCTGAATGTCGAGACGCCGCGTGAGAAACTTCTGGAGATTATTCTGATCGGACAGCCTGAGCTTTCCGACATCCTGAGACGTCCCGAACTACGGCAGCTGAAGCAGCGGGTAAGCTGCATGTGCAAGCTCGAGCCTCTGATCCTGGAGGAGGTGCGGGAATATATCGCACATCGGCTGACGCTGGCCGGGCTGCCCAACCAGACGCTGTTCCCCGAGGAAACCATCCCCGCGATATTCCGATGCACCAAAGGAATTCCCAGGCTGGTGAACAGCATTTGCGACAGTGCGCTGCAGACCGGTTTCGGCCTGCGTTCGCCGCAAATCACCAGTAGCATTATTCTCGAGGCCGCGCGGGACCTGGACCTGAGCCCGGATGACCTGACGGGCCATCCGGCTTCCAACGGAAAAGTCCACCTCGCAGCCGCTGCAGCCGGAGCCGAGGCTGGAGCTTCGCGGCACTCCTACGCAGTGCCCTCGATCCTGGAAGACTACGCCACTCGCCAGAAGAGCTTGGGCTTCCTGTCCAAATTGATAGTCGGGCGGTGAAAGAAAATTGGACCTCGCCCGAGTTTCCCGTCACGGCTGGGGCGCCGTCCAAATTGGCCAAAATGTGGGAACATTGCCCCAAAAGTCTCCTGCCGGCATTCTCGCTCTTGCGATTCCGGAATCGCTTGACGCGTGCTTTGTCAGCGCCGCAGGTCAAGGCTGGCGTCCGGCTTCGGATCAATTGTGGCCCTCCACCTGCCTTCGACTACGCGACCAACCTTCTACTTATGAGCCGATTCTACGATGCCTTACGACAGGCAGGGCACCTACGGCGCGATGGTGCGATCCCGGACCTGGAGTGGATCCCTGAGCGTAACGGTACCACGGACATTGCGCTCGATCCCACGCAGCCAGAGTCCGCCAATGGCATCATTTCCGGCGGGGATGAATCGGCGGCAGGCGAATCCAGGCCCAAGCTTCCGGAAATCGGCCCGATCCATTTGCCATTGGCGGGTTCCTACAGCCGCAAGGCGCTGATCCGAAATGGCGTGGATCCGGTGGTCATGGAACACTATCGAAGGCTTCGAACCAAAATCATCCAACTCCAGGAGCAGCAGCACTTCCGCAGCCTGATGGTCACCAGTCCGAATCCCGAAGAGGGCAAGACAGTGACGGTGCTCAACTTGGCCATGAGCTTTGGTCTCCTCTACGACTACAAAATCCTGGTGGTGGATGCCGACCTGCGGCGATCGAGCCTAGGCAAATGGTTAGGTGCCCGCGAACGTCCGGGCTTCAGCAACCTCATCGACGGGTCCGCTCAGTTGTCGGATGTGATTTGGACGTTCGACGAGGTGCCGATCAGCTTCATGCCCAGTGGTAGTTCCAAGGTTCCCCCGGCGGAGCTTCTGCAATCCGCGCACCTGCGCGAGCTTATGGAGCGGTTGATGGACCGGTATTCCCTGGTGTTGATCGATTCGCCTCCGGTCAACATCATCACGGACGGGCAGCTGCTGGCGGCAAGCTGCGACGCCGTGCTCCTGGTGGTTCGAGCTTTCTTGAGCACTCGAAAGGCGGTAGAGCGGGCCGTTGAGGATCTCCCCGAGAATCGAATTATCGGAACGATCTTGAACGGCGGGGCGCGCGTTTCCAACTATCATCGCTACTCAGGGTATTACTAAATGTCACCGACCATGACTGCTTTCGGGATGGGCCGCGACAGTGCGGAGCCTCAGCCACTACCCGCCACGGAAATTCGTGCGCTACAGCCGGGAGACGAAGACGAGTGGGATCGCTTTGTGTTGTCGTCGCCCCACGGAACGTTATTTCATCTGTGCGGGTGGAAGACGCTGGTCGAAAAAACCCTCCGGCATAAGTCGTTCCTGTTGACGGCCCGCCGTGGCAAGCGGATCACCGGTGTCTTTCCGATAAGCCTGGTTCGGAATCCTCTGTTTGGCGACTGTCTCGTATCGCTACCCCTGGCTGTATACGGCGGCATTTGCGCGAGCGACCAGGATGCCTATTCGGGCCTGCTGGAGGCCGGGTGCGAACTAGCGAATCGCCTGGGCGTCAAGTACCTCGAAATGCGCAATCACACGGAGCCGTTTCGCACCACACTGCCTGGGCGCGATCTTTATGTCACCTTCACCCAGGATCTGACCTCCGGCCCCGACAAGCTGATGGCCGGGCTGCCTCGCGATACCCGTTATGCGGTTCGCAAATCCCTCAAGGCGGGGCTCACTTGGACCGAAGATCTCCAGCTTGGCGAGTTTTACGAACTCTACGCGCAGAACGTGCACCGACTGGGCACGCCGGTCTTCTCGAGGCAGTTGTTCTCCGTTGCGCGGAGCATCTTTCCCCGGCAATGCCGCTTGTTCGGCGTTCGCAAAGGAACCAAGGCGATTGCAGGTGTAATGACGTTCTACTTCCGCGACGAAGTGATCCCGTATTATTCGGGAGCGCTACAAGAGTATTTTGCGGATTCGCCCAACAATTTCATGTATTGGAGTCTCCTCGCGCAGAGCTGCGCCGAAGGCTTCCGGTCTTTCGATTTCGGCCGCAGCAAGCGTGGGACGGGCTCCTGGAAGTTCAAGTCGGCTTGGTCCATGAACATGACGGATCTGCCCTATCGTTACCATTTGGTCCGGGTCAAGGAGGTCCCGCATATGAGCCCGGTGGACGCGAAGTTCAAGGGGCCGGTGTCTTTGTGGAAGAACCTCCCGTTTCCATTGACCAAGATGATCGGCCCGCGGTTGATCCGTTGGATTCCGTCGATTTGATGTAAAGGCAAGGCATAGGCGTGTAGCTCAGCGGTTAGAGCGCCCTGTTTAAACTCCAGGGAGGTCGTAGGTTCAAATCCTGCTGCGCCTACCAACTCACAAACCATGAGAGTTCTTTACCTTTCCCACCGGATTCCATACCCTCCCAGCAAAGGCGACAAACTGCGCGCTTTTCATCAATTGAAGGCCATCTCGGCCAGGCACGAGGTGGACCTGTTCACCTTGGCCGACGACGCCGCGGACCTGGAATATCGATCCGCTTTGTCAGCGTACTGCGGACGTGTTACTGTCGCCAAGCTCAATCGGACACGGGCCCGGGTGCGCGCGATATCTTCCTTGGCAACGCGCCAACCCGCGACTTTGCCCTACTTCTATTGCTCCGAACTGGCTGCCGAAATCCGGGGGGCATTGCGCCAGACATCCTATGACCGGATCTTTGTGTATTGTTCTTCGGTGGCCCAGTATGTTGTAGATTTTGACGATCCGCCCGTGCTCATCGATTTGGTGGATGTGGATTCCGACAAATGGCGTCAGTACGCTTCCGTGAGCCCACTTCCGCTGTCGCTGATTTACAACCGGGAGGCGAACCGGCTGCGGGAGTATGAAAGACGAATTTGCGAGCGAGCGTCCTGCGCCATAGTGAGCACGGATCGCGAGGCCCGGTTGCTCGAACAGATCTACGACGCCCGCAACCTCCACGTGGTCCACAACGGCGTTGACACGGAGTATTTCAAGCCGCCGGCGTCTGAGCCCAATGAGTCTGTCCCGACGGTGACCTTCGTCGGCGACATGAGCTATTTCCCGAACCAGGATGCCGTCACATACTTCGCCTGCCAGGTTCTTCCTTTAGTGAGAGCCGCGGTTCCGGGTGTCCGGTTCCTGATCGTGGGACGAAACCCCACCCGTAAGGTTCTGGAGTTGGGGCGGATCTCCGGAGTCGAGGTAACCGGCGGCGTTCCCGACGTGCGGACCTTCCTCGCGCAAGCTCACGTTTCCGTCGCGCCATTTTCGATTGCCGCGGGAATTCAGAACAAGATCCTGGAAGCCCTCGCATTCGGTCTGCCCGTGGTTGCGACTTCCCGCACATTACAGGGCCTTTCGGACGGCGTGGCCGCTGTGATTTCCAAGGGGGATATGCCCGGAGAACTCGCATCGCACGTAATACAGCTATTACAAAACCCCGCGCTGCGCCGCCGTGTTGGGAGGGAGGGCCGTCTGCGCGTGAGCGCTGAATACAATTGGGAACGCTCCATGGATTATCTCTGCCGCCTAGTTGAGGATGCACAGCACGGTTTGCCGGGAGCCTCGGTAAAGCCTCCTTCGGGCGTCCGGGCAGCTCATCAAGCCACCACCGGGAGCGGCTCCGGAAGGCAAATTGCATTAGCAACCTCGCCCTCAAAGCATCCATGAAGCCTCAGGTAAATCAGACGGGAGGCGAGACGTCGAGAACTGTTCTCATGCTGCTGACGAACGCCTACGATCCCGATCCGCGCGTCCGCCAGGAGGCAGTCGCCCTGGCCCGCATGGGGTGCCGAGTTCGCATATTGGCATGGGACCGAGATCTGAAGTCTCCGGCTTCCGAGCGGATGGAAGAGGTGGAGGTGGAACGCGTGTTCCTGGCTTCCTCCCACGGCCGCGGCGTCACGCAGATCTTCTTCTACGCGCTGCTATTTCTCAAGATGTTCTGGCGAGGCATGCGAACGCCGTTCGACGCGATTCATTGCCATGACCTGGATACCCTGCCCCTCGGTTTCGTATTGGGGAAGCTCAAGCGGAAACCAATCGTTTATGACTCCCACGAAAGCTTTCCGGATATGCTGGAGGGCAATGTGCCGCGGGCGGTTCAGCGCGCACTTGTCCTACTTGAGAATTTCCTGATCCGGCGCGTTGACCTGCTCATCACGGTCGGAGAAAAGCTGCGCAGACATTTTGCTGAGCGCGGCGCGCGCCGTTCTGTGGTTGTGGGTAATTGGAAGCGCCTGGGCGACTTCTCTCGCACGCCTCGCGAAAACCTCGAGTTGCGTCGGCACATGGGCATCCCCGATGACGCGCTCCTGGTCGTCTGCATCACCCAGCTGCTCAAGGACCGCAAAATTGAAGCGTTGCTAGAGGCGGTCGAATTCAGCCCCAACGTTTACTTGATCATCGGCGGCAAAGGCATACTCGAGGACTTGGTGCGCGAAAAGTCGGCTAACCCCCGCATTCGTTTCGCCGGCTTTGTTTCGGGAAAACAGATCGCCGATTACACCTGCGCGGGCGACGTCATCTACTACGGCTTCGACCCGGGTAATCCCAACGCGCGGTTTAGCGCACCGAATAAGCTCTACGAAGCCGTCGCCGCGGGTCGTCCTTTGATCACCGGCGATTTTGGTGAAATCGCCGACGTAGTCCGCGAGGCTGCTTGCGGAATCGTTCTCACCGAATACAATGTTCCCGAGATCCTGAAGGCCTTTGAGGTCTTGGCGGATCGGCGCGCCCGTGATTCCATGGCGGTCAACGCTTGGCATTTCGGTCGTACGTCCATGAACTGGGATCGCGGTGTGGTCGTGCTGCACGCCGAATATTCGCGTTTCCTGCCGGGATTAACGCAACCTCCCGCCGACTCTGTGGGCAAGCTCGCGATGGCGGCGGCCGAGGGTTTGGGCGCCTAGTAATTATGCCGATTCGCATCCTGCACGTCGTGGATAGCTGGGCCGTCGGAGGACTGCAGCGCGGGCTGGCGAATCTGATCGAGCGGATGAATCCATCGCTCTTCGAGCACGTGATCTGCGCCATGCGGCCGATTGATCCTGTGAATGCGCAACCCCTGCCAGCCGGACCCGTGCGGCTGATCAGCCTTTCCCGCCGGGAAGCGCGGAGCCTTGTCCAGGCGCCCGCGCTCACGCGCAAAGTTCGGGAAGTGAAACCGGACATCGTTCACACGCGCAATTGGGGCACGTTTGAAGCGCTGTGGTCGGCAATTCGAGTGGGCGGATGCGCCCGCGTTCACAGCGAGCACGGCGTGGATTGGGACAGCGCTGAAAAGGAATCGTGGCGTCGAATTCTCTGCCGCCGTCTCGCGTTTCAAATGGCGGATCGCGTTATCTCGGTGTCGCAGCAATTGAAAGACGTGCACACCCATCGGACCGGGTTCCCCGCAACCAGGATCGAGGTGATCCACAACGGCGTCGATAGTGTTCAATTCCGTCCGGATCCAGAAGAGCGCGAGCTGGTTCGCAGGGAATTTGGGATAGCGGATCACGAGTTTTGCATAGGATGCGTGGCGAACCTGATTCCGGTGAAGGACCATCTTACGCTGTTTCGTGCCGTGGATCGTTTCGCCGAATACGCCGGTCCTTGGCGGCTCCTGGTTGTGGGTGCTGGACCCGAGCTTCCGAAGTTAACCGCGTTCGTTGATCGGCGCCCGGTGTGGAAGGATCGCGTGCTGTTCCTCGGAAGAAGCAGTTCCGTGTCGCAAGTGTTGAATGCCCTGGATGTCCATGTTCTGCCCTCTTTGACCGAAGGCATTAACAATTCACTTCTCGAGGCCATGGCCACTGGTTTGCCCGTCGTTGCAACCGCCGCGGGAGGCACGCCCGAGGTGGTAATCGACGGCGAATCCGGGCTGTTGTTTCCGGTCGGCAATGACGCGCGCCTGGCCGAACAGCTCCTCCTGCTTCAAAAGAATAGCGAGTGGCGCAGTCGTCTGGGCGAGAGCGCTCTATCGCGAGTGCGAAGCGAGTTCTCGATCCAGTCAATGGTCCGCAAATACGAATTGCTCTACCAGAGCGTTCTGGCGCCGGCGATTACTCCGCAGGAGGCCCTCAACCGGGTATAAGCGCAACATGTGTGGCATTTGCGGCATCTTTGAACCCGGGCGCGACACTCCCATCGAGCACTGCCGACTGCAACAAATGGCGAATTCCATTCGCCACCGTGGTCCGGATGACGACGGTTATTTTTGCGCCCCGGGCATCGGCCTCGGGCACCGGAGACTGTCGATTTTGGATTTGGCCGGCGGACATCAGCCGCTCTCCAACGAAGATGGCAGCGTCTGGATCGTCTTCAACGGCGAGATTTACAATTTTGACGAGCTCAACCGGCGCTATCTGTCCTCGGGGCACACCTTCCGGACGCGGTCGGACACAGAGACCATCGTTCACTTATACGAAGAACTGGGCGAGGCCTGTTTCGCCGAGTTACGCGGCATGTTTGCCCTGGCCTTGTGGGACTGCCGCAACAAGAAGCTGCTGCTGGCGCGCGATCCGGTGGGCAAGAAGCCGCTGTTCTATTCTTGGGACGGGCAGCGTTTAGTGTTCGGCTCCGAAATCAAGGCTCTGCTGACAGTTCCCGGCATATCGCGCGACATCGATTCGGCGGCCATCTCGGACTACTTCACCTTCCAATACGTTCCCGCGCCGAAAACCATCTACCGTGCGGTGCGAAAGCTTCGCCCGGGGCACTACATGGTCGCTGACGCTTCCGGCGTCCGTGAGACCGCATATTGGGATCTCCGTTTTGACCAGACACGCGAGCAAACCGAATCCGAATGGTGCGAATCGTTGATCGAGGAATTCCGTAAGGCCGTTAAACTCCGCCTGGTGAGCGACGTCCCGATTGGCGCGTTCTTGAGCGGCGGTATCGATTCGTCGTCCGTGGTCGCAGTGATGAACAGCTTCCAGCGCCCGGTCACCACCTGCTCCATCGGATTCACTGAAGAGACCTACGATGAAGCAGGCCAAGCACGCCAATTCGCCGGCCGATTAGGCGCGCGGCATTTCGAACAGATCGTGCGGCCGCAGGCCTTGAATCTGGTTTCGAAACTCGCCTGGCACTACGACGAGCCATTCGCCGATTCCTCCGCCGTTCCGACCTACTACGTTTCTCAGGTGGCGCGCCAGCACGTGACGGTCGCGTTGTCGGGCGATGGCGGCGACGAAAACTTCGCTGGGTATCGCCGCTACAAATTCGATCAACTGGAGAACAGGCTGCGCTCCTATGTTCCGGAACCAGTCCGTCGCACGGTTTTCGGCCCTCTTGGCGCGGTTTATCCCAAACTCGGTTGGGCGCCCCGCGTTTTCCGAGCCAAGTCCACGTTTCAGAGCCTCGCGCGAGATCCGATCGAAGGCTACTTCCACGGGATCTCGTGCTGTCCGCCGGCCATGAAGAACCGCCTCCTCAGCGAGGATCTGGTGCGCGAGCTGAACGGCTATAGCTCGCTGGACGTCCTGCGGTACCACTACGATCGGGCCGGCACTTCCGACCCACTCTCCCGCATTCAGTATGTTGATATCAAGACCTACCTGGTGGACGATATCTTGGTAAAAGTGGACCGGGCTAGCATGGCGCATTCGCTCGAAGTGCGTTGTCCGCTGCTCGACCACAAATTGATGGAGTTGATCGCGCAGATCCCATCCAACCTGAAACTCCGCAATGGAACGGGCAAGTATATTTTCAAAAGAGCTCTCAAGAACATACTTCCGGCGGAAGTGGTCCAACGCCCCAAGAGGGGTTTCGCAATGCCCGTAGCGGAATGGTTCCGCGGCGAGCTCAAGGTGTTCGCACACGAAATGCTGTTCCAACGAGAAGATGGACTGCTGAATCAATCCTTCCTGACGAACTGCTGGAAACAGCATCAACGCCGGCAACGGGACTGGTCTGCTCTGTTATGGTGTACGCTCATGTTCCGCACCTGGCAAGAAGTTTACAAATCTACGTGAGCGGAATCTGCGGCATATGGCATGAACACGCCGGGAGCAGCGGACCGATAGCCCGTTCGCTCACGGCAATGACGCACGGCCTGACCCTGGCTTCTGAGCGTGTAGAGATACGGTGCTCTGGTCCAGCGGGCGTCGGAGTGTGCCGCGGCTTCGAGACCCAGCAGATCTATCAGGACTCGCAGCTGCTCGTCGCCTGCGACTGCGATCTGGACAATGCCGACGATTTGGCTCGAGCGATCTCCCGGGAAAACATCGGCACCGCGGCTCTTCTTGCCACCCTGTACCAGCGCTTCGGCGAGGCATTCATAGAAAAGCTGAGCGGCGCATTCTCCATCATTCTTTGGGATTCCGCCCAGCACATTCTGCTGGCTGCGGTGGATGGCTTCGGCATTCACCGGCTGGCCTATTACCACGATGGAAAATCGCTCTTGGTGGCATCGCGGATCGACGCCATCACGCGAGTTGGGGATATTGAAGTCAACATCAATCCGGGCGCCATCGCGAATGTCGTGAACTTCACTACGATTCTCGGGAGCGACACAGTATTCAAAGAGATCCAACGGTTACCTGCCGGCGCCGTGCTCGTCAGCCGCGATGGCGGCGTTCGCGTCCGGCAATATTGGGACATGCGGTATATCCCTGATGGCCCGGCGGACGAAGCAACGCTTTGCCGCGAAATGGATCGGATCGTTGAACAGGCCGTTGCGGTCAATTGCGCGAACGCGGCGCCGGATCAGGTTGGATCGTTCTTAAGCGGCGGCACGGACAGCAGCACGCTTCTCGGCATGATGTCCCGATGGGCCAAGTGTCCCGTTCAGGCGTTCTCCATTGGGTTCCAGGAACAGCCTTTCAACGAAATGGAGTACGCGGAGTTAGCGGCAAAAACGTTTGGAGCGCGGCATCACACGTACTACGTGAACGCACAGGATTGTTTCGACGTCTTGCCGCGCATGGTCCGGTATTTCGATGAACCGTTCGGAAACTCTTCCGCGATCGCAACGTACTTCTGCGGGCGCCTGGCCGCACAGCATGGCGTGAAGATGTTGCTGGCCGGAGATGGCGGCGACGAGCTCTTCGGCGGCAACGAGCGCTACCGCACGGATAAAATCTTTCACGTCTACGGCGATGTTCCTCCGGTGCTTCGCAAGCAACTGATCGAGCCGGTTCTCGCGCTGATCCCGGGCAATGGCGGACCCATCGGCCGGGTGAAACGCTACGTACGCCGCGCCAAGATGAAACCGATGGAGCGCTTTTGTTCGTTTCAATTCCTCGCCACCCACACCATCGCGGAGGTCTTTGAAGACGATTTTCTAGAGCAGCTCGGGGATCATTCCTTTCTCGACATTCCCGCGCGCCACTACGCCATGGCGCCGGCGTCTCATCATCTGGACCGCTTGCTCTATGTAGACGTGAAGATCACGCTGGCCGACAGCGACCTGCCCAAGGTTACCTGCATGTCGGAGATGTCCGGCATCCGCGCGCGCTTTCCCTTCCTGCACCGCAGCGTGGCCGAGTTCTCTGGCCGCATCCCCGCGCATCTGAAAGTCAAAGGCTTCGAGAAGCGTTATCTGTTCAAACGCGCGTTCCGTAATTTGCTGCCGGCCGAAATCGTCCGCAAAAAGAAACATGGATTCGGAATCCCCGTGGCGGACTGGATGCGGTCCGACACCCGCATGCGGGAGCTCGCACGCGACACACTGCTCTCCAAGCGCGCCTCCGAACGGGGATACTTCAAGCAGGCCTTCATCGAGAATCTGTTCCGCAAGCACGAGGTTGACTCCACGTCGTTCTATGGCGACACGCTGTGGACCTTCCTGGTTTTGGAATTATGGCATCGTCGCGTCGTGGATGAGCTGGCGAGGGTATCGGCGTGAAGGTGGTGGAATTTCGCGAGCAGGCCGGCCTCGAGCGATTGCGCCCGGAATGGGAGAAGCTGTTGGGCCGCTCCGCCGCCGACACGATCTTCCTCACATATGAATGGCTGAACTCCTGGTGGACGAGCTTCGGCAAGCCGGGTGACTTGCGAATACTCACTGCCTGGGACGATGCGGGCGTGTTGCGCGGGATCGCTCCTTTGCGTCTTCAAAGGCTGTGCCGCTCCGGACAGAGCGTCGACGCACTGGTCTTCCTCGGCGACGGCTCAACCGATTCGGATTATCTCGATTTCATTATCGAGCGCGGATATGAGCAACCTGTGCTCGACGCGTTCCGTGCCTACTGGACCAGATCATCGTGCGAAACCTCAGTCACGGTGTTGAATGAGGTCCCGGCGGTTTCACCGAACCTGCCCATTCTCAAATCTCTCGCTCAGCGCGAGGGCATGCTTTGGAATGAAACCGACGTGCCTTGCGGCACCGTTCTGTTGCCCGCCAGCTGGGACGATTACCTTGGACTGTTGAAGCCAAGGTTTCGGACGCACATCCGTTCGGTGCTGCGTAACTTGCAAAACCGTCCGGAAGTGAAATTCGGATTTTGCGATAGCGCCGGCGAGCTCGACCGGCTGCTGGATGCCTTGTTCGATCTGCACACGCGCAGGTGGGCGGCCGAGGGCGTGTCCGGTGTGTTTTCGCGTGAAGGGAAGCGCGACTTCTATCACACTCTTTCGGCCGCTCTACTCGACCGCGGCCGTCTGCGCTTGAGCTGGATGGAGTGGAACGGCCGGATTCTCGCGTGCCAATACGGGTTTGTCTACAACCGAACCTATTCGCAGTTGCAGGAAGGCTATGAACCGGCGTCCGCGCATTTCAATTGCGGCGTCGGACTGCGCGCCTGGTCCATCCGGACCATGATCGAAGAGGGTGTGCGTGAGTACGATTTTCTCGGCGGAATGGGACGTCACAAGACCGATTGGGGAGCACAAATCAAGTACAGCAAGCGAGTCGTGCTGGCGCGTGACAACTGGAAGAATCTCGTCTTCTGCCGCGGTGGGACGTGGAGGGACCGCTCCAGGAAGCTGCTGAGCAATGCGGCGTTCCGCAAATTCATTGCGGCGTCTCAGCCGGCAAACGGGCACGCGGAGAAACCTTCCGCCACGAACGGATCTACCGTGATCAACTGGCGCCGGCGCGCCATGGCGACTACATATTTCAACCTCGGCTTTCCGGCGCTTGTGCGGCCGTTTCGAGAGCGTTTCCAGGTCTCGACATCGGGCGGAGGATCCAAATTGTCCCTGACGCGCCGTCGACAGCCGTCCGCCCGCATTCTGTACTACCACCGCGTGAACGACGATGCTGATGCCTTCTTTCCCGCGATTTCCACGCGCCTGTTCGAACAGGAAATGCGCCACTTGGCCCGGCACTACAAAGTGGTGCCCATGCCAGAGTTGATTCGGCATCTCGAGGACGGCCCGCCCGAAACCGTGGTGGCCATCACCTTCGACGACGGCTACCGCGACAATTATGAGAATGCGTTTCCGATTCTGCGGCGCTACGGATTACCCGCCACTGTTTTCTTAGCCACCGGAACGATGGATTCCGCCGAACCGATCTGGTTTGAACAGCTGGCCGAGGCCGTGAAAAATACATCGCGGGAGCAGCTTGATCTTGAAATCGACATTCCCCGCCGCTTCTCCTTACGCACCGAAGCCGAACGGCTCGAAGCCAACAACGGGATTTTCGCCGTTTTGCGCGATCTTCCGGATGTCAAACGCCGCGAGTGGCTGCCGCGGATTTGCAAGCAGCTTGACCTTAACGGCGACGCAGAACGACGCGGCAAAATGCTGACCTGGGATCAAGCTCGAGCGATGAGTTCCGGTGGCATCACTTTCGGCGGGCACACGGTTACCCATCCGTTTCTTTCGCGCCTCACGCGCGACCAGGCATCCTGGGAAGCCTCGGAATGCAAACGGCGCATCGAGTGCGAGTTGCAGCTCCCGGTGGAATGTTTCGCTTATCCCAATGGGCGCGAGGAGGACGTCGGTCCCTGGGGAGGGGAGGTGATTCGAGCCGCCGGATATCGCGCGGCCGTCACTACAATTTGGGGCATGAACTACGGCTCCACCGACAGCATGCTGTTGAAGCGCGGGGGGCCGTGGGAAGAAACGCAGGCGCTCTTCGCGCACAAATTGGATTGGTATCAACTTACCGACGATTAACTTCTGGCGACTTTACGAACGCAGAAGTTCGACCAGGGCCGGAAGAGCTGAGCCACCGGCGTGCGGTACAACTCGAGAACATCGGGCCGGGCGAGCTTGCGAATCTCCCAGAAACTCGAATCCACCGTGCGCGCTCCTAACAGTTTTGGGAAGTAGTTCCATCCCCATTTGCCGGTGTGGATTTCGAACGGATAAAGCCGGTTCGGGATGGAAAAAAACAAAAGACCGCCCGGTGCTGCCAGGCGAAGCATTTCGCGAATGCAGAAAGTGCGAATTGCTTTCTCGGTGGCATACTCGATCACTGAGGAGCAGAGACTGAAGTCGAAAAAACCTTCATCAAAAGCCAGAGGCACGCCGGGGGCAACGTGCTGGAAGTCGCAACGGTCTGCGACGCCGTAAAGTTTGGCCCGTTCCCGCGCCACGAAGATTTCTTGCTCGTCAATGTCGGTTCCCCAGCAGCGCAAATCCGGGAACGTGAGGGCTAACGCGATCGCCGATCCGCCCGACCCGCAGCCGAAATCGAGCACGCGCCGGACGGATGAATCGATACAGGGTTGCACGAGCGGAATCAGATGCGCTAGATGATGGTCCACAATGCGGAGATAATCGCGTTGCAGTACATCGGCAGCCAGCCGATCGAAGCGCCATGGGTACATCTCGCGAACCATTTCGACGAACGCGCGAAATGCGATCGAGTTTGCGACCGCGTCCGCTGCGGCCTTCGCCTGATCCAGGCCGCCGAGCCGATGCTCGTTCGCCGGAGCTTTCATTTCCACCACTGGTCGCATCATGTTCCTCTCAAATCCACGGGATGTGATCGATCCCTTGGACTGCTTTCCTGATTGCCTGCGGGAACCATCCGAGCGCCGGGACCACATTGCGCTGGCCAGGGTCCACGCGTGCAAGATCCAGATCCCCGAACACACACACTTCTACCTGGTCGTGCATTTGTGTGAGCTCCGCGCAGAGCCTGCGAAACCGTTGCATCACGATCCGGTCCGGACGGACGTTTTCAAACCGAACGTCGCGATTTTTGAGAAAGCTAAAGGAATGGAACACCAGAACAATATCGCGGCAACCGGACTCCTTGGAAAGCCGGATCGTCTCCAGAATCTCACGCACCGAGACTGCCGATATCTCCAGATTCTTGTAGGCGCCGGCACGGACGGACTGGAAGTTGGTGACCGGAAACTCGTGGACGCCCTCCAGGACTCGCGGGACGTTCAGCGGACGTTCGCGGAATCCGCACGTGCGGTCGAGGTACGCCAAGTTGTAGCTGGAGTCAATGACAATGCCGTTTTCGCGCAGCGCCCGGAGCGTACCTTCCGAAGCGCCATAGCATCCGGCACGGAACGCGCGCGGCGCAACGCCGCTGAACTCGCGGAAAAGGGCGACCCCTTCTCCGATCAGGTCCCTCTGCTCCTCGGGCGACAATTGGAACATCAAATCCTGCTCGCGGCGGCCGCGTCCCTCGACGAAATCGCGATAGAACCGCTGCACCGGATGCAGGTGGAGCTGTACGTCGTGGCCGCGCTTCTGGATACAGTCGAAGACGTCGCGCACTTCCTGCGCGCCCCGTAGATACGAACAGAACACTTCCACGAAAAATGTAGCGCGGAAACGGTGCTGCTCAAGAATGTCCATGATCAGCGGCACACCGTAAAATCTGGAGCCGTTCTCACCGAGAATGGTACGCGAGACGGGCAGCGGCCCCAGGGCGTTTCTCCAGGCGCCGCCAAGCGAGGTCTCGGTGTCCACGGTGAAATAAACTCGGATCTTGTCGGCCATACCTTTGGGCGCAGAGGCTATTCGGATACTGTTCGTATTGGGCTTGCGCCCTGCCAGCCCACGGCCAGACGGGTGCCGCGAACCACGCGCACGCTGATGCGGCGCGCTGCCTCGTCCACAACTCTGCTGACGTCCTTGATATCCCCGTAGTCGTGCCACACGATCACGCCGCCCGGCCGGATGTTGCGCAACGCGTTCTCCGTGTCTGCCTTTACGTACTCGCGATAATGACAGCCGTCGATGAAAATCAGATCGAACGGACCGTCGAGTTGGGTCCAATCCAGCTTGGCTGAATCGCCTAGCACCTGCCGGATGCGGGATTCATATTTTGTGCCCTGGAACTGAATGCCGATCCGGTTGCGATCCGTTACGTTCCAATGGTTGTTCGGGACGTTGTAGACAAATTGCCGGTCCCAGTTCTGCGGAAGGTCCACGGTCGTAACGCGGCCGTCGTCCGGCACATTGGCGGCGAGGTTGAGCGTCGTGTTGCCGTCGTAAGTGCCGATCTCGAATATCTTGCGCGCCCCCAGGAATTGCGCAATCGCGCACAGAGTCATCACTTCGCCGGCGTCCATGGAAAGACCGACCTTCCGCTGGTAAAGATTCACCAGGTTCACATGCACGGTTTCGCTTCCCGGAAATATCTGCGTGAGGTGATGACGCGGTAAACGGCCATGACGCCAGGTGCTGATGCGGTAAGCTTCCAGATCCTTGAAGGGGATCCCAAAAGGAAGCGCCCGGCGAACCGCGAATTCCAGAGCGTGCTTGGGCGAAGTGCGGCCCTGCTTCCAATACCAAGCGAGTTGCTGTATCGTTTCCGGCATGGTCTAAGATGTAACGGCCGGGATCTCGCAGCAACAGTCACAGTGGATGCGCACGATCTCAGCTTCGGCGCCGCGTTCCTCGATCTCCCGTCCGTAGCCCTCCCGATTCTCCAGTCTTTGCAATCCCGCCATTTCAAGCGCCTGCCGGGCCGGCTGGTTGCGTTTCGTCTCGACGAAGTTGACCGCCAGCCGCCTGGTGCCGCCCTGCCGATGGTGCGTCTCCAGATGGGTGAAGAATGCCTGTTCGACGAATTTGCCCTGGACGCGGCAGGACAGCATCAGATCCTTGACCTCGATCGCGTCGCCGGAATGCCGGACCATCCCGAATCCGATCACGCCGTAAGCACCGAACCGGTCCGAGCAATCCAGCACGTATTTCTCCAGGCCAGAATCCTCGAGGAATTCCTGCAGTTGCGCGCGATCATACTTGCAGCCGGAGAAATTCAGCTGATTGGTCCGCTGCACCAACTCCGCGACCCGGTCGAAGTCTTCCTCGCGGTAGCTTCTTACTCCGAGCTGAATCTCGCAATGCGCGAGAAAGCGCAGGTAATCGTCGCCAAACTCCGCCTGCGTGTCTTCACGGACGAACGCTTCCTGGTAGTAGCGCCGGCGGTTTCTCGCGTCTGCCGTGTCGCTTCCTTGAAAACGTTCGCCGGCGAGCAGCGAGTCGACGTCGTTGACGTTGATGCACTCTACCTCCGGGATAGCCATGCCGACCTCATTCAGCTCGAACGGATTGTCGTCCACGAATGCGAAGGTGTTGAGATCGAGATTCAGCCGCTTCGTGATATTTCGAATGCTTTCGCTCTTCGGCGACCAGTTGATTTGCGGCACCAGGAAATATTCGGCGAGCCCCAGTTGCTCCAGTCGCCGCCATGCCGAGTCGTGCGTGTTCTTGCTAGCGATGCTACACAGAATGCCGCGGCGGTCGAGCGCTTCCAGTATCCGCCGGACGTTTTCCTTCGGGCGAACGTCGTCGTTTTCCACCAGAATGCCGTCCCACAGGGTGTTGTCGAGATCCCATACCACGCACTTGATGGCGGGGGGCCTCGAAGAGGTACCAGAAGTCTTAGGCGTGCGATAGCGGATGAAATCAGCGGTCAGAAAGACGAGCCGGACGGCGGAGTCGGCTTCCGGCGTGAGCGTTATGTTGAACGGAAGTCCGGTTTCGGCGAAGGTCTCGAACAACTTGCGATCGAATTCATGCCGCGAATATCCCGGCGCGAAATCGACGGTTGTACGGAACCGCGGCCGAATCTGAACCAACTCAGCGCTCTGGCGCCGCGCTTCGGGAGCATAGTCCATAGCCAGTTGCATCCGGACTGTTTGCTCGGACGGACTATAGACTTCGAGTAGAAACGCGTCCGGTTTGCTGCGGCCCTTGTTCCTCTGATGCAGCCAACTGGTGAGTCTGCGGGAAATTCCGAAAGCGGGATACACCCAGCGCTCATCCTGAGTCATGCGGCTGATCATGGGCCCCAGGGCGTTCAGCGCACGAGCGGACCATCCGCCGAAGCGCTCCAGCCAGAGGACTCGTGACCGTGGCGCGACGGCTGTATTTCCCATCGCCGCGAGCACACCCCACTTCTTGAATGCCACCTCGGCCCCATACCCTCGCAAGGATTGGAACTGACGGTTCCGGTAGATTCCGAACCGAAACCGGCGGCAGCGCGTGTCGGGCCGCGCTTCGAAAAGGTCGCAGCTTTTGTAGCAGGCCGGCGCTGCGCACTCGGTGCAGTGCTCGCCCCACACCATCAGGGAAATCGCGGCGACGTCGTCGCTCCAGGAATACGGCGCAGCCGCGCTTGCGGGTGCGTCTCTGTGCAAACGGCGATCGTATTGGTCGATCTCAAACATAACGATCTCGCAAACCTACTTTGCTCCCTCCTCCGCCCTGGAGCCCACGCGTCGAATCAGCTTCCTTACGTTGCTCTTTAAGCCCATCTTTTCGAGCGCGGCGGAGGCCGACAAGGTGACCGCAGAACAGACGCGGTGCCCGGCGGTCAAAAAGCACGAATAGACGCCGCGCCGGAAGAGGAACACCCGGCCCTGTAGGTAATTTTCATTGGACAACTCGTCCTTGTACCGGGCGTAGTCCTGCAGATCGAACACGCGGGCGCGATTGTAGTTGAACAGGTCCTCCACCGTCAAAAGCTGGAGCACCGCCCCCGCCGAATATTTCGACCAGTCAGGGTCGTGCCCGATCTCGTCCAGCAGAAATGTGCCGTTGTACTGGTAGCCCACGATAAACGCGACGGCTCGCTCGCCGCAGTACAGCAAATAAGAGCGCATCCAGCCTTGCGCGGCCGCGAAGCTGAGACGCTCCCGCAGCAGGCCGGTCGCGCTGAGGCCTCTCTGATGCAGCTGCCATTGGTAGGTTTTCCGCGATATGTCCACCGCAATGTCGAGAAAGCTCGCAACTTGCTCAGGTGATTCATAGCGGAGCAGCCTCAGATCGCCTCCAGCAGCTTCGCGCAGTTTCCTGATCTTTCGTTGCAGCGTATTCCGATGCTTGGACGAGAACTTGCCCATATAGTTCTCGAACGTTCCTTCGATGCGCAGAACCGGGTGAGGCGAAACGCGATCGGGTTGATAAAGCAGAAAGGATTCGCGGATGAGCCTGCTGGAGTGCAGGTACTTCCAGAAGAACGAATCAACCGGGACCTCTTCGATGAATACCGCGTCGAATCCGCCCTCGGAAAGCACGCGGCGGAAAAGCAAATCGCAGGACGTCTCGTCCTCCGGAAAGGCCAGCGGTCCGCCCAGTAGTCGAAAACGCTTGAGTGGAAAACTGGCCACGCACCACTCACCCAAGTGCCATTTGAGCGGCCAATTCCGCCGAAGAAATGGAGCGACGCCCGCAAGCGATCCCGATTCGAGGAGCGCGTAAACCTGCAAGTTGCTTCTCTGGCCGGCGAAATATCCGTTGAGCCAGTCGGGATTGTGCATCGGCGTCGGACTGGACGAAGCGAAGGCGCGCCACTGATCGAGAAGATCGCCTGGCGCCTGGTCGATGGTGGTTGAAACCAGCGAAGCGGCGCGCGGTTTTCTAGCCGGGTTCATGTTCGGCATGGGCGGTTGGCCCTTTTCGGGGGCAAGAACAGCCTTAACCACGCGGCGCCTCCATGGATTGCCTTGTCCTCCTGCTCACGTCTTCACTCGGCCGATTCCTATTTCTCACGCGCCAGTTCCTTCGCCTTCCGCACCCAGTCCACCGGGGCGGACCGCCACAATCCGGAAATCACCCGCTGGACCGGACGGCTGCGATACAGCTCACGGGTGCTGGGATTCTTCGGCCAATCTTCTCGTTTGCTTGTCTTCTTCGTTCCCAGCGCCGCCAGGGACTGGTCCATCACCTCGATGGCGCGATCGATGTGGGCGAAAGAAATGGTCAGCGGAGGAATCACGCGGAAAGACCGGCTTCCATAGCCGAACGTGAGATGAACACCGCGCTGGCGGCAGCCGTACATAAAATCATTTGCCATCTCTTCGGTTTGCGAGGCGTCCGGGACCAACAGATCGAAGCCGATCATCAGGCCTTGGCCGCGAACGTTTCCGACAAAAGAGTGCCTGGCCGCGAGCCCCCGAAGCTGCTCCATGAAATAGTTCCCCGCCTCGTGGGCGCGTTGGACCAGGTTCTCTTCGCGCACGATATCGATGACCGCCGCAACTGCCGCCGCGCCCACCGGATCCGATTGGTGGCTGGTGAGATTCCATAACCCGGATCTCACCACGCGATCGGCGATCTCGGGCGTGGTAGTGACCGCCGCCACCGGGAAACCGTTGCCCGCCGATTTCGAGATGGTCAGGATGTCCGGCTCCACGCCGTGGTGTTCCACAGCAAACCACTTTCCCGTGCGGCCGAACCCGGTCTGCGCTTCATCAGCGATCAGCAGGGCGCCCCGCCGGTGCGCGATTCGTCTGAGCTCCTGCAAGTAGCCGGGCGGAGGAATCAGCATGCCTCCGGCCGACATCACCGGTTCGACTATAACCGCGGCCACATTGCTCCAGTCGCCAATCCAATCTTCGGTGGACCGCAAGCACGGAAAGTCGCAGGTCTGGGAGGAAGTACCCGTAAAACACCCGATGCACTCCGACGTGATGGGCAGACGGTAAGAATCCGGGACCACCGGCAGTGAATCCTTTAGGCCATGCGAGAACAAGCTGGATACGCTCTTGGTAGCGAGCGAGGTTCCGTAGTAGCCGCGCGAAAACCCCACGATTCCGGTCCGGCCCGTATATGCCTTGGCCAGCCGGAAAGCGAATTCGTTGGCTTCCGTGCCCGTCGACAGGAAAATCGTTTTGCTCAGGCCGCCACGGGCCACCTCGGCCAGCTTGTACCCGGCCTCAAGCACAGCCGGGGACAGGTACTGCGTTCCCGTGTGGAGCAACGCCTGGGTCTGCTCGACGATGCGACGAATAAACGCGGGATGGTTATGGCCGAGAACGCAGCAGAACATGCCGGACGCAAGGTCCAGCAACTCATTGCCGTCGGCATCCGTCACGATGCAATCGTTGCCTTTTACCAATACCTGGTCGGCGTAGGGCATCGCCATCAGGACGTTGTCGCCGTACCGGCGCCAATACTCTGCGTTGCTCAAGGCCATCGCTTCTTCCTTGTTCATCGTGAAAACGGCGGCGTGACCGGCTCGGCCAGCGGTATAAAGCCGAGTGGTCCCTTTGGATCGACCCGTACTGTGGCTTTGTAAACGTAACCCTCGGTCGCGTTATCCCATCCCGCGCGTCGGCACAGCCGGTACGTGAAACACTTGATCGATGACGCCATGCCGTTTTCGCTAACCGAGAGCTGCTGAAAACGCAGCTTTTTGCGGAAGAAACGGTTCGCGTTATAGACCAGCTTGCGGCGCTCGGAGGCTTCCGTGTGATAGCGCGTGGAAAGCGAAACGTTCAGCGCGTCGAGATTCTCAATGCGATGCGGAGCGTTTTGCGGCCACCACACCAGGTTTCCGGGCGCCAGGTCGAAGACCTCGGCATACTGGTCGAATTCGGGCGAATAGGGAACTTCTTCATCCATGGCGGAGCCGAAGATCTCCTCCAGAAAGTACTGAGACACGAAGCGCTCCTCGAGCGGGTAGATCCACATGCGCTTGTGGCCGCGGACGTGGAAAAGCGTGGTGGGCGGGCCGTCGGCGTGATAATACACCATCGCGCGAGGCGACGACAGAAGCAGCGTGCCGACAGTGGAAACCGGCGTGAAGCCGGGCGACGCTTCCGCCATCTCTTCATAAAGCTGATCGATGATTTCGCGATACGGCCGGTCGAAGAGATCCAGGCGCAGGATGTTGTACCAGAGCCTGCCGGATTTGACCGCCGCCAGCAGATCCTTGCCCGGCACGCCTGTAGTATCCACCGGCTGCCAATCTTCGCGGCGCAACGGTTCGGTGCCCATGGTCCAGGCCTGAAGGCGCTTGCGGGGATAGCGGTCCAGCAGATCGATCAACGCGTCATCGCTGAACAGATCGAGCTGATCCAGACGATGCCGCGCCGTCACGGGGTGCGCACCCCGCTCGTCGAATGGGCCGTCGCACCAATCGATGAATCGCTTGCTTCCCTCGGTCTGTCGCGCTTCCTCCAACTTAACGTGGCCGATCATTGCGATAGACTCCTTCTCTCTTCTGAAACACTCCGGCGTCGCTCTTCTCACTGCGCGGAAGGCGCTCTCGGATCACCTGCGTGCTTTGCTGAAGCGGCGGGGACACGTCGATGCTGCGCCGGGCGAATTTCAGGTCCTTGGTTCTCTCGTCCGCGTAGGTAATCCAAACCGTGTGCCCATGAATTTGCAACGAGTTCGTGAATCCGGCGTAATTTCTGTCGACGACTTCCACCAGCCAGTGACCGTCAACCCGGTGCGCCATTTTCAAGAGCCCCGCGCCGGCGTCGTAGTAGCTGATATACGGATTGCCTGCCTCATCCAGAGCGATTCCGTTGCGATCCGGGTAACCCTCCTTCACCAGCGAATCCACAACTTCGGTGCTCCAGGCTTCGCCGGGCTTTGTGGCGTACTTGACCACCCGGTTACGAACGTCGGTGTAAGCGATGTGCGGCCGGTCTAACTTGTCCATTACTAGCGTGCTGGACCACATGGTGGTACCGGGCCGGCCCGCGCCCTCCAGGATTTCCACGTCCCAGGACCGTCCGTTCCAAGTCGCATAACGAAGACTGGCGTCTTCGTATTTCACGTTTCCATACGCAACGTGCAGCGTACCGGAACTGTCGGCCACGATCGAGTTGAACTTGCCGCTTCCGGGCGTCGGATCCACTGTGCGCACCTCCCACTGCGTTCCAATCCAGGACACATCGCGCAGATGCAGTTCCTGATTGCCTTCTGCGTCTTCATATTCGTAATAGGTGATGTGGGGAAGGTTGCCAGGCGCCAGCGCGATCGAGGTATAGAACAAAATCTGTTTCGCCACAATCTGAATCCTTTGTTTCTGCCAAGTAGCGCCGTTCCAATAGGCGTACTTTATACCGCCAGTGCCGTAATCCAAGTACGAGATATGAGGATATTGGTGGGAATCCAGAATCAGCGAGCAAAAGCCCTGAGTGCGGTCCACAGTAGTGATGAACCATTTGTCCAGGCTGTGATCCCAAAATGCGTACTTCAGGTTCGCATTGACGCTGTCGGCGTAGGCGACATGAGCATTGCCATACTTGTCCAGCCGCAGGGACGAATACTCTCCGCCGATACCTGGATCGATGACTCCGATTTGCCAGTCGCCCGCTACGGCGGAGGTCAGAAAGAGCACGCCGAATAAAGAGGCCCGCAGGACGGCGGAACTGCGATGAAAAGCGAGGCTTGAGATGTTCTTCATGGCACCGTCTTTTCTTCCAGGGACGGAGGGTTCGGCATGCGCAAGCCCAGCGCGGAGCGCAAACGGCCGCGTCCCCACGCAGCCAGGCTTCCCAACCAATGCCTCGGTGTATAGACGATCGAGGGTAACGGATCGCTCGCCGACCAAATGGCGTAAATCTTCTTGCCGCGGGCTAAACGCAGCAGCGCCCAAAATCGGCCGTCCCGCCGCCAGAGCGAGCGCAGCAAAGCCAATAGCAGAACGTCTTCCGCCACCCATTTCCAGCGTTCCGGATTGCGCTGGCCGGGCGCGACGGCAAGTCCCGCGAAATCGCAGTACGCGGCGTAAATAAGATCGACGCCGGCGGCATGTCCCAGGCGATGCTGGTCCCAAGGGCGGGGATTGATCTCGATGAGCTTATAGGAAGCCGAGACCGCATCCCACTTGAACTCGACTTCGGCGATGCCGCTAAACCGGATCGCTTGGAGCAGACCGCTCGCCTCGGCGATCAATTCCGGACGGTCCGCCGTCTGGACGATACAGCCGGTGCCGAATCCCTCGGGCACCTGCAACACCTTTTGCGCCGTGAACGCGGCGGCGAGGTGTGCGGAGCGGTCCATGTAGCAGGCCGCGATGAACAATTGGTCGTCGCCGCCGGGAACCACTTCCTGGATCACCACGCGCGGATCGGCAGCGGCCACGAGCTTATATTCCTCGATCAAGCCTTCCGCCGAGCCGAGACAGATCGCCTTCCGCGCTCCTACCTTCTTCCAGTTGTCCCCTTTTCGCCAGAAGTGCGCCGAAAGCGGCTTCATGACGCAGGGGTAATGAATTTCGTCCACCAGCGGCAGCAGTTCCTCGAGTGTCTCGATCTTCCAGGTCTCCGGGACAGGCACGCCCACGTTCTGGGCGAGCTTGTAAGTTGCCCATTTATCCAGACAGGTCGTAAGAGCCTGGGTCGATGGCAGAACCGGCATGAATCGGTCCCCCAGTCTGTCCCGGCGGCGTTCAAGAAACAGGACATCGTCGTCGCGCGTGGGAAACAGAAGCTTGGAACCGTCGAGCTCCTCGCCCAGCCGGAGCAGGAACTGCTCGAGTCCCTCGGGATCCTCCCGCGAATCCGGGCACCCGCGAATGTCGGCGTAGCGCGTGAAATTGCCGTAGACGCCCCGGTGCGCGCTCAGGCCGATGACTCGAATGCCTCGCTCACCCAGACTGCGGGCGATGCCCAGGCCCGTGTAGAACATGTTCATCACGACGGCGGCCGGCAAGCGCTTGCTTTCGATTTGCTTCTTCATGGCGGTCATACTCTTCCCAGCCAGGCCGGCTTCAACCAGCGGGAGGACGCCCGCAATGCGCTGCGTTTCACCGACTCGATAGTGGCAATCTCATCGGAGGAAAGCACGCCCGTCAGCCACACCAGCCCCATGAAGACGCCAAACAGAGCCGTTTTCCAAAGCAATTCACCCCACAACCCGGACACGCCCATCCAGATCGACGCCGCATAAACGCCGATCGCCAGGAGCAGCGCCTTCAGCACCCGCTCCAATCCGAGCGTTAAGGCGCAGACCCGCTGCGAGAAGATATAACTCCCAGCGGCGAGAATGAAAAATCCCAGCAGCGTGGCCCACGCCGCTCCGGTGATGCCCCATGGGCGAATGAGGGCGTAATTGAGAATCAGAGTCGCAATCGCCGCAACCGCGCTCACAACCCCGATCAGCACGGTCCGCGCCGCGAGATACATTCCGGCTTGCAGGAAGAACCCGGCGCCCAGGAAAATGTACGCCAACGCGATTATGGGAATGATCGCTGAAGCTCCCCAGTATCTGTGGTCCACCAGGATGTGCACCGCAGTCGGGCCAAATAGCGCCAGGCCGAGTCCGCCGGCGATGAGGATCAGGGAATACAGCACGAACATGTGCCGAAAGATTTGCTCGTGATCGGTCTGCCTGTGAATCACGAACATGCGCGCCTGCCACATCATGTTGAAGGGCTGGATCAGAAGAAAGTTCAACATGTAACCGAACTTGTATCCGATGGCGTAAATCCCTACGATTTCGAGGCCCCGGTACTCGCGCAGGAAGAACCGGTCGGAGAAATTCAGCACGAACATCGTAAGGTTGCTCAGCAGCAGCGGACCCCCGAAGACCAGCAATTGACGAAGGCATTTCGGGTCGATGGGCAGGCCGATATCGTGGCGCGTCCAATAGAAGATCAGGATGGTTTTCAAGGTCCCGACCAGCAGAGGGCTGAGCAGCACGCCGAATAATCCCCACTTCAGCACCACCACGAAATAGATGTTGAGCGCCAGAATAACCACTGAGCCCACCGTGTCGTACGCCACCAGCAGCCCCACCTGATCTTTGGCTCGCATCAACGTATATGGCACTGTAGCGACATAGGCCATTACGGCAAAGGTGAAAGACAGGAACAGGTAAACGCTCGAAACGCCGGGTCCGAAAAACGCGTGGGTCAGCACGGGGAGCAGCAGGCAGCCGATCCCGTAGACCATCGAGCCAGTGACGAACGCGAACAGGAAGCTGCTGCTGATCACCCGGCGGCGCTCATCGTTCGAGGACGCGGCTGCATAGTATTTCAGAATGGCGGTGGTGAGACCGATGTTCAGGACCAGCCCGAGCAGCGACATCGTCAAATCCAGCAGTTCCCAGATGCCGTAATCGCTGGGGGCCAGATAGTGTGTGTACAGCGGCAGCATCACGAAACTTGCTGCCTTGAGCAGGATCCCGCCCATACCCCACACCGCGCTCTGCTTTACAGCGATGTGGACTTCGCTGTTTACAGCCGATCGGCTCTCAGTGGCTTCGGCAAATGCGGCCATGCTCAGGCTTGCTCCTCGGCCCAGGCCAGTTCCCCGGCATCGGCCGTTTCCTCAACCTGCGGCGCCGTTTCGCCAATGACGTAGCCTTCGGCCCAGGATCGTTCGCAGATGTGCTTTAGCACGACGATGCAAGCTACGATCAGAAAGAAGTAGTCGAAATAGGCACGGCCCAAGAATAGTCCGGAAGTAAGGAAACCGACGAGACTCAGCCGGAACATGTTTACGTATGCTAGGGCAACTTGGTCGTCATATTGCCGGGCGCGCCTAGCCACGCGAAAAGCACTAAACATAGACGAGAGAACCAACGCCAGGTAGAGGAATAGACCGGTGAAGCCGTGCTCGGCCAGAACACCGAAGTACACGCTGTGCGGTCCATGGACGTCCCGAGCGTTCGGGGCGTAAATTTTAAAGAGATCAGGAGTGAACGTTTCGAACCCGCCTCCGGTGATCGGATAGTCGTTGGCGAGGTTCCATGAGAAGTGCCACGCGTTGATGCGGTTCATGGCGGACGAATCCAGCTTTTCTTCACCGAGCGTCGACATCCGATTCCGCCAAGCCTGCGGGGCAAACATGACCGCGAATACCACAGTCATGACTATCACCGGGACGAGCACCAACCTATTGCGCATTTGCAAGAACATCAGGATGCCTACCGCCACCAGGCCAAGGAGGGCACCCCGTGAATACGTAAAAAATATCGCTGGGATGGTGATAAGGAACAGGCCGGATAGCAGAAACTTCAATTTTCGGTTTGACTCCGTTCGCGCCAGGAAAAAAAATAGGGGCACCGTCATGTTCAGGGCAAGCCCAAAATCATTGTTGTCGGCGATCATCGATGCTGGCGGCCCATACAAACGAAAGTCTCCGCCTGTGAGGATCATAAACGGCAGATCTTTGGCAACGAAGAGACCGAAAGAACCCGCGACAACCAGCGCGAGAATCCGCAGCCTCGCAAAACTGTCGACCAAGCATATGGACACCATGGTCATGAGAAGAATTTTGGAAACGAAGAACCACCGGTACCAAGTGTCGCCTGCGTGATGGGCAAAAAGCGGCGTATTCGCGCTGACGTAAGAAGTGATCGTGAACCAGACCCACAGTATCGCGATCATGGCCGACTCCCGCGAAGCGAGTCGTCGGCATCCCCGATTAAATACCAGGAATCCAGCCAATGTGGGAATTGCGACAGCCTCGGCCAGAGGGAACGTCGACGCGAAACCGAACGCCAGGTGTTGCGGATTAACGAACGCCACGATCGTCCACAGGAGGACCCCGTAAAATGGTCGAAAGAAACAAATGGGCAAGCTGGGCAGGAAAAAGCCCAGGACTAAGATATCCCGCACTTAGGCCTCCTCGCCTCGTGGTGCGCCTTCTCGCATGTTGTCATTGGCATCTAGCATCTGTTTGAACGGACCTAAGCGAAGTGCCAATAGATTCAAGGCAGATGCCTTGCCATTTCTCGAATGGCCCGAGTTGCCGGTAAGCCTTTGCGCGAGCTGCGGCGGGTGAGGAAACGTGGGTTTCGTTGCCATAACTGTGGAAAAAAACAAAAAAGATAGAGTACCCACGCCGAAGAAGCCGCTTCTTAGGGAGCCACAGCGCACTGCTCGGAGGCCCGCACAGCGTTCTGGGTGTGCCCAACTCCGTAGTGGCGGAGCAGCATCGGAAGTATTTCCAGAATGGACAACTTTTCAGTATGCACCCGATGCTGGCCCGATCGGACCCAAAATACGCCGTCCGGATGGTGACAGCCGCTCTTAATCTCGCCTAGGGGATAGAAGAGATCGTAGAACCGCGCCTGCCTACCGTCCACCATCACGAGAGCGTCAGCAGGGATCATCGAGTGGAGCTGACAGCCCATGTAGACCGTGCCCGGCTCGGACGGGGCGATCTCTAATACCGCGTCGCCTTGGAACGATATGCTCCCGAGTTTACGCCTGGCTTCCGCGGCCGCACCTTCGTCGGCGAAGCTTAGCAGATATTGGTGGGTCATTACTGGACGCACCGATTGGGGACGAATTGCTAACGACCCGAGCAGGGCATCGATGTCATGGGGCCTATAGAAATACTGTCCCCCGCTGGCCTCAGCCCTCAAAAACGGCTGCTGGCTGAGCGCGGTGGCGAGGATCAATATGGTGTCCCCGCCTGCAAGTCGAAGAAAGTCTCCGAGGAGCTTGTCCATCTGCTCGTAACCGAACAATATGGCTCGCCCGTACCGCCGCTGCTTCTCGTTCGATGGCCGGACTGTGAACGGCGTGGGGTCCATATGGCGCCAGTACGAATGCTGATAATGCGCGGTACTGTTAAGGAAGAACGTCGCGAAGTCAAGCTTCAGCTTGCGGTAGTAATGGCGGAAGACATCAAATTGTAGTTTGTCGAGAAGCACCGCCCGGCGCCAACGCTCCTCTTTGTCAATAAACTGATCAAGTATCATCTGCTTGGCTATAGCAGAGACGGTTTTAAGACGCAGCCCGTGGGACGCGAGAAAAAGAAAGAAGCGGCTATAGTCTTGGATCGAAAGCGCGGGTGAGTCGTTGGTATACTCCTGCACCATTCGCGCCACCACTCTGTGGAAAATGTGAAGTTCCGACGGGCTCGGCTCCTCGCTTAGGCACCAAGGATCGGGCAGGAAGAAGGAACCAGGCGCCGAGAATCCGCGCGCATTCATGCTGGAGCAGTTTGCGACCGATTTGCCGCTGCCTAATAGAATGCTCCAAATATCAGGATGCCCCGCTCTCGGACCGTCCGTCAGGTGGGCTACGCCGTGCTGCTTAAAGCTCAGCCCCGTGTGAATGGAGTACCATTGGACCCAAGGCTCTAGATGAGGGGGAGTTTTTTCATCTGCCTCAGTAATGTAAACTTCAGACTCGTTATAGAAAGCCTGGAAGTTTGGTAACTTACCCTCCCCTATCCACTTCTGGAGCAAGCTCGGACACAACTCGTTGAACTCCAAAAGAACTATTTTGCGTGCTGACATGTTCCCTCGCATAAGTCATCGATTTCAGAACGACGCAAACGAAACCTCATCCAATAGCAGCCGGGTTGCCATTCACAGGGCAGAAGCGATGAGAAATCTCGTATTAAGCAAGCGTGATTGGTGCCAAGCGAGGAACTTCGCAATCCCTTCGCGGAACGTCGTCCTTGGCTCATATCCCAGCAGACGTCGCGCCTTGGATGTGTCCGCGTAGGTAATGGGTACGTCGCCGGGTTGATCCGGAAGCCGGGCAATTTGAGCCTTTGTTCCGATGCAGTCTTCCAGAGTCTCCACCATGGCGCGGAGCGTCACTGGACTAGAGTTGCCCAAATTGAAAACCTCGTAACTGCAATCGTAGGCCAGCGCCGCCAGAATTCCCTGCACGATGTCTTCAACGAAGGTGTAATCGCGGCCAGTGCTCCCGTCGCCGTAGACCGGAATCCGCTTTCCGGCGAGCATCAGTTCCGTGAATTTTCGAATGGCCAGGTCGGGCCGCTGACGCGGTCCATAAACCGTGAAGAACCTCAGGCAAACTGTCTTGATTCCATAAAGATGCGAGTAGGTGAAACAGATCTTCTCGCCTGCTATCTTTGTGGCCGCATAGGGCGACACGGGCAGATTCACCTGGTCCGCTTCGCTGAAAGGAACCCGGTTGGCGATGCCATAAATCGAACTCGAGGACGCAAAAACGAATTTTGCGGCGCCCGCCTTCCGCGCCGCTTCAAGTAGAACCATGGTTCCGCCTACGTTGACCCGCTCATAGAGCAGCGGGGCTTCGAGCGATGGCCGGACGCCCGCGCGTGCGGCCAGATGAATCACGGCATCCGGCTGGTGCTCTTCGAATGCGCGGGTGACGGCCGCGGCGTCGCAGATGTCTCCTTCGTAGAAAGCCACCGGTCCGGCCTCCCGGATCAGCGCCAGGTTTTCCCGCTTGCGGGCGGGGGAATAGAAATCATTGAGGTCGTCAATGATGGCCACTCGGTGTCCTTGTCCGAGCAGCTTTTCGCTCAGATGCGATCCAATGAAACCTGCTCCGCCGGTCACTAGAACTCTCATGACACCTCGCTTAAACGGCGATTTTCGACAATGCCCTGGTGCGCCTGACGGATCACTTCGCCGGCCACTTGTTCCCAGGAACGCGACTGCCCCCAGGCTGCGATCGCAGGCCGGTTCCAGGTCTTCAGCAAGGCGCTTCGCAACGCGCTTTCGAGCGCAGCCTGGTCATCGATCGGGACCACGGTTCCGTATTCGGGGCTCGGGATCAGATCCGGAACTCCTCCGACGTCCGACGCGACTACCGGAGCGCCACACCCAAGCGCCTCATTCACCACGTTCGGCCAGCCTTCCCGATTGCTAGCCAGGCAAAAGACATCGGTCGCCGACATGTACTCGGCCAATACCTCGGCTGGCACGTTACCGGCAAAGTGAACATACGGTTCGAGCGCGAATTCACCTACCAGCTCGTGGAGCGTGCTCTCATATCGCCCTTCCCTCCCCGGACCGCCCACAATCCAGAGCTCTACGGCGATGCCCTGCCTGCGAAGTGCGGCAACAGCTCGAATCACCCGATGATGGCCCTTTCGTTCAATGAGATAACCGGCGGACAGGAGCATCAGCCGGTTCTCGGGAATTCGATGTTTCGCCCGTGCCTCGGCGCGGTCGCGTTGAAAATAGATCCGTGCATCGATGCCGTTGGGGATCGTGCAAACGCGCCCGGATGCAACGCCCAGACCGATCACAAACTGGCGCAAGCGCTCTGAAACCGTGATGACGCGGCACGCGCGGCGCAAGGCCCACTTCATCCAAAATCGGCGCAGCGCGTAGGTTGCGTGGCGCGTCTCGTCCCCCCGGAGCGTCACCACGAACGGACAGTGAAAAGCGGCGGACAGCAACGCTGCTGCGGCCGCAGTAGGATGGCCGAAATGGGCGTCGATCAATTCAAATCGATACCCACGCCGGAGGCGGCTGATTTTCGGCAGCAGGGAGGCCACCAGATAGACGGTGTTCAATGCGCCCGCCCCGGGAGTATATAGCCAGCGAGGATGAAACACTTCCATTTCCTGGTCCCAGCGTTGCCTCGGCACTGCGCGGACATTCGCGTTCGCCGTCCCAGCCCAAATGGCGGCGTAATCGAAAAGTGCCAGCGGAGCCATCACCTTGATCTCCGCCATCGGAAGCATATGCCGGAGCCGCGAACGCACAAACGTCCCTAGGCCGGGCTCAGCGGGATTAGGGAAAGCCAGGCTGAGACTCAAGATCCGAAGCCTGCCGCCCATATCCCCGGTGATTTCAGCCGCCGCCACGAGGTCGGTAAAAGCAGTCGTCGTTCCAATCCGCGCCTGCGTCAAAGAATCGAATCGTTTCTGGCGGCCGTTCTCGAACTAATCTGGCTTGCCAAGAATCTGGAAAAAAACCGAAAAGATGGCACAACTTCGGACTGCGCCGGCAAGCAACCGGTGGCGAGGCGCTTGCAACCCCGGAAGGATTCACATCGCAGGACCGTTAGCTATGCGCTCGAATATCAGACATTTGGCCAAATCCGCTGTCCGGGCGATGGGTTGGGAGGTTCGCCGGCGAGCTGAGTTGCAAGTGCACTCCGCCGGAATCCGTCACGCTGAGGTGTTCCCGGCAGCTACGTATTCGCCCTGGCTTGCCGACGAGGAGTTCCAGCGCGTGTACCAGACCATCCGCAACAACACGCTGGTCGACATGTACCGGTGCTATGAATTGTGGCAACTGGTCGCGGAAGTGGCCAAGCTTCCAACGGGCGACTTCATCGAGATCGGGGTCTGGCGCGGAGGCACCGGGGCTCTCATCGCCAAGCGATCCCAATTAATGGGACTCGCTGGAAAGGTTTTTCTTTGCGACACGTTCCGAGGGGTGGTCAAATCCGGTTCGCGAGATGCGACCTACGTGGGCGGCGAGCACGCCGATACGGAGCGGGCCATTGTCACCGATCTCGCTCGCTCGCTGAATCTCGATCGGGTTGAAATCCTGGAAGGTGTGTTCCCGGACCAGACGGCGGAAGCCCTCGGCGAACGCACTTTTCGTTTTTGCCACGTCGACGTAGACGTATATGATTCTGCGAAAGATATACTCAGTTGGGTGTGGCCGCGGATCGTTCCGGGAGGCATGGTCGTTTATGATGATTACGGATTCCATAGCTGCGTAGGGATCACCTGTTTCGTAAACGAGGAGCGTTTAAAGCCGGATCGTATTGTGATTCACAACCTGAATGGTCACGCCCTAGTAATAAAAGTCAAATAAAACTCGGGCCACTCACCGAACCGGATCAGGCGCAATTAGGTCGCATGGCCCTGTTGTACCGGTCCAGCACCGCCGATCTGGCTAGGTTGTAAGCTGAAAATTGTTTTGGACCGCTGAGTTCGGCCGGAAAAGCTAACCGCTTGACAAAGATCGACATATATCCAAACACGTGCCCCCTATCCTGGAATCCAAGACAGTGTGAGCACAGCGCGACTTCCAATTTGAATAGAAACAGAAAGACGGCGGACATTCAATCGAATAGCGACCACTCCTTCTTCAACAAAAACATCAAATATTCTTCGACCCAATCCTTTCGGAACGACCGCGTTGCCGGAATTAGGGGTAGGGTTCCTGGCCTTTGGAGGTTTAAGTAATGCGGATTCTGCTACTGGCGATCCTGATAGGAAGTCCAGCATGCGCCCAAACCTTGAACGGTTTGGGATCTTCTTCCAAGACCTGCGTAGATCTCGATGGCGACGGATACGGCACCGGGCCATCGGCTAATCTGATGACGACCGCGTTCGCAGCTGTGGGGCCCGGTCTTCAGACTGTCCAAATTGGCGCTACCACGGGTCTGGTAGTGGGGCAGCGCGTTCGTTACGATACCGGGGCCAATCTGGAATTCGTGACGCTCACCGCGGTCTCCGGCGGAACGATCACTGGGAATTTCATCGCCGCCCATGCCGCGGGAGTGTCGGTTTCCGCGGGCACCCACGGCGATGGCAGTCTCTTCTTCCCCGGCTACCCGGCTGACGATCCGGGCTGCCTGGGTCTTGACGCCGACGACCGGGATGCGACCGTACAAACCGCGGCACAAGGCATCGCCAAGTACGGTTCGCTGAACGCATTTCTTGCCAAGCTGGGCCGCGACATTCAAACCTACGAGGCCGACAGCGTCGCGGGTCAAGCGGAGGCCACTGCCGTCGGCGCTCTTCTGTATTCTCCGGCCCACATCTATTACTTGTCGCCTTCGGGCGCCGACGGAGGCGGCTGTGGGACGTCCGCCGCGTCGCCCTGCTTGACGGTATCCGGATTGGTGAAATATGCGGGATATACAAACACAGGAGTCGGCGGGGACCTGATTCTGCTTCGCAACGGCTGGAATGGCCGCCTCACGTTCTACTCTGGATCGGCAACCAGATTTAACGGCGCGATGTCGTATCCCGGCGAGCATGCTATCGTCGACGCCAGTACTAACGGCGGCTACCAGGTAATTCTGCAGCAAACCAATTGCGCCACTCCGGATGGAGCGAACTACATATTTCTTGACGGTTTTCGAATTCGGAACGGCGCGACAATCGCGGGCGGCACGATCGATACCTCGGTTTGTCCCTCACAAACGGCCAGCGACGACCACGACGTCTGGATCCAGCACATCGATGGGACCGAGGGCGGCTCCCAAGGGCTTTCGCCGATCTCGGGGTTCAACGGCATTACCAACTGGATGGTGGAATATTCGGCGCTCCACGACGATAACTGCTCGTCCAACTGCAATACGCCGCATGGGCTGTATCTCGGCTCGCATTCCATCGCATCCTCCAACACCACGATCCGGCGAAACCTGATTTACCGGAACTCCTGGAACGGGCTGCACTGGAACGGCAATGCGACGGGGCTTTTCATCGACCAGAACGTGGTGTACGACAACGGCATCACCGGTCTCGATTTCGAGGAGGGGCTGGCGCATTCCTTCATTCGCGGAAATCTTGTCTTCAACAACGTCAAGCAGATGGTCTTTTACAATTACGCGGGAAGCTGCCAATCGCAGGGGACCTACAACGGGCAGTTCCAATTGTGCCCGGGCAATCAGAATTACAACCTGATCGAGAACAACACGCTCTATATGACGGGGAACGCCGATGTCAGTTATCCCGGCAGTAATCCCGACGCAGGGTGCCCCACGGGGTATCCGCATTGCGCTCAGCCGCCCATTCAGATCAGCAACGCCAGTAGCCCGTTAGAGGGCGATCTGGGAAGCAATACGTTTCGAAACAACATCATCGTGGCGTACGGGTGGAATGATGCGAAGCCCGGCGTGGCGTTTGGTGATCCCACGGCGAGCGGCACTTGCGGATCGGTGTGCCAAGGCTGGGCGCAAACCTCTACCTTCGACCATAATCTGTTCTGGCAATCGGACGGAAAAGGCGGCGCCAGCGTGCTTCTGATGGCGGCGACCAAGTACACTTGCGCGACGGCGGGTTCGGTCACGGCGGCCTTCACCAACTGCACGGTCGCCGACCCGGAGTTTGTCGCGGAGAACATCGCGAACTGGAATGTCGAATCTTCTTTCGACCTCCGTTTATCCACTACGTCGCCGGCGCTGCACGCCGGATCCACGGCGGGCGTTCCCGATTACGACGCTGCCGGAAGGGCATACACCGAGAGCGGACCATCGAGCGCCCCGAGCCTGGGAGCTTTGGAGCGGAACCTATACGCCCAGGGCTGGACGACGCTCACCGGCGCGGGATTATCGCCCGCCGTGGCCCCCAATACGGGTGATCCCAATAACACCAACTGTCTCACCCAGAGCGGCCTGGACGCCTCACCGTGCCCACCCAACGGTTACCCCTTTCCGACCAAGTACACCAGCGAGTTCACTGCCTGGACCGACGGTATCAAACGAGAGAAGCCCGGATCACCCAAGCAACTGGTCTGGTTTGGCGGCGGCCACGCGGACTACATCGGCAACGAAATTTATGCGATCTCTTTGAACCGCGTCGCGCCGTCCATCGCCAGAATCTTCGGGCCCAGTACATTTGCCGCGCCCGGTTTGACAGTGCTGCAGACCTGGCTCGTTCTGGATACGAACCCACAGCCCGCCTTAGCCGACGGCTCGGCCAGCACACGCCACACTCCCGGCAATCTGGCCTATAACTTAACGGCGGACAAGATGGGACTGTTCGGCGGCGCCATCGCAGGGGGGAACGGAGCCCACACTTACGACAGCTGGGAGTTTGATTTCGGGACGAATGCCTGGCAGCGCTACAACAGTGGCGGAGCCAATACCCACGACGTGGATTGCTCTAACCACGGCAGCGGGTATTCCGGCTGCGGCCTCGCTGTGGGCCAACAAGTGGACCCGATTGCCAGCTTCAACGGCAGCTTTCAAGGTTCCAATGTTTACGATCCGCTGACGCAGAGCTACTGGGTTTATTGGGGCGCCGCCGGAGGTTACTCCGTGCTGACCCAATACTACCCTACCTACCACCAGCACGTGGTTCGCGCGATGAACCAGCCTTCCCTGAGTGGCGGCGCGATCGGTGGCGAGAACTCCCGCGTCTTCATCAGCGATCGTCGATGGATTTTCGTGACGGATTGGTACAACAACACGCTCCGGAGTTGGATTATCGATATTTCCGGCGCCACCTCGCAGACTCCCAGTTCCGGACCCAATCCAAGCATGGCGCCGGTCACTACCGACGCGAGCTGCAACGGGCTTCTCGAAACGCCCGGTCCGGGATTGGTGTACCTGCCCCTGCAGGGTCGCATACTCGGATATCCGGCAGGCACCGGTGGAAACACCTACTACCTCATGGACCCGGCTACCTGGACGTGCACAACTGGAACCTTTGCCGGCGGCCCGGCGACGAATCCGCTGAACCAGTACATCATCGGCAAGATGCAGCACTTCGATTCGCTGGACGTGACCTTGGTGGTGAATGATGTCGGCGCCAATGCTCCCGCAGTGTTGAACCTGAGCCCGGGCGATCCAGGCGGCGGATCCATCCAGCCCTCGACTGGAGGGGGCGGAGGAGGAGCTGGCGGCACTGGTACCGGAACTACTCCGACTTGCGACTTGAACGGTGATGGCTCGGTGAATGTTGTAGACGTGCAAATCGCGATCAATCAGGCGCTCGGCATCGCCGTCTGCTCCACTGCCGATCTGCAGCAGAACGGACAATGCAATGCCGTCGACGTCCAGCGCCTGATCAACGCGGCTCTCGGCGGAGCCTGCGCCACCGGTCCTTAGAGCTACTGGACGGGCGCCAACCGCAATAGGTAAGCGTTATCGTCGGCGGCGTTGACAATCGCGAACACATCCAGTGATGGGAAATACTGGAAGCGCCCAAAGGTCCCTTGCAGGTCGCTTTCGAGCGTCGCCTGAGGACCATTGTCAAAAGTCTGAGTCGTGCAGCTCATGGTGTCCGGATTGAAGATATACACCGTATTGCCTGCGTTCGGATACCCGACGATTTGATCGAGCGCATAATCATACACCAGTCCCGGATATCGAGCGCTAGCCAAACCATCGCATCCCGTGACCCGGGAAGTCCACTGAACCGAGGCATAGTTGCCGGCGCCCGTCAGATCGATCGCGTATACATACGGTCGGTTGTCCTGGTACTCCGTTCCGAAGGCAATAAAGAGCTGCCGCTTGGGATCGATAACGCCAGTCGCATAAGTGGGGAAATGAGCGCCTCCGGCAGTGCTCAATTGCGTATACGTGTTGGTGGAATATGTATACAGGTACAGCGCGTCCTGCCATTGTTCGTACACGTTCTGATTGATCGGATCGTAGCCTCCCACCGAGAAATACTGACCGTACGTGTTGGCATTAATTGGCCCGTTCACCGGGTCCATGGCTCGCCATTGCAGGGCGCCTAACGACAGCGTCCAGGTGTCGTTGGCATGTGTGCCGGGCTCGCAAGCCAGCGCTCCATTGAATGAAAACAGCAGATCCAGATTCGCCATGTAGACGATGTTGTTCTGCGTCTCGCGCGCATTCGGGCTGCCATCAGCGAGCGTGGTGGCACAGTTGTTCCCTTCGGGTTGGACGACGGGGCCGGGATCGTTGAGCCGCGTCAGCGTAACCGGGTTGGCATTCAGGTTCAGTGAGTAGATCTCGTTTCCGTAATAGTTGTCATGCCCGCCGCCCCAGATGAGCATGCGGTTGCGCAGCGTGTCGGCGATGGCGCCGCCCCACACCAGAAGCCGCCAGCACTCGGTAGCGAAAGGATAGTTGTAATTCTGCGCCGCATGAAAACCGTTTGGAGGACAAACGCTGTTCATCATCGTATTCGGCAGTTGCGTCCATCCCACCGCGTATTGGGAAGGCGCAGCAGTTGTAAACACCTGGTCAGCCGAGGTGACGGTGTTGCCGTAAGGATCCGTGGATTGAACCTGGAAATGATATGTGGTCGCGGATTGAAGACCGTTGATCAGAATGCCGTGGGAAGTGCTCATGCTGCTTGAGGTGATGGGACCATCTCCGTAACTGGCGTTCAGGCCCCATACTACCTGGCTATTGGCCGGTTCGTTGGTCGTCCAAACAATGGTGGCGCCGGATGGCGTAACGAACTCGGCCGCGAGCAGTGAGATGGCTGGGCCGGGCGTCGTCGCAGTAGCGGCGGGGGAGGACTGCGCCGACACGTTGCCCCCGTTGTCGTAGGCGGCAACGGTGTAGCTATAAGTCGCGCCCGGCACCAGACCAGAGTCGATATACGAGAGACCGGCTGTTGCCGCAACCAGCGTCCCATTCCGGTAGACCTGATAACCCACTACTCCCAACGCGTCCATGCTGTTCGTCCAGTTCACGGTAACCTGCGTGGGCGAAGCGGCGCTTGCGGTGACATCCCCCGGCACCGTTGGCGGCGTGTTGGAGGGAACGTAGCCATAGATGGCTGCGACCTCGGTGCTGCTCAGAGCCCGATTGTACAGGCGCAGCTCATCGATCGCCCCGTTCCAGCCGTATCCGGTGCCTCCGTAATAACGCGCGATGTACAGCGGAAGATTCGTATTCAAAGGAGCCGTGAATGTTTCTGTGGCGACCTGCGCCCCGTCCACGTACAGCACCGCGGTGGATCCGTCATAGGTGGCCGTGACCAGGTGCCAGCCGGCCTTCACCGTCCCGCCTTGCGCGCATCCGAACGACGCTCCGCACGAGCCTCTCGCCCCGGCGCCGTTGTTAACGATGAATTTGTAGCTCGTTCCGCTCGCGCTTACGCCCAGTGACAATCCGACGTTGTACTGCGTCTCGGCGATTCTGGCATAGGCGATCTGCGTCAATACGGTTGGATTCACCCATGCCGAGATGGAGAAAGTCTGAGCCAACGCGATATTGTTGGTGACGACCGAATTGGTGCTGCCGTTAAATTTCAGCGCCGGGCCGTTGTATCCGGCCACCCAGGCCGCGCCGTTCACCGATCCGTTGTGGTTGCTGCCGGAACTGTCGTACGCTGTTGTACCGACGCCTGCGTCAAAGGTCCAATATCCGATTAACCCGCCCGTTGGAGGCGAGCCTGCGGGATTGCTCACCGTCACCATCACGCCGGCGGAAGTGGTCATACTGCCGGAGGAATCTTTGGCGATGGCGGTAAGCGTATGGCTGCCGTTGAGCGTGCTGCTGGTGTCCCAGGCGACATTGTACGGAGCAGCCGTTACCGCCGAACCCAGGTTGTTGCCATCCAACTGGAACTGCACTGAGGCGATTGACAATCCGCTGCTCGCCGAGGCGGTGGCGCTCACCGTCTGAGTGCCCGACAGCATGCTGTTGGGCGATGGTTGGGTTATGGAAACGGTAGGCGGAGGGCTGCTTGGGCCCAGGGTCGTGGTAGTGGCCGGAGGCGAGGATTGCGCCGACACGTTCCCGCCGGCATCGTAGGCGGCAATGCTGTAGCTGTAAGTGGTTGAAGGTGTCAGGCCGGAGTCGGTGAACGAGAGGCCCGGCGTAGCCGCGATCAGCGTAGAGTCTCGATAAACCTGATAGCCGCTGACGCCGAGCGGATCCGAACTCGCCGACCAGGTCACCGTAATCTGGCTCGAGGAAACCGGGTTGGCCTGCACATTACCCGGTACCGACGGCGGTGTGTTGGAAGGAACGTAGTCATATACGGCCGCAACCTCGGTGCTGGTCAAAGCCCGATTGTACAGGCGCACCTCATCAATCGCCCCGTTCCAGCCGTATCCGGTGCCTCCGTAATAACGCGCGATGTATAGCGGAAGATTCGCATTCAAAGGAGCGGCGAATGTTTCAGTTCCGACTTGCGCTCCGTCCACGTACAACACCGCGGTTGACCCGTCATAGGTGGCCGTGATCAGGTGCCAGCCGGCCTTCACCGTCCCGCCCTGCGCGCATCCGTACGCCGCTCCGCACGAGCCTGTCGCCCCGGCGCCATTGTTGACAATGAATTGATACCCAGTGCCGCCGCCATTCAGTCCCAGATAGAAGCCCTGGTTGTACTGCGTCTCGGCGATTCTGGCATAGGCGATCTGCGTCAGTACCGTTGGATTCACCCATGCCGAGATGGAGAAAGTCTGAGCCAAGGCGATATTGTTGGTCACGACCGAGTTGGTGCTGCCGTTAAATTTCAGCGCCGGGCCATTGTATCCGGCCACCCAGGCCGCACCGTTCACCGTTCCGTTGTGGTTGCTTCCGGAACTGTCGTACGCGGTTGTGCCGACGCCTGCGTCAAAGGTCCAATATCCGACTAGCCCGCCCGTCGGAGGCGAGCCTACCGGATTGCTCACCGTCACCATCACGCCGGCGGAAGTGGTCATACTGCCGGAGGAATCTTTGGCGATGGCGGTAAGCGTATGGCTGCCGTTGAGCGTCGTGGTGGTGTCCCAGGCGACGCTGTACGGAGCAGCCGTTACGGCCGAACCCAGGTTGTTGCCATCCAGCTGGAACTGCACTGAGGCGATTGACAATCCGCTGCTCGCCGAGGCGGTGGCGCTCACCGTCTGAGTGCCCGACAGCATGCTGTTGGGTGATGGTTGGGTTATGGAAACGGTAGGCGGAGGGCTGCTGGGGCCCAGGGTCGTGGTAGTGGCCGGAGGCGAGGATTGCGCCGACACGTTCCCGCCGGCATCGTAGGCGGCAATGCTGTAGCTGTAAGTGGTTGAAGGTGTCAGGCCGGAGTCGGTGAACGAGAGACCCGGCGTGGCCGCGATCAGCGTAGAGTCTCGATAAACCTGATAGCCGCTGACGCCGAGTGGATCTGAACTCGCCGACCAGGTCACCGTAATCTGGCTCGAGGAAACCGGGTTGGCCTGCACATTACCCGGTACCGACGGCGGTGTGTTGGAAGGAACGTAGTCATATACGGCCGCAACCTCGGTGCTGGTCAAAGCCCGATTGTACAGGCGCACCTCATCAATCGCCCCGTTCCAGCCGTATCCGGTGCCTCCGTAATAACGCGCGATGTATAGCGGAAGATTCGCATTCAAAGGAGCGGCGAATGTTTCAGTTCCGACTTGCGCTCCGTCCACGTACAACACCGCGGTTGACCCGTCATAGGTGGCCGTGATCAGGTGCCAGCCGGCCTTCACCGTCCCGCCCTGCGCGCATCCGTACGCCGCTCCGCACGAGCCTGTCGCCCCGGCGCCATTGTTGACAATGAATTGATACCCAGTGCCGCCGCCATTCAGTCCCAGATAGAAGCCCTGGTTGTACTGCGTCTCGGCGATTCTGGCATAGGCGATCTGCGTCAGTACCGTTGGATTCACCCATGCCGAGATGGAGAAAGTCTGAGCCAAGGCGATATTGTTGGTCACGACCGAGTTGGTGCTGCCGTTAAATTTCAGCGCCGGGCCATTGTATCCGGCCACCCAGGCCGCACCGTTCACCGTTCCGTTGTGGTTGCTTCCGGAACTGTCGTACGCGGTTGTGCCGACGCCTGCGTCAAAGGTCCAATATCCGACTAGCCCGCCCGTCGGAGGCGAGCCTACCGGATTGCTCACCGTCACCATCACGCCGGCGGAAGTGGTCATACTGCCGGAGGAATCTTTGGCGATGGCGGTAAGCGTATGGCTGCCGTTGAGCGTCGTGGTGGTGTCCCAGGCGACGCTGTACGGAGCAGCCGTTACGGCCGAACCCAGGTTGTTGCCATCCAGCTGGAACTGCACTGAGGCGATTGACAATCCGCTGCTCGCCGAGGCGGTGGCGCTCACCGTCTGAGTGCCCGACAGCATGCTGTTGGGTGATGGTTGGGTTATGGAAACGGTAGGCGGAGGGCTGCTGGGGCCCAGGGTCGTGGTAGTGGCCGGAGGCGAGGATTGTGCCGACACGTTCCCGCCCAGATCGTAGGCGGCAATGCTGTAGCTGTAAGTGGTCGAAGCGGTCAGGCCGGAGTCGGTGAACGAGAGACCCGGCGTGGCCGCGATCAGCGTAGAGTCTCGATAAACCTGATAGCCGCTGACGCCGAGTGGATCTGAACTCGCCGACCAGGTCACCGTAATCTGGCTGGAGGAGACCGCGTTTGCCTGCACGTTTCCCGGCACCGACGGCGGCGTGTTGGAAGGAACGTAACCATAGATGGCCGCGGCCTCGGTGCTGCTCAGAGCCCGATTGTACAGGCGCACCTCATCAATCGCCCCGTTCCAGCCGTATCCGTTCGCCGCATAATAGCGCCCGATGTACAAAGGCAGACTGACGTTCGCAGGCGCGGTGAACGTGTCGGAGGCCGCTTCCACTCCGTCCACATAGAGCACGGCCATGGAGCCGTCATACGTCCCGGTCACCAGATGCCAACCGCTCGAAATGGTCCCGCCCTCGGCGCAGCCGTACTGCGCTCCGCACGTGCCCGTGGTCCCGTTGGCGCCGTTAACGATGAACTTGTAGCTTTTCGCGCTGGCATTCGCACCCAGGTAGAACCCGCGCATGTACTGCGTTTCGGCGATCCGTCCGAATGCGGTTTGCGACGCCGCCGATGAATTGACCCAAGCGGAGATCGAGAAGGACTGAGTGAGTGCGATGCTGTTGGTCACGACGGAATTGGTGGTGCCGTTGAAGTTCAGCGCCATGCCATCGTATCCGGCCACCCAAGCGGCGCCGTTCACGGTTCCGTTGTTGTTCTTGCCGGAATAATCGTACGCGGCGTTTCCCACTCCCTCATCAAAGGTCCACAACCCGATTAAGCCGGAGGCGGGCGGCTGGGCGTAGATGCGGGACGGAGTCAAAAGAATGGATAGAAGAAGAAAGCCCATCCCGATCCATCGCGATGCTAAACAGGAATGCAAGCGCGCCATCTGAATACAGCTCATCTACCGATACCCCCTGAAGACCCTGGATCGGAAAGAACATCTTTCGCATTAGTCTGGGTGCGCGCGAGTTGAGCAACCCGCGTGCCAAAAACTGCTGGGAGGCGGCGCACGTGGTTGACAAAAATCGGGAAATCCCACATTTTTTCCTGCCCGCGCGTGCCTGCTAACTACTCTGGCGGATGAATTGCGGTTCCCGCGATGCCTCGCGGCTTGCTGCGTGTCTCCTTTCCATGACCTACTTAGAGCCGTTGCTCGCATTGGTGTGCGCGATCAGTGTCATCGGACTCTTCCGAGTGCCGGCATCCAAAGCCCGCTCCATGGCGTGGCTTGGCTTGCTGGGGCTATTCCTGGTGACCTGGCCTCCTCTGGATTGGGTCTTCTCGCGTCCGCTGGAGATTTGGTATCCCACACGGTTGCCCGATCCGAAGGAAAGCCCTCAGGCGATCGTCGTGCTTTCTTCGGCGGTGGATCCGCCACAGCGTGAACGCCCCTATCCTTTGGCGGACTACGAGACGTATCAGCGCTGCCAGTTCGCCGCTTGGCTCTACAGCCACTGGCAGGCCGTTCCGGTGCTGACCAGCGGAGGTGGCAGCCGGCGGCATCCCTTCTCTATCAGTATGAAAAAGCTTCTGGAGCAAGAAGGCGTTCCGGACTCGATGATCTGGACCGAGGAAGCGTCGCGCTCCACCCACGAAAACGCGGCTTATAGCGCCCAAATCCTCCGCCAACACGGAGTTTCAAAGATCGCATTGGTGGTGGATGCGAGCAGCATGCCCCGCGCGGCAGCCTGTTTTCGCAAGGAGGCGATTCAAGTGATTCCGACGCCCTCGGAATTCTGCGAATTCGAGACTTTCCGGGACGAAGTTCTTCCGGGTTGGCGGGCTTTGCGTCAGAACGAGATCACCCTGCATGAAACCCTCGCTCTGGGATGGTATTGGCTGCGGGGCTGGATATAAGGGCCGGGGCGCCGGCGGGCAACGCATCTTTGACAACAGCGACGACGACAACAGCGACGACGGCAATGATAAAGTTTTTCGCATTTGCCGAAACTTCGGGCATCGTCAGAGGACCTCTAGCCCCCTTTTCGCAAGCCGTATTCTGGACCATCGATTGCAGCAGCCAGTTCGGCACAAAACCGTACATGGAACGAACGCAATGACATCGAATCCGAAAGGCAGCGCGACTTCCGTCGTGGAGTGCCCTGAACGCTATCCCGAGGTGGACCGGCGCTCCGGCCTTTCCATCCGCGAGTTTAACCGAGAATACAGGTCTCACAGGAAGCCAGTTGTCATTACGGACGCCATCGACGATTGGAAGGCGCGCACGGCTTGGACGTTCGACTTCTTCAAATCGAAGTTTGGCTCGTCCACGGCGCTGGTCTATCGATACACTGGGGAGAAGTACAAGCCGAACGATGCCCTGCAGATGGCCTTCGGCGACTATGTGGAAGGCGTGATATCCGGCGATTGGACAACCTTCCCGTATTACGTCCGCGACAATTGGGCTCTTCTCGTAGCCCATCCGGAACTGGCGGCGGATTACAGACTCCCCAAATACTTTTTTGACTGGTTCGGTTTGCTGCCCTCATTCATGCGGCTGCGGTATCCGCGCATTTTTATCGGTCCGAAGGGCGCGGTAACGCCCCTGCACCTGGATATTTGGGGCACGCATGCGTGGCTTTCCCAGTTGGTTGGGCGCAAACGTTGGATCCTATTCCCGCCCGAACAGCGGCACCTGCTCTATAACTACGGCGTGGATCCGGCACGGCCGGACCTGGATCGATACCCTCTCTTCAGGCAAGCACGGCCGGTGGAGTGCACCATCGGGCCGGGAGACACGGTGTTCGTTCCGGGCGGATGGGCGCATTGGGTGGTCTCGCTCGATGCCAGCATTTCGCTGAGCTCTAACTATATGGGGCCGGGGGCGTTTTGGGGTCCGCTCACCAAAGCAACCCAGGAGTTGTTCCTGAAGCGCTTGTGGACCGCGGGAACTCAGTTATTCAGGCTCAACCCCGCGGTAAAGCAGCTACAGGACTAACAAGAGTTCTCGGCTCACGCTCACAAGTTGATCATGCGGCCCAACGTTATTATCCTCACGTCCGGCTTAACCGGCAGTTCCGTTCTGGCAGGCTTGCTGGCGAGAGCCGGATACTGGACCGGGGAGAAAACCCACCAGAAGAAGGACTACGACACTCACGAGAATCAGGAACTCATCGAGCTGAATCTGCGCATCTTTCAGGAAATCGATTACCGCGGCGATTATCTGGTGCAATTCTCGCCGGAAGCCATCCGCCGCGCCGCCGGGCTGCGCAATCCATCCTGCGAGGACGCTTGCCGCGCGTTCATCAGAAAGTGCAGCGCCCATGAACCCTGGTTGTGGAAGGACCCGCGTCTGTGGATGACGGTTCACTTTTGGAAAAGCGTGATGGACCTGAAGGAATGCAAGTTCATCGTGCTGGAACGGAACTACCGGCAGATGTGGATCTCGACCATGTTGCGGCGGCAGATCGTGACCTACCGGCGGTCGCGGCGATATGAACAGGACATCAAGGATTCGGCCGTGCAATTCCTGAAGGACAATGGCCTGGATTACCTTTCCTTGCGATACGAGGATCTGATCGTTCATCCATCGGAAACAATTGGGAGCCTGAACAACTTTCTGGGCGCCAATCTCACCATCGACGACCTGAAGCAGGTCTATCACAAACCGCTTTACAAGACGCCGGTCAGTTCTTTCCGCGAGCACGTCAAGGCATTTCTGATTTACGCGAAGAACTATTCCAGCCGGCTGGATATCGCAGCCGAAGGACGGTGACCCGCGCCCCTCCCGCATAGCTAAGGCATTCAGATTGCTGTGTTACACGGCTCAGGATGTCGCAGCTCGGTCATCTCCAATTGCTCGAAGCCGAAAGTATTCACATCCTGCGCGAGGTCGCCTCCGAGTTCCAGCGGCCGGTGCTGCTCTATTCCATCGGTAAGGATTCCTCGGTCCTGCTGCGGCTGGCCCAAAAGGCCTTTTACCCCGCCCCGATACCCTTTCCGCTGCTGCACATCGATACCACGTACAAGTTTCGCGAGATGATCGAGTTCCGCGACCGCTACACCACCGAAATCGGGGTCAAGCTGATCGTCTACACCAATCGTGAGGCCATCGACGAAAGCGCGAACCCCTTCAAGCTGGGCACCTCACGCTGCTGCGCGCTGCTCAAGACTAAGGCCTTGCTCGACGGTCTGCGTCAGGGCAACTTTGATGCGGCCATCGGCGGAGCCCGGCGCGATGAAGAAAAGTCGCGCGCCAAGGAGCGCGTCTTCTCCTTCCGCGATGATCGGGGCCAGTGGGATCCCAAGAACCAGCGGCCGGAACTGTGGAATCTGTTTAACGGACGCATTCAGCGCGGCGAAGGCCTGCGCATCTTCCCCCTGTCCAACTGGACTGAGATGGACGTCTGGCAATACATCCATACCGAAAATGTCCCCATTGTCCCCCTGTATTTCGCCCAGGAGCGGGAGGTGCTGGTGCGGGGCGATTCTCTAATCCTGTCGGAGCAGCAGTTCATTCCTCTCCTGCCCGGCGAAAAGTCCCGGAGGGTGCGGTGCCGTATGCGCTCTCTCGGATGCAGCCCTTGTACCGGCGCCATCCGCTCCGATGCGGATACCGTCCCGAAAATCATCGAAGAGCTAGTTTCCTTCCGGCGCTCGGAACGCGAAAATCGCGTAATCGATCACGACCAGGAAGGATCGATGGAAATCAAGAAACGTGAGGGGTATTTCTAATGGCAGCGGTGGCCCAACAGTCGACGTCGTTCGCGATCGAGGAGTTCCTCGCCCGCGAACACGCCAAGGATCTGGTCCGTTTCACCACGGCCGGCAGCGTGGACGATGGTAAATCGACGTTGATCGGCCGGCTGCTTGTCGATTCGCAAAACGTGTACGAGGACCAGCTCAACGCCGTTGCCAGAGCTTCCGTAAACCACTCCGCCGGGCCTATCGATTTTTCGCTGCTCACCGACGGCCTGCGGGCCGAACGCGAACAGGGTATCACCATCGACGTCGCCTACCGCTATTTCGCCACCGCGCGGCGCAAGTTTATCATTGCCGATACGCCGGGACACGAGCAGTACACCCGCAACATGGCGACCGGTGCGTCCACGGCTGATGTCGCCGTAATCCTGATCGACGCCCGCAACGGCGTGTTGCAGCAATCGCGCCGTCACGCCTATATCGCTTCGCTGCTGGGCATCCCCAACTTCGCCATCGCGGTGAATAAAATGGACGCCGTCGGCTACCGCGAGCCGGTGTTCCGCGCCATCGAGAACGAGTTCCACCAGTTCCTGCAGCGTTTGACCGCGCCGCACGTCTACTTCCTGCCGATCAGCGCACTCGAGGGCGATAACGTGGTGCGGCGCAGCCGCAACATGCCCTGGTTTGAGGGCCCCAGCCTGCTGGAATTTCTCGAGAGCGTGCCGGTTCATCACGGTACCCGCGCGGCCGATTTTCGTTTTCCCGTCCAGCGTGTCATCCGGCCAAACCAGGACTTCCGCGGTTACGCCGGGCAAGTGGTCTCGGGCAGCATTCGCCCCGGCGACAGCGTGCTGGTGTTGCCCTCCGGGCTGCGCTCGCGTGTGAAAAGTATCGAGACTTTCGACGGCCCGCTCGAAGAAACCGTGCCGCCGCTCTCGGTAACGCTGACGCTGGAAGACGAACTGGACATCAGCCGCGGCGACATGCTGGCCTCCTCGCAAAGGCCGCCCCACGCCGCGCGCCGGTTCGATGCCAGCATGGTCTGGCTGAATGAACAGGCGCTCGACTTGACCCACCCCTACCTGCTGAAACACACCTGTCAAAGCATGCCCGCCGAAGTGACCGCGGTGAAATATCGCGTCGACGTGACCACGCTCGAGCATGAGCCGGCCGACCGCCTGGAGATGAACGAGATCGGTGTAGTGCACATCGAAACCGGCCGTCCCATTTACTTCGATGCTTATTCGCACAATCGCTCGACGGGCAGCCTGATCCTCATTGACCCCGCCACCAACGCCACGGTCGGCGCGGGCATGATTCTGGCGCCGGTAACGGCGGAACGGGAGCGGCCGAGACCCGAGGGCGGCGTGCTCCGCGACGAACGCATCACACCCATCGAGCGCATTTCCCGTTACCGCCACAACGGCAAAGCGGTCTCACTTGGCAACCGCCGCTCCCTCGCCTGGCTGCTGGAACGGAAGCTCTTCGATCGCGGATGCGCGGTCACGGTTGTGGAAAAAGCTTCGGAGCAGACGCTGGCGGCGCTGGAGGACGCAGGTTTACTGGTCTTGGTGGTATCCGCAGAATGCGCGGATTGGGACCTGCCCCAGGGCGACGCCGAGGCGGCTGCCTTCGTCATCGCCACTCTTGAAGAGAGGGAGACGCTGCTGCGGGATGAATCGCTGACCGGCGGCGAACGGCTTTAGAGAAAGAATGGCCCTGGTGGACTTACTCATCGCGCAACAGCTCGATAGCCCGGTGTCGTTCTAAAGGTGGCGCATGGAGATCGTACTCGGGTTTATCATTGCAGTGGCGATCGGCGTTACCGGCGTGGGCGCGGGTGTAATCACAGCGCCAGTCCTGATCCTATTCCTCCACGTCCCGCCGGCTCGAGCAGTAGGTACTGCCCTCGTGTTCAGCACCGCGGTGAAACTGCTCGTCGTACCGGTGCAGATTTACCGCAAGCAGGTGGACTACCGGATTTTGCGTTATCTGCTGGCAGGAGGAATTCCCGGCGTTTTGACAGGATCGTTTGTTCTCGCCAAGCTCAACACCCGAGGCGCCCACGGCACCTTGTACGCGACGTTGGGGTCCACCATCGTCGTGATGGCGGCGCTGAACCTCTATCGCATGTGGCTGCATCCACCGCGCGGCAACTCGCGGGATTTGTCGCGCTGGTTGCCGGCGATCGCGCTGCCCATCGGAGCGGAAGTCGGGTTCTCCTCGGCCGGCGCGGGCGCGATCGGCTCTCTGGCGCTGCTGTGGATGACGCCCCTCACCACCGCGCGGGTGGTCGGGACGGACCTGTTTTTCGGGTTGTGCCTCTCACTGGTCGGCGGCGGGTTTCAGCTCACCGCCGGAAACTACGATCTGGCGATGCTGACGCAGTTAATCATCGGCGGCGTCTTCGGCGCTTTTGCCGGAACCTACCTCGCAGCCATCACCCCGCAGCGCGCGTTCCGCATTGCGCTCTCCATCTGGCTGATCACGCTGGGCGTGCAATTGTGTTGGAGCGGCGTCCAGCACCCGTAACACTGGCTCGAGCGAACGCTAGCAGAAAGGTGAACGCATCAGAATATCGTGACGCCGGAATAAGTAGTTGGAGAAGCGCCAGCTGGATCAGGAGGACTCAGGCTCAACACTCGCGGGACATTTGCGCCTACATCATCAACCAGTAGCGTTACATCTAAAGAGGGGAAGTACTGCATCGACCCAGCGATATATGGATTGATCGGCGACGTTGGCGGCCCACCGGTGACTGTGTACGAAGTGCAGGTCCAATTCTTTGGGTCCATCAGGTAATACGTGTTACCACCTGTATTTGCCGGGAAGCCGATTACACGGGCGATGCTTGGGATGTACGCCAGTCCAGGGCTTGGCGTTTTAAGCAGCGGGTCACAGGATAAATCCGTGGTCGCGCTGACGAGTGAAGGATTTGGCGAAGCGGTTGGGGTTAGCGACGTGATTCCAGAAATGTCAACCGTATAGGTCGATAGCGTTGAGGAGTTCCATGTCTGGAGAAAGATTTGCCGCGTGTCGCTGATTAAGACCTTGCTCATGCCAACCAACGGAATAGCCCCGCAGCAGGCGAGCGTCGGTTGTCCGCTCGCCCGTAGCACATGTTGATGATAAGCCGGGTAATACTGAGTGAGAACGCCGTTTCCACCCGTTACACTCCAATACTCGAAATCAGACTGCGTCACCGGGTCAGCGACGGCTAAGCCGGAAAATCCGCTTGCACCGGTACCATAGTTGCCAATTGGGTCAACCTGATGACCCACCGCGAAACTGCAACTCGTGAAGCCAGTGCCGTAATTGCCGCAATCTGTGTCCGTGCCTCCAGACGCTCCCGCGAAGCGCTCCCACGCGTTGGTTCCAAAGTTGAACTCAAACGTATCGTAGGAATGATTGCCGTTTCCGGCGTAGCTGCCTCCGAATTTAGCGAATTTATCTTCCCACGAGTTGTAGGCCAGACTTGACTGAATATGGGCGGCGTTGGGATTACCATCTTTTAGTTGCGCCAGCGTTGATGATGGGCTGATGTTTCCCCAGGTACTGATGGTGTCATATCCGGGAACCGCGAAAACACTCGGGTTGGTGATGCGCGTAATTGTAGGAAGCGTCAGGTTCGGACGGATGCAGTAGAGCTCATTGCCTACGTAGTTGGAATGCCCGCCGCCCCAAACGCAAAGCTCCTTATTTTTTCCTACTACATCTCTAGCCACGCCGTCCGTGCCAGCGCCGGCCGTATTCGCTTGTTGAAACTGACTCTGGAAAGGATACACGCCGTTCGACGTAGTGGCTAGCGTTCCGCTACCCGAAAAAGCGTTGTAATAGATCGTCGTGCCCGTGGCTGCAAACGTCGCCGGCGTTGTGCTACCCCAGCCACGCCCGTTGGCCGAAGCCGTGCCGGAGCACGCGGCATTAACGCCTATCGTAATCGTAGTTCCGGATACTCCGTTGATGCACATCAGCTCGTTCGTTGAGCCGTTATTTACGAGAATCAGGTTCCCGGCCTGGGCATTGGGAGCGCCACCGGTGAGGTTGATTGTGGTCTGCGTGGTTGACGTGATCGCGGTCGTCAGCGTGTCGAGCGGAGCACCGTTAGCCGGCGCAACAGCGGAGCTGATTCCTGCACCGGTCAGGGTATTCCATCCTTGTTGGTATAAGTTGCGCTCCAGTCCTCCGATGGAGGGCGTGTTCTCGACAAACGCGCGACCGACGAGGTCATAGTTCGGCACGGTCGTGCTTCCCGCATGCAGGGCGTTTGATGCAGGAAGAAGGCGAAAATCGTATCTAAACTTATTGCTGTAGTAAGAGGCTTGAACCACATCCGCGAATGTCGGATTGCCGTCGGCGCAGCTGGCTACGGTGATTACCGAGCCGGCAGTTGAACAGGTGTAGACGTTGATGCCCGAAGCCCGCGATATGACGTTCGTCCCGTTGTTCCCGTCACTTTGCCAGAAGACATCGTGATCGAGCGTGGACGTGGACATCCAGTTCTGGCAGGTGGAATCGCACGCTTCGCCATTCACCCCGTTGTTCTGGCTGAAGTCGATCGGAGCGTGGGTGTTGTTCTTGCCGTTCGAGACGACAATATTGTTCACAATCGTGTAGTTGCTGAAGTTCCCAGCTTGCGTCTGTGGCCCGTTCGGATTGGTGGGATCTACCTGGGTAGTGTTTCTTACCGTGAACGCGAACTGAGCGCAGTCAGCGAAGATCGAGGAGCATCCAGCCTGCGGGGTGTTGAAGCTCGGGTAGTTGTCCGCGCCGCTTGCGTAGATCGTGTTGTTCTCGATTGTGTTGTAGTTCTCGTCGTTGGGGCAGATCACCACGGTCCCGGCGACGTACTCGAGGCCGTCCTGGAGGGTGACTGTAGCTGAGGCCGTGGCGCTATTTGAAATCGTGATCGATGTGGAGGAGATACTCGTGATCGCCGAGCTTGAGGGAACGCCCGGGCCAGAGACGATATCGCCCGTTTGGAATTTGCTGGTCGCCGCCGTGGAAATTCCGGTGATGGTCATCGACCCCATCACGGTAGTCCCCGTGAAGGTGTAAAGAAGAGTGCGCCCTGGACACTGGCCGGATTCATAGTCATAAAAGACAATCTGCTTCGCGTTGTCAAAGAGCAAATTGCTCGAAACCGTGGAGTGGTTCCAGCCCATCTCGAAATCCAACCCGGTAATTCCGTTTGCATAGGCAACTGTCTGCGTGACGGTGCAACCGGAGCACATCCCGTTGAAGTGTAGCCCGTTCCAGTTATTGCGAAACAACAGGAGCCGTTGAAGCACAATGTTCGTTGATTGGAGATTCCGCGACCCAATATAGATGCCGTGCTGCGATCCAACCGCCGAATTGTCGTGGTAGGCGGAATCCTCAAAGACGTTGTTGGTTTGACCAAAGCCGTTCAGGCCAGCCAGCCCTGAAAACGGCCCGGTGGCGTCAATGTGAGTGTAAATGTTATCGTGCCAGGAAATTGATGCTTGTGGGACGCCGGTATTTGTCGTTCCCGCTGAAATGTAGGCTCCACCGGTGAGCTTGAATCCATCGAGCCGTACATAGCTGGTGTCGGGGATGTTGACGAAGTGCGTTCCGCTCGGCGTCGCCTGCTCGCCAGGGTAGCTCATGTAGATCGTGTACTTGGACGACGTTCCGCTATAGATGGTGATCTGACCTTCGTTCCATCCGTCACGGAAGAAAACAAGTACGCCAGTCGAGGAACTAGTGTAGTTCGTCCCGCCGCGGGAGCCGGAAGTGAGCAGTCCTGAGATCGTTTGGCAGGGGGTAGAAGCTGTGATGCAGTTGTTGGAATCGCTGCCCGCGGGCGAGGCGGTAGAGGGAGCCAGCCAGTAGATAATCATGGGGCTTCTGAGCGTCGCTACCTGAGCGGAAGTGTCGGCGCTGACGCCACCGGGATTTTCGAGCAGGATATCGTTGGCTAGTTTTTTCCGGAAGTTGGGCAATGTCGTATTCGCTATGCCCCCTTCGTACTTGCTCGCAATATCCGAGGCGCTGTGAACAGTGGCGTCCAGATCGTCACCGTCCGGGCCGAGGCACCCTTGATCGGATATCAGAGCGCCCGAAGAGTGGGCGCTGGCAAATGCCGCCGTGAAAGTTGTGGACGTGGCCGCCGTGGTCACGACTCGCTCCATGTTGTATCCGGTATCGATCCGCAGGACCGTTCCAACTCCTATGCCTATTTGCACGGTCACTGAACCAGAGGCCGTGGCGTTGGCGGACATTGTCACTGTCGGTGGGGCGCTGCCGGTGGTGACATAAAGAATCGTGGTTCCGAATGGAATGCCCGTGCCCGAAATGGTCTCGCCGGCCTGTAACGTATACAGATTCGCGATGCCCGTAAGCGTCGCCGATCCCGTCGTTGTATTCACGCCAGGGACGCTCGCTGTCATGCTGGCCGGTGTGACGGTCTGCACTCCCGTACCGATGCCGGTGGACGCCGTGGTATTGACGACCGCCAGCGGGCCCACTCCGTAGCCGTCCCCATCGCGGTCTACGCACATGTATGTTGAGCGGCCTGATCCGGTGCCACCACCGAAGGGCTCTATCTGGGCAGAAAGCGGCAGAACTAAGATAAACCCGAGCGCGAAGAGGAGGTTCAAGCCGCAGGTCTTCATTGTTGAATAACCAAGGCTCGATGGCGAACCACGGACCCAGTGGCTGGTTTGAAGAATGACTGGAAAATCCCGCCTCCAGTGTTGCCTGTGAGTGTCGTGAACGTCCACGTTGGATTCGCTGCGCTTGCGGTGGCCTGAATCACGTACCCTGACGCTGTAGTAAGAGCGACGGTAGCATCCGCAGGGATTGCGTCTAGCAGCGAGTATGAACTGCCGGAAATTGTTGGTGAGCCAGCAGTGGCTTGGACCGTGGCACAACTGACCCCTAACTCCCCGTTAGTGGCTGGAGTCAAGGAGCCGGGTTGCGCGGTTCCGGCGGCTACGCTGTTTAGTCCTGTCTGTTGGTCGAGGGGATTAGAAGCAGCCACACCGGAAAATATTGCGGCGGCTACTTGCGCGTATCCGCCGGTCCCACTCGCGCGGGCAAGCGAGATCGTGACGGAGGAAGTCATCGAGGTGATTCCGTATATATAAAAGAGAGTCGTATAACCATGATTTGTGGTGCTGTATGCGGCTCCGTGGGTCGTTGTGCCGCCGGTCACGCCAGAGGTGCTGAGCGTCCCAGTGGTACCTGGGTCCTGAAGGTACATTCCGGCGCAAACCGCGATGAAGCAAAGGCTCGTGCAGGAAGATCCATTCATCGCTGGGGTCGTAGCCGTACCGCCAGCCGTCGTTGAACGAGCACTCTTATGGTCCAGTAGCGTAATCTGGGCGCCCAGAGGAAGCGCTGAGAGAAGCGCTAAGAGTAGGGCTATTCTCATTGACAATCCCCTATGGCAGTGTGTAGACCACCAGCATGTGAATCGAGTGAGCGTTCAGCGTTCCGCCCATGCCTGGACTGATACCGGAACCGCTCGTCACACTTCCGCTTGAGACGGTGCCGCTGGCACTGTAGGCATAGCTGGACCCGCAGGTAAGAGCGCCCGAAAGAATCGCTGTGCCAGTGCCCGTCGCGCCGAACGTCGGATTAATGGTGACGGTGTTCGACGCCACGTCCGACATGCAGTATACGGCGGTAATTGTCTCAGTAATCCCCAACTGATTCGAGCAGGAGTTGTTAGCAATGGCATCGTCGCCCGATTGGAGGACATTCGACGTGCCCGTGCCCCCCCAAACCACTTCACAGGTCCGGGTTCGAATGTCAGCGGGCAGGTCAGGCGTGGCGATTGCGCCGTAGGTTCCAATCCCTGCCGTGGAAGTGGCCTTCAAGTAGTAGCTCGCGTTGGTCGTGGTGTTCGACGCGAGAGCCTGATAGTTGTTTCCGCTTACCTGCGACGCCCAATAGGGGAGTCCGCTTTTGTCGCACAACCCGCTGACTCCCGCAGGAATGGCCCCGATCGTACAGGTCCCATCTGCTACCGATGCGACGCCGCCGCCACCTGTCAACCAAGTAATCGGAGGCGGAACGGATACCGAGCCTGCGGAAATGCGGCCATTGGGAACCGCGATGCCTCCTGTTCCCGCGCAGGTCAGCGTATTTGCTGTTGTCACGCCATCGTCGCACTGGGAGTTAGTGATACCGGTCGTGGGCGATCCGAACTTCGGAAGGTAGCCTACCGCGGTGGTGCCTGTGGTGCTGAGATTGCCGCCGCCGGCTGCGGCCCAGGCCGGATTAGCGCCCGCTCCCTGTGTCTGCAGGAAGTAGCCACTTGTCCCAGGACTGAGGGCTGCCCATCCAGTTGCTCCACGATACAGGATTGAACCCCGCGTGCTGCCAATGCCGGAATCCAGAGAGGATGAAAGCGTAACTGGCTGCGGATTGCCATTCGCGTCGCCGACAAGAAGGTCGTTCGACGGCAATGCGTTCGCGTTCGCAACAAAAAAAGACGTGCCGTTGTAACAGAGTCTAAAGAAGCGATTGGCGAGGATCGTTCCGGTATACGGTGAGGTGTTTCCGTCCTGCAACTTCAGCGCTATCGCGCCGAGGCCGTCGATGTTCAAGCTCGTAGGATTCGAAGTGTCAGTGACAACGTCCCAACACTGTCCGGCCTGGTACGCTGTCAGAGCCTTGTCCGGCGAGGTCGTAGTCATGGCCGTCGTGCCATTGCTGCTGGCCTGATAGTTCTCGTTGCTGTGGATCGCGTCGTGCGTAGGTACTAGAGCTGAATTGATTGACGGAGCGCAATCAATCCGTGAGGCGCCGGTATTGTTCGTACAGGATTGAACAATGCCTGTTCCGGAATTGAAGTTCAATGTCGCCTGCGTGCCCTGCGTTGTGCCGTTAAGAGCGATGCTCAACCCGGAACCTCCCGTCCCACCGCAGTTGGTGCGCCCGTTCGCCGCATCATCTGTACACCCACCACTAGTGAAGTTCAGTGTGGGTTCCACGGGCAAATTCGTGCCGGAATTTTGAACGCGAGCGATGGAACCGTTGGCTCCGGCCGGCCCTTGAGGTCCCGTCGCACCTTGAGGACCTGCCGTACCCTGAGGACCTGTTGCGCCTTGAGGACCCGTCGCTCCTTGAGGTCCCGCGGCGCCTTGAGGACCTGCTGCGCCCTGAGGCCCCGACGCGCCTTGAGGGCCCGCGGGACCCTGCGGGCCGGTCGGTCCCTGCGCCCCTGCAATTGTCTGCGGAGTCCAACTATTGTTATTCCAGACCAGAGATTGCCCGGAGTTTGGCGCTGTCGTCGACACGGGCCGCCCTTGAATCTGATTCACGACATTTGCGTTCGGCGTCCCGGCGACGTCTCCTGCTAGAGTTCCCGCAGAAAGCAGCGTCCAGGAATTCGCCGTCGTACAACCGTACAGATTCAAGCCTGCCGGAGCGTTGGTTTGAAAAAAGGCTTCTCCAACCGCACACGTCGCGGGAAGAACCGTCCCGGACTTGAAAGGCTTTGTAGTGTTGGCGCCGGAAAAATCGACGCTCTTGCTTTGGGTGCGCAAATCCACCATGGTCTGCGCGCTGGCCGCCCCAATCATGCTGGCCAAGAGTACAATCGTACGGCGCTTTCGCATGAGTCGCTGTTCTCCACGGGAAACTTTCACGACTCAAGGTGTAGCAGCAGATATATCCGCTGCAAGCCGAATCATGCGCAGTGGCTTGATAACACGAGTGCAATTTGTTGCGCTGCTATGTGAATCGGCGAAGAGCACCCACCGTCCGCGATATGATGCCCCATGTTGGCTGGAAGCGACCTGCCGCCCCCCCGGCGATCCGCGTGATTAGCCAGTAACTACACGTCGCTGGCTGCGCTCCCACTGGCCGCCATTGCTCTCAGCTTGATCCGGTCGGTCTTGTTCGTACCGGTTCGGGGCAAGGCATCGATGAAATGAACCTCCACGGGTCGTTTGTACTTGACGAGGTTCTCCTTGCAATACGCAAACAATTGTTCCTCGTCGAGTTCGGCCGTGCTGGTGGGCAACGGCTCGTCTCAGGAGTCAGATACGCACTAACAACGGCATTCAGCGGACCGCGCTCCGCCCCTTCCAACTCACTTCGTGCTCCCCGAGCACCCCCCCGGGGAACGAACTGCTAATATGCCCTCGCGCGTGCCAGGACCTCGGACGATCAGCACTCGCCTGCCCGTTACCGGCTGCGCGCCCAACGGCCGCCAACGCGCTCCGCTTGATCGCCTCGCGCCGACTAAAGTTCCGCCCTTACTGTGTCAGATCCACGAGGTATCCCACCAACATGACCCGCTGTTCGCCGAACGGGTCTAGATTCCCTCCGCTCGTATGGAACGTGAGCCTCGGAATCTGTCCGGCCTCCAGATACCACCGGACCTGCTCGTTATCCACATAAGTCCGCACGGTGTTAACCGCCAGGTTGTCTCCGGGGTACAGGAAGGGGTTAAATTGCAGAGTATATTGGCTCAGAAAAGTGAACGAACTATCGAGGACATAGAGTTTCACATCCTCTATATTGGCCGTCGAATCAGGAACGATTCGCACCGAAACATTGGTCACGGCCAGCCTCTTGTTAGCGGGCACGACGGGAAAAGCAAAGTCGCAGAAATTAGTGCCGCAAGAACTGCCTGGACCCACAACAGCATGGAGGTAGGCCTGGTACGGTGCGCGTGCCTGTTCGTCGATGTTCTTGAACAGCACCGCCACAGCCGCCTGCACAACCTTGGGTGCAACCAGGTTCATAAGGGAGACGCCGAGCGCGAAAGCGCCAAGGCCCATGAGAAGCTTCTTAGCAAAATTCATTGATTGGCTCCTTGAGGATGTTTGCAGGTCGGCCAGATGGAACGCCGGAAGCGCCCGGCGCGGCGCAGCGCTCCCGCAATAACGAATGCGACAGGCAGTGACAAGCCAACATCGGTCGGCTCGGGTACCGGCGCGGCGGACGCAGGCAAGCCGGTGATATCCAACGCATAGTTGCCTGAATCGTTGGGGCAGGAAAGTCCGTTAATCGAGAGGTTGCAGAATTGAGCGCCAGTGAGATCAACGAATCCTTCGCCCAGCATCCCGTTGTCAAAAACAGCGAAGGGAATATATTGGCCGTCGCTCAGTATCACCGTGTACGTCCCGGCATCCAATGACGGGAGAGCCATGGTTATGTCGCCGCACACCGCCCCACCAATGTCTACCGTTCCGGCCGGCGGGCAGCCCTGGAAGCTGGAGTAGTTTGTGAGGTCCAAAGAGGTCCCGAAAGGATTGCTCGAAGCGTCGGTAAGCATGGTTGCACCAGCACCGGTTCCCGAGAAGATAGCCAAAAAAGGGTCGGTGCCGCCCGAAGCGATTACGGTGCCAGCGGCATTGGTTCCGCCGCCGAACCCATACGTTTGAAGTGTGATACCTGCGGTAGGCGCGGCCAAGGTGAAGGTAGTCTCGAATACGTCGATAGGGTCGGTCAGGGTTCCGACAAACGATTCACTGCTTCCCTGGAGTACGAGGGGAACGAGAGCAAAGACAAAAAGCGGGGCTAGCCAACGCACGGTTTTCCTCCTTCACCGGCCGGGCTTCGACGTCAATCCGGGCTAGGCGCGAGTATACACCGAGTCTGCTCGATTACAAGGTTTTTCTTTTAGCTGCGTCACCTAAAGATGCAAAGAATTGTACTAAGAGTACCAGCAGGTTGGATGACGTACACGAGAGCGCGGACTACAAGCTGCCTGCCACGTCCTCACTGGCCGCCATCGCTCTTAGCTTGATCCGGTCGATCTTGTTCGTACCGGTTCGGGGCAAGGCATCGATGAAATGAACCTCCACGGGTCGCTTGTACTTGACGAGGTTCTCCCTGCAATAGGCAAACAATTGTTCCTCGTCGAGTTCGGCCCCGGTTTTCACGGCGACAAAGGCTACCACGACCTCTCCCAGACGATCATCGCGTTTGCCAACCGTCGCCGCCTCGTGAATCGCCGGGTGGTTGAACAGCACCTCGTCGATCTCCCGCGGATAGACGTTGTAACCGCCGACAATAACCATGTCCTTCTTGCGATCGACAAGAAACAGGAACCCGTCCTTGTCCACATAACCGATGTCCCCGGTATACATGAAACCATCGCGGAGTGCATACGCCGTTTCTTCGGGCTTATTGTGATACCCGGTCATCATTTGAGGCCCCCGCACCCGGACCTCGCCTGCCTCACCCATCGGCAGCACACGCGTTCCGGTTTCGAGATCGACCACCTCAACCTCGGTTTCCGGGACCGGATTGCCGACCGAAAGCAGCTTGCGCTGGCCGTCGTAAAGATTGAGGCAAAACGGAGCCCCTTCCGACATCCCCCAGCCCTCCAGCAGCGGGCAGCCCGTGCGCTTCAGCCACTCGCGATGCAGGTCTTCGGGACAAGGCGCGCCGCCGGAGGGGCAGTATTTTAATGCCGAAAGATCGACCCGATCAAACAGCGGGCTTCGCAGCAGACCCATATAAATAGGCGCAGGCCCACCGGCAAAGATACTCACGCGATGCTCAGCCAGTCCTTTCACAACCTCATCCGGATCGTACTTAGGGATCATGACCAAGGTGCCAGCGGTGAAAATCGGCACCCAGGTGGCGTAGCCCAGACCCCAGATATGAAACATCGGCGCGACATTCAGGAAGACGCCGGTCCCGAACGGAATCGGCCATACGCTGACGTGCTGAATCAGGCTCCACATCAGGCCCCGGTGAGTGTGGTTGACGCCCTTCGGAACTCCGGTGGAACCGCCGGTAAAGATCGACAAGGCCAGGTCATCGGCCCGGGGCATCTTTGCCCGAGGTGAATCAAGGCGCGCATCAGCAGTCCACTGCGCCAAGGTCTCGTAGCCGACGGTGATCACGTGGGCCAGCCCCATTTTTTCGGCAACGGCATGGGCTTTGTCGAACGTACTCGGATGGCAGATGATGGCCTTTGGGTCAAAGTCGTCGAGCACTTTCGAGGCTTCCGCGACATGAAAAAACGGGTTCACCGGAGCGACCTGCGCGCCTACGCTCATCACCGCCATCAGTGCAACGTCCATCTCAATGGAGTTGGGCATTATGACGACGATCGGGCCAGGCTCCAGCCGGAGTGAGTCGAGCAGCACCGCCAGCCCGTTGGTCGCGCGGCCGAAATCCCGATACGTGATCGATCGGTCCTGATAAATTACCGCCACGGTGTCCGGCTTGCGCTCCACCGCGTGCCAAAACATGTGTACCAGGCTCTCGTGGAAGGGCAGGCTGCGATCGACCGCGATTTTCGGGCCGATTCTCGACAGGGCCGGTTCGTCAGATTGATTTGTCATTTCTAAGAGTCATCACCCCAGGCGCGGGCGCGGCACTGGCGCCGCGTCTCTAAGCTACCCTTTTCGCGAGGGATTAAACATATCTTCGCAGATCAGGATTCGCCGGAGCGTGAAGTCATGCAGCGCGCTCGTGTACAATCCAATACATCTGAGCACGTGAATGCGTTCTCGCCTCGCCATCATTCCCCTCGCGGCAGTGGCGCTCTTTCTGGGTCGAGCAGCGTCACCAGCGCGGAACACGCGCCGGCCTTCCGGTTCAGACTGGCCGATGTTTAACCACGATTTGGCCGGTACGCGCTATTCTCCGCTGGCTCAGATCACCGCCGGAAACGTCTCGAAGTTAACCGAGGCCTGGACGTTTCACCTGCACCAGCCCGGAAACGCGGCCGCGAAGATGCCATCGTCGGAAGCCACGCCAATCGTGGTGAACGATGTGATGTATCTGCCAGCCGGAGACAGCGTCGTGGCATTGGAACCGGAAACAGGCAGGGAGATCTGGCGCTACAAGGTGACGAACGGATTGCCTTCGCGCCGCGGAGTCAGCTATTGGCCGGGCGATAAAGACAACCCGCCCCGCATCATCGTTACGGCGGGGCGGAGGATGATTGGGCTGGACGCCCGAACCGGCAAAATCGATCCCGGCTTTGGCAATGAAGGAGTGGTCGATCTGGTGGTCGCGTATCAGTCGCCACCCACGATCTACAAGAACCTCATCTTTGTGGGCGCCAACGTCGCTTCGGAAGCCGAGGGCATCGGCGAACCGGGCGACACGCGCGCGTACGACGCACGCACGGGGACCAAGATCTGGGATTTCCACTCAGTGCCGCAGCCTGGTGAAGTGGGACACGAAAGCTGGGAAGGCGACGGTTGGAAGGAGCGCAGCGGAATCCACAACTGGGGCTTCTCCATGACTGTGGATACGGCACGCAACCTTGTATACACGATCTTCGCCAGTCCGGCTTACGACTATTGGGGCGGCGACCGCAAAGGCAACGATCTGTTCGGCAATTCCGTAGTTGCGCTGGATGCCAACACGGGAAAGATGAAGTGGTATTTCCAATTGGTGCATCACGATCTGTGGGATTTCGATCTGCCGCCCGCTCCGGTCCTGCTGGACGTGGAGATTGATCACAAGAAGGTACCGGTGCTGGCGCAAGCCGGCAAAGTCGGATACATGTTTATCCTGAACCGGGTCACAGGAGAATCGATATTCGGCTTCAAAGAAACGCCCGTGCCTCAGAGCCAGGTTCCGGGAGAGCAGACCGCGCCCACGCAGCCAATTCCGTTGAAGCCTCCGCCCTTCGGCCGGATGAGTTTCAGCATAAAGGACCTGGTGACGGCTAAGGACACAACTGAGGAGCATGCCAAAGCGTGCCGCGAGTTTGCGGAGAAGAGCGGCGGTCTCATTAGCGCGGGCCCGTTCACTCCCTGGGTGTACCACGAAGCCGGCGCGCCAACCGCTTCTACGGTTGTGTTCCCGGGTCCGATTGGCGGATCCGACTGGGGCGGTAGTGCCGCCGACCCCAAGCTCGGCTACGTCTTTGTGTCCACGAACGACTATGGCGACGTGGGCTGGGTTGAGAGAGCCAAGCCCGGCGCCCGGATTCCCTATCAGGCGGGAAGCTTTCTGGGTCGTGGCACGACGCGATTCCGCGAGACGGTGCGGGATGCCAATGGCGTCGTGAACGAGGAACTGAGCTGGCCATGCCAGAAACCGCCCTGGGGTCGTCTCACAGCCGTGAATGCGGCCACCGGAGAATTCGCATGGCAGGTGCCGCTTGGCGTAACCGACGAGCTTCCCGAGGGCCAGAAGAATACGGGCCGGAGGAGTACGGGAGGTCCCATCGCGACAGCGGGCGGCCTTGTGTTTATCGGCGCAACCAACGATCACCGTTTTCGCGCGTTCGATTCGAGGACCGGCAAGGAGCTGTGGGAGACGAAGTTTACCTCGGGCGCCGAGTCGGTGCCCATTACTTATCTCGGCAAGAATGGTAAACAATATGTCGCCGTGGTCACTTCCATGGGCCATCCCGGCATTACCAGCCGGAGTTCGCCGGACAACGAAGCGTTGCACGTGTTCGCGTTACCGTAGTTGATCCATCGGGAGCACTGTGATATATCGTTTCTGCAGAAGGGCACAGCGAGGCGATCCAAGGAGGTTCTCGATGAGAATTCGAGCGTTCGGCGAGCTTCTTTTGCCAACGATGATGGCATTGGTTGGGACTCTGATTCCGGCGTTAGCAGTTGCCCAGAACGCCGGAGATGCTCCGAAGACGGCTGGCGAGACCTGGACGCCGCCGAAGACTCCGTGGGGCGATCCAGATTTAGAAGGCGTGTGGCCCGGCACGGGCATGGTCGGCGTGCCGTTGGAACGGCCGAAGCAGTTCGGGACCCGAGCGTATCTGACCGATGAAGAATTCGCCAAGCGCGAGGCGTTCGCGAAAGAGCAAGAGCAGATTGATACAGCCAAGTTCGCCAATCATGACCCTCTGTTCGCTCGGGGCGACAAGTTCTTGACCTGCGAAGAGGACCCGGAACGCTGCGCCAATGGCGTGCGAATCGGACCACCGAATTACTGGGACGAACGTGGAATACCGAATCGCCGGACATCGCTGATTGTGGATCCGCCCGACGGCAGGATTCCTCCATTGACGGCGGCGGCGCAACAGGCCGCACGCGAACGCGCCGCAGCGAGAGCCGCTCGGCCATGCGGAAAGACGGCCGCCGGCTGCCATGATTCCTGGCTGGACGAGAGCCTGTGGGACCGCTGCATCACGCGCGGAGTGGTGGGGTCGGTGGTGCCGAACACCTATAACGAGGGCAACCAAATCGTGCAGTCGCCCGGCTATGTCGTGCTGCGCAACGAAATGATCCATGAGGCGCGAGTGATCCCAACGGATGGCAGCCCGCATGCCGGGCCCGATATCCGCAGTTGGATGGGAGACTCACGCGGCCACTGGGAGGGAAATGCGCTAGTCGTCGAAACGACGAATTTTGTGAATCACACTTTCGTCGGCAATACTCCGGCCAGCGAATCGTTGCGTCTGGTGGAACGCTTCGCTCTGACCGACGCAAACACACTGGAGTATCAGATCACAGTCGACGATCCTCAGACCTGGACACGCCCGTGGACTGTTGCCTTTCCCTTGAAACGCGATCCTCAATATCATCTCTTCGAGTACGCTTGTCATGAAGGCAATTACTACATGTACAACGCGCTCACCGGGGCGCGGGCCGAAGAGAAGAAGTCGGTGGAACAACCCAAGAATGGAAGGGTTTGGAAGCTTGACACCCCAAATATCTTTGATATATCATCGCTGGCTAATGATATATCAACGCTCGGCCCGAATCGCATTTGCAGTTGTTCTGGCCGCCGCGCTCCCGGCCAGGGGACAAACGTCCCGGCCCGGCACTTTGGACGGGAAACCGAACCTGAACGGAATCTGGCAGTCGGTCGGCACGGCCGATTGGGATCTCGAGGATCACTCCGCGAAAGCCGGGCCGTTCTGGCAGTATGGCGCGATCGGTGCGATTCCGCCCGGCAAAGGCGTAGTAGAAGGCGGCCAGATTCCATATCTACCAGCGGCGCTCACCACCAAGATGGAGAATGCCTCCAAGTGGCCCCAGGAGGATCCGGAAGCCAAGTGCTACATGCCGGGCGTGCCGCGTGCCGCTTACCTGCCCTACCCTTTCCAAATTGTTCAATCGGCTAGCGACATCCTGTTTGTATATGAATACGCCACCACCAACCGCCTGATCAACATGGGCAAGTTTCAGGAGGCGGGGGCCGACAGCTGGATGGGGACATCCAACGGTCACTGGGAAGGCAATACGCTGGTCATCGATGTTACCGGTCTCAATGGCAAGGCCTGGTTGGACCGGGCAGGTGACTACGCCACTAGCAATCTGCATGTGGTGGAGCGCTATACGCTGCTGGACGCGGATCACATGACTTACGAGGCGACTCTCGAAGACCCCAAGGTATTTACCCGGCCCTGGAAAATCAGCATGCCTTTGTACCGGCGGATCGAGAAAGATGCGCAGCTGCTGGATTTCAAGTGTGTGCCGTTTTCCGAGGAATTACTCTACGGTAAATATAAGAAGCACACAGGCGACTAAAGGAGAGTCGGATGAGACCTCGATCCAAAAACGCGGGTTTCTCTTTGGCAGTCGTGGCATCGATTGCCATGTTGCTGCCCGTGGCCGCGGCGGGCCAGACTGCTCCGGCAGTTGCAAAAACGACCTCAGAAAGACCATACACTCCGCCCAAGACGGCGTGGGGCGATCCGGACTTACAGGGAGTCTGGCCTGGAACGGCTATGAATGGCGTGCCGCTGGAACGGCCCAAGTACTTTGGGACGCGCGCTGTACTGAACGATCAGGAATACGCCCGAAGAGTCGCAGGTCACGATGAGACGGAAGAAGTAGATTCTCAAGAGTTCGTCACCCCGATCACGAAGTGCGACCCCTCGAAAGGCGGACTCGGGAACACGCCGGAGACCTGCGCGAACGGCGTTCGAATCGGGCCGCCGCGCTATTGGGATGAGCAAGGACAACCCAATCGGCAGGCGTCGCTGATCGTCGACCCGCCGGACGGGAGAACGCCTGCGTTGACGGCGGAAGCGCAACAGGCTCAAGCAGAGCGCGCGGCGGCGCGTAAGGCTCGTCCCTGCGCGGGCACGGCCGCCGGCTGCCACGATTCCTGGACCGACGACAGCCTCTGGGACCGCTGCATCACGCGCGGGCTGATCGGATCAATCTTGCCTGGCGGATATGACCGCGGCAACCAGATCATCCAAGGGCCCGGATATGTGGTGATCCGCAATGAAATGATCCACGAGGCACGGGTCGTCCCGCTGGACGGACGTCCGCACTTGCCGCCCGAGGTTCGCAGCTGGATGGGAGATTCGCGCGGCCATTGGGAAGGCAACACCTTGGTGGTGGAGACAACTAATTTCTCGGGTCATATTCCCGTTGCGAATGTCCCCACCAGCGACGATCTGCGAGTCGTGGAGCGCTTCACGCGTGTGAGCCCGGACACACTGGAGTATCAGGCTACCATCTCGGATCCCAAGACCTGGACGGCGCCCTGGACCATCGCTTTCCCCATGAAGCAGGACCCGAAGTATCAGCTTTACGAGTACGCGTGTCATGAAGGGAACTACTACATGTACAACGCGCTCACCGGAGCTCGCGCCGAGGAGAAGAAAGCGGCGGAGGCCGCAAAGAAAGCGGTTCAGTGAGCCGGCTGCCAGATTGATTTCTATCAGGAGATGAAAGAGATGAAAGGCAAGTTTCTCGTTCTTATTCTTGGAGGTTTCTCGGCACTGGCAACTGTGCCGCTTTGGGCGCACCACTCGTTTGCGGCGGAGTTTGACATCAAGCAACCGGTCACATTGCACGGCACCGTCACCGAAATGGAATGGGTGAACCCGCATGCGTGGATTCATCTGGATGTAAAAGGTGCGGATGGCAAGGTGGAACATTGGATGGTGGAAGGAGGAAGCCCCAACATTCTTTTGCGGAAAGGCTTCACGAAGCAGTCGTTGCTGCCAGGCACTGAGATCATCGTGGAGGGCTATCGGGCCAAGAACGGAGAGAATCGGGCCAACGGCGCCAATATCACCTTTAAGGACGGCAAGCGCCTGTTTCTCGGCTCTTCGTCCGGCGTGGAAGACCCGGCAGACAAAAAGTGAAACAATCGCCGCGTAGCACGGATGTTTCGATGAGAATCGCCGTCCTCCTCCTTCTGGCTTCGTTCTCCGCTTTCGCGGCGCCGGTGAAGAACTGCGCCGATATGGCCACAATCCCATTCGGCCGGGACGTCAAAATCGCCTCCGCAAAGCTCATCGGCGCCACGCCGCAGATGCCGGAGCATTGCGACGTCCGAGGTGTGATCTGGCCCGAGAACAGCTTCGCCTTGAAGCTGCCCACAAACTGGAACGAGCGTTTCGAGATGGTCGGAAACGGCGGCTGGGCGGGCGTGATCAGCTTCCGTGAGGTCGACAACGCGGTGCGCGATGGCTATGCGGCAACCTCTACCGATACGGGCCACGACGCCAATAAAGAGCCGGGCGCTTCCTTCGCATATCCCGGACCGAACAATCCCAACGCCGAGCGAAAAGTGATTGACTTCGGTTACCTGGCCGTCCATGAAACAGGTCTGCTGGCGAAGCGGATGATTCGCGCTTATTACGGCGCGGATCCTAAGTATTCGTACTGGGTGGGCTGTTCGACCGGCGGCCGCCAGGGTCTCATGGAAGCGCAGCGGTACCCCGAGGACTTCGATGGGTACGTCGTCGGCGCACCAGTGCTTGACTTGGCAGGTCTTCAAGCAAAATCCGTCTACAACTTCCAACTCGCGGGCCAAGGGCCAGCCGAGATCACGCGAGAAAAAGCCGCGCTATTGAACAAGGATTATCTGGACAAGTGCGACGCGTCCGATGGCGTGAAGGACGGCGTTGTGGAGAATCCGATGAAATGCAGCTTCGACCCGGCCAAGGATCTGCCCCGGTGTTCCGGCGCGGATGGCTTGGGCTGCTTCACGGATACGCAAATCGAAGCGCTGAAGAGAATCTACGACGGCGTTCGCGACGCCCATGGAACGCTACTCTTTCCCGGGATGCCTCCGGGCGGCAACGGCGGCGTCGCACAAGGCTTCGGCCTCTCAAAGTCCTTCATGCAATTTATGGCATTCGATCCGCCACCAGGTCCGAATTGGGACTACCACACGTTCAATGTCGACAAAGATTGGTCGCGCTTGACGCCGATTCGCCTGCGTATCGACGCCACCATCACAGATCTCAGCGCGGTGCGGGCGCGCGGTGGAAAGATTCTGCAGTACCACGGCTGGTCGGATCCTGGCGTCAGCCCGGAGATGTCCATCCACTACTATGAATCGGTTCGCAACACGATGGGGCCGAAGGATACCGACGGTTTCTATCGGCTCTTTCTCGTCCCCGGCATGGGCCACTGCCAGGGCGGAGCGGCCGCATGCAGCAACGTCGATTGGCAGGGTGCCATGGTCAACTGGCTGGAGAAAGGCATTGCCCCCACGGCCCTGACCGGCGCGCATAAAGACAAAGAAGGTCAAGTCACTCGAACGCGCCCCATCTGCGCTTACCCGGCTCAGGCACAATACAAGGGCAGCGGCAGCACCGACGAGGCGGCGAATTTCACCTGTTCCACGCCGGGCGGTGAACAATAGAAGCGCTAAGTCAGCCTGGAGGACATCGGATTGGGTAAAACAATCGCCGAAAAGATCCTGGCCGCGAAGTCCGGAAACAGCTCCGTGACGCCGGGCCAGATCGTCGACGCTTACCCCGATCTGGTCATGTCGCATACAGCCACCTGGAGATCGGCCAGCGTCATGAAGCGCATCGGCGCGACCAAGCTATATGACCCGGATCGCCTGGCGATCGTCCTGGATCACATTTCGCCAGCCAAGACGGAGAAATACGCAGCCGATCAGCTCGTCTCGCGGAGCTTCGCTCGCGAATTCGGCATCCAGAAATTCTACGACATCGACGCAGGAATCGCTCACCTGGTGCTGATGGAGGCGGGGCACGTCCTGCCCGGCGCCTTGATCGTGGGCACGGACTCGCACTGCACCATCTACGGAAGCCTCGGCGCGCTGGGAACAGGCATCGGCTATACCGAAGTGACCTCCGTCTGGCTCACCGGCAAACTCTGGATGAAGGTTCCCGAGACTTTGAAGATCGTTTTAAATGGCCGGTTCGAGCAAGGCGTCTTCGCCAAGGACCTGATGCTGCACCTGATCGGCACGCTGGGCGCGGACGGCTGCAACTACAAATCGGTCGAATACTACGGCGGCGGCGCGGAGTCCATGAGTGTCTCCGAACGCATGACGGTGACCAACTTATCGATGGAGATGGGCGTGAAGTGCGCCTTCTTCCCGCCCGACGTCAACACCGCACAGTATCTGGAAGGCCGCATCGCGAAGAACAAGTATGAGCCGGTCTTCGCTGATCCTGACGCCGAATACGAGAAGGTGCTCGAACTTGACCTCGCGAAAATCGAACCCATGGTCGCCTGCCCGCACGAGGTGCAGAACAGCAAGCCGATCGGTGAAGTGAAGGGCACGCACATCGATCAGGCTTTCCTGGGTTCCTGCGCCAACGCGAAGTATGAGGATTTGGTGGTCGCGTCAAAAATTCTCAACGGCCGCAAGATCCATCCGGATGTCCGGCTGATTATCACGCCCGGTTCGAAGAAGATCATGCTGGAAGCGATGCAATCGGGCGTCCTTCAGACGCTGCTCGAAGCTGGAGGCCTGGTTACCAATCCCGGTTGCGGGGCCTGCGCGGGAGACGGAGGGACTTTGGCCGACGGCGAGGTTTGCCTGTCGACGGCGAATCGCAACTTCGTAGGCCGCATGGGCAGCAATAAGTCGTCCATCTACCTTGCCAGCCCGGCGACACTAGCCGCTTCCGCCATCCATGGCGTCATTTCCGACCCCAGAGAATTCGTCTGATGGAATCCGTTATCCAAGGCAAGATCTTCAAGTTCGGGGACAACGTCAATTCCGACATCATCATTGCCGGGCGTTATCTTATTCACATCGATCCGGAGGAACTGGGGCAGCACGCGTTCGAGATGCTCGGCGACGGCTATCCCGCAAAGCTTCGGAATTTCGACATTCTTGTCGCCGGCCGGAATTTCGGCTGCGGCAGCGCGCGCGAGCAGGCGGCCACAGCGATCAAGGGCCTCGGCATCAAAGCCGTCGTCGCTGCTTCCTTCGCCCGCACCTTTTATCGCAATGCAATTAACGATGGATTGCCGATCGTCGAATGCCCCGCCCTGGTCGAAGCCGTGCAGGAAGGCGACATAATCCGCATCGATCTCGCGGCCGGCACGGTCAACCTTGGCGGCAAGGATTTCACCTTCCAGAAAATTCCGGAGTCGGTCCGTAAGATTCTCGAACTCGGCGGCCTTGCGGCTTATCTGAAGTCGCACCTGGAAGCGCAATCGGACGTTCCCCGATGAGCCGCCAACCCGTGACCGCGCGCCAATGGCTCGGAGTAGTCGCAACGTTTCTTGTTCTCGCACTGCCGTTCTCTTTCGCGATCTTTTCGCTGACCACCTTTTATGACTCGTTCGCCATCGCCTTCCACTGGAGCCGGACAAACGCTGTCACGGGCAATTCCATCATCCTGCTCCTGATTGGCGTGCTATCGCCCTTCATCGGCAAGGCGGTGGACGCGCTCAGTGCCAAGACCGTGATTCTAGCCGGATGCCTCCTGACCAGCTTGGGCTTCGCGCTTCTCTCCACGCTGAAAGGTTCGCTCGCGGAATACTATCTCTACTGCGCGTTGCTGGGCCTGAGCGGGTGCGCATCGTCGATTCTCGCCAACTCGATCCTCATCGGTCCGTGGTTTGAGCGGTCGCGTGGTCTGATGGTCGGCATCATCAATGGCGGCATCGGTGTGGGCGGATTCATGGCGCCGCGACTGATTGCGAAGCTGCTTCCAGCCACGCGTTCGGAGTCTGTGCTCGCATCAGGAATCTCGCACGCATTCCTGGTTTTGGCGGGCTTGATGCTGATTCCATTCGTGACCACGCTGCTGGTCGTGACCAATGAAACTCGGAAACGCACGGCCGGCCTCAACGTGAAAGTTCCGACCACCGGCGAACTGCTTCGCATGCCCATGTTTTGGGCCTTCGGCGTCAGCCTCTTCTGCGCTGCACACGCCATGGTGGGAGTGCAGAATCCCATGGTCTTGTATTTCATCAGCGAGGGATTGACGCGGCCCTCGGGGGCCGCCATTCTGAGCATCGCCTTGGGCTCAGCATTCTTTGGAAAAGTGATCAGCGGCATACTTGCGGACAAAATTTCAGCCCGTGCGGCGGTCATCTTCAGCATCGTCTGCGTATTCCTTGGCATCTTGGGACTGCTGGCTACACCTGCTCACTCCGCCGCCATCGATTGGGTGGCAGTCGTCTTCGGCCTTGGCTACGGTGGAATCTTCAACGCGGTCCCGGTGATCGTCTTCGAAAACTTCGGAACGCACAAAGTAGGATCGTCGCTGGGTTGGCTCTATGTGTTCTTTGGACTCGGCACGGCTACCGGGCCTGAGTTGGCGGCTCAGATTGTCGACACTACCCATAGCTGGTCTGTCGCACACGCGGTGGACCTGGCAATTGTCGCGGTAGCGCTGCTGCTGGCGCTGGCCACGGGCCGGCTTACACGGCGGCGATCGGAAATCAGCTCGAAAGCCGTACTATCGGCTTCGTCGTAGAGATTATGCCCGATATGATCTTCGAAGGAAAGTGTTGGAAGTTCGGCCACAACGTTCCGAGCGATGCGCTCATCGGCGGCCAGGTCATGTTCAAGACCGTTAAGGACATGGCCGAACATGTTCTTGAAAACCTGAATCCCGACTTCCCGAAGCAGAGGCAGCCGGGCGACATTGTGGTCGCCGGCCGCAATTTTGGCTGCTCGTCGGGGCGTGCTCTGGCCGTGAAGGCTCTCCAGGCAACCGGCATCGGCTGTGTGGTGGCCGAACTATTCTCCCGGACTTTCTACCGCAACGCCGCTGAAATCGGCCTCCCCATTCTCGAGGCCTCTGGCATACACGAATTCGTCGAGACGGGCCATCGGCTGCGCGTCCACATTAAGACCGGAGTCGTGGAAAACCTCACTACCGGAAAATCGTTGCAGGGAAATTCACCGTCTGAATTTATGCTGGACATGCTGGAAGCGGGTGGTCTCATTCCTCTTCTCACAGCGGGCAAGTTCTTCGAACGCTATGGAGGCCCGCGCTAGTGCTGCTGCTGAACAACGAGGAAGTCGAGAAGGCGCTCTCGCCCGAAGAGGCTATCGTTGCCACTGAGACGATCTATCGCGAGCTAGCCGAAAACAAAGCGGTCAACCGGCCCCGCACGCAAACCTATTTTCCGATGGAGTCGAAAGAACACCCCGGTTTTCAATATCGGATGAAGACACAGGAAGGCGCCGGCGCGGCGAGCGGTGTTTGGGCTTTGCGCGTCACCTCTGATATGGCCGGCGTCGACTTCACGGCAGGTGTAAAACGCCGCCGGATCTTGCGTGCGGCAACCGGCAACATGTGGTGCGGCCTGATTATCCTTTTCGATATCGAGCGCATTGAACCAGTGGCGATCATGCCTGACGGCATCATTCAAAAGGTGCGAGTGGCGGCGCTGAGTGTCGTTGGAGCCAAGTATCTGGCACCCGAGAAACCCAAAGTGTTGGGATTATTCGGAAGCGGATGGCAGGCCGGCGCCCACCTGGAGATGCTCTGCCGCCGCTTCGATTTCGAAAGGATCAAGGTTTACAGCCCCAATCCGGAGAGCCGCTGCGAGTTTTCCCGGAAAATGACCGCCCAATTGGGCCGCCCGATCGAGCCAGTGAATTCTCCGACGGAGTGCGTCGAAGGCAGCGATTTTGTGCAAGCTGCCACCGCGGCATGGGAGCCCGTCTTCGACGGCCACCTGGTTCAGCCGGGCATGTATATCTGCTCGATCGGCGGCGCCGACAAGAGCAATAGACGGCGAGAAATCGACGACGAGTGCCTCCGCCGCGCCGACCTTTACGTGGTCCACTCGAAGGAAGTTGCTCAGAACGACGAATCACCGGACGTTTGGGAAGCGGCCCGGAAGGGCATCGTTCAGTGGGACGACATTGTCGAAATCCAGGACCTCGTCGCGGGCAAGGTGAAGGGCCGCAGCAGTCCCGATCAGATCACCGTCTTCAATAACAACACGGGCGCCGGCACGCAATTCGCCGCAGTGGGCTCCGCCGTGTTGAAGCGCGCCAGGGCCATGGGACTGGGGAGGGAGTTGCCCGTGGAGTGGTTCCTGGAGGATGTTTCCCCGTAAGAATCAACGATGCTGAATCAATCGCGGCTCCAATCCTTGACCAACCTGATGACCGAACAAGGTTGGGACCTTCTTCTGCTGTACGGCCACTGCTGGCGAAAAGATTTCTTTCGCTATCTCGTCAACGCGAATTTCAGCGGCGCCCATGCGGCAGCGGCGCTCTCCCGATCCGGGGATGTTCGCATCGCTCTCATGGATCCCTGGGATTATGAGATCGTATCGGCCGCGCTCAAAGGCGGCGTGTGCCTGGCGCGCGACTTCGCCAAGGCGCTCGGAGAGTTGGCGGCCTTGTCCAAGGATGGCGGCGTCGCCATTGGCGGGATGGAACTCATGGAGGCCCGCTTCGTCGATACCGTCCGTCAATCCGCGAACCGGCCGCCGGTATCCGCGAGTCCGGCAGTAGAAGAACTGCGGCGAGTTAAGACTCCCGACGAAATCGAACGGATACAAAAGGCGGCCGATCTGGCTGACCGCGGATATTTGCACTTCGCGGAAACCGTCGAAGCAGGAATGTCGGAATACGAACTGGTCGCCGAAACGGAAGCCTTCCTGAAGGAGAACGGCGCCGAGGATAATTTTATGTTGATCGCTTCGGGCGGCGTCGAAGTAGTTGGCATGACGCCTCCCAAAGACCGCCGGTTCGAACCGGGCGACCACATTATCACGGAACTCACACCGCAGGTCGATGGCTACTACGCACAGATTTGTCGCACTCTTGTTCTTGGCGAGCCAAGCGCGAAGCAGCGTGAATCGTTCGCCATTTTCGCGGAAGCCCGCCAGGCTGCGGAAGATATCCTGCGGCCCGGAGTAAACATCGCCGACGTCGCCAAGGCTCAGAATGACGTCTTTCGCAAGTACGGCTACGGAGAGTACACCGGCCCGAAGTACACGCGCGTCCGCGGCCACAACCTGGGGCTCCATCCGGACGAAAGCCCCTACGTGCTCGAAGACGTTAACTACACGGTGAAAGAGAACATGGTGATCATCGCCCACCCCAATACCTATCTGCCCTTGGCCGGGTACATGGTTTTTGGCGACACGCTGCTCGTTACAAGTGACGGTTGCACGTCCTTCAATAAAGCGGAAAGGAAGCTCTTCAAAAGATGAAGCGCGGCTTGATTGCGTGGGACCGGAAGGAACTCCCTCCGGAAGCATTTGAATCGCGGCTCGCCGGCGTCCGAAAAAGCCTCGCGGAGCGCGACCTGCCCGCACTCGTGATCTACACCGACGTCTGGCGATCCAATCAGGGACGGCATTTCTCGAACTTCATGCCCTATTGGAATCGCGCTCTGATCGTCCTGCCGCGCGATGGCGCACCCGTGTTGTTGTGCGCGCTCTCGCCTCGCGTTTATGCATGGATTCGCTCGGTCACCATCCTCGATGAAATTCGTCCCAGCGGCAATCTGACACAAAAGCTGCTTGAAATGTGCACTGAGAAACAATGGAAGCAACTTGGTATTCTCGACCTCTCCCGTCTGAGCGAAGATCTCTTCCTCCCGATTCAGGCCGCAGAAATTGAGGCACTGGACATGCCATCTAGCACAGTGTGGCCTTCGACGGACGACTGGGAGCTGGAAATGCACCGCCGCGCTGCGAAGTTGGCCCGCAGCGTCCTCACCGAGGAATTTCCTGAAGCCGCCGGATGCACGGACCATGAATTTGCCGGCCGTCTGGAGCGCAGGTTCCGGCGCGCTGGCGCGGAGGATCTCGTGCTTCTCTTCACCGACGGCGAAACCGTTCCCCATTCGGCGCACGGCGCCAAAATCACAGAATCGTCTTCCGTGAGCGTTGCGTTGGAATATCGCGGCCATTGGATCAAGTTGTCCAGGCCCCATCCTTGCTCCGGCGTGGCGGCTCCGTTGGAAAACCTCTTCCGCGCCTCCGTCAAGACTCTAGGCGCGGACCTGAACACGCCGGTGTACGTCGAGACTCTGTCCGGACCATACCCCTACGAATCTTGCGAGCGATCCGCCATCGAGCCAGGGGCGCTGTTTGCGCTGCAGATCGCATCACGGTCCGGGCAGCATCGCTGGTTCTACGGTGACACCGGCTGGCGCGCACCGGGTGGGGCCGAACTCTTATGAACATGGTGGAGAAGATCCTCGCCAGGGCGAGCGGAAAGAAAGAAGTCCAGCCGGGCGACGTCGTGCTTGCCAACGTGGATCTGATGATCATGCACGACCTCAGCGCGAACTTCGTGATGAAGGTCTTTGAAAACGAGATGACCGGCGCGACAATCAGGGATCCTGACCGTGTCGCTTTTGTCTTTGACCACAACTTCGCCCCGGCGACTCAGGCGGCAGCCGAAGCGCTCGCCGCAGTCCGGAAGTTTTCCGCTAAGCACGGCATAAAACATCTCTTTGATTGCGGCCACGGCAGTATTCATCACACCATTATCGAAGAGCGGCTGTGGGCTCCCGGCCAAATTATCATTGGCTGCGATTCCCACACTCCGGTCTACGGCGCGCTCGGCCTGTTCGCCACGGGCGTCGGCAACAATTCCATGGCCGCTTTGGGATTCCCGCATAGCTTGAGCTGGTTCCGCGTACCGGAGGCGATGCGAATTTGGTTGCATGGCGAAACCGGACCGGGAATCGCGCCTAGGGACGTTTGCCAGGTCATGCTCGGCCGATTGGGCGAAGACGGCGCGGTCTACAAGGCGGTTGAATACGCTGGGCCCTACATCCAGTCGCTTTTGATCGAGGACCGCGCGCTCTTTCCTCTGGTTGCGATCGACATCGGAGGCAAGTGCGGGTTCGTCAATCCCGACGAGAAGACGCTCGAGTTCGCCCGCTCGGTACTGGGCAATCGCAGTTTTGAAATGCCTGTCAACGATCCTGGCACTCAGTACGCAGAATCAATCGATATCGATGTGAGCAAAATCGAGCCGCAAATCGCCTGTCCGCCCACCGTCGGCAACGTCAAACCCGTACAGGAAATGAGCGGCTTGCATATTGACATCGCCGAAATCGGCGGTAGCACCGGGGGACGCCTTTCCGACATTCGCCAACTCGCCGCCTGCTTCGCCAACCGCACAGTGCATCCGGGCGTACGGCTTCAGGTGGTTCCCGCCACACGGGGCATCTACGGCACCGCCTTACGGGAGGGTTTATTTCAGGTGCTTCACGACGCCGGCGCCAATATCTTTCCGCCGAGCTGCGGATCCAACCAAGCGTACAACATGGGCGCAATGGCGGAAGACGAAGTGATGGTTTCTACGCAAGCACGCAATTTCCCGGGACGGAACGGGCACCCCCATGCCCGGCATTACCTGGGATCCACATGGACCGTGGCGGCAGCAGCCATCACCGGGAAGATCACCGATCCTCGAGAAATCTTCGAATCAAGCGCCCTGAGTATCGAGCACCATTCGCGTTAAGCAGGTTTCTCAGAGGGCAGCACCGACTCGGCGTCTGCTTCGGAAATAATCCATTCTAATAAAAGCACATTCTTTGAATTTCTAGGATATTCTTGAGGATATTGCTTCTGGATTTTGAAATAGAGCTCAAGACGCCGCAAAGCATTCTGCATGCTGAACCGAATATGTTCGCGCATGGCTTCGGATGCCGCCGCCGTGCTTCCACTAACGAGCACTTTCATGAGGTCCTGGTGGTGCGTGGGTGGATTGGCTCGCGACGACGCCCGCGTGGCGCACAACCAGGTTGAGGCAATCGCGGACGTGCGGCTAATGGCAGCGGTGAGGGCCGGACAACGCGCAAACTCGGCGATCTGCTGGTGTAGTTTCTCATGCAAAGCAGCGTAAACGAAACGATCGCCGTCGGATTGCGCCGACAACGCATCCACGCGCCGCGCCAGCTTCATGAGTTCTGACCGCTCCTCCCGCTGGGCACGTTCGGAAAACAGCATGGCGGCTTGCACCTCCAGCGCCTCGCGGACGACGTAGTGGCCCTCCACGTCCTGGCGCGTAGGAACTCGCACTCGTGTGCCCGCACGCGGCCGGCTCTCCAGCAGTCCTTCATTTTCCAGCCGTATCAGTGCCTCAGTAACGGGAAGAAAACTCATTCCCAGTTCGGCCGCGATCTTTCGCCGCGAGATGACCTGGCCAATTGCGAGTTCTCCACGGACAATCCGCTCGCGCACGCTCGCATAGGCCTCGCCCGCCAATCCGCGACGCTCGGGTTGCTTGCGCGCTCGAACCGTTCGTGGGCGCCTGATTTTTTGAGGCATTTCTGTCCAAAACAGCTCATGTTAGCACATCGGTTGTGTAATCGACGTTCCTTCGCGAATCTGCGGATATGCAGCACAAGAAGAGCTAGAAACAGCAATTCGATTCAACTCCGCTAAGCCCCGGCCTTGCGGATGGTTCCGAGCTGTGATATAGTCGCCTGCCAAGTAGGAGGGTTGTCTTGAAAACTTTGAGAACGATCGGAGCACTATGGCTGTGCGCGGTCGCGATGTGGGCCCAGTCGCAAAACACAGCTCAAATACAGGGGACTGTACAGGACGCAACGGGGTCGGCGGTACCCGGCGCGCAGATAACCGCCACGCAAACCACTACGGGAGTTAGTCGCGTGGTCACCACTGGAGCCGATGGCAGATACGTGTTGCCGAATCTTCCCATTGGGCCTTACCGGATGGAAGTCAGCAAGCAAGGGTTCGCGACCTACGTGCAGACCGGTATTGAACTGCAGGTGGCGACCAATCCCACCGTTGATGTGACGCTGAAGCTCGGCGCGGTCAGCGAGCAAGTGCAAGTGGAAGCCAATGCCGCGCTGGTGGAAACGGAAGCCACGGGCGTCGGGAACGTAATGGAGACACAGCGTATTGTGGAATTGCCGCTGAACGGCCGCGTGGCTACAGACTTGATCCAGTACACGGCCGGGGCAATACCGCAGGGCGTCGCAGGTAATGGGGGTTATCCGGGGACACAGCAATTCGTGATCGCCGGTGGACAGGCGTTTGGCGTTGCGTTCTGGCTGGACGGCAGTGTGTACAACAACCCGTGGGACCTCGCGAACATGCCGCTTCCCTTCCCGGACGCGCTCCAGGAGTTCAAAGTCGAGACCAGTTCGCTGACGGCGGCCAATGGCGTCCATGCCGGCGGCACCGTCACCGGCGTCACCCGATCGGGCAGCAATGAATTCCACGGCGATGCCTTTGAGTTCTTGCGCAACGGAGATTTGAACGCCCGCAACTTCTTTGCTCCCACCCGCGATACTCTCAAGCGCAACCAGTTTGGCGGCACGATCGGCGGGCCTGTCGTGAAGAACAAGTTGTTCTTTTTCTTTGGATATCAAGACACCCTCACTCGTCAGGATCCCGTAGCGAATCCGACAGCGATATTCGTTCCAACTGCCGCTATGCTACAAGGCGACTTCACACAGTGCCCTAGTACAGCATCGGTAGGTAAGATCAGCCCATCGCTGTTCGATCCGGCAGCGCTGAAGTTAGCGGCCCTGCTTCCCAAAGGTACCGGGCCCTGCGGCAATACGAGTTTCGGGCTGATCACCCAGGTGGATGAGAATCAATATGTCGGACGCGGCGACTATACGATCAGCTCCAAAGACAGCCTTTTCGGCCGCTACATCCGCACTCACTTCTACCGGCCCCCGTCTTACAGCTTCACGCCGGACAACATTCTCTCGACCGCGCAAGGTGGCTTAAACGATGCCGATCAGTCCTGGGTGGTCGGTGAAACGCATTTGTTTTCTCCGAACCTGGTGAATCAGGTCCGTGCCTCTGTGGACCGAATCGCCGTGCATCGCTTCTCGCCAAACTATGTGTCAGTTTGCGACTTGGGCGTACCTTTCTATTGCGGATACACACCGCACCAGAGCGGCTTCACCGTCCTGGGGGCTTTCAGCGTTGGGCCCGGCACCGGCGGGCAGGCGGCAGCCCACTCCACACCGCTTCAGCTCAATGACGATATAAGTTGGGTTCACGGCCGCCATCAAATCAACTTTGGCGGTGGTGGCGAAGTCTCCAAGATGTTGTTCTATGGCAACGTCTACGCTCAAAGCCTCTGGACCTTCCCCAGTATTCCGCAATTCCTGCTTGGAAAATTCAGCTCGAACGCAATGTCGCTGCCGAACGATTTGCTGCAGCAAAAGTGGTTCATGAATTTCTACGTGCAGGACACCTGGAAGGTGAGTTCCCGCTTCACCGTAAATCTCGGGCTCCGCTGGGAACCCTTCTTCCCTCCGGCGGAAATCAACGGCTCTGTCTATAACTTCAGCCTGCCGAATCTGATCGCCGGCGTGAAGAGTACTCAATTCGTGAACGCGCCTCCCGGCCTCAGCTATCCCGGCGATCCCGGCTTTATTGGTAAGACAGGCGAGCAGAACCAGTGGAACCTTTTCGCGCCGCGGGTGGCGCTCGCTTACGATCCGACCGGCGAGGGTAAGACTGTCATCCGCGCGTCGTATGGAATTTCCTACGACTATGTCGCTGGCGAGTTGATGGTAAATTCGGCCGACGCGGCTCCCTATGGCGGGACCGAAATCTGGTCCGGGCAGTTTAGTGATCCTTTCGCCAGCAACCCGGGTGGCAACATTTATCCATACGCTGTCGACAAGAACGCGCCATTTGCTCCGGCAGGAACGTACATCTTTTTGCCGCCCAACTTGAAGACACCCCAAACGCAGCAATGGAATCTTGTGGTCCAGCGGCAGCTCGGTAGCGATTGGCTGGTATCGGCTACTTACCTCGGGAACCACACGACGCACCTGTGGGACTCCTACCAGGTGAATCCAGCGGTCTACATTCCCGGCACCTGTCAAGCAGGTCAGTATGGCCTCAAAGCTCCTGGCCCGTGTTCCACAACAGCGAACCAGAACTACCGCCGCGTGTTCGTGCTCAACAACTACCCTGGGACTCTATTTGCCAACGGCGCGCCTGCATTCGGCTACGTGGACTCGTTTGACGACGGGGCCACCTCAGGCTATAACGGCTTGATCCTCGCCGTTCAGAAACGGCTCAGCAAGGGCTTGCTGATGAACGCCAACTATACTTGGTCCCACTGCATCGGCGACCTTTCGATTGGCGACAGCACGGGCAACGCCGGGCAAGGGCTCACCATTGCCAATAACCGGCGCTATGACCGGAGCAACTGCCAGTCGAACGAAATCGGCGGGACCTTCTCGTCCGACCGCCGGAGCATTTTCAATTTGACAGTTGTTTACCAGACACCAAGGTTCCAGGATCTTTGGACAAAGGTCTTTCTGTCCGACTGGAAGGTCTCCGGAATTTTCCGTTACACTTCTGCGTATTGGGTTACACCGTATCTCTCGAGCGACGTCGCCTTGACCGGCGCGACCAACAACCAGCGGCCGCTACAGGTCTTGCAGGACCCCCTGTGTGCGAACCCCAGTCCGAGCTGTTGGATCAATCCCAAGGCCTTCGCCACGCCCGCGCCCGGCACGTTCAGCCCTTTGAACCGCAACAATATTCCGGGGCCCAATTTCACCCAGATCGATATGTCGCTCTCGCGTGAGTTCTCGATCCGTGAAGGGTATCGATTCGAAGTCCGGGCCGACGCCTTCAACCTGCCGAACAGCTTCCGGGCGGGAATTTCGCCTCCCAGTCTGGCGGCAGGCCAATCGGGTCTGAACACCACGTTCGGCACGCCGACCTTCGGCCAGATCACCAGCGCGCTCGATCCAAGGATCATCCAGCTGGCGATGAAGTTCTCGTTCTGAGTTGCTACTGCGAGGATTCGAACAGCTCGACTTTGTGAGCCGTTCGGATCCTCTAACCGATCAATGCTGGGTGCCGGAAGCTTCCTTCGCCGCTTCTTCGCGATCCAAGGCGCGCGCGGCACTCAGACGGTTGTGCATCGCCCGGTTGCCTTCATGGCAGGCGTATTCGAAGATCCGGTAGCCCGGTTCATGACGGATCGGATACTCGACGGTCCAGGGACGACTGAAGGTCTTGGGATCGTCAACCGTGACTTTGTAGTCCACGATATCGGGAGCCACGCGGGTGAAGCGCTCCACCAGTTTCAGGTCCTCGCTGTAAGGCACACCGCCAACGTCGACTTTGCCGCCGATGAAATTGGTGGTTTCCACCACCAGCGTGTTGCCCTCCCAGTGACCGCGCGGATCGCCCATATAGGAACGCAGTCCGGAACTGTCGTGAGGCCGGCCATCCAGCGGAATGATACGCGTCTCGTGGATCATTTCCGTGCGCAGCGCCACCACTCCCGGCGACTGCAGAATCTGCGACCCATTTCCGTAGATTGACGGGAAGAACGACCCAGTGACGCCGCGGGTGATGCAGCGGTCATAGGTGCTCAGGTCCAGCCAGGATCCCGGCCGCAGGTTGTAGTAGTTGGGCTGCGCTTTGCGGCGTGCCTCACCTTCCGGGGTTAACGCGGGAAGGCGGCCATCCGGCGGATCCACGATGAGCGATGTCAGGTGAGAGGCGTGGCGGGCGTACTCGATCCACTGGGCGGGAGCCGCGGCCGCATCCACGCCCTTGACGCGAGCCCAGAATCCGGTCGTGGGACGAATGCCCGTATCGATCGTGCTTCTCTCCGACTTCACTTCTTTAGAGCGGGCGGCGTATTCTTCTTCAGTCAGGAAACGGCGCGTGCCGAACTCCTTCGGCCGCTGCAGCGGCACGCCCTGGAGGTCGTCAGTGGTGTAGACGCCCTGCAAATCGGGATCGCCCCACGCCGTTTTCGGAGGGGTCCAATTGCTTTCTGCCGTCTGTGCAAAGGCCGCTCCGGCCGCCAAACCGAGCGCCAATAGAACGGATCGAGTCTTCATCGGACACCTCCTCGCTTACTTCTTATTCGTTGGTTTTCTTGCGACGTCACCGTACAGCAGTTGCTCGGCGAACTCCACGCACTTGAATTCGGTCAATTGCGCATTCTTTTCGATGCGACGGTACAACGGTAAACCGATCTTCCAAGGCCGCGTGAACACCTGGGGATCTTCGATGGTGGCCTCGTAGTTCATATGATCGGAGTCGATCAATGTAAATCGCTCCACCACGTGCAGATCATCGCTGTGGAAATCGCCGGCGCGGTCGAACCAGCTCTGGTCATTGAAGCCGGTGTTATCGACCACCAGAGTGTCGCCTTCCCAATGGCCATTCGCCGTGCCCATCCAGGTGTCAACCGATGCCTCCAGCGGCGTTTTCGTCATGTTGATCACCCGGTTCGCGCTGGCGTACTCGTACGCCATCAGGATCGCGGTGGGGGTCTGCACGATTTGAAAGGGATAGGGCATGTAGTTCGCTCTCGGAATTCCGGCCATGTAGCACTTGATTTCCGGGTCGTCTTTCCAGCGGTTCTGGAAATTCTTTTCCTTCTGCTTGAGAGCTTCCGGTTTGTAGGGGATCGCGCCGCCTTCAACCACGCCCTGACCCGATGGAACCGCGCCCACAGCGCCCAATTGGAAGAACGGGCCTGGCGCCGCTGGATGATCCTGCAAGTCCCAATTGGCCGTGCTCATGGTTTGCCAGATCCCGCTGAGATCGGGATGTCCATCGAAGGTGCGGCCGGCGGCGGCGAGATGTGGAATAGCAGCAAAAGAAAACGCGAAAATGACTGGGTACAGCCTAATTCTCATGATCGGCTCATTCTAACGCAGCGTTTCGGATCTCGGGGTACTTTTCGATGCGTTGATGGCCATTAACTGGCGAAGCAGATTTGCCGTGCCTTCGCGAACGTTGGGCGGCCCGCCGGCGTGTCCGTGCAGGCCGACGCCCAGAGCCATCTCAACCGGCGTCCGTCCTTGCCTATCTTTGGCGTCCAGCTTAGCGCCCTTTTCGGCCAGATATTTGACGATGCCGTCGGAGGCCTGGGCTCCGTAGTGCAGCGGCGTTTCCCCGGAATCGTTGACAGCATTCACGTCGGCGCCGGCGGCGACCAGTACTTTCACTGCCTCCAGCAATTGAGCTTCAGTCGCGTAGTCTTTGGTGAAAGCGCCCGTACCGCGCCCCAATCCAGCGGCGAACATCAGGGCTGTCGTATGCTTTTTCTCCACCGCGTTAGGGTCCGCGCCGTGTGCGAGCAGCAGACGGATTGCCGCGGCATCGCCGTTCTTGGCGGCACGCATCATGGGTGTAGCACCTTCGCCCAGAGTAAAATCGCCTGGCGTATGGGCGCGCTGCAGCGTGGGCGATTTAAGGCGCGCATTCGGGTTCGCCCCGTGATCGAGCAGTATCTTCACCAGATCGAGAGCGGTCAACTTGTCCGTTGGCGGGCGCTCGGGCCGCCCGTAGACTTCACCCAGCGTGTTCATGTCCACCGTGGCATAGAGCGCGCCCATTCCAGCCGAATCGGCGAGATTCGGGTCAGCGCCCTTCTCGGTAAGCATCGCGGCCGTGTCGTAGTGGCCGTTGATAATTGCAATCTCCAGAGCCGTCGTCCCATCCGGATCCGTCAGGTTAAGCTTTGCGCCGGCTTCCACTAATGCGCGCGCCGCATCGAGCGATCCCTGCCGCGCTGCGTACATGAGCGGCGTCCAATCGCCGTGGGGAAGAATGGTGAGCACGCCTTCCAGGCCGAAGCGATCCTTTTCACGCTGCAACGCGACGGTCCGAGCGTCCACATCAGCGCCGTGCGCGATCAGTGCCTGGGCTGCTTCCGCGTGATTCTGGTCAGCGGCCCAAACGAGTGCGGTTTCGCCGTACTCGGTTCCCTTGGCGTTTACATCGGCCCCATGTTCGATGAGCAGACGCACGATTTCCGGGTTGCCGGTGCGGGCTGCTGCCATCAGCATTGTGCTGCCGTCTGGCAGCCTGGCGTTCGCATTCGCGCCGGCTTTGAGCAGGGCTTCCGCCATCGCCGCATTCCGGTTGGTGGCGGCCAGCGAGAGCGGCGTAACGCCGTAGCGATTCGGGGTGCTCGCGTTGGCGCCCGCGCGCAACAGAAGCCGCGCCGTCTCGAGGTCATCGCCGTAAACAGCCCATTCCAGAGGCGTGGTGCCGTCCGCGTCGGCGACATTCACGTTGGTGTGCGCCTTCAAGAGGCGCTGCACCTGCTCCTGATCGCCCGACTGAACTGCTTCCGATAGCGTGCTGGCGGACAACAATCCGGCCATCGTCAAGGCGAACAGCGCTGCCTTACCCAAGAACATCGGCTTTCCCCGTGCTGTCGCCGAAATGCTCCATCGGCTTGCCGAATTTCTCCGCGACATCGACCCAAAGGTTTCCAACCGGCGTGCGCTCAGGCAACACAATGTGACGGTGCCCTTTGCCTACTGCGCCTCCCGCGGCGATCACCGGCAGCGGATCCGTCGCGTGAACATTGGAATCCGCCATACCCGCGCCATACAGCACCAGCGAATGATCGAGTAGGGAGCCGTCGCCGTCCTGAATAGACCGCAGTTTTTCCAGGAATTTCGCGTACATTCCGACGTAGTACGTATTGATCTTGACGCACTGCGCCATCTTGTCCGGCTTGTTCTGATGATGTGAAACAGAATGATGTTGCTCGGTGACTCCGATCTGCGGATACGTGCGCTGACTCAGCTCGCGCGACATCATGAACGTAAACACACGCGTGATGTCAGACTGATAAGCGGCGGCGATCAAGTCGAAGTGCAGAGCGACATGTTCGTCGAAAGAATCCGGGACGCCTATCGGGGCGGCGGGGGCGTCTACGCGAGTGGCTCCGCGAGCCTCCTGCTTCTGGATGCGCCGCTCGATTTCGCGCAGGTTATCCAGGTAGTCGTTCATGCGCGTGCGGTCGCGCGGGCCCAGGCCCTGTCCCAGGCTGCCCGCCTCGTCAACCACCGAATCCAGAATGCTGCGTTCTTTTTGCCGGCGGGCTTCGCGCTGCGCGGGCGTTCCTGGAGCACCAAAGAGACGCTCAAAGACCGCGCGTGGATTGATTTCCATGGGCAACGGCGTGGTCGGACTACTCCAGGAGATGGTGTTCAGATAAGAGCAGCTGAAGCCCGGCGAGCAGCCGCCGACGTAACCTGTGAAATCTTCGGTTGCTACTTCCAGGGACGGCAACGGCGTGTCCTGGCCAATTTGCTGCGCGACCACTTGATCGATGGTTGTGTTCGCGTGGACATCCTCAGCCTCGGTTCGCTTGGGCCATACGCCGGTCAGGAATCCCGCAGCGCTCACGGCGTGGTCGCCGAACTGGCTACCCGGATGGGAGCGCGTCAGGTTGGTCACCACAATCAGCTTGTCGCGAAACGTTTCGAGCGGCTTCAAAATCGGCGTGAATTCGAAGCCGGCGCCAACGGTCTTCGGAGTCAACTGTTGCATAATGGCGCCGTTTGGAAAGTAGACAGCGCCAAATCGCATCCGCGGCTTCGCATCGGCTTTCGCGAGCGGCACAAACGCCGGCAGCATCGCGTCCAGCAGAGGAAGCGCCACCGCAGTTCCCGCGCCGCGCAGTATTGTCCTCCGCGACAGCGACTTCTTGCTCAGAAACATCTAATTCACCTCCCGATTTTTCGCCGATTGGATGGGAGCGGCGCCGCCCTCGCCCAGCGCGGTCCGCATTTGAAAAGGCGTGCTCTGGACCACGCCGAGAATCAACCTGGAGAACCGGTAGCTGTCGTGCGAGGCGTCGCGCAGGATCGCCCGCACCGTCGGCATATCACGATAATCCAGCCCGCGGCCGAGCGCGTAGATCAAAAGCTTCTTGGTCACGGTGCCCGCAAAAAGGTCAGGATGGCTGATCAGCGCGTTCCGCAAAGAAACCACGCCGTCGATCTTGGTTCCGTCCGCCAGCACTCCGCTGGCATCAATGGGATTGCCGGTATCGGTAGTGCGCCAAGCGCCCACGGCATCGAAATTCTCCATGGCGAAGCCGATCGAATCCATGGTCTTGTGGCAGCTCGCGCACACCGGGTTGGCGCGATGCTCAGCCATCTGCTCGCGCATGGTCTTGGGCTTCTCTCCTTCCTGATTGCCCTTTAGCGGCGGCACGCCGGGAGGGGGAGGCGGCACGGGCTGGCCAAGGATGTTTTCGAGGATCCATTTGCCGCGTACCACGGGAGATGTCCGCTCGGCGTGCGACGTCAGTGCCAAAATGCTTCCCTGCCCCAGCAGCCCGCGGCGCGCGTCGTCGGTCATTGCCACCCGGCGGAAGCGGCTCCCGTAGATGTTGGGGATTCCATAGTGGCGCGCCAGGCGCTCGTTCACAAACGTGTAATCCGCGGTCATCAGGTCGAGAACGCTGCGATCCTCGTGCAGGATGCTTTCAAACAACAGCTCGGTCTCGCGCCGGAAGGACTGTCGCAGGTTGTCGTCGAAATTCGGGAACAAGTCCGTGTTCGGCTGCACGTTGCGCAGGTTGCGAAGCTGCAGCCATTGGCCCGCGAAGTTAGCGACCAGCGCCTGCGCCTTGGGGTCGGTCAGCATACGCCGCACCTGTTCGTCGAATACGGCGGGGGTCTTTAGCTTGCCTTGGCTCGCTACACGGAGCAGTTCGTTATCCGGAATGCTGCTCCAAAGGAAGAACGACAACCGGGAGGCAAGTTCATAATCGTCGAGGCGATAGGTTTGGCCGGCCCGCGCGTCAATCGGGTCGCGCTCGGTGCGGAATAGAAACTTCGGGCTTGCCAGGATTCGTTCGAGTGCCAGCTCGATGCCAGCCTCAAAACCGCCGTCGCGCTTACCTTGATCGTAGAAAGTCAGCAGAGTTCGTAGATCCGATTCGCTGACCTGGCCGCGATAAGCCCGGCGAGCCAACGTGGATAAGATGCGGCGGGCGCAGGCCTGTTCGCCGATTTTCGGCCCAGGGTGGCACACGAAAATCCGCTGCCGGCTCGGGGTGTCACTCGCGCCAGCCGCGTGGAATGGGCCCGCGATCGTCAACGACTCCAGGTGCGGCGAGCCGGACCAGTCAAAATTGTCGACCGAGCTGCGGATGTATGGTTGGAGACGGGCGGGTTCCACATCGTCCGTATCCGCCAAGAAAGCGATCGTCACCACGTGAGGGCCGGCCTTCACCGGAACACGCACACGCAACCGCGCATCCACCGCGTCGCCGGTATCGGTCGGCTTTTCGAACAGGGATGCCAGATCGGCTGGCCCGCCGATCGACGCCAAATGAATCCTGCGTCCATCGAGCGCCAGTTCCACCTGATGCGGCGATTCCAGGCCCCGCATGATGTTCAGATTCGTTCGAAACAGTTTCGCTTGAAAAGCATATTCGCCGTCGAGCGGAAAATTGTAGCGAACCAAGGTGCCGCCGACGGTTCCCAAAGGCAAACCGTTGACGTGCCGGTCCTGCGAAAGATCCTGCCGGATCCGCCAGGTCTCGCTGCCGGGAGCGATGTTCGGATCACCCACCGCGAGGGCGCCAATTTTCAATGCGGCGTCCAGATAGTGCTGCTCGAGCGAGGGCGACACCCCCAGCGCGTCGGAGACATTGTCGAAGCCAAAGGCCGAGTCGTCGGGAGGTAGCAGGGAAGCAGGATCGACGTTCAGCGCCAGCAGATCGCGGATGGCATTGCCATATTCGGCGCGATTTAGCCGGTGCAAGATCGGGCGGCCGGCGTAAGGCTCCGACGCCTGATCGATCTGTGTTTCCAGCCATCCGGCCAGGCTGCTGTAGGTAGCCGCGTCCGGCCTCGGCATGCCCGCCGGTGGCATGGTATGCGACCTCAGTTTGCCGATCACCTTTTCCCAAACGTCGGCGTGCGCAGGGACCTGGGCGAGGTCCAAATTGTCAAGGGTCAGGCCGCCTGTCTTCAGCCGCTGGTTGTGGCAAACGACACAATATTTGTTCAGGACTGCTTGATACGGGGAATCCGCGAATGCAGCACTCGCCGCTACCAGCCACAGCCCCACCGTAAAGCCGCGCTTGAGCATCTATTTGCCAGTCTACTCCAAGTTGCATGCAACGAATGGAACTGGAGCGTAAGATCACTGTGAATGATAAGCTGCATCACAGAGCGAACGCTGAATCTGCGTGGTTCCGGGGGTCAATCCCGGGCGGCTGCCTGGAGTTCCACTGGCCGCGCCGGCTCAATGAAGATGGTCTGATGGGCAATCTGTGCCAGCGTTGCGCGGTGCGTAATCAGAATGGCCGTGCGCCCCTCGGCCACGCGGACCAACGTCTCGGCGATCGCGCGCTCATTGGCTTCGTCCAGGGCGGAGGTCGGTTCGTCGAGCACCAACACCTTGGGATTGGCCAGCAGCGCGCGCGCGATCGCGATGCGCTGCCGCTCGCCGGCTGAAAGCGTCTGGCCGCGTTCGGCCACAATCGTCGCGTAGCCTTCCGGCAGAGCCAGGATTCGCTCATGAATCGACGCAGCCTGCGCCGCCCGGACGATTTCTTCTTCGCTGGCATCCGGCAGCGCGTAGGCGATATTCTCCCGCACGCTCGCGTGAAATAGATAGGGGGCCTGATCCACAAGGAGAATATTGTGGCGCAGGTCGTCTAGGGGAAGATCGCGCAGATCGCGCCCGTCCAGCCGAATCGCGCCCGAGCCGGGATCGTAAAACCGCACCAGAAGATCGGCCAGCGTGGACTTGCCCGCCCCGCTCGGCCCCAGGATCGCGCAGATCGTGCCGGGCGCTATTCGAAACGACATGTCCTCCAGCACTGCATCGCCACTGTAGCCGAAGGACACGCGGTCGAACTCGATTTCGCCGCGGACCTCCGCGAGCGGCTGTGCATCCGGGCGCTCGGCGATCTCCGCCTTCGTATCGAACAGCTCAAAGACTCGCGATAGCGACACGCCGCCCGTTACCAGGTTGGTATACAAGCTCATGAGGTTCTGCACCGGCGACAGCAGCCGCATGTGATAGGCCATCAGAGCCACTAGTGAGCCGACGCTCAGCGCCCGTTCAATGACCAGCCATCCGCCATAGAGAAAGATAGCCGCCGTCGATAGCGTCAGAATAGTTCCCGGAACAGCGCCCGTGAGAAAAGATGTCAACTGCATCCGCAATAGCGCGTCCAGGAAGGTCTGATTGCGCGCGCGGAAGCGCGTCATTTCCCGCTGCTCCGCCCGCGAAGAGACCACCAACCGAATGCCCAACAGCGATTCCAGCAGGAAGCTCCCGATGTCCGAACTGCTCTCCCGCACCGCGCGTACGCGCGTCGCCAAACGATGCTGGTAATGCCGTAGCGCCCAGATGCTGGCCGGGACCGCCGCCACACTCACTAGAAACAGCCGCGGGCTGAGCGCGATCATGATGCTGGCGCTTCCGATGAGAAACACCACGTTCGAAAGCACGCTCAACAGACTGTCGGCCGAGATGCGCTGCACCTCAGCGATATCATTATTGATGCGCGAGACGACGTCGCCCAGCTTTCTGGATGCCCAAAAGCGCGGCGAAAGCGTCTGCAAATGCCGGTACAGCGCCAGACGCATGTCAAACAAGACCGAGGCCGAAACGCGCACGTACTGGTAGCTGGAGAGAATGTTGAGCACGAATCCCAGCACCGTGACGCCAAGCATCATCCCGCTCACGGCCAGCAACATCCGGAAGTTGCGCTTCAATAGCGCATCGTCAATCAAGAGCTTGGAGATGTAAGGTTGGAGCAACCCGAACCCCGTAGCAGCCACACCCGCGAGCAACACGAAGATCAGCCGGGGCCAATAGGGGACGATAAAGCGCAGGGCGCGGCGATACCCGTCGATCAAAACGCCGCGTCCGGGTGTCATTCATTCTTAATAGCACACGCCGGGCAGCGGACACCCGTAAGCACTGCCGGCATCCATCGCTCGCGGACAAACTTTCTGCTTCCCCCGTACTAGGCGACAGTGTATGATATTTGAACAAGGTTATGAAAATTCTGCTTGCAACGATTCTGGCGCTTCCACTATTGGCTCAGGGCCAGAAGCCGCAAGCTGCCACGTCCGCAGACTCGGCTAAGCCGGCGCCCGAGGAGGGCATCCCGGTCACTAATCAACTGGTCATCTCGAAATGTGGAGCTTGCCACACGCGCGATCAAAAGGGGAACATGCTGCGCATTTCCTGGGAGCGTGGCACGCCGGAGGCCTGGGAAGAGGCGATCAAACGCATGGTGCGTCTGAATGGCGTCCGCCTGACCCCCGAAGACGCCCGTTCCATTCTCGCGTATCTTGCCACCGATCACGGCCTGGCGCCTGAAGAAGCCAAGCCGATCCTGTACTACCCCGAACACCGGATTCAGGACGAGACCAACATCCCCAATGACGATGTGCGCGGCGCTTGCGCCAACTGCCATCCCCTGGCGCGGCCTCTTTCGTGGCGTCGCTCTGCGGACGATTGGAAAAAGCTGGCTAACCTGCACGTCGCGCTGTACCCGCAGGCCGACGAAGCTTTCCGTCTGGGGATCCACGCCGGCGGGTTCGATGACAGCCGGCATCGCCGGGAAGCAGGCGCGCCGTTGCCCGTAGATGTGGCTCTAGCTTACCTGGCAAAGACTGCGCCCCTGCACACGCCCGAGTGGGCCGCCTGGCGCGCCCGGATGCGTGCGCCCAGGATCGCCGGCCGCTGGCTGGTGACAGCTTACAGTCCCGGTCATGGCAGGTTCTACGGTGAAATGGAAGTGACGCCGGTAGCCGGGAGCGACAGCGAATTCACGACCAGCGTGAAGCTGACGTCCGTGAAGGATGGATCCACGCTTACGCGGACGGGTCACGGTATTGTGTACGCCGGGTATGCCTGGCGCGGCCGGTCTAAAGGCCCCCTTCCGGCGAACGCGGCTCCCGACAACCTTTCCAGCGAAGTACGTGAGGTGGTCACGTATTCTCCCGACCTCTCTTCGGCCGAGGGCCGCTGGTTCTGGGGTGAATACCAGGGGTTCGGCTACGACGTGACGTTGCGCCGCCCCTCCGCCGATCCAACCCTGGTCACTGTCGATCGCCTCTCGCTGAAGGCCGGCACGCAAGGCAATCGTGTTCGGCTGATCGCGGAGAGCTTGCCCGCGCAAGTGGACGCTGCGGACCTGGACTTCGGCACTGGCGTCACGGTCCGCCGCATCGTCTCGCATAGCGCGAAAGAAATCGTGGCCGAAGTGGATGTGGCCTCCGATGCAGTTCCCGGCAAGCGTGACATTTCCTTCCGGCGGTCGGTGCTGCCCAGCGCCATCGCGGTCTACGACCGCATTGATTACATCAAAGTCACGCCGGACTCCGCGCTCGCGCACCTGGGTAGCGACGTCCATCCCAAGGGCTACGAGCAATTTGAGGCGATCGCCTATCAGCGCGGCGCCGACGGCAAGCCGCACACAGCCGACGACGTCGAGCTCGGCCCCATCGACGTGAGGTGGTCGATGGAGGAGTTTTACGCCACCTACGGCGACGACGACCGGGAGTTTGTTGGTTCGCTCAGCGAAGCCGGCTTGTTCACGCCGTCATCGGACGGTCCCAACCCACAGCGCAAGTTCAGCCGCAACAATTACGGCGATGTCTGGGTGGTTGCAACCGCGAAGAACGAAAAGGATTCCGAGGGCAAGCCCCTGATCGGCAAGTCCTACCTGGTGGTTACCGTTCCAACCTACATTAAGTGGGATCAGCCCGAGGTTGGGCAATGACGGCCGCCGATACGCGAGTCTACCGGCTGGCCGAATTCCATCGCTTCGACGCGGAAGGTGCACGGTTTCTCTATCTGGTGCCGGCGGGCGCGATCTTCGCCGTGGACAAGGACGTTCAAAGGCTGATCGATTGCCTGAGTGGTGGCGATCTGTCGCATGGCGGGCTGATGGAGGCGCTTACGGCATCCGGCGTCGCAGCCGGCGAGGCCGACGAACTCATCACGGAGATGTATCACGCCAACGTGATCCTGGCGGGCGATAATCCGGTCGAAGAACCAACCCGCCTTCCCGAAGTTTTCCCTATCCAGACACTGGTCATGAATCTCACGAACCAGTGCAATCTGTCGTGCCAATACTGCTACGAGTTTGGCGCCGACAAGCTGGCCACGCCCGAAGGCAAGCCGAAGTTCATGGACGTGGAAACAGCAAAAACGTCGGTGGATTTCCTGCTGGAACAATCGGCCGGAAGGCGCTCCATTCACATCACGTTCTTCGGCGGCGAAACGTTGATGAACTTTCCGCTGCTGAAGCAGGTGGTCACCTACGCCAATCAGAAGGCGGAAGAGCAGGGCCGCCACATCGACTTCAGCCTCACCACCAACGCCACGCTGTTGACGCCCGCCATCATCCAGTTCCTCTCTGAAAACCACATTGGCGTCACCGTCAGCATGGACGGACCGAAGGAGATGCACGATCAGTTGCGCGTGTTCTCCAACGGCAAAGGCAGTTACGACATCATCGAGCCGAAGGTTCGGGCACTCATTGAGAACCATCGCACGCGGCCCATCACGGCGCGCGTCACGTTGACTGCGGGCGTCTCGGATGTAATCCGCATCTTCCGGCACTTGAAAAACGACCTCGGGTTTCACGAGGTCGGCTTCGCGCCCGTGACCAGTTCCGCGAATCAGCTTTACACGATCGGCGCCAAGGGAATGGACAACGTGTTGGACCAGTTCCATGCGTTGGCGGACGAGTACCTGGAATACGCGTTGCGCGGTGAAGCCCACGGGTTTTCGAACGTCAGCGACACGCTGGCCGAGTTGTGCCAGGGTGTCAACAAATCGCATCCTTGCGGTGCCGGTTTGGGGTTGCTCGGCGTCGGGCCTTCCGGCGACATTGCGCCCTGCCACCGCTTCGTCGATTCCGACGTCCACGCGCTCGGACATATCTCAACAGGCATCGACAAAGCCAAACAAGCTGACTTCCTGCGCCGCGGCCACATTGATTCCAAGTACGATTGCCACACCTGCTGGGCGCGCCCGCTGTGCGCCGGCGGCTGCCACCACGAGGCGTACGTACGCTACGGAGACACGGGCCACCCGAATCTTCACTACTGCGATTGGATCCGGGATTGGACCAACACTTGCCTGGAGATCTATGGCGCCATCGCCGCCAAGAACCCCGCATTCTTACAACAGTTCGCCGAAAGGAAAGCAGCAGAATGAGACACATGCGACCGCTGAACAAAAAGGCAGCCCGGATCGACGGCTACGTCTCCTCAAAGATTGACGATGTCGTCGCCATGCAGGACGGGTCTTCCAACCAGCAGCAACGCCCCCACGTCCCCATGGGGTGTGCCTTGATGTTTACGCCCGGCTGGGAAGTAGATGCGGCCGGCGGAACTGCCGGGCTCTGTCAGCCTGTGGAACGCGACATCTACGATTGCTTTGTCAGTTGCTACTGGCCGTCCCAGGTGCCCGATCACCTGAACAATGCTCCCGACTGGAGCTCAAAGTGCGCCGCTGCGACCAAAGACTGGCGCAACCTGGACCTGGTATTTCCATAAAACCATGCGACATTTCTTGCTTTCATTCGCCGCCTGCGCGGCTCTAGCTACTGTTGTCCATGCGGGCACGCTCTATCTGCCCGCCTACCCGGCTTCGGTTCTGGTCTTCGACGAAGCCAAGGCTCAGATCGTCGACCACATTCCGCTCGCTACCGGAACGCCGATGAGCATTCGTCTCTCGCCGGACCATAAGAGGATCTACGTCACCACGATCGACCACAACGGCATTGAAGTGATTGACGTCGCCACGCGCAAGGTAATCAATCACTTCGAGCTAAACACGCCCACCAAGCAGTACCGGATTTTCAATGGCGCCGCCGACCCGGAAGGCAAGTACTTCTACGCCATCACAAAAGAGATCACGAAGTTCCCCGAGCATTTCGAAGTCGCCAAGCCCAAGTACACGTTGGTGGACCTTCAACAGCAAAAGATCGTCAAGATGGTGGACATTCCCAAGGAGGAAGAAGCCGCCAATGAGGGCGACTACGGCATGGGGGCCATTGACGTGTCGCCGGATGGCAAATACCTGTATCAGTTCGGCGAGAAGATCACGATTCTGCAGGCCTCGGACTTCAAGGTGGTCGATCACATCGACTTGTCCCGCCCTGACGTGCCTGGCATGGAGAATCTCCACTTCGGCAGCGACTTGGACCTGGTGAACGAACCCGGCGAACACACCGCTATGTTTGTCTGGTCCGATCCCATCGTTCACAATCGCGTGTTCGGACTGGCGCGATTCGATCTGAACACTCGGCACCTGGATTTTAAGCCCATCGGCCCGGCTCCGGCGGGTGTTGCCGGCTTTGAAGTCACGCCTGACAAGAAGTTGGGCTACACGGTGGTCACCACCGGAATCCACGGAACGAAGCGTTGCGAATTCTGGGCCTTCGATCTCACCAGCGACCGCATCACCAAGACGGCCGAGGTTCCTTGCCGCACCCGGTTCACGCTGGGCATTTCCACCGACGGCAAGAAGCTATACATCTATGGCGCCGGCTTTGACATCGAGGTGTACGACGCCGCAACCCTGAAGTACGAAAAGACCTGGGACTTGAACACCGACGTCACCTACGCAGGAATCGTCGTTCTGCCTTAACGCCGCGGCTTCGCGTTAAAGGCGGTGCTCTGGATTCCCCCGCTGCCCGCGCCAAGGAGGGCAGCCGTGGCGTATCCGGTGGCTGCGTCGCTCATGAACTTCTCCGGCATGGTGCCGCTGGCGTGCTTGTGGTTCATCGACTCCGCCGCCCAATACCCTTCCGAGTTCTGATGGCTCCTGAGCCAAGCCAACGCGCGCGACAGCAACGGATCTGAAGGCTTCACTCCCGCCTGCTCCATGCAGAACGCAGCCAAAGCGGTGACGTAGCTGTTCGAACCGACGGCAGGCGGCGCCGCGTCGTGCTTCGCCCATGGGCCGAGCGACGCTAAGGTCCACCCTCCGTCAGACTCCTGCTTCCGCCGCAGTTCAGCCAGAATCGCCTGTTGGTCGCCGTTTGGGAGTAAGCCGTGCAGCTTCGAGGATGCCCACAGCAGGAACAACCGGTTGTGCAAGGATGTGTGTCCCTGCTCGCTCCGCAGATAGGCCGTTAGCCACTCGACGTTGCGCCTGATCTCCGGCCGTGACTGGTAGTCGCCGGGCGTCAGGCCGGTCGCCAGGGCCCCGAGCGCCGCTCCATAGTAGACGCCGTCCTTCGTCTCCCACGGGTCAAGATTGTAGTCGGACCACTGCCAGGAGCCTTGCGCCGGACCTTCCTTCACCTGGATCGACCACATCCGCTCGAAGGCTTTCTCGCCTTCTGGGCTTAGTTTGCCGCGCGGCGCGTCTTCCATCGCGATCACCACGGCCGAAACCACCGACACAGCTCCATAAACTTGATCGACAAGACGGCCCTTGAGGCCGCCGAACAATTCCTTGGCGTCGGTACGGAACACTGTGGCCCGCGTGCCTTCTACGAGCAAGTCCTCATACAGCGTAGGCCCGGACTTCTCGCCGAGCGACCGCCTTAGGGCTGGGCGCGCAACCAGGTACGGCAGCCCGGTATGACAGGATACGCACACTACGCCAGACACGAGCGCGTTTGGCCAGGCCGCCCATTCTTTCTGGCGTCCGTCCAGATAATGTTCTGCCTGCTTCGGGTTCCAATCAGCGCAGAACGCCGGAGCAACGGCCAGAGCCACAAGAGCGATCCATCGCATCGGCATGGGTGTTCTCTCCGACTCGAAGTATAGCCCGGATTGGCCACCTGGTCCAGGTAAACATTACGCAACTTGTACAAGGTTGCTCCTTGACTCCAAACCGATGCTTGGTTATACTACCTTCCAACTTAATAGAACCCACGTCGGTTTTCTTTATAAGACAGGGGCAAGCGGAGATGACGCAAGCCTTGATTATCGAGTAGCAGCATTCTTCATGCAACTGGTTGCAATCTAAACGCAATCGGCTTAGGACACAAGCCGCGACAGGACCACGCGGGGGGGATCGAGCGGTTCTATAGCATGATCCCAAGTGGCGCCAGCTCTCCGGCGAGCGGGCGAAAGTTGTTAGTGCATAAGGTCTATAGAAAACTTTGATGGAGTTCTTTTACGGCTTTCCGATGCCGGTCCTGCTGGGCCGGCTGGACGCTGAAATTCACAAGGAGAGTTTGATGTCGCCTGCATATTCCCCTACCTACGGGCTTTCCCTGGCGCTCTCGCGGCGCCGCTGGACGCGTCTTAGCCGCCACCTGGCACTCGCGGTTTTCGGCTTCTTGGGCTTGGCCTGCGCCTCTTACGGCCAATCGACTTTCGGCACCGTGCTGGGCACGGTCAAAGACCCGTCGGGATCCTTCGTGCCGATGGCGAAGGTTGAGCTCATGAATACCGGAACGAACGCCGTGCGCAATGCTCAAACGAACTCAAACGGAGACTATCAGTTCGTAAACATAGACGTCGGCAACTATAAAATTACGGTCGATGCACCTGGCTTTCAGAAGACCGAATATCAGCCGTTTGATTTGGCGTCCCGTGAAACCAAGCGCGTCGATATCGACTTGAAGGTGGCAACGCAGGCCGAGACCGTGACGGTCGAAGCAGTCGCTACCATTCAGACGGATGTCTCTAACGTTGCCGAGACCAAGGGCGCGCTCGAGCTGACCGACCTCCCGGTTGCAATCTACACGCGCTCGCAGGGCTCCACCAGCGCCTTCTCCACGCTGACCGCACAGCCGGGGGTACAAACGGACGCCAACAACAACATTATCGTTGCCGGAGCTCTGCCGTCCCAGCAATCCCTCACGATTGACGGGATCAGTTCCGTCGGTCCCGGCAGTCTGGGCGCCCTCGCCGAGTTATTCCCTTCGTTTAACGCCATTGAAGAGATCAAGATCAGCGAAACCCTGAATCCGGCCGAGTACGGAGGTGTCGCCGACATCACCACCGTCTCAAAATCGGGAACCAACAGCTTCCACGGCGGACTATTCGAAAACGTTCAGAACACGGACTTCAATGCCTCGGACACGTTCAGCCACGAGGTGACTCCGGTTAAGATGAATAACTTCGGCGCGTACGTGGGAGGTCCGGTGATCTTCCCGCACCTGTACAACGGGCGTAATAAAACCTTTTTCTTCGCTAGCGGCGAGGTACTGCGGCTCCCTAAGTCCACCACTCAACTGTTAAACGTTCCAACGCTGGCCATGCGCGGCCTCCTCCCGAACGGCCAGCCCAACCCCGCGGGCGCCGATCTCTCCGCTTATCCTGATCCCCTTTGTCAATCGACAAACGCCGACGGGACTTGCGCCACCGTCTATCCGGGAAATATCATCCCCGCCAGCCAGCTCAATCCCTTCTCACAGAAGATGATGAACCTCTTCTACCCCTTGCCAAACACGGGAGCTCCCGGAGCTTTTGTCAACAATTACCTGGCAAGCTATGCAACCCCAATCAACAGTGCTCAATTCGACGCGCGAGTGGATGAGAACATCAGTCCGAAGCACTCGGTGTACGTCCGGTACACGTATAAAAATCGCCGCTTGACGAATTATCCCAAAGACTCAAGCGGAGATCCGGGTTCCCCGACCCCGGGAGGCACCTCTCTGCCGGAGATCTACAACTCTCTTGCCGCCGCCTACAACTGGATTGTTTCACCCTCTGTCGTCAATGAACTGCGCGGAGGATTCAGCACGATTCGCAGGGGATATGGCAGCGCCCTCACGGCGCAGCACGCGGCCGACATCCTGGGCCTGACGAACCTGCCGGGACCTGTTCCCCCGGGCTATAGTTTTCCTGGGATCACTCTCGCCGGATTTCTCGGAGCTTACCCACTCGACACCATTGATATCAATCCAAGCGAGGGCACTTATCAGGCATTGGATACGGTCACCTGGATTAAAGGCAAACACACTATGAAATTCGGAGGGGACTTCCGGTATCTAAGCTCCCTGTTCACGAATGTGTTTGCGGACTATCGCATGGGTACGTATAACTTCAGCGGTTCGAGTGCTGCGGTTCAAGCGCTTCTCGGTACAGGGTCCGCCGTTCCGCTCGCCTCCTTTCTGCTTGGCTACCCGGACGTGACCACCACAGCGACCGTCGTAAATCCAGCCACTGACGCCTATTCCAAGCACTATGCCTTCTTCGCGCAAGATGATTGGAAGGTCTCAACAAGACTGACCATCAACTTCGGCCTCCGTTGGGAATATCACCCGGGCTTCCAGGACAAGAACAACGACGTGGTCAACTGGTATCCCAACTACACCAGCACTGTGAACGGCCAGACTCTCCATGGCGCTGTTATCGTCCCCAATCAGGCTGCGTTTGCCAACATCAACCCGCAGTTCGTAGAGTCTCTCGATAACACGCCGGTCATCCTGGCCTCTAAAGTCGGGGTTCCAGCAGCCTTGCGTTTTTCTTCCAAGAGGGACTTCGCCCCCCGCATTGGATTCGCATACCGGCTGGATAACAGCGGCAAGACAGTCGTCCGCGGCGGGTACGGAAGGTTTATCGAGAGCCTTCTCACCGGTAGCGCGATCAATGGATGGTCCGTTGGCGCCAGCGACGTCGCGACCTTCTCGAATGACAACCTCGTCAACGGGAAACCTGAATTCCAGCTTCCCTATTCCTTCCCGTCAAATATCGCACAACCGGGTTCGTATTTCTTCGATCTGGCCTCGGATATCAACTTCAAAGATCCCATCGTCGAGGAATGGAATCTTACGCTGGAGCGCGATCTTGGAAAGGGGGTGGGGCTGCGCGCTTCTTATGATGGCAACCACGAATATAACGTCCCGACCCTGATTAACAACAACCAGGTCAAGCCAAACAACCTGGGCCTTTTTGATCCCTCGATCCAGGCGCAGATTCCGTTCCCGCAGTTGTTTTTCTTCCAGACTGCGCGCAGCGACGGTTTTGGGAACTACCAGTCGGGCACAGCCTCGGTCCACAAGCGTGCCAGCGGCTTTCAATTCGAAGGTAGCTACACGTTTACGCGCAACCTCTCGAACTTGCAAGGGTACGGCAATAGCCGCAGGTTCGCGAACGAGTTTGGGAACCAGCTTAGCGATACGAATAATCCCACTCTCGACTATGGCAACGTGCCTTTTTCTCGCCGTAACCGGTTCCTCGCGACCTTCTTGTACGAGCTGCCGGTCGGCAAGGGGAAACCTTTCCTAAACAGCGTGAATCCGGTGCTGGACAAGATTGTCGGAGGGTTTGTATTGAGCGGCATCGCTCTTTTCCAGAGCGGGCCGTTCCTGACCGTATCCACCTACAACGATCCGTCCGGCACCGGCTTCAATCTCCTTTTCGCCAATGGTGGACGGGCTGATACTGTCTCGGGCGCCAACCCCTATGCGGGGCAATCCATCCAGCAATGGATCAACCCCGCGGCCTTTAGCGATCCGCCAGACAATATCGGCCGGTTCGGAGATTCACAAAATGGCGCGGTCCAGGGGCCATCTACTAAAGCTGTTTCCCTCTCGCTGCTCAAGCGAATCCCATTCACGGAAAAAATGCGGCTTGAGATCGGCGCGCAGGTCTCTAATGTCTTCAACCATCCGAACTACGCCCCGCCCAGCAACCTGAACACTTCAGTACTAGACGGGTTCGGAACGATTTCGGCATTGCAGAGCGCCGAAGGCGCCGGACCCCGGCAGATCCAGTTGACCGGCCGTTTCACGTTCTAGCTGTAGTGCTACGCTGAATCCGTGAAGCATGTCGCGATCCAGCGAGCAGCAATCTTCGCCGCGGTTGTCGTTTTCCAGACAACCGCGGCGCCACCACCCCCGCTCGTCGGAACCTGGCGGCTCGAGCAGCAGGAAATCAACGGCGTCGCCTCCCACTCCGAAGCCCTCACCTTAAAAATCGCCCAGGACGGCGACAAGCTGGCCTTTGCGTTCTCCGTCCCGGTGAACAACATTTACTTCGTCAGCATGACCTACACGCTCCGCCTGGACGGTAGCGATGCCGACATCAAGAACGCCCGCGGTGAAAAAATGGGCGTGATCCAAATGACCTCGTCCGGGCCCGAGCAATACAAGCTGGTCATGAAAGGCCCCAACCGGCCCGATAGCTTCGGCAAACTCACCGTCTCGCCCGACGGTAAAACGCTCATCAGCGAAACGGATGCCATGCAGGGCGGCCGCACCGTTCACTCCAAGCAAACCTTCGCGCGCTATACGCAGGCGCGGTAAATGAACGTCCTCGAGCGCTTCTTCCGGCGGCCGCAGCAAGTGGCCGTGCGGAGGCTCAATTTTCAAATCCACCTGTGGGCTGGAATCGTTCTGACGCTCTACCTGATCTTCATCGGAGTCACCGGCTCCATCCTGGTTTTCCGAACCGAGCTGGAACGGCTGGACGGGCTGAATCCCTACAGTTCCGTGCGGGCCGACGGACCGATAGCCAGTCTGGCTGCCGTCGCCGATCACGTCAGAACGGCGTACCCGGACGGTCATATCGTTTCGATCCTGACTCCCACGGATTCCGACCCCACCTTCGTCGCCGTTCTCTACACCCGGCACGGACGAGTTCGAGTAGCCTCCGGCCCCTCGAGCGGTCAGGTACTCGGAGAATTCCACTCACAACCGAATTGGCTGGATGTCTTGAGCGGACTACACGAAAGCTTCCTGCTCGGGCACACCGGCCGCGTGCTCAACGGCGTTGGCGCCGTGATCCTACTGTTGTTGAATGCCACCGGACTGGTCGTCTGGTGGCCCGGCATCCGCAACTGGCGGCGCGCCCTGAAAGTCGACTGGCGGAGGAATTGGAGGCGCATCAATTTCGACCTGCATAGCGCTGTCGGCTTCTGGACTCTGAGCATCGTGACCATCTGGGCCGTCAGCGGAATCTACTTCGGCTGGCCGCGTCAGACTTTTCAGTTCGTGAATTCGCTCTCGCGAGTGATCTCCGCCCGTCCTCCGTCCGTCACCGTCCCGCTGGAGAGCAAGGCCTCGGATGTCAGCCTCGACGACCTGGTCGCTCGCGCCCGCCAGATCGATCCCGGGACAACGCTAGGTGGAGTAGAGTTCCCCTACGGCAGCCGCGCGCCTTTGGCCGTGTTGATGCATCGCCGCAACGCGCCCGGCCGCGAATACGATGACACCGTATACTTCAATCCGTACACGGGCGAATACATTTCTACCTGGCGTTACGGCGTCAATCAGACTCTCGGCGACTGGATCATTTGGCTGCAGGTGCCGCTGCATTTCGGCACCTATTGGGGCTTGGGCGTCAAAGTGATCTGGGCGGCCGCCGGCCTGGCGATCCCGCTGCTCACGGTCTCCGGACTGCTGATGTATTGGAACCGTGCGTTGCGGCGAAAGTGGAAGCATTTGCGAAGGCCCGCAACAGCCGCCCCCTCCGCCGAAGTCCCCGCCGCCTGAACCCGAGTTCATGCAACCTTATCTAAGGTTGCGCAATGTTCACGACTTTTTTATGATATGTTGATTAGCGAGCCATGCCGGAAACATCGAAGCAACCCCACACGCTGACACCTTTAGCGAGCCGCGACGTCGCCACCTCAATTCATCCCTATACCAACCTGAAATTGCATGAGACCGAAGGCCCTCTGGTGATCACCGAAGGCGACGGCGTATTCGTCCGCGGCGAGGATGGCAAGACCTATCTGGAAGGTCTGGCTGGCCTGTGGTGTGTGAGTCTTGGATTTTCCGAGCGCCGCTTGGCGGAAGCGGCATACCGCCAGATGTTGAAACTGCCGTATTACCACACCTTCGCTCACAAAGCGCACGATATTGGCATCGAGTTGGCTGAAAAACTGCTGAGCATCGCTCCTGCCCCGATGTCCAAGGTCTTCTTTGTCAACTCGGGGTCGGAAGCCAACGACACAGCGGTGAAGCTGGTGTGGTATTACAACAACGCGATCGGCCGGCCTCGTAAGAAGAAGATCTTCAGCCGCGCCAAAGCGTATCATGGCGTGACCGTCGCCAGCGCCAGCCTGACCGGCCTTCCGAATAACCATCGCGATTTCGACTTGCCCATTGCCAACATCACGCATGTCGAGTGCCCGCACTACTACCGGTTTGGACAGCCCGGTGAGACCGAAGAGGCGTTTGCCAGCCGTTTGGCCGAGTCGTTGGAACAGCGCATTCTCAAGGAGGACCCCGAGACCGTGGCCGCGATGATCGCTGAACCGGTGATGGGCGCCGGTGGCGTGCTGCTTCCTCCAGCCACTTATTTCGAGAAAATTCAGGCCGTTCTGAAGAAATACGATGTGATGCTGATCGCCGACGAAGTAATTTCCGCCTTCGGACGCACGGGCGAGATGTGGGGAAGCACTACGTTCGGCCTGAAGCCCGACATGATCACCTGCGCCAAGGCGCTGTCGTCCGGCTACATGCCCATCGGTGCGGTGATGATTTCCCCCGTCATCTTCGATGCGCTTCGCAAACAGTCTGAGAAGATCGGCGTTTTCAGCCACGGCTTCACGTACAGCGGGCATCCCGTGACCTCCGCGGTGGCCCTCGAGACGCTGAAAATCTACGAGGAGCGGGACATCCTCTCCCACGTTCGCAAGGTGGCGCCGCGCATGCAGGCGGGGTTGCGACGCTTCGCAGACCATCCTCTGGTGGGCGAGGTTCGGGGCATCGGGCTGGTGGGCGCGGTTGAGTTAGTAGCCAACAAGGAAACCAAGAAACCATTCGATCCGGCCGATGGCGTCGGCGCGTTCCTGGCACGCCGAACCCACCATCATGGCTTGATTCTCCGTGCGCTCGGCGATTCCATCGCCTTCTGCCCGCCCATCATCATTACCGAATCAGAAATCGACCTGATGCTGGAGCGTTTCGGTCTTGCGCTGGAGGACACGCTGGCCATGGTCCGCGAACGGGGCCTCATCGAAAGCCAGATCCACGCATTCGCGAAGTAGCGGAAGCGCCGCTCAAAAGGTGGGCGGCGTATTAATCCACAGGATCAGCGTCTCGGTCTTACCCGGGTTCCACCAGCGATGGGCCGTTTTGCTGGAGAAATAGAAGCTGTCGCCGGAATGCAGGTGATATTCTTCGTCACCCAGCCGGATCTCCAGCCGTCCGCGCACGACGTAGAGAAATTCCTCGCCATCATGCGAGTAGGATTCGCCGCTGCCGGCTCCCGAAGAAACCCGAAACAGGTGCGGCTCCATGGTGATCTTTCCCGAGGCGAGTAGCTCCATGCGCACGCCCGGCCCGCCATCCAGGCTTTTTCGGTCGCCCGGGCGAACCAACGGCCCCGTGCCATCGATCGGATTGAAGAGATCCAGGATGTTGAGGCCGTAATATTGAGCCAGCTTGCGCATGATGCCGACGGACGCGCCGCTCTGTGAACGCTCCAGGTTGCTCAAGAACCCGATGGAAACGCCCACCGCTCCCGCCACCGTCGCCAGTGATTCGCCGCGCTGCAGCCGGAGTTTGCGGAAGCGCGGTCCGATGGATGGCTCCTCTTGCGTGGTCCTTTGCTCGCGATGGTTGAGCAGCCCCTCTTGCTTGAGCTCATGCAGAATCGCCGGTGCATTCAGCCCCCGGACCCGGCGCAAATAGATGGCGCGTCGCAGGACTCTGATGTCGTCGTTGGTATATAAACGATACTTGCTCTGGCTGCGCGCGGGACTCGCCAAGCCAAGTTTCTCCCAGGACCGAACCATGGAAGCGGAAACTCCCAGGCGTTTCGCAACTGCGCCAACTTTCAACGCCTCACCAACCCTTCTGGATGTCCGGGGTGCCTTCTGGTCGCGCTTTGAAGCGCTGGCGGAATAATTCGAAGAAAATTCTGACAAGATTGTCTCTACGTGGCCCCTGCTGGGCGGACGCGCTTGTTTCTTAATGAGTATAGCAAGAGAATGCACAACCTTCCGTTCACAGCATAGCCGCGTTCACCGCCTCCGCAATGAGCGCTTCTCGAAGCTCTGCCCGTGGAACCGACAGCAAAGTGCGCGCCACAAACCCAGTCATGTTGGCCACGGCAAAGCTGACTCCTTGCAGATTCGCCGTCACGGGCACTCCTGGAATCGGACGCGGATACGGCGAGGCCAGGAATACACCGTCGCGGTAGCGGAACACGTTGCGCGGGCATTCCGGATCGGGCGCCACAGCAAGGACTCCCGGCAACACGCCCGGCAGGAGGCCTGCTGCGCTCACCACCAGCAGATCGCTGCCAAGCGCGTCAATAAAAGCCTGCCGGTGACTTTGGTTCTCGGTGCCTAGGCTCAGGTTCACAATATCCATGCCGTGCTCCTGGCACCAAGCCAAAGCTCGCAGAATCGCGCCAATATTCGCCGCTAATCGCCGGTCGAAAACTTTGACTGCGTACAATTCAGCGTCCGGAGCCTTTTCGCGGATCGCGCCTGCCACGGCCGTGCCGTGCCCCAGCCGATCGATCATATCGGGGCCCTCGCCCCCGGCCGTGATCTCCACACCGCCGGCGATTTCGCCGACATGCGGATGGCCGGAATGAATGCCGCTATCAATAATCGCGATCTTCATGCGTGGCCTGGCGAACCCGATGTTAGCACCTTGGCAAAGCTTCTACGATTATTGTAAGGTTGTTCAGAGGAGCAATCCAATGGAATGGTCTCGACGTCAGTTTATCGGCGCAGCAGGTGCTATGTCGCTCAGCCCGGCGCTGCTGCGGGCGCAGGGCGAAACCGCGGATCTGATCTTGTTTAACGGCAAAATCGTCACCGTGGACGACGCGTTTTCGATCCGCCAGGCGATCGTGATTAAGGACGGCCGGATCCTGGCTGTCGGCGGCAACGAGCTTCGGAATCGCTACGCGGCCGCGCGGGTCATCGACCTCGGCGGTCGCACCGTGCTGCCCGGCTTTTTCGACACGCACATCCACCTTCGAGGCCATTCGCGGCGCTACATCGACTTCCGTGAGACAACTTCGCTCACCCAGCTAAAAGAGCAGGTCAGTGAAAAAGCCAAGGAGTTGGGTCCTGGTGAGTGGATTACAGGCGGTGATTGGGACGAGTATCATTTCACCGAGCAACGCAAGCCGGTGCGCAGCGATCTGGATGCCGCTGCGCCCAATAACCCGGTTGTGCTGACCCGCGCCGGCGGTCACAGTTCAGTGGGCAACAGCAAGGCCCTGGAACTGGCCGACATCAACAAAGCCACGCCCAACCCGCCGCGCGGCCTCATCGAGAAAGACGCAAACGGCGAGCCGAATGGCGTGATTCGCGAGCGGTCCGACCTCTATACGCACCTGGTCCCCCCCGACAAGCCGATGGACGTCCGCGAGAGCCTTTTTGAGGATGTAAGCTCGCAACTTCGGCTGGGAATCACCAGTGTGATTGAAGCCGGCGCCACGGTGAGGCCCGACGTCGCGGGTTCCTGGGCCGAATGGGAACTGCTGTACGAGAAACACGGCACCGAATTGCCACGCGCGTCTATTCAGATCGGATATCCGTCGGCAGCCGGCCATGCCAAGGAAGGCGCAGCGACGCTGAGAGAATTCGGCCGCAAGACTGGCGACGGAAACGACCGCCTGCGCATCGGCTCGATCGGCGAAATGCCGGCCGATGGCGGATTCACGGGACCGACCGCGTGGTCGCTGGAGGACTACAAGGGCCAACCCGGATTCCGCGGCCGGGCCTTCTTCACGCCCGAACAGATCCACGCCAACATCGAAGAGGGCCACAAACTCGGCTGGCAGTTCGGCATCCACGCCATCGGCGATGCGGCCATTGCCATGACCGTTGACGCGTACCATACAGTGCTGCACGATTACCCGCGCAGCGACCACCGGCACTATCTCTGCCACTTCACCGTCCTTCCCCCGGAGCGCACTTTGCAGATAATGGAACAAGACAAAATCCTCATCGCGCAGCAGCCCAATTTCACCTACAACCTGGAAGGGCGCTACGTGGAGACGCTGGAAGGCCGGCGCCTAGCCACCAACAACTCGCTCGCCACGCCCATCAAGCACGGGCTTTACATGGCGTTTGGCAGCGACAATCTGCCCATCGGACCGATGGTTGGCCTCTATGCGGCGGTAACGCGCAAGGGCGAGAGCGGCAAAGTATACGGCCCCGACGAAGCCGTCAGCATCAAAGACGCTATCACCATGTACACGCGCAATGGCGCGTTCCTGACGCGCGAGGAGAAGATCAAGGGCACTCTGGAGCCGGACAAGCTGGCCGACATGATCGTGCTGCCGGAAGACATTCTCAATGTCTCGCCCGACAAAATTCTGCACATGCCCGTGGACATGACCATCGTGGGCGGCCGGATTCTCTACGCCCATTCGGAGAAGGGCTAGCGGCTATGGCATCACAACGATTCCAGCGTACGTGATGTCGTTGTTCAGATCCCAGACCTTCTCCAGCTTGAGCGTAGCGGTATCGTAGACCTCGATCTGGAAGCCGGCGCCGTAGATGTATAGTTTCTTGCCATCGCCGGACATGCCGAAGCTGAAGCGGGTCCGGCAAGGAACCTCTTCCCTACGCGTGACGCGGTTGCTCGCCAGATCGAAGGACCAAAACTCGCAGCGCTTGTTGCCAAACGCTCCGTTCGCCACCACGGTGTAAGCGGTCTTCAAGTCCGGAGTGATCTGCAGGCCCGCCATGCCGCTGGGCGCAGGACCGATCGGCTTGTAGTCGACCTCCCGCGTGGCCAGATTCAGATGCGCCAGGCCAAACACCCGATTATGCACGATCGGATCCATCGAATTGAAGATCGAAATGTGCATGCCCGGCTTGCTGATCAGGTCAAGATCGTTCCCGAGGCGCACGTTCTCCATGCCCGGAAAATCGGGCGGCGACAAGTCTACCTCGCCCACCATCGAAAAATCGGAAGTCCGCAAAATTTTGATCTTGGAGCCGAATTGATAAAGGTACTCGCCGTTTGGAGAGACCTCGAACGAAATCCGGCTGATGAGCTGATCCTCGGGCGGCATGTCCACGGTCTTGATAATCTTCTGTTGCGCCAGGTCGATCACGGCGTACTTCGGTTTGCCGACGTCGTAGTGTTCGGTACGCTTGTCGATCTCTTGTATAACCGTGTACAAGTACTTGCCAGCGGGATCAATTCCGCCGCCGCGGAAACGATATTGCTGGGTGGGAGTGTTCAGCTCAAAGTGATTAACCACCTTGCGCGACGCGATGTCGATCACTTCGATGCCGTTGTGATCGATGGTGGTGACGTAGATCTGCTTGCGGTCCGGCGAGAGGCGGATCCACATAGGTGTGCCGGTGGTGAGCGGAATGCGGTCCACGATCTGGCCCTTGGCTTCGTCGAAGACCAAAACGGCGTTCGGATAAGCGGGAAGGTAAAGCGTTCCCGCTCGCCCCACTGCGGTAAGCAGCACCAACAAAGCAAGTGTTCGTAGCATAAACCTTTCTATCGCAGCCCTAATGGCAGCACGCCTTGGGCGGTGGAGGAGGCACATCCATCGCGGCGCTGCGCTCGAAGAATCCATCAGGACGAAATTGGAATCCCAGCATCGCGGCCGGCATCACCGGCCAGTCTTCCGGACGCGGCACGTGGTTGTGCGCGAACACGTACCAGAGCGAAAGCTCGGTGTTATCCACATTCCGGTTCGCTTTCGTCCAAAACGGCAGTCCGTCCCCGGTGGGATGCTGATTGGGATAGTCGCCCGCGGCGAAGCGCTCCTCGGGGCTGTAAGGCGTCACCCAGACGTGATTCGATGTGAACCCCGCGCGCCGCATTACGGCAGCATCCGGTTGCACCAGCGGCGGGCAATTCTCGCCCGGCACCAACCGGTAACCGACGGGCCGGCCCAGCCTGTTTTTCTTGTTCGGATTGACGACGCGCCAGAAACGCGCCGTGGCCGAATTGACCCGGCGTTGCGCCGATTGTTCCGTGCCAAGCAGAGTCTCCTCCGCAACGAATGCATTGCCATGCGGGTTGCTTGGCCCCGTCGGCACACCCACGCTGTTTATTTCGTAGACCGAATTGTTCGGACCGTCCACGCAGGGAACCAGGCGCGCCGCAAAAATATGCTGATGGAATGGTGCGTTTAGCTGCGGAGCGACTTCGGTGCCGTACAGCGGTCGCTCACCGGGCGCCAATGCGGTCGTGTTCATGATGCCGGTCAGCTTGATCTCGCACTGAATGGATCCGTCCTGATAGAAATACCAGTAATAGGCGTACTCGTAGTTGCCAACGGTTGCGATGAAGGAAACCGACAGCCGGCGCGACCGGCGCACCTCAGTTTGGCCGGTGCGCCAGTCCGTGTGCTTCCACAGAATCCCGAAGTCTTCTTCATGCAGGCACACCGCGTTCTTCAGCGGCGCGATCTTGCCATGGCTGTCCACCAGCGGAAAATCGAAATAGTAAATCACGCCCAGGCAGTCGCAGCCGAGCGAAAGCGAATTGGCCAGCATTCCCAGGCCATATTCGCCGATGTCGAAGGCGTTCTTGCGATAGTATTGCTCACGCGGATCGCCGTAGGGAACCACCATTTCGCAGATGGACGCGCGATACAGCACCGGCCGTTCCATACCGTCCTCGGTGTAACTGATGGTGTGTAGCACCAGACCTTCTCGCGAGGTGAACCCAACGCGAAATTTCCATTTTTGCCACTGGACCAAGTTGCCTTCCACGGTGAAGCTCGGGCCCTCCGGCTGCACAATCTCCAGAGGCTTGAGATCCTTCCGCACGTTCGGAATGTATTCGCGTGCCCAATTGCCGCTTTCGGGAGGCAATGGTGCGGACACGTACTCCTCGATGCGGAGCACTTCCATCTTGTAGAGATCCACCACGATGACCATGCTGTCCACTGGTCGCGCGTAGCCATTGTCTTTCGCCTCCGACCGCACGAAGCACAACGCCCGCATGCGCCGCAGCCCTTGGTCCTCCGGCAATTCCGTGCCATACATGCCGGCCGACCAAGGCTCCACCATCACCAGGTCCGGATCGGTGACGCCGCGCTTCCGCAGCGCTTCTTGAAACAGCGGCGAGCGGCGCACGGCTTGCTCGCACTCGGCGAACTCGTCGAGCATGATGGAAGGCTGGATGCCGCTCGACAACTGCTTCACCGGCCCAACCGATTTGCTGACTAAGTCGACGGTTACCTCTCGCGCGCTTTGCTGGCCACGGTCCAGGAGCACAGCCAGCGCTTCTCTCTCGAATGAAGTTCCCGGGTGGTATCGCTCCACCACGCTCTTCGCCGGCTCAATGAGGTTGATCGAGACGATGCGAACACCATCGCCCAAATACTTTTCGCGCGTCAGGATTGCTACCGTCTCTTCCAGTTCCGAACCTGTCAGTGGATCCAGCGGATGACTCGCCGGCATCGACGCCTTGTGCGAGGAAGCCCCATCATGCTCTGGAATCTCGTGCGTGACATCAGTTGGTGTCGCCATTTTGCCGCCTCTCGTGAAGTGAGTCGCGATGTTGTTCAGCGACGGAGCTGAAACGGCAGGACGTAAGCCAGTGCGGAAGTGGCCGGTAGTCCCAGCCGGGAAGGTTCACTTCCTTACGATGCTAATATAATCGGATGGAACTTGGCAATACTTCGGCAAGGTTGGTGAAACCCGCCGCCCCGTCCGCGCCCGAGTCTCCAGCATCTCATTCTTATGGATTGAAGTCCGCAGCGCTCTCCCCGGTTGAGACCTTGGCCCAATCCATCGCACTCATCGCACCCACCGGCGCTCCGGTGATGACCATCCCTTTGGTTTTTGGCTTGGCAGGCCAGGGCGCGGCGATCGCGTACCTGATCGCGACCCTGGGCATTCTCTTGGTGGCGCTGAACGTCAATCAATTCGCCCGAATCTCGGCTTCTCCGGGTTCGTTGTACACCTATATCGCCGAGCACATGCATCCGTCGTTCGGCGTTCTCGCCGGTTGGGCGCTGTTGATCGCCTACATCGGTACCGCCTCAGCAGTGAGCGCCGGCGTCACGAACTACGCGAACGTCATCCTGCGGGACCGATTCGCCTTTGAAGTGTTTCCCGTGCTGTTGACCGTTGCCGTCGCCGTGGTGGCCGGCTGGTTGGCCTATCGCGACGTCCAGATCTCCGCGCGTCTGATGTTGTGGCTGGAGGCGGCGTCGGTTGCATTGATTTCAATTTTGGCCGGCGCCGTCATCATCCAGCACGGCTGGCGTCCGGATTTGGGCCAACTAACGTTGCAAGGAGTGACGCCGGAAAAGCTTCGCCTCGGCCTGGTGCTCGCCATCTTCAGCTCCGTGGGATTCGAAAGCGCGACTTCGCTCGGATCGGAAGCCCGCAATCCTCTGACGAGCATTCCGCGCGCTGTCAAGTGGAGCGCCATTCTCGCAGGAATCTTCTTCTTCTTGTGCGCTTATACCGAGGTTCTAGCATTCCGCGGCACGGGCCTGACGCTGGACCACAGCCCTGCGCCGCTGCACGTCGTTGCGCAAGTGGCCGGCCTGCCGCCGCTGATCGGAACGCTCACCGATTTGGGCGCTGTCGTCAGCTTCTTTTCCTGCTTTCTGGCCTGCATTACCGCAGCCGCGCGAGTGCTCTTTCTGATGAGCCGGCACGGCGCTCTGCACTCGCTCCTGGGGTCCGCACACGAGGAGAACCAGACGCCTCACATCGCGGTGGTGTTCACGTCAGTGGCGGCCCTGCTGCCTGCGGCCATCATGACCTTACGCGGCGTGAACCTCTTCGAGATTTATGGCCTACTCGGCACACTGGCCACGCTCGGTTTTGTGACCGCTTATATCCTGGTCTCGGCCGCCGCCCCCATTTATTTGCGGTCGCAAGGCCGGCTGACTCCGCAAGCCGTCGGGATTTCCGTTCTGGCTGTTGGCGCGATGTGCGCCGCGCTGCTCGGCAATCTCTATCCTGTTCCGCCGCCGCCGTATTCAATCTTGCCGTATCTCTACACGGTGTTACTGTTCGGGGGCTTTGGCTGGTCGATGATTTGGACCGCGCGATCGGCGGCCTTTGCGAATGCGGTCGAGGCCGATCTGGCCGTCGCTCCAGCAGAGACGGACTAAAGGCGGCCTGCGCTACGGTAGCTGCGATATACTGGCTAACCATGAAGGGCCAAATTTCGCTCGCTTTTGCCTCGATCCTCGCGGGAGCCACGCTCGCTGCCGCCGCGCTCCCCAGTGAAATTCGCATCGAAACCGGCCTGGTTTCGGGCGCCGCCGGCTCCAATTCTGAAGTCCAGGTTTTCAAAGGGATTCCTTATGCCGCGCCGCCGGTCGGCGACCTCCGGTGGCGTCCGCCGCAACCACCGGCGAAATGGAAGGGCGTGCGAAAAGCCGATGAATTCAGCCCGGTGTGCATGCAGAACCGGTTTCCCGGCGCCAACACGTCCGGTCCGGCGCCGAGCGAAGACTGCCTGTATTTGAATGTCTGGACAGCCGCGAAATCGGCGAGCGAACGCCGCCCGGTTATCGTCTGGACCTACGGCGGCGGCTTCTCCTCCGGCTCCGGGTCGCTCGCGATGTACAACGGCGAGGCGCTGGCTGTGAAAGGCGCAGTGGTGGTCACCTACAACTACCGGCTGGGCGTCTTCGGTTTTCTGGCGCATCCGGATTTGACCATGGAATCGGGCCGCCATGCATCCGGTAACTACGGAATGATGGACATGGCCGCGGTGCTGCATTGGGTGCAGAAGAACATCGCGAAATTCGGCGGGGATCCCAAGCGCGTCACGATTGACGGCGAATCGGCCGGCGCCATTCTGACGTCGGTCATGGTCGGGTCGCCCGAAGGAAAAGGTTTGTTCCAGCGCGCTATCGGACAGAGCGGGGCTTGGATGGGAATCAACATTGGCCACATGACCCCGCTTTCACAGGCCGAGGAGGCTGGTGAGAAGTTCGCCAAGTCGATGAGCGCTTCCTCGATTGCCGAACTGCGCGCCAAACCCGCCGATGAGTTGCTCAAGAACGGCCGTGGATTCTGGGGAATTGTTGTGGACGGCTGGTACGTTCCGGAAGATCTGTCGGTGACGTTCGAGCACAACCGAGAGAACGATGTCGACATCCTGGTGGGGTCGAACCACGATGAAGGAACGTTCTTCATGCGGCCCGGCACGGGAAACGCGGAGCAGTTCATGGCCACGGCGAAGCGCCGCTTCGGAGACCTGGCTGACAACTACTTGAACCTGTATCCGGCGAGTTCCAACGAGCAAGCCGGCGAATCCCAGCTCGCCTCCATGCGCGATGAACTCGGCTGGGACATGCGGACCTGGGCGCAGCTCCAAGCACATCGCGGCAAGGGCAAAGCGTACCTCTACTATTTCACGCACGTCCCGCCGTCGGCGCCCGGCCGGCCTTCGCGCGGCGCGACGCACACGGCGGACTTAGCCTACATGTTTGACAACCAGCCGCCCGGCGTCACCTGGAGCGACGTCGACCACAAGCTCGCCGATATCATGTCCTCTTATTGGGTGAACTTCGCCGCTACCGGGAATCCCAATGGCAAGGGCCTGCCCGAGTGGCCGGCTTACGCCGATAACGGCAACACCAAACCCATTGTCCTTGGCGACACCGTCATGGTTGGGACTGGGATCGATCCGAAGATGCTCGCGTTCTACGATTCCTACTACGCCGAGATGCTCAATTCCGGCGCCCGGTAATCGCGGGCGACTCTACTTCGGCACTGAACCGCTTTTGGATGCCCTGCCAGTGCTCATAGTAGTTGCGCTCCAGGAAGTCGGCTTCGAGAGCGAACCGCGTGGGCCGGATCACTAACTGCGTTTCGAACATGAACGCCAGCGTGTTGTCTAAGTACTGCGGTTTCGATTCGGCATGCTGGCCCCGCTCGTAGGCGTCGTTGTCGGGTCCGTGGCCGGCCATGCAATTGTGCAAGCTGGCGCTGCCCGGAACGAATCCCTCCCGCTTGCCGATATATTCGCCGTGAATCAGTCCCATGAATTCGCTTGAAATGTTGCGATGAAACGGAGGCGGGCGGAAGGTGTGATCGGCAACCACCCAGCGCGGAGGGAAGCAGCCGACTTCGATGTTGGATGTGCCGGGAGTGGCAGTCGGCGCCGCCAGCACGCAGTAAATGGACGGGTCGGGATGATCGTAGGTCACGCTGTTGATGCAGTTGAACAGCGTCAGGTCATATTTGTACGGCACGTAATTGCCGCGCCAGGCGACCACGTCGAGCGGTGAGTGCGCGATCTCAGCCTCCCAGAGTTTTCCCAGAAACTTTACAAGAATCCGGAAGTCGCCTTCCCGATCTTCGAACGAGGCCATGGGCGCGAGAAAGTCGCGGGAATTGGCTAGCCCGAAAGTGCCGATCGGCCCTAGCTCTGGTAGGCGGAAATGAGGACCGTAGTTTTCGCAAATGTAGCCGCGTGCCGCATCGTCCAACAGTTCCACCCGGAACTTGATGCCGCGCGGGATCACGCAGATCTCGCCGGGCCGAACCTCCAAGCCGCCCAATTCCGTGTGAAACAAGAGCGCGCCTAATTGAGGCACGATGAGCAGCTCGCCGTCGGCGTTATAGAAAAACCGGTCGCGCATCGACGAATTCGCGGCGTACAAATGGATGGCGGCGCCGGACTGCAGCGAAGGATCGCCATTCCCGCCCAAAGTGGCGATGCCCTCAACGAAATCCGTAGGCGTAGTAGGAATCGGCATGGGCTGCCAGCGCAGTTGATTCGGCGGCGTGGGAACTTCGTGAAACGGACCACCGCGAATCAATCCGTTTGCAGTCTCGTGAAACGGCTTGTGCATTGCGGAAGGCCGGATACGATATGTCCAGGTCCATTTGCTGGAGGCGCGCGGAGCCGTGAAGGAAGTGCCGTTCAGTTCCTCGGTGTACAGGCCCAACGCGAGTTTCTGCGGAGCGTTCTGGCCGCGGGGCAATGCGTCCGGAACGGCTTCGGAAGCAAACTCGTTCCCAAACCCGGCTTGATATGGAAGATGTTGGGAAGACATGGCACTTCGAAGATACCGCCCCGGTAAGTGGCCGTCAATAGCGTATAATCCTGAGCATGCGATTCCTCTTGAGTCTGCTGCTGGCTGCGTCGCCGCTCACGGCCGCATCCGTCGAGGGCATCAAAATCCACTCGACCATTGCCGGCAAGGGACCGAAGACCGTGATTCTGGTGCACGGCTGGACCTGCGACGAGACCACTTGGAATATGCAAATCCCGGCGCTCACCAAGGACTATCGGATGGTCACGCTCGATCTGCCGGGACACGGGCAGAGCGGATCACCCAAAGATGGCAAATTCTCGATGGATCTGTTTGCGCGCGCAGTGGAAGCGGTGCGGCGCGAGGCCAAGGCCGATCGTGTCGTCCTGGTCGGCCACAGTATGGGAACACCCGTGGTAATTCAGTATGAGCGGCTGTTTCCCCAGCACACCGCAGCACTGGTATTCGTTGATGGGGCGGTCACCATCTCCAACGACGGCTCCTTCAAGCCACCCGATCCGAATCAGATGAAAGGGCCGGGCGGCCAGAAAGCCCGCGAAGCCATGATTCGCAGCATGTTCTCCGGCGCGACCACGCCCGAAATGCAACAGCACATTTTGAGGATGATGTTGAGCGCTCCGGAATCGACAGCAGCCGGCGCGATGCAGGCCGCGTTCGATCCCGCCGCCTGGAAGGACGATGTAATCACCGTGCCTGTTCTGGGGATCTACGCCGACAACTCCAGGATGGCCAACCGCGAGTACAGCAAGACGCATTTTCCGAACATGGAGTTGGTGGAGATCCCGGGCACGGGCCATTTCCTGATGATGGAGAAGGCGGACGAATTCAACCGGCTTCTGTTGGCTTTTCTCGCCAAGCAGAAGTTCTAAATCAGCGCACGATCAGCTTCGGCACGGTGACGCGCTGGACGTCTTCGAGCGCGACGCCCGGCGTGAGTTCCTCGAGCACGAGCCCCTGCGGCGTGATGCGGATCACCGCCAGTTCGGTAATGATCGTGTCCACCACGTGCAGGCCGGTGAGCGGAAGCGTGCATTTGTCGAGGATCTTGGGGGCGCCGGCCTTGGTGGTGTGTTCCATGGCCACGATGACGCGGCGCGCGCCGGCCACCAGGTCCATTGCTCCGCCCATGCCCTTCACCATTTTGCCCGGCACCATCCAGTTGGCCAGGTTTCCTTCGCGGTCCACTTCCATGGCGCCGAGCACGCTCAGATCAAGATGGCCGCCGCGGATCATGGCGAAGGAATCGGCACTCGAAAAATAGGCCGCGCCCGGCAACTCCGTCACGGTTTCCTTGCCGGCGTTGATCAGGTCGCAGTCTTCTTCGCCTTCGAACGGATAGGGCCCGACGCCCAGCATTCCGTTTTCGGATTGCAGGAAGACTTCCATTCCCGCAGGCACGTAGTTGGCAACCATCGTCGGAATGCCGATGCCCAGGTTGACGTAGAAGCCGTCCCTCAGTTCCTGCGCCACCCGGCGGGCGATGTGCTCGCGCGGATCCATCTGCTCTTGAGCGCCGGTCATCGGGAGGCCTTCCGCACGGTCCGGCGTTCGATCTTCTTGTCATAGTGCTCGCCCTTCACGATGCGCTTCACATAGATGCCCGGCGTGATCACCTGATCAGGGGCCAGCGTGCCCGGCTCGACCAATTCCTCTACTTCAGCGATCGTGACCTTTGCCGCCGTAGCCATCATCGGATTGAAGTTGCGCGCTGTCTTTCGATACACGAGGTTGCCCAAACGGTCGCCTTTCCAGGCCTTGACGAGCGCGAAATCCGCCGTGATTGCGCGCTCCAGCAGGTAGCTGCGCCCGTCGAACTCGCGGACTTCCTTGCCGTCCGCAACCACGGTGCCGACGCCGGAGGGAGTGTAGAACGCAGGAATTCCCGCTCCGCCCGCGCGAATTCGCTCGGCCAGCGTGCCTTGGGGGATCAGAGTGAGGTTCAGTTTGCCGCCCAGCACCAGTGACTCTAATAACTTGTTCTCACCGGCGTAACTGCCCACATGCGACTCGATCATTCCAGCTTCGAGCATCAGGCCCGAGCCGACACCATCGACTCCAAGATTGTTGCTGACCGTATGCAAACCCTTGACGCCTTTCCGGACCAGCGCCCGGATGAGGTTTTCCGGCGCGCCGCAAAGACCGAAGCCGCCCATCATGATCGTGGCCCCGTCCGGGATGTCGGCGATAGCTTCGCTGGAACTCGGAAAAACTTTATTCATGAGCCGTCATGTGCTTTTGCAATCGTGCGGCGGCGAAAGCGCCGGCGGACGCAATCGCGTCGCGCCCCTCACTCAACATGAAAGAGAAGGCATGCCAGACGTGCGGCATCCCCGGCCAAACTTCGAGCTGTACGGCGACTCCCGCCTCACCCGCCCGAGCAGCCAAACCAGTGGCGTCGTTCAGCAAGACCTCCGCCGAACCGACTTGAATTAACAGCGGCGGAAGCCCGGATAGGTTTGCGTAAAACGGCGATGCAAGCGGCGATGTTGGCGAAGCGCCGTTGAGGTATGTGGCAGCCATCGCCAGCAGACCGTCGCGGTTGAGCGAAGGATCCTCGGAAGCCTTGGTGGTCGTCGACGCACTGGTACAAGCCAAATCGGAGAAAGGTGAGATAGCGATCGCAGCGGCCGGCATCGGCAGGCCCGCGTCACGCGCTGCGACCAGTGTGGCAACGGTCAACCCGCCCCCGGCCGAATCGCCCGCAATGGCGATGGAACCAGGCTTGATTCCTAGATCCAGCAACCCGCGATACGCTGCAAGCCCATCATCGACCGCGGCAGGAAACGGATTCTCCGGAGCCAGGCGATAATCGATTCCCAGACCGCTAGCGCCCGCTGCGCGAGCCAGAGCGCTGTACAGTGGCCGGTACCCCAGCGAACTGCCGAGCGAATAGCCGCCCCCGTGAAGATAGAGCAGCACCTTGTCCTTCGACGCGCCCGGTGTCATAGACCAACGCGCGGGAATCCCCGCAATCGTCACGGACTCGAAGCTGACATCCTCGGGAATCGGGATGCCTGCGAGCATCATCTCGAAATTCTGGCGCGCTTGCGGGAGCGGAGCCGCGAGGTCCGGCCCTCCGCTCCGCAGCATCTGGATCAACGATTCCAATTCTTGCGCACTCATGGTTTACCTCAGAGCTGGATCTTGGAGAATAAGTAGCTGCCTGTGCCCAGTAGAGCAGCGGCAATTAACGAGAGTACCACCAGATCGAGCGTCACGCCGAAGTGCGCGATGCCCACCAGCGCGACACGCAGGCCGTCCACGCCATAGGAGAGCGGATCGATGCTGGCGATGATGTCCAACACCTTCGGAAGACCCGCCAAGGGGAACAGAGCTCCGGACAGGAAGAAGATGGGCATTACCAGGAAGTTCATCACGAGCTGAAAACCCTGGAAATCCGAAAGCACTGACGCGATCGCAGTGCCGAGCGCCGTAAACATGACGGCGACCAGGATCATGAACACAACCGCCAAGGGGAGCGCCCGATAGTTGGTCACACGGAAACCGGCGGCGAAACAAATCAACACCACAATCACTCCTTGAATCATCGCCACGGTGGCGCCGCCCAACGTACGGCCGATCATCACCATGATTCTCGGTACCGGCGCTACCAGGGTCTCCTTCAAGAAGCCGAACTGGCGGTCCCAAATCAGTTCAATGCCGGAAAATATGGCGGTGAACAGGATGGTCATCGCGATGACGCCGGGCGCGAGGAACTGGATGTAATTGCCCTGGCCGGCGCGCTGGAAAATCGGGCCGAAACCGAAGCCCAGCGCGATCAGAAACAGCAGCGGTTGGCCGAGCGACGCAATGATACGCGGTTTCGAGCGCACGTAGCGCTTTACCTGCCGCAGCCAGAGAATGTAGATGGCGCTCATTACCGTCTCCTTTGTTGGAACATCCTTGCCATGTTGCGCATTTGATCCAGAGAACCGGCTTCTTCTTCACGAATCGTGGAGCCGGTGAGCTTCAGAAACGCCTGCTCCAGAGTCTCGCCGCCGGTTTGCTCTTTGAGCTGCTGCGCCGAGCCTTGCGCGACGATCTTGCCGTGGTCGATGATGGCGATACGCTGCGCCACGCGCTCGGCTTCCTCCATGTAGTGCGTGGTCATGAATACCGTGACGCGCTCTTCTTCGTTGAGCTTCTTGACGTGCGTCCAAAGCTGGTTGCGAGTCTGCGGGTCCAGGCCCAGCGTTGGCTCGTCCAGAAAGACGATCCTCGGCGTGTGCAGAAGACCACGCGCGATTTCCAGGCGCCGCTTCATGCCGCCGGAGAATTGCTTCACCGCGTCGTTGCGCCGGTCCCAGAGTTCGAACAGTTTGAGCAGAGCTTCGATTCGTTCGGCCCGGACCTTCCGGGGCACCTTGTAGAGGACGCCGTGAAAGTCCATATTTTCGTAGGCAGTCAGTTCGTCGTCCAGGCTGGGGTCCTGGAATACGATGCCAAAACGTTTGCGCGCCTCGTTGTGCTCGACGCTGGGATTCAGGCCGTCTAATTCCACCGAGCCGCTGGTTGGCTTCAGCAGCGTGGTGAGAATTTTAATCGTCGTGGTCTTCCCCGCCCCGTTCGGACCCAGAAAGGCAAAGATCTCGCCTTCGGCAACCTCGAAGGAGATGTCGCGGACGGCCTGGAAATCGCCATAGTTCTTCACCAGGTTGCTCACGCGGATCATGGCGCGGCCTGTTTCGTGTGCAATGCTTGCGGTCGCTGTTTCGCTCATCCGGTTTCCTCCATCCCGCGTTCGGATTCTGGTTTCGCCCGCGCGGAAATCTTCGCCATCAAATCCAGAAACGTTTCCCGTTCCCCGGGGCTCAACGGCGCCAGCCAACTGCGCGCCATGGCCTGATGCTTGGAGCGCAGCGACGCCTGGAGTGCCTTGCCGGGGTCGCTCATTTCCACCTGCACCACGCGGCGGTCCTGCTCGGACCGGTTTCGCACCACCAGACCTTTTTCCACCAGCCGGTCCACCGTATGCGTCGCGGTGCTGAGCGGGACCCCCAGGGCAGCGGCCAGGTCACTCATGATCATCCGCCCGTTCGACCCAAGACGGATCAAAGCCCGGATCTCCTCGCGGGAGCACTCGACGCTGGGCTTTTCAGCCTGCAATCGCGGCAGCACCAGCCTCTGGAACAGCGCGTCCAAATAGCCCAGCAATTGCCCGGATTGCCGATCCAGAGCGACGATCGGCGTCGCATGCAGGGGCGTTTCCAGCCGGGCTGTCCTTCGTTTTTGCAATAGTTCGATTATCGAAGAAAGTGGCCGCGGATGTCAATGCCCGGACCATGACATCGGCCCGGGCAAACTCTTAGATGTGGAACTGGAAGGTTACTCGCCGGCCTTGGCGGTTTCTTTGACTTCCTGGCCGGGCGTGCCGCCGAGCGTCTTGATCAGCGACGCTGTGGTTTCGTGAACTGGGCCAAGGCCGCCGGCGTAGCCGCCCTTGCCCATGGCAAGATCGAGCGGCGTGAAACCCTTCTTATTGCGGGCATTCAGGTTGCCGCCCTTCTCGGCGAGAAACTTGACGATGGAGTCAGACCCGCGGTGCGCGGCGCCGTGCAGCGCCGTCTCGCCCTTGTCCGTAGCCCCATTGACGCTGAGACCGAGGTCCGAGCAGAGTTTCACGGCTGCGAGGGCCTCGGCTTCGGTGCCGCGGATGTGATCATCCCAGCCAATGCCCGCCGCCACCATCAACGCCGTGAGGCCGTCCTTGTTGGCCAGCTTCGGATCTGCGCCATGGTCGAGCAGGTAGTGCATCAGGTCGACATCGGCGCTGCGGGCGGCCAGCATGAATGGCGTCGCGCCTTCGGCCAGCGTCCGGCTGCCCATGTCCTGGGCGAGCTTCCAGATGGGCGCCGCAGCCTTCAGGCGCGCATTCACATTGGCTTTGTGATCCACCAGCGACTTGATGATATCCATGCTGGTGGTTTTGTCGGTCTCTTTGCGCGCCGGGCGAGGCGACCAGTCCACGTCATGCTGCTCGACCGCCGTATACAGGGCCGTCCTGCCGTTCTTGGCTGCAATGTTGGGATCCGCGCCACGATCGATCAGGAACTGGGCCAGATCGTAGTGACTGTTCAGAATCGCGAGGACCAGCGCGTTGTTGCCGTCGGAATCAACGGCGTTGACGTCCGCCTTGGCGTCCAGCAGAGCGCGGGCAGCGTCCATCTGCCCCTCGCGCGCCGCAAAGAGCAGCGCCGTCAGACCGCCGCGGGCGATTGGGGCGAGCGGCGTGCCCGCTTCCATCTTCGGCAGGGTGGTGTCGCGATCGAAGGAACGCACATTCAGATCGGCGCCTTTGGCGGCCAGAGCCTGGACCACGTCGGCGTGGCCCTCGGCGGCAGCCCACATCAAAGCAGTCTGCCCGCGGAAATTCTCTTTCGCGTTGACGTCCGCGTCGTGGTCCAGCAGGACCTTGACGGCTTCGAGATTGCCGAAACGCGAGGCGCGCATGAGCACCGTTTCACCCTGCGCGGTTACGGTGGTGTTCGCGTCGGCGCCGGCATCCAGCAGCTTGCCGATCAGCGCTCCGCTGCCGATCCGCACGGCCTCCGACAGCGGCGTAGCCCCATAGCGGTTGAGAGCGGACACATTGGCGCCGTTCTTCAGCAGCAGATCCACCATCTCCAGGTCGTTCCAATGGGCGGCCCAGTGCAGCGCCGTGGTTCCATCCGGTTCGGCCGCATTCACGTCCACATGCTGTTTAAGCAGGGCGCGGACGGACTCCTGATCCTGGTTCTTGGCGGCGTCTACCAAGGCGGTGATGCCATTGGTAGCCGCGTAACAGGCGACGGATAACAGCGCCGCCATCGACCACTTGGTCAATTGTTCGATTCGCATGTGTCGTTTCCCTCCTGGACGGGAATGGATCAGAGATCGATAATGCCGTTGCTATCGCCGACGTGTTCTTCGTGCAGCCCGGCTTTGATGAGCGTGGATGCCAGCAGGTTCGACATGGGCGTGTCTTCCTGGCACTTGATGTGACGGCCGCCCTTCATCTTGCCGCAAGCACCGCCGGCTACGAACACCGGAAGCGGCGCATGATTGTGGACGTTGCTGTTGCTCATGGAGCTGCCGAACAGGACGAGGGAATGATCCAGCAGCGTCCCGTCGCCGTCCTGCTTGGAGCGCAGCTTGTCGAGGAAGTAAGCGATCAGACTGACGTGATACGTATTGATCTTGGTGAGCTTCTCCAGCTTTTCTGGATTGTCCTGGTGATGCGAAGTGGCGTGGAAGGGATCGGGCACGCCAATCTGCGGAAACGTGCGGTAGCTGACCTCACGAGCCATCATGAAGGCCGATATGCGGGTGATGTCGGCCTGGAAGGCCAGCGCCATCAGGTCGAACATCAGCTTGGAATGGACTTCGTGATCCTCGGGAATGCCGATCGGCGCGGACGGCACTTTCAAGTTGTTGGCGTTCTGCTTTTCCACCAACTGCAGCCGCCGCTCGATTTCGCGCACGTTGTCCAGGTATTCGGCCACCTTGTCGCGATCGTGCTGCGGCAGGCCGCTCTGCAAATGATGCACTTCCGTGGTGATGGCGTCGAGAATGCTGCGCTCGCGCTGGATGCGGGCCAGCCGCTCGGTGGCGCTGCTGCCGTCGCCAAACAAGCGGTCGAACACCACGCGCGGGTTGATTTCCATGGGAAGCGGCGTAGTGGGCGTGCGCCAGGAGATCGTGTTGGTGTACGTGCAGCTAAAGCCCACGTCGCAGGCGCCAATCAGTCCGGTCATGTCTTCGGTCGCCAGTTCGAGCGAGGGCAGGGGCGTGTCCTGGCCGATCACCGCGGCGGCCGTCTGGTCCACCGTCGTGCCGGCACGCACATCCTCGCCTTCGGTGCGCTTGGGATGAACGCCATTCAGAAAGACCGAGGGCGAGCGGCCGTGATCGCCGCCGCTGTCGCCGGGCCCAAACGGACCGGCCAGCTTGTGCGCCAGATTACTAACCACGACGACGTGATCGCGGAACGGCTCGATGGGTTTCAGAGTCCGGGTGAACTCGAAGCCGGAGCCTTCCCCGACGGGAGTCCAGTTGCTCATCACGGCGCCATGCGGGATGTAGCAATACGCCAGGCGCATGCGTGCCGCCGCTGTTTTCGATAGCGGCGTTTGCGCCGGCAACATCGAATCCAGCAAAGGCAGAGCCAAGGTGACGCCCATGCCGCGCAGGAATGTGCGGCGGGGAAGATGCTTCTTAGTGATAATCATGCTTCCGGTCTCCTCTTTAGCTGCGTTAACAATAATAAAGCCTAGGGACGAGCGCTGGCGGTCTCCGTCTCGCGAGCCTGCGGAGCGCTCTTTTCCTTCATTTGGAACGGCGCGCTTTTCACGATCCCTAGTACTATCGACGAAAAGCGGTAATTGTTGCGGCCGGCCTCGCTGAGAATCTGGCGAATCACCGGCATGTCATAGTATTGGATTCCGCGGCCCAAAGCGTACGTCATCAGCTTCTGCGTCAGCACGCCGGCGAACATATCCGGCTTGGCGGTCAGCATTTCGCGCATCGCCACCGGCCCGTCTATCTTGTCGCCGTTAAACAGCACGCCGGACGGATTGATCTTGACGCCCTCGTCGGTGGTTCTCCACTGGCCCACCGCGTCGAAATTCTCCAGGGCGAATCCAACAGGATCGATGGTGCGATGGCACCCGGCGCAGGGCATGTTCTTGCGATGCTCTTCCATGCGCTCGCGCAGCGAGGTGGGATGACCAGCGTCAGCTTTTTCCTTGAGCGCCGGGACGTTGGGCGGCGGCGGCGACGGCGGCATGCCGATCAGATTCGTCAGAATCCACTTGCCGCGCTGCACGGGTGAAGTGCGGGTGGCATAAGAGGTCAGCGTCAGGATGCTGGCCTGCCCCAGCAAGCCGAAGCGGCGGGGATCCTTCAGCGTCACACGGCGGAAATCGGTTCCATAGATATCCGGAATCCCGTAGTGGCGCGCCAGCCGCTCGTTGAGGAACGTGTAATTCGCGTCCAGAAGGTCGAGCACGCTGCGGTCTTCGTGGATGATGCTGCCGAAGAACAGATCCGTCTCCTGTTTCATGGCTTGGCGCAGATTGTCGTCGAAATCCGGGAACGTTTCGAAGTCGGGATTGATGTTCTTCAGGTTGCGCAGGTACAGCCACTGGTCGGCGAAATTGTCGACCAAAGCTTTCGACCTCGGATCGGCCAGCATGCGCCGAACCTGCTGTTCGAGCACGGGCGGTTGCCGGAGCTTGCCCGCAGTGGCGACGTCCAGCAGTTGCTCGTCCGGAATCGTGCTCCACAGGAAGAAGGACAACCGGGACGCCAGTTCCAGATCGCTGACACGATAGATGGCGCCTGCCGCCAGATTGACCGGATCAGGCTCGAAACGGAACAGAAACTCAGGATTCGACAGGATGAGCTGGATTGCTGCTTCGATCCCGGAATCGAACGTGCCGCCTTCGTTGTGGCCGCGCTGATAGAAGCTCAGCAGCGTTTCCATATCGTTGTCGGTAACCGGGCGGCGGTAGGCCTTGTGGGCCAAGCGCGTAATGATCTTCCGCGCGCAGGGGAGTTCTTCGGCGTGGTTGGCCGGATGGCACACGAAAATCAAGCGGCGGCTAGGCGTGTCTCCCGGGCCGGTCGGCTTCAGCGGACCAGTGATGCTCACGCGGTCGACCACAGGGAGGCCCCGAAAGTCCAGGGCGTCGAGATTGGCGCGCTCAAACGGCTCCAGGATGCTATCGTCCTGAGCCTCGCTGTCGGTGAGGAATGTCGCCACTACCGTTCGCGGGCCGGCTTTCACTGGCACCCGCACAGTCAGACGCTGATCGATTTCCGTGGCCGATTTGCCGGAGTTTTGATAACTCAATTCCTGGTCTTCCTTGCCACCGATGGTCACCAGCTTGACGCGCGTACCGTCCACGCTGATCTCCACCTGGTGCTGCTCTTCCAGGCCCTTGATGACGTCCGCCGTGGCGCGCCACAGACGGACCTTGATGACGTATTCGCCGTCCAGCGGGAAGTAGTGGTGAATCGACATCCCACCGCGTGTGCCCAGCGGCAGGCCCGCCATATGTTCGTTTTGGGAAAGATCCGGCTTGGCGCGGTAAGTGGACGTGTCGGCGGCGATGGCCATGTCTCCCACTGCCAGCCGGCTCAGATTCCAGGACGCCGACATGTAGCGCTCCAGCAGAGACGGAGACGTCTTCAGCACATCGGCGATGTCGTCAAAGCCGTAGCTTTCATCGTCGGCAGGAAGCAGCGGAGCCGGGTCGACTGTCAGGCCGAGCACGTCATGGACGGCGTTGGCGTATTCCGTGCGGTTCAGCCGATGCAGGGTGGCGCGTCCCGGATTCGGATGCGCCGAAGCCGCATGATCGATCGAAGTTTCCAGCCATCCGGTGAATTGATCCAGTGTAGCTTTGTCAGGCCTCGGCATGCCTTGGGGAGGCATCGCGCCCAGGCTGACCTTGTGGATCACCTTCTCCCAGGTTTCGGCTCCCGCGGGGATGTTCTCAAAGTCGATGGACTGCAGCGACAGCCCGCCGGTCTTTAGCCGGTCGCTATGGCAGACCACACAGTACTTGGTCACCAAGGCCCGCTCGGAGGCGGCCGACGCCGTTTTGGAACTGGCTTCGTTTTGGGGGGGCGGGGTCGCCTGCATGCAGGCCGGAACAATCAGTAGGCTGGATATTAAACAGAGGATAGCTTTATTAGTCATTTACCCTCCGCCGCGTCACATGGCGTGCTATCTATCATGTCAAAAAAATGTCTTGCATGCAAGGGGGGCACCTACAGGGAATGCCGCCTAACGGAGGGAGACGTCGCTCCGCGCCAACCGAGCCGAAAGCTCCGCGATCACTTCCCGAAGTTGTGACGGCTCAATCGGTTTGGTTAAATACCCGTTCATTCCCGCTCTAAGGCAAAGGTCGCGATGCTCCACGGTGGCCTGGGCGGTAAGACCGTAGATCGAGGGTTGATCATCGCTGGCGAATTTTCGAATCTGCCGCGTTGCCTCCAGGCCGTCGACCTCCGGCATTTGCGCGTCCATGAGAATCAAGTGATAATCGTTTTGCCGGGCGGCCTCCACCGCTTCGCGCCCGTTCACGGCAAGGTCCGCTTTTACACCCATCTTCTCCAGGAGCTTCTGGACAACTCGCTGATTCACGGGGTTGTCTTCCGCAATAAGTACCTTAAGGTCTCCGGCGTCAGGGAGGGAAGCGGGAACCGGGGTTGGGCGCGATGGCCCTTGCGCCTGTCCGAGCCGGACGGTGAACCGGAACCGGGTTCCCTGGCCGGGCTGGGATTCCACCCCGATGCGGCCACCCATCAGCTCGACCAGACACTTGGAAATCGCCAAACCCAGGCCGGTACCGCCGAAGCGCCGGCTGATGGAGGCATCCGCCTGTGTGAACGATGTGAAAAGGTGGGGCAGCTCGTCGCCCGCGATTCCAATGCCGGTGTCGCGAACTTCGACGCCGATAATATAGAATGCTTCGTCCCGGCTTTCCACGGCGGCGGAGAGCACCACTTCCCCCGCGCCGGTGAACTTCACCGCATTGGATACCAGGTTGAGGATGACCTGGCGCAGCCGAGTCTCGTCCCCGGCTACCCACTCCGGAAGTTCGGGAGCGAGGTCGCAGGCCAGACGCAGATCTTTTTCCGCGGCCTTGCCCTGGAAGAGCCCAGCGCAATCCATGAGGCATTCCCGCAACTGGAAGGGCGCGGTCTCCAGATCCAGTTTGCCAGCGTCAATTTTGGAGAAGTCGAGAATATCGTTGATTACTCGCAAGAGAGCGTCGCCGGACGAGCGCAGCAGGCGAGCGGTGGGCTGCACTTCGACAGGATCCTGCACCTCTTCCAGCAAGCGGCTCAGCCCGATGATGCCGTTCAGCGGCGTCCTGATTTCGTGGCTCATCTGCGCCAGAAAACGGCCCCGGGCATCGTTGGCGTCGTCAGCGCGCTTCTTCTCTTCCAACACCTTGGCGCGTTCCGCTTCTAGTTCGGCGGTGCGCTTCCGGACTGCGCCTTCTAATTCGAGATTGTGCCTACGCAGCACCCGGTGCCTCCAAAGGACGATGCCCCACAGGGCTGCGGCCGCCAGCAGAAGCTCGAACGCGCGGCACCACCAGGTTTCCCACCACATCGGAAACACCTGAAACTCGGCACTGGCGGTTCGCGCCAAGGAAGTGTTTTTTCGTACCCAGGACTTTACCTCTACGCGATGCCGGCCGGGGGACAATCCGGCAATGGAAACGGTTCGATCCAGGGTTTCGGTCCACGGCTCACTGTCCAGCCGGTAGGCAAAGCGCGCCAATTGTTCGCTCCGGAAGCTCAGCGACGAAAAAGCGATCCGCGCAAGCCGGGGATTATGGCGAATCTCGAGTGAAGTGATGACGGGATCGGTCACCGGCGGTTCGATCCGGCCCGCGTTCTCCGGCTGAAAGTGCGCCAGCCCGGCGCTGGTTCCGACCCAAACGCTTCCGTCCGCGTCGGCCCAGAACGCTTCTCCATCGCAATCGTTCCAGACCAGCCCATCCTCGGTTGTTAGGTGGGTCCAGGACTTGTCCTGCAAAACAAATACCCCGTTGGCGGCACCGCGCCAGAGGCGTCCTAACGCATCGAAGCCGAGGAAGGCCGTGACCTCGGCCGACTTTGGATCGACCGGCACGGCCGGCGTAGAGCGCACTAGCCGGTCACCGGAAAATTCCACCCTCTCCACGCCCGCGCTATACCGGTTCCGCAGCCAGAGAGCGCCATCGGGAGCCACTGTGACGACATATGGAGTGTCGCTAAGAAGCCCATCCACCTTGGTATAGCGACGCCACTGGCCGTCGCGCAATCTCCACAAACCGTCCGGATTGGTCACCCAAACGGTTCCTTTTTGATCCTCGGTGATCGCCCATGCCAGATGTTCGAGAGAGTCGGGTTGAGGGATGCGCACGAAGTGAAGGGACGCCGTAGGCCGGTCGTTACGGAAGATGCCACAGCTCGTTGCAATCCATAGGCGGTCCAGGTGGTCCACCAAGCCGCGGTGCACGGTCCCGCAGGTCAGGCCATCGGACTCGCGGACCGTGTGCGCATGGCCCGCGGCATCGATGCGCGCGAGGCCTCCCGGACGCGTGACGCTCCAGATCGAGCCATCGGAGGTCTCACCCAGCCAACGAACGGTGTCGCCCCCCAGGCCTTGCTTCGCAGTCCAGACTCGCGGCGGCGCGCGTCGGTCCAGCCTCGCCAAACCTGCCGCAGTTCCCACCCAGAGGGCACCCTTCTTGTCGCGGCGTATATTCCAAATCAAGTCGGATGGCAAGCCCTGCGCTTTGGTCCAGGCTTCCCAACGGACATCCAGCCGGCGCGCCACGCCGGCCCCAATCGAACCAATCCACAGCGAGCCCTCGCGATCGATCAGCGCAGAGCTGGTCATCGGCGTGCGAAGTCCGGTGTGATCGTCGATCAGCTTCCAACCGGAAGCGGTGTGGAGGGCCAACCCGCGGTCGGTGGGGACCAGGAGACTCCCGGCGCCGTCCACCTCCATCGCACCCCAGAACATGCTCGACGCCAGCTCCGGGCCTTCTCGTATAAACCTTTTCTCGCTCGCCGGCTTGCGGTACAGTTTGTTGGGACTGCGAACCCACACGGAGCCATTTCGAGTGACGGCAATGCCGTCCCAGCGGTCCTCGGGCAGGCCCTGCTCCGGTCCATAGACGGAGACGCGGCCCGATTCACTGACGCACAAGCGGTCCCCGCATCCGATCCAGAGCTGCGCACCATGCTGAAAAAGAGAGCGGATATACTGGCCATCAAGATCGGGGCCTAGCCGATAGGGCCGCGCGGAAAAATCGCCATCGTTGCCGGAAGGCGTAGCTTCGTACACGCCGGATGAAGTGCCCACCAGCATACGGCCGTCCGGGGCATCGACCATCCTCTGCGCGCCCGGCAGCATGCCGTTCAATCCAGCAACCGCGCGAAACGTGCGGCCATCGAAGCGGAACACCTGCGAACAAGTGCTGGCCCACAGCGCGCCGTCATTTGCGACGTGCAGGGCCTGCACTTCGCCGCTGCAAGGCAGCCCTTTGTCCGGACCCATCAGTTGGAAGCGCGTTCCGTCGTAGCGATACAAGCCGCCTTCCGAACCGGCCCAAATGTAGCCAGCGCTGTCCTGGGTCAAGGAAAGGACAACCAGGTTTTGCAGCCCTTCGGAGTTACCGTAGTGGCGGAAACCGTATTGCTGCGCCTCGCCGGCGGTAACCGCCAACACGAGGAGACCAGCGAGATTGACGGCACGGCCCATCGGGGAATGCTCTAATTACATATCGGCGGAGACGCAAGAAAACAGGAGGATTGCGCGCCGCCTCAGGAGCCGGATCCGGCTGATAAGCCGATACTTCACAGGAGGGCGGCGAAGCGCGGATCGGCATGCAGAGGGCCAAAGAGCGGGTCAACCTGGAGGAAAACCAGCCAGCCGGAGCGATCCTGGTAGGCCTTTTGCAGCCGATCGAATGCCTGGTCGGGTTGGCCCAGTCCCATGTACAGCGCGGCTCTCCACATGGGCTGCAGATAGGTCTGCTGAGAGCGCTCGTCCAGCTCTTCGAGGATCTTCTGAGCTTCGGCTTTCTGGTGCGCGACGGCTTCGGCGTATCCGGGCGACCTCGTAGTCCAGTGGGGCCTGTAGAACAAATCCGGAGAACAACACGTGCAGCGCGCCCAGGTCGTCGAATGCGTTCACCTGAATCGACTGTCCCAGCACTTCCTCCACGGGGAAGCGCCGATCCTCCGTGCGCGTGCAGAGGATCTCGCAACGCCAGTGCTGATTCAATTCCTGCCTGATGGTGACCGCAGAACAGTGTCGGTGGGCGCTACCTGGTTGAGAAGGACCTGCAAATAGCTGGCGGACATCCGATGCCTTATTCCGGTCTTTCTACTGCGGCCAAATCGTGAAATCGCGAAACGCCCTTCGCACCGGCGATTTCATGTGAGCCAAAGCGTCGTTTAACTCCAACAATTCGCCGCGGCCCATTTCAAGCGAATGTTCGTCCGGCTGGTATTTCGTGCCGACCTTGTAATCCAGGTAAGGCGTGCGGGACTGCTCAATGTGGCAGCCGACAATGTGGGCGACGATCTTCCCTTCTGTAAAGTGGACCAGCCGCTGAGTGCTCGCGACGAACGCTGCGAAATCGTGGACGTAAAGCCGCCCTGGATACAGGCTGTCACCAGCATGGAGAATCCCCGTTTGACGGTCGTAATAGGCCACGCTCAGGACGTCATGGCCGGGGATGGGAACCACGTCGAGAATGCGGCCGCCGAGGTCAATCTGGCCGATCGAATCCGGCCAATGGGCGATCTGGAACGCCTGCATTGTCGCCTCCACCGTCAGCGGAATGACGGTGGTGTTGGGGCGCGACCGGAACTGCGCATCGCCCGCCGTGTGGTCATCGTGTGAATGCGAATGCCCCACGATAAGCGGCGGCGGTTCACGATGATTGCGCTTGGCCCACTCGTCGATGACGCCGGATACGGCAGAAGCAACGTGCGTCTGGCCCGCTCCGGTATCGATCAAGAGCGCTTTCTCGTTGCCAAAATAAAGATAGAGGAAGGGCTTTTCGTAATTAACGCAGCCGTTCTCGCGAAGGATGTACAAGTCGGGATTGTATTCATGAATCTCCCACTCCGGTGCGCCGCCGCAAGTGGGCCCGCCGGTTCGCCAGGTTCTGGGAAGCGTGCCTGGCCGCACGCCACCGCCATCGGGTTGCGGCGCCTGTGCGAAAACGCAGCAGCACGTAAGCAGCAAGGTCAGATTCGCGGCGAAAGCTCTGGAGTATGGAACATTTGTGATCTTCATGACAGGACCGGGCGCAGAACATGCGTGTTACAGACAGGGTTGAATTGGCGCTGTACGAGGAGCCAGACTGGAAGTCCAGGGCGCGGGGAAAGCGGGCGCGCGCCAACCCCAGAATACCAGCAAAAGTTCTCGTTGCAAGCGAATAGCCGATTCGCAGAGGCGATCGTCTTCGCCGTCTCCATGCTGCGTTACGTAACGTTCCGTAAGAAAACTCATAACGGCGCTTTAATCTTCACTTAATTAGTACTTGATATTCTCGGCTGGGAGTCGTATATGAATTACGTTGGCCAACGCCAGCAAACAGAACCAGCGTTGCGAAGCTGCTGTTGGAAGCTTCGTTAGGAACGAGTATGAGCGCCTAGATAAGGAGGCCAAAAAATGTGTGACTACTCCCTTGCGGCATTGCCGAATCGGTTAGCGGTTGAAAGTGAGGAACTGGTTGTCCATCGATTTAGGACCGGCTCCAAGGGGCTGGCGCCACCGGCCGAGCTCCAGGCTCTGATGGAACGGCGGGAGCCTGCCACTCCCAGGAACTTTTGGAGGTGGCTGAAAAGCGCTTTCGAAGTTTCGACAAGCTGTCCCAATGTGACTGCCGTCTGCGTGCCGCCAGGTGCGCACCTGCTTCTGAAGAATGTGCCCCAAGACTTGCAACGCCAGTGGCAAATCAAAGACGAGGAGGCCGCCGTGTTCGTGCAATTGAGCGCCGCGGAAAACACGTACCGCGACGCGGTTGAGTTTCGCAACGGGCACCAGGTTCTACTCCAAAATCTGCGGGAGGGCATGCTGGTGAAGGTTTTGTCTCTCGGCGCCGTCGAAACAAAGGAAGAATGGACCCTCGTGGCCCAAAGGTGAGCGCGCAAGACGGAAGATGCGCGACGTGGCCGCTGGTGTCCGCGGCTTAAAGAAATAGGATCATGGACACATGGCGATCTTTTCCGGCGACCGCGTCGCGCCGCTAGTATATCTTTCGAACAACTGGATTAGTTTGGCCGGGGTGGTCGTCGTGACTACCGCGACAGTGTTCTGGCTGTTCCTGCTGCCGTTCACTCTGCGCGGGGAGATCACGCATCCCTACATCGGGATCCTGATCTTTTTGGTGCTCCCGGCAGTGTTCATCTGCGGGCTCATCCTAATTCCCCTGGGAATCGCTCTGCACCGCCGCCGCGACCAGCGGAGAGGAGTGAGTCCCTCTGGCTTTCCACCACTCAACTTGCAGAACCGGGATTTCCGGCGGCTGGTGCTGTTTGTCGCAATTACCACGTTTGTGAACCTGGTGATCAGCAGCCAATTCGCCTATGGCGCGGTGAACTACATGGACACAACCACATTCTGCGGATTGACCTGCCACCGGGTGATGGCGCCGGAGTTCACAGCGCACGAGAACTCGCCGCACGCGCGCGTCGATTGCGTGGCCTGCCACATCGGGCCGGGAGCTTCCTGGTTTGTACGCAGCAAGCTTTCGGGGACCGCGCAGGTGTTCTATACGATCTTCGACACGTACCCACGTCCGATTCCCGTACCAGTTCAGAATCTCCGTCCCGCGCGCGAAACCTGCGAAGTCTGCCACTGGCCACAGCGCTTCGATTTCGACAAGTTGGTGGTGCTCCCAGAATACGCAGCCGACGCCACCAACACCTTGACAGAAACCGTGCTGCTCATGAAGGTGGGAGGAGGCAACCCGCACGCAGGAATTCACGGCGCGCATGTCGGCGCCGGCATCCACATCCGTTATGCCGCCTCCGACGCGGCCCGGCAGACGATTCCGTGGGTCGAGTATACCGATGCCATGGGCCATTCAACCGTCTATGCGACGCCCGGCGTGAAGCCCACCCAGGAGGTTCGCGAGATGGACTGCATCGATTGCCATAACCGTCCATCCCATCCGTTTGAACTCCCCGACCGGGCCCTGGATGAAGCAATCTCCAACGGAGACATCCCGACGTCTCTGCCCTTCGTCAAGAAAGAAGCCCTGGACCTTGTCAAGCGAACCTACTCAAGCCAAACGGACGCCGGACAGAAGATCCCGGCCGCCATGGAAGCGTTTTACCGGGATAAGTATCCGGACGTCTATCAGCACAATGCGGGACAAGTCCGCAAGGCGGCTCGAGGGGTTTTAGAGGTGTATAGCAGAAACGTGTTCCCCGACATGCGAGTCAAATGGGGAACCTACGCAAACAATATCGGGCACACGGATTTCCCCGGCTGTTTCCGCTGCCACGATGGCAATCACACAGCCGAGGGAGGCAAGACCATTACCCAGGATTGCAATGCGTGCCACAATCTGCTGGCGGTGCAGGAGTCCGACCCTAAAATACTCTCCGAACTGGGAATCGGGAAATGAGAAGCAGGCATCACCCCGCATTTCCGTCCTTCTCCCGATAACCTGGACTTACTAATGGAGGAAGGCAGAGATGAAACGTTCACGAATTCTGGGGTTGATCGCGGTCCTGGTCGTGGGAGCTGTTGTGTTCGCCGCCGTGCCCTGGGAGCGCTACCCCGCTCTCGATCGGGCTGTGGACATCATCCAGAAGTCTCTTGGAAGACCTCTGTTGCACGTGGGACGGCTACCGGTCTCTCCCGACTTTCTGCTTAAAGCTGTCGTTTTCTTGCTCCTGCTGGGCTTTGTCGCGCGGCGGAGCCGGCGCTTGTTCCGGGTTTACTTGCTGGACCGGTTGGCGATGGAGGAAGGGCACAAATACTCACTGGAGACGGCCACCGAATATCTGATCGTGATCGTGGGTTTGATGGTCGGCCTCCAATCCGCCGGTGTGAACCTCAGCAGCCTTGCTCTGCTGGGTGGCGCACTCGGCATCGGCGTCGGCTTTGGTTTGCAATCCATCGCCACCAACTTTGTTTCCGGCCTGGTGCTTCTCTTCGAAGGACCCATCAAAGTGGGCGACCGCGTCGAAATCGCTCAATTGAACGGGGACGTCGTGAAGATCGGCGCCCGCAGTACCTGGGTGCGCACCAACGACAACATCATCGTAGTGATGCCCAACTCGGAGTTCATCGTCAAGCCGGTTGTCAACTGGACCGCAACGGACCGGCAGGTACGATTTTCTCTTTCCGTGGGTGTTTCCTACGGGAGCGACCCGGAAGAAGTGCGCGCGGTGCTGTTGCGAGTCGCCACCCAGAATCGCGATGTGCTGTCTCACCCCGCCCCCGACGTGATCTTCACCGGTTTCGGCGACAGCAGCCTCAATTTCCAATTGCGGTACTGGACCGTCGCCCAAGTGCAGACACCGCTGATTCTCAAGAGCGACTTATACTTTGCGATCTTCCGCGCCTTTAAGGAACTCAGGATCGAAATTCCTTATCCCCAGCGCGATCTCCATCTGCGAAGCGACTCGGCCCCGTTACAAGTCCACTCCGGTGGCAACAACCTGCAGACGTAACAGCTGGGGGCCGATGTAGAGCTAACTTGATGATGAAACGGCTTGCGATAGAACGGGCGGACATTTTGCGAAATAACGGAATGCCCGGCCGCCAGTCTACTAAATGGATGGCTGGTGGCCGCGAGCGGGCACAGCACTGAACCCGAGTAGAGGCTGATGTTCAAACAACAACGCAGTCTGCTCGTCGACACGATCTTACTGGGGATCGTGGGAGCGCTGGGCGCGCAAGCGTTCCTATTCCTGCTGCATTGGTGCCAGACGATCTTCCTGGGCTGGGTGGCGCAACAGCCGGGTTTGGCTTCCGGAAGCAGCGCGACCTTTCTGCCCTCTGAGTTGCACCGAGTCTGGCTAATTCCGCTTTCCACGACCTTGGGCGGCCTGTTAGCCGGCCTGATCGTCTACACCTTCGCTCCCGAAGCGGAAGGCCATGGCACGGACGCAGCCGTGAACGCGTTCCACAACCTGCGCGGAGCGATCCGTACTCGCGTACCGTTCGTTAAAATGGTGGCTTCCGCCATCACCATTGGATCGGGAGGGTCCGCCGGACGCGAAGGCCCGACCGCTTTGATCAGTGCCGGCATCGGTTCGATTTACGCGAGGAAACGCGGTTATTCGGACGAACAGACGCGGATGTTGCTTCTGGTCGGCATGGCCGCGGGCCTTTCCGCGATTTTCCGCTCGCCCATCGGTACCGCGATTTTCGCGGTTGAGGTTCTGTACAGCGAAACCGCATTCGAGTCCGGGGCGCTGCTGTTCACCATGCTCGGCTCCATCGTGGCTTATGCTGTCAACGGATTCTTTGTCGGTTTTCAGCCGCTGTTCCAGGTTCCGGCCAACCTGGCGGCGCCGCGCGCGGCCGACTATGGCTGGTATGTCATTCTCGGCGCCGTGTGCGGGCTGGTCGCGACGATCTTGCCAATGGCGCTCTACACTGTGCGCGACCTGTTTCACGCCATTCCTTGCCGCCCCCATTTCAAGCCCGCCATCGCGGGAATGGTTGTTGGGCTGGTGGCTCTCGCTCTTCCCCAAGTACTGGGCGGAGGCTATAGTTGGATTCAATCCGCCATTAACGGCGGCATTCCGGCTGACCTGCTGCTCTTTCTCGCCCTCGGTAAGATCGTTACGTTCGCATTGACGATCGGTTCGGGCGGCTCGGGCGGCGTCTTCGCGCCAAGCCTCTTCACTGGTGCGATGGTGGGAGGATTTCTCGGCACGCTTTTCCATCAACCGCCCGCCGCATTCGCGGTGGTGGGCATGGCGGCCGTCTTTGGCGGCGCGGCCAGAGTGCCGATCGCGACTTTGCTGATGGTCACAGAGATGACCGGCGGGTATCACCTGCTGGTTGCCGCCGCACTTGCAGTCATACTCAGCACTTTGCTTCAGTCGTTCCTGTCGTCCTTCCTGAAATATAAGAGCTTGTACGAGGCCCAGGTCCCCACCCGGGCCTATTCGCCGGCGCACTCTGTGGAACAGGTTCAGATCGCCCTGGACCTGCTTCGCACGCGCGGCCTTCCGTCCGCCCTGGACGGCCGAGGCCTGGAGCTAATCTCGTTTCTGACTTCCGGAGTACCCGTCAAACTGCTGGATGGGAAACAAATTCGAATTGGAATTCTGCGTCCGAAGAGTCCATTGGCAGGCCAATCGATCCAAGCCGCAGGCCTGGTGGAAAGAGACGACCTGGGAGTCATCCTGGTTCTCCGCGGCGACCGCACGCTGTGGCCGCATTTGGACCTGAAACTGGAGGCAGAAGACCGCCTGGTAGCGGTGACGTCGGAGGCTGGCTGGTCATCTCTTGCCGACCACGTCCAAGACGTCGCGCCGGCGCCACAGACTCGTGGGTCGAGCACTCCCGATCACGGAGCCGCAAGAGCATCATAAACTCACATCCGCAGAATAAGGATAATCATAACGATCTCTTTATTCGCGCCTAACGCCTGTTCGATAACCTCGTGCATATAACATGCACATTGAGGAATCGAGCGCGGAAACGATGAGCCATCGCTGGGCCGTTATACTCGCTGGAGGCGACGGCAAGCGCCTCCTTCCTCTCACCAGGAAAATCTCCGGGGACGATCGTCCGAAGCAGTTTTGCCCGGTCTTTGGCGATGGAACACTCTTGGATCAGACATGCCAGAGAGTGGCGCGAATCGTCAGCCCCCGCCGGACGTTCGCTATTGTCACGCGAGCGCACGAGCGTTATTACTCCGGCGCAGACTGGGAATTCAACACGGCTGCGTTCCTCATTCAACCGTGCAACAAGGGCACGGCGCCCGCCATCGTCTACAGCTTGATGCGCCTCCGGGAGCTGGACCCGTTAGCCCTCGTCGGCGTCTTCCCATCGGACCACCATTTCGGAGACGACGACGCCTTTGCGGACTGTGTCAGTCAGGCCTTCGAGTCAGCTTCAAATTCGTCGAAGCTGATCCTGCTCGGCATCAAACCGGATCAGCCCGAAGAGGGATATGGCTGGATTGAGCCGGGCGAACCTATGGCGGCTCACGGTCCGGGTCTTATCTTCGCGGTGAATCGCTTTTGGGAAAAGCCTTCCCGGACGGCTGCTGTCGAGTTACTAAGACGCGGCTGCCTTTGGAATAGCTTTATAATGACCGGGCGGGTCGATGTGTTCCTTGGCCTCGTCCGGCGGGCCCTTCCAGACTTATGCGAGTCTTTTGAGTCTATTCGGAAGGCGCTTTTCACGGAGGAAGAAGGACCGGCCATGCTCGATCTTTATTTGAGCCTTCCTTCCACCAGCTTTTCGCACGATGTGCTCTCGGTGTGCGCAAGCGATTTGGCCGTGTTGTGCAGCAAAGCACTCTCCTGGACGGATGTAGGAGAAGTCGACCGCGCACTGTCCCTGATCGAGCGTAAAACTGCAGCCTCGGACCATGAAATTGCGGCCTGGCATACGGCCGCTGGATAGCGCACTGCGAAGCCGTTCGCAAGCGCCATTCACCATCAAGAAATTCGTAATGTCTTCCTTATGGTGCTCCTCCTATAGTTGATGCATGGCCGGCGAACCTGTAAATACATCTGGCGAACACAACTGGACCGAGTTGGAGGAAGCTAAGTTGATCGAGCACGGCCAACAAGGCAACCGGGAGGCTGTGGCCGAGTTAGTTCGCCGCCACTATAAGGTGTCGACTTACATTGCCCGTTCCATTTTGCGAGACAGTTACGACGCCGAGGATGCCGTTCAATCGGCCTATTGCAAAGCCATCCAGCATCTCGGCCGATTCCGGCGCGAGGCGCGCTTTAGCACGTGGATCACGCGGATCGTCATGAACCAGTGCATCGCGCGGCTGCGTTCACTGCGGTCGTCCCGGTCGGGTCTGGAAAAACTGGTACGAACATCGGAATTCACGTCTTTCATCGTGCGGGAACTCACGCCCGAGGAGATCGCCGAGGACCGCGAGGCAGCTGTGCTCCTCCGGCGGGCGGTCGTCACCCTTCCATTACCATTGCGGCAGGCGTGCCAATTGGGATTACAAGGGCTCTCGGCCCGGGATGTTGCCGCCCGGCTGTGCATTAACGAATCGACTGCCAAGGTGCGTCAATTTCGGGCCCGCGTCGCGTTGCGATCACAGTTGAAAGCAGCCCGAGCAAGCCGTTGAGCTTCCTTGGCAGCATCACTTGGTTGCAGCGCCAGGCGCCGTCCCCGACCGAAGCACATCGACGCGGAGCGTCTCCGGAATTACCCGATCTACTTTCACTCCCGGCGGCAGATCCAGCGATTCCGGCTGGAATCGCAGCGTTTGCCACCCCGCGTGCTGGCCGCGCAAATCGAAACGCGCCACCAGCGGCCCTGGGTTGATGGAATCCATGATCCAGGGACTTCCCCGAAGCTGAATCTCCAGAGAGTCGGCCGATTGTTCGGCTACCTGCAGCCCCGCCGGCACATTGCCGAACTCAACGGGCGCGCTCACCGTTCGGATGATCGTGCCGGAAGCCAGAAACGACATACTCCAGATCAGCGCGGCCAACCCCAAGGCCGCAAACTTCAGACGGAGGTTCGCAAACAACAGCCGGTGCAGCCTGGGGACAACACGTTCCGGGGCGGGATGGCTCAGCAGACCCTCCAGGGTGTCAGTCAATTGTTCCGGGTCTCTCACGGGCCGGATCCTCCCGGCGTCCATGAGCGTAACTTCGGCGCGCTCCTCGGAAACGGCCACCACCAGCGCATCGCAGCGTTCGGCCAAACCCAGAGCCGCCCTGTGGCGCGTCCCATAGAAACTCGGGACGTCCTGCCGGCGCGTCAAAGGCAGGACCACGTTAGCGCGTGCCAGCCGGCCGCCCTCGATAATTACGGCGCCGTCATGCAGCGGCGACACCTTTTGAAAGATCGATTCCAGCAATTCCGGTGAGACCGTCGCGCCGATCGCCACACCGCCCTCGATGAGCTCTCCGATGGAGTCCTTCCGCGTGATCACAAACAATGCGCCGATGCGGTTTCGAGCGAGTAAATAAGCCGCGGTCGCGATCGCCCGGTTCGCCTCTGTTCCGGCAGCTTGCGGGTGTGGAGGCCAGTTTCTCAGCGCGCTGTCCACGCGCATGAAGGCGCGCCGGAGCTCGGGCTGGAAGATTACCAACAGAACCAGGATCGCCAGGATGGCGGAGGCATCCAGCACCCAGCTGGTAATCACCAGATTCAAATTGCGCGCGAGCAAGGCTAGAGCATGCAGGCCCACGACTCCCAAAGCCATTCGCAGCGCTCGAGCAGATTTTGCCCAACGCAGCAGACCGTAGAACACGGCAGCCAAGATCAAGAAATCTACAACTACTTGCCAACGGATCGCTGGTAGGGTAACCATCTCCAAACCAGTAGCTTAACGTGAATTCGCATGAAACGCCTTCATCTGGTTGGACGTCTGGAATGGTTGCGAGGAATTCCGGTTCTTTCAGCAATTCGCCCGCGCGGCTCCGAGAGAGGCGTTCTGTCGATGGCATAATGGAAGACGTAGGAATCGAGGCGCGAATGATGCGAGCGAGGGGCCTCGGCGGCGTCCCACGGGTCCTGATTTCGGCGCTCTTAGTTGTAGCAGTCCTCCTCCTGTGCCTCCACCTACCGCGCATCAAGGAGACCACTGTAGCGCTCGCGCTGGTAGTGGTCATCCTAGGAATAGCCGCCCGGTGGGGATGGCTGGAAAGTCTGGTTGCCGCGGCCATTGCCGGTATCGGTTTTGACTATTACTTCCTGCCTCCGCATGGACTTTCTGTCGAGGCCACGGAAGACTGGGTCGCGTTAGCCGCTTTCCTGGCGACCGCCCTTACGGCCAGTTGGCTTTTCAAGCAGGCGATCAGCGCGCGATTGGAGGCTACCCAACAACGCGATGAATTGGAAAAGCTCAACCGTCTCGTGAACGCGCTGCTGGAGGGAAGTAAGAGTGACTCTGGAGTCGGCTATCTGGCAGGCGTGATCGCAGAGATCTTCGAGGCGGACGGTGTAGCTTTCTATGACAAATCGAGCGGGCGGATTTTTCGATCCGGCCGTCGCGCCGAAGAGATTTCAGATCAGGGCTTGCGTGAGCTAGCCGACAAAGGCGGCGCGCAAAATATTGGCCCTTCCTTCGCACTGAGTCCCATCCAGCACTCCGGCGAGGTATACGGCAGCATCGGTATCCTGGGCGCCGCACTCTCTCCGTCGCTACTGGAAGGGATTGCAGGACGGCTCGGAATGGGATTGGCCAAAATGTACGCCACTGAGAAGGCCAAGGAAGCAGAGGTTGCCCGCCGGGCGCAGGAACTCAAGTCCGCGGTCTTGGACGCGTTGGCGCACGAAATCAAGAATCCGCTGAATTCCATCAAAATCGCCGTGACGACGTTGCTCTCCGGCCGTCCGGCCGGCCAGTTGCCCAGCCAGGAATTACTGAGCATCGTCGATGACGAAGTTAACCGCTTGAACCGTCGTATCGATGAGGCGGTCCAGTTGGCGCGCGTCGAGGCCGACCAACTCACTCTGGACAAGGAACCGCTGGATCTAGCGGAGCTGATACCGGCCGCCATTGAAGAAATGGGTGCACTGCCCGATCATCGTCCGATCGAAGTCTGTATCCCGGATTCTTTGCCGCCGGCCGAATGCGACAAAGGCATGATCATGCACGTTTTGAAACAACTGGTCAGCAACGCGCTGAAGTATTCGCCCAAGGATACGCCGCTTACCGTGTCTGCAGAATTCACCGGCGCGGCGATCGTCATGAATGTCGTTGACCACGGGTCGGGAGTGGCGGAAGAGGACCGGGAGCGCATCTTCGAGAAATACTATCGCGGCCGCGCGGCCCGTTCAGGGTTGCCGGGAACCGGCCTTGGCCTTGCCAGCGCCCGGTACATCGTGCAGGCTCACGGCGGCAAAATCTGGGTAACCAGTCCTCCCGAAGGTGGCGCCGCATTTCATGTCTCATTGCCGGTTGCCGGAGAGGCGCTCTGATGGACAGCACCAGGGTCCTGGTTGTGGACGATGAGCCCCAGGCGCGCCGCGTCCTTCGCACGGCTCTGATCGCCCACGGCTTTGAGGTCACCGATGCGCGCAGCGGCGAGGAGGCTCTCATCCGGCTGAGAGGTGAGGCTCCCGAGGTCGTCCTTCTCGATCTGAAAATGCCGGGCATTGGAGGCCTGGAGACATGCCGGCTGATTCGCGAATCCTCCGAAGTACCCATCATGATTGTCTCCGCGAGAAAATCCGAAAGGGAAAAAGTGGAAGCGCTGGAGAGCGGAGCCGACGATTACGTCACGAAGCCGCTCGGGATCGAGGAGCTGGTGGCCAGAATTCACGCCGTCATGCGCAGACCCTCAGTGGCTTCGCATTCGCGCGTAGTCAAGCTGGACTCGGTGGAGATCGACCTGGAAAGCCACGAGGTGAAGCGGGACGGCGAGGCGATCCACCTGACTTCGAAGGAATTCAAGCTGCTGTACTATTTCATCCAAAACGCGGGAAAGGTGATTTCGCACCGGCGGATCCTGCAGGCTGTCTGGGGGCCCGATTATGGCAACGAAGTGGAGTACTTGCGGGTCTTCATCAACCAACTCCGAAAGAAAATCGAGCCGGACCCCTCCCATCCCAGATACATCCTCACGGAACCTGCTTCCGGATACCGATTCACTCCACGCTCCAAAGCATCAGGAAAATCATAAGGTCTTCTTTATCCCGTCCTTACGCGCTGCTGGTAATCTGAAGACGATCATTCAGGAATCGGATGTTTTGGGGTGACCGTTAATCCGGCCCGTTGGATCCCTTTTGACTCGTATATTGATCGTCGATGATGACGCGCAGTTCCGCAGGACGCTGCGCCTCGCGCTAACTTCGCTAGGCTACCAGGTCGCCGATGCCGCCAGTGGCACCCAAGCCATGGAGTCCTTGAAGACAAGCGTTCCGGACATCGTCCTTATCGATTGGCAGATGCCGGACATGGATGGGTTACAAACGTGCCAGGCCGTCCGCAGCTCCTGGGATGTTCCCGTGGTGATCATCACCGGAAATCGCGCCAATCCAAGAGCCAAGGCCATGGCGGCGGGCGCGAGCGCCTTTCTGACCAAGCCCTTTTCGGTTCAGGATCTGATGGCCCGGATCGAGTCCACACTGAAGCACTAAGGGCACAAAGAGAACACTAATTCTTTCCTTACGCAGTTCTTACGCCGTACGCCTACACTGAGTGTGGGAAGTACTGATGGATCACCGGGAACGTGAGCGAGGTCCTGGTCACCGCCTGCTCCGCGTGTGGCTGGCTGTCGGAGTTGTTTTGTCGACCGCGTGGTCAGCCACCGGGCGCGAGAGTCCGGCCTCCGGAAACCGGATTACCCCAGAGGTTCAGCGCGAGCTGTTAACGCTGCCTTTTTACACCGTGTTCGACAATTTGACCTTTCGAATTGAGGGCGATACCGTAACGCTGCTCGGGCAGGTTACGCGCGCGGCTTTGAAGAGCGACGCCGAAAACGCGGTGAGACGGATCGAAGGGGTCGCGAGAGTAAACAACCAAATAGAAGTTTTGCCGCTTTCAGCCAGCGACGGCCGGATGCGTCTGGCGGAGTATCTGGCGATCTATGGGGACGCAGGTCTGAGCCAATACGCCACGCGTTCCGCGCCGCCGATCCACATCGTTGTGAAAAGCGGCAACGTAACCTTGGAAGGAACGGTGGACGGCAAATACGACAAGAATCTGGCCTTCTCCCAGGCCAGCAGCGTCCCGGGCGTAGCATCCGTGACCGACCATCTGCGAGTCTCCCCTTGAAACCCAGGCACAAGGATCACGCCGTCGTGCAAATCCAGAACAACCGGCCTTTGATGGTCCGGTCCTACATCACGCAGTCCGGCGGTGAATATCACTTCGCTGGACTCGATCCGGATGACGATTATCAGCTCAGAGCCGAGTACGATGGTTTGTGGAGCCACACGCGAACCTTCAGCCGGTTCGATTCCGGCAGCAACCGCAAAGTAAACCTGACCATTCGGCTCGGCAGGTAAGGTTGAGTCGCACGAGCAATGCCAAGGACTGCATTACGCGCGCGGCCGTCCGGCGACGGGCGACAGCAAAACCGCGATAATCCCGGTCAGGAAAACTCCGTCAAAAGTGCCGGCGCCGCCAATCGACGCGACCGGCGCCCCGAGGCCCTGAATCCGATACAGATTCCAAAGGTCAGCGCCAATCAATGTTCCTATGCATCCGGCGATGTAGGCCAGTGGCGCAGCTTGACGCCATGCGAGAATCATCGCGGCCAGGGCGGCAACAATGGGAGGAATGAATATAGGAACGCTGATCCCCACTCCCCGAACCGGATAGGCGAAGCGGTGAACCACCAGCGCAACAACGGCTACCGCCAGCAGTGCTCGCAGATAGAACGTGTTTTTGAACAACAAGTACAGCGAAAGAATGACCGGGATCAAGGCCCCGCCGACGTTCACTGCGATAATCGTTCCCGGCCACTCCTGGACCACCGGGATGACATATCCCATGCCGAAGAAGTCCACGGTGCGTCCGGAAACGACCTGTTCGGGCGGGAGCTGAATGAGAGGAATATTGACGGCGCTCCCAAGCAGAGAAAACAGCAACACCGCCAAGACATAGCGCGGCGGGATACCCATCCGCTCATACGCGTACTTCAGAATATTCAGCTCGACGAGTGCGACGACAATGACGACGAGAAGGGCGAAGGCCAGGATAAAGGGCCAGGCCAGCGGGAAGTAGTGCATGCTCGAAAGGCGCATCTTCAGGCTTTCTCCGCCGCGTGATATTCCCGGCGAATGTGTTCCATGTCGACAGTAGGCTTAGGATAAGTCATTTTCAGGTCTTCCAGGTGTTCGGTGATAATGCGGGCAACCGCCAGGTTCCGGAACCACTTGTGATTTGCCGGAATGATGAACCAAGGCGCGTGTTCCGTGCTGCAGCGCGACAGGGCGTCTTCATACGCGGCCGCGTACTCGTCCCAGTAATTGCGCTCCTTATAGTCCGCCTCGCTGATCTTCCATTGCTTGGTTGGGTCGTCCAGCCGATCCTTAAAACGTGAAAGCTGCTCTTCTTTGGAGATGTGCAGATAGAACTTGAGAATGTGCGTGTCGTGTTCCACAAGACTCTTTTCGAAATCGTTGATCCGCTCGTAGCGCCTCGACCAAACTTCCTTGGGGACGAGATTGTGGACGCGGGCGATGAGCACGTCTTCGTAATGGGAGCGGTTGAAGACAACGACCTCGCCCGAGGCCGGTGCGGCCATGTGGACTCGCCAGAGAAAATCGTGGGCCAGCTCCTCGGCTGACGGCTGTCGAAAAGCCGCGACGCGGCAGCCCTGCGGATTCATCCCGGACAGGACATGATTGATGGTCCCGTCCTTGCCGCCGGTGTCCATGGCTTGCAGACAAATCAGGAGAGAACGCCGCCGCTCCACATAGAGCAATTCTTGCAGTTGGCGCAGCTTCAATTGGCAGTGCGCAATCTCCTCTAGCGCCTGTTCGTGGTTTGCGTGATGATCTTTAAAATCCGGGTCGATATCTTTGAGCTTGACCTTGGAGTCGGGCAGTACTCGAAACCGTTGCAGGTAGTTCACTCTGGCCTCCTCGCTGTCGTCGCTACCGGGCTTTCGTGTGAGTTTGCCAGAAACGGCTCAGGATACCACCTTCAGATTCAAAGACGCTGTAGGCCGCCAGCTTAACGCGGTCGTTGAAGAGGAACCACGCCGGTGCGTAACCCCACACGAAAAGCGCCCAGTTCCATCCGATCGGCGCCATGAATATACCATAGACCGCGATCAGGCAAGTAGATCAACCCTTGAATCAATTCGCTGTTCGGTGGCTTTCAAAGCGGATCGCGTTCCCGGCTTGGAGCCACGTCAGGACACACTCCCCCTCCTCCATTTTAGAAGCCAGGAAACAAGTATCGGATAAAGAAGACATTACGCCTTTCTTTATGCGTCCAGTGCATCTAATATTTAGGGGCGTTGGAGTACCAATGATCAGAGGGCTTGTAATTCTGCTTGCAGGGGCCGCAGCGGCCTCAGGTTTCCAGGCGCCGGACGTGGCTACGATTCTGCGCCGGTCCATAGAAGCCAACCAAGCCGACTGGAAGGCAGCTCCGGATTACGATTATTCCGAACGAGACCGGAAGCCCAGTGGTAGCATGACCTACCGCGTATGGATGATTGAAGGTTCCCCATACCGGCAACTGGTGGCGGTGAACGGAAAGCCGCTTTCTGCGCACGATCAGAAAGAGCGTCAGGAGGAGTTACAAAGAGTGATTGCTCAGCGGAACTCGGAGTCCGCAAGCCATCGCACCGAGCGGGTCGCAAAATACCAGCAGGACCGGGAGCGAGATCACATACTCATGCAGCAACTCACGCAGGCATTCAATTTCCGCTTAGTGGGCGAACGCCGTCAGCGAGGTTTCACCGTCTACGTGCTCCACGCGACGCCGCGCCCCGGCTACCAGCCGCCGAACACCGATTCCGAAGTACTCACCGGAATGCGCGGCACCTTGTGGGTCGACACGCGGACCTATCAATGGGTGAAGGTCGAAGCACAGGTTGTGCGTCCCGTCTCGATAGCAGGCTTTCTGGCGCGGGTGCAGCCCGGTACCCGCTTTGAGCTCGAAAAGATGCCGGTGGGCGATGGCATCTGGCAGCCAAAGCACTTCGCGATGCAGTCGAATGCCCGGGTCCTCTTCCTGTTTCGCCGGGATGCCCAGGAGGATGAAACGTATTTCAACTACAAGAAAGCCGCGGGCTCGACTTCACTCGTGCACGGCGTACTCGCGGCGAGACGATGCTATGATTGCGGCAGCATTCAGTGAAGTGTGCGCGTGTACGTTAGCTAACCGAATGGAGACAAGCCTTGCGCTCACAAATCAAGCTCGGAAAAGTCTTCGGGATTGAGATCGGCCTGCACTATAGCTGGTTTCTCATCGCCCTTCTAATCGTCTATTCGCTCTCCGCGCAGTTTCATGCCAGCAACCCGTCCTGGGGAGATCAGGTCATCCTGATGATGGCGATCTCCACCGCAATCCTCTTCTTCGTCTCGCTACTGCTGCACGAATTGGCTCATTCGCTGGTGGCGAAGTCGCATGGCTTGCCGGTGAAAGAGATTACGCTCTTTGCTCTGGGAGGAGTTTCGCAAATCGAGAAGAATCCGACCAGCGCTAGTCTGGAATTTTGGATGGCCTTCGTTGGACCGCTGACCAGCGCCATCCTCGGAGCGATCTGCGTCGTACTCGCCCGCGCCCTGGGTGGAGCAAGGGTCGATCCCTGGACGGCCATGCTGCTCTGGCTCGGATACATCAATCTTATGCTGGCGGTCTTCAACCTGATTCCGGGATATCCGCTGGACGGCGGCCGCGTTCTGCGGGCCATCATCTGGTGGAAGACGGGGAACGCCGACCGCTCCACCCGTTTGGCGTCTAGGGTTGGTCAGGTAGTGGCATTCGGCTTCATCGCGGTAGGAATCTTCGAATTCTTCGCCGGAGCGAACGTTGGCGGACTGTGGATTGCCTTCATTGGATGGTTTTTGTTTCAGGCAGCTCGAGAGAGCAATATGCAGGTCAGCCTGGCCGAGGCGCTCCAAGGCGTAAGCGTAGCCGACGTAATGACGCGGGACTGTCCGACCGTCGAGGGATGGCTGAACGTCCAGAATTTCGTGGAGCAGTATCTCCTACGCACCGGCCAACGCTGCTTTGTCGTGCTGGAAAAGGGCGAAGTGACGGGTCTGGTTACGCCCCACGAGGTGAAGGAGGTGGAGCAGGCTAAATGGCCCTTTACCACGCTGCACCAGATCATGCGCCCTCTGGAAGACCTGCGCTCCGTCGCGCCGGATACGCCGCTGATGACAGCGCTGGAGACGATGAGCCGGTACGATTTGAACCAGTTGCCCGTCACCTCCAACCATCATCTGGACGGTGTTTTGTCGCGCGCGCACGTGCTCGGCTATCTGCAAATGCACGCGGAATTGCGCCGGTAGCAGCCCGGCTATTCCCGCACCTTGCCAGTCACAGCCATGTCCCCGGGGCCTTTTGCTTCCGGCGGCGCCGGCTCTGCGGGCTCGGACATCAGTTTGTCCAGTTCCTCCCGCTCCAGCGTCTCCTTTTGTATCAAAACCGCCGCGATACGATTCAGATCATCGTGCTTGGCGTGCAAAATGCTCAGAACCTGTTCATAGATGTGGTCGGTGATCCCGCGCACCGCTTCATCAATCTGCTCGGACGTGCGCTCGCTGTAATTGCGCTCTTCGTTGGCGAACGGCGTCTTGAGAAAGCGCGATTGGTGAGGAATGCCGTAGGTCAGGTTGCCCAGGCTCTTGCTCATGGCAAACCGGGTGACCATTTGCCGCGCGAGTTCCGAGGCTCGCTCTAGATCGTCGCTGGCACCGGTGGAGACCACGCCGCCGTAGACGACGTCTTCAGCGCCGCGGCCGCCTAAAAGAACGGCGATGCGTGTTTCCAGTTCGGGTTGCGTAAGCAGGTACTTGTCCTTTGCCGGCAACTGCAGCGTGTGGCCGAGCGCGCCAATCGAGCGGGGAATGATGGAGACGCGCCTCACGGGGTCCGCATTCGGCAGCGACAGAGCCATCAGCGTATGACCCAGCTCGTGGTAAGCAACACGCTCCTTTTCCTCGGTGCTAATGAGCCGCCCCTTTTTCTCGAATCCAAGCGTTACCCGGTCCACCGCCTGTTCGAAATCGCGCTGCTCGATCTGAGTGGCGCCGCGCCGCGCTGCGTTGAGAGCGGCCTCGTTGACGATATTCGCAAGATCGGCGCCAACCATCCCGGGAGTCGCGGCTGCGACATTTTCCAGGCTCACGCCGGCGGCCACGGGAACTTTGCGCGCGTGTACCTTGAGGATGGCCTCGCGCTCTTTCAGGTCGGGCCGGTCCAACATCACCTGCCGGTCGAACCGCCCGGGACGGAGCAATGCGGGGTCCAGCACTTCGGGCGTGTTCGTCGCGGCCACGATGATCACGGCCTTCGAGGAATCGAACCCGTCCATCTCCACCAGAAGCTGATTCAAGGTTTGTTCGCGCTCATCGTTGGAAAAGAACATGGGCCCGCTGGCGCGGCTCTTACCGATTGCGTCCAGCTCGTCGATGAAAATAATGCAGGGCGCGCGCAGCTTGGCCTGATCGAAGAGATCGCGCACGCGAGCAGCACCCACGCCTACGAACATCTCCACGAACTCGGAGCCGGAGATCGAGAAAAACGGAACGCCCGCTTCGCCTGCCACCGCTCGCGCCAGCAGTGTCTTTCCTGTTCCCGGAGGCCCCACCAGCAGCACGCCTTTGGGAATGCGCCCACCCAGCTTTTGATACTTCTGCGGGATCTTCAGGAAGTCGATGATCTCGCTCAGCTCGCCCTTGGCTTCGTCTACTCCGGCGACGTCGCTAAAGCTCGTGTCCAGACTGCTAGACTCGTCATGAATCTTGGCGCGATTCCGCCCGAAGCTCAGTGGTCCTCCACCTTTTTGCATCCTGCTCATCGCCACCCAGTAAATGACGAACAGCAACAGCAGCGGCCCCCACGAAATGAGGAAGCCCGTCCACCAGGACTCGTTCGGAATCGTCCCGGAGAACTTCACGTTTTGCGCCTGGAGTTCCTGCACCAATGGCCCAGCGTCGAGTCCGGGGATGCGGGTGCATTGAATCTGCAGATTCTGCGGCTTCTTGTTGTCCTTGACCGGTTCCTTCTTCAGCGTCCCGATCAGTTGCCGCTCCGTAATGCGAACATCCTCGAGATGGCCCGCCTTTACTTCGCTCATGAACTCGCTGTAGGACAGCTCTTTCGGCTGCGGAGGAGCAAAGATTTCGCGCAGGAACCAGATGGTCAGAACAACCCACAGAAGATAACCAATGGTGAACTTCCACTGCTGCTTGTTGAGGCTCTTGGGCATTGCCAACTCCCAATCACCAGTTTCCCACTGTGCACGTGGCGTTAGATTTTGCGGGCGTGCGCCCTACCGTTTATCGACAACCACGACGCCGCCCTTCACTACCAATTTCGTCTTCAGCCAGTTCCAGTAGCCTTCCAGAGGATTGCCGTCCAGAAGGATGATATCGGCCAGCTTGCCGGGCTCCAATGTTCCCAATTGATCGCCCATCTGGATGTAGGACGCCGTATTTGAGCCCATCATCTTGATGAGGTCTTGCATGGAAAACATCACATTCAACATTTTCAGCTCGTGATCCAGGCCGGCCTTCGGATCATAGCTGGTGTCGGTGCAGTAGCCCAGCGTGACGCCCGCGTCCCAAACCGTGCGCGCATTCACCGGCATGTATCCGGCTTCCTGGCCCACCTTGACGCCGTCCAGCAGATCTCCTCCGAGGATTGATTCCGGCCAGGGCTTTCCGTCACGGAACCGCGGTTTGTTGTCGTCGGCGAACACGCCGAACACGGGCGAGCCGAAGCTTACCGTTCCGAGCACCTTTACGCCGGCGGCCGCCACTTTCTTGGCGTCTGTGGCGGTCACAAAGTCCTTATTCGGCAGGTGTACCAGCAGCGGAACCCCGGCATTCACCGCAGCCATCATCGCCGGGGAACTCACGGCGTGGACCTGCACCATGATGCCGGCCTTCTTCGCCTCATCTACCACGGCCTTCAAAACTTCCACTTCGTGTTCGGTAGGCCCGGGCTCGGGAGTCAGCGCGATCTCGCCGGTAAACTTGATTCCCATTGCGGCCATCTTGCGGATCTCAGCGCGAGCCGTTTCGGGTGTGAAGTTGTTCAGCCGGATAGAGCCCGAAGGAATGATGCGCGGTCCGTTGATGAGCCCCTTGTCGATATGATCCCGGAGCGTGATGTTTCCTTCCGCAGGCCCGCCACCGGAGAGGATCGTCGTGTAACCGGCTTCCAGCAGCGCCTGCATTTGCGCCTTCTCGTTGGGTCCGGTATTGATGTGCTTATGCCCATCGATGAAACCCGGCATGGCGGTCATGCCTTTGGCGTCGATCACCTGGCCGCTGGTGTTGGATGGCGCGCCCGGCTCCACAGAGACAATCTTGCCCGCGCGCACCACAATCGATCCACGATCGATTACGCTGGCGTTTGGACCGATGATGCGGGCATTCGTGATTGTCAGCTCCTGCGCAGCTAGTGGCGCGAGCGCCGTCAGCATCAAGCAGGCGAGTCTTCCAAGTTCATGTCGTTGCAAATGGGTTCTCCGGTGCCAGAGGGCGAAACAGAACCTTATGATATACAAATCTGTGTGACAGGGGGAGGAAAGCAATCATGAGAACTATAACGCTGGAAGAACATTTTGTGACGCCGGGATTTCTCGAAGGTCCCGGCCGTGGCTTGCTGGAACGCGCTGCCAGACCGGGCGACAGAATGGCCAACCTGCTGGAGCAGCTGCGCGACGTTAGCGAAAGACGCATCGCGGAAATGGACGCGGCCCGCATAGATATGCAGGTGCTCTCGCTCAACTCCCCGGGCCTCGAACAGGTGGAGGACGCCGGCGCATCGGCCGCTCTGGCGGAGGAAGCGAACGATTTCGTGGCGGCTGCAATCGAACGCAATCCATCGCGCTTCGGCGGATTCGCGACATTGCCGGCCGGTGCACCGGCGAAAGCAGCGGATGAACTGGAACGGAGGGCCCGCGCGGGCTTCCAAGGCGCGATCATCAACGGCCACCACCGCGGCCGTTATTTAGACGACCGGTTCTTCTGGCCGATCCTCGAGCGCGCCGAAGCGCTCCGCGTTCCCATCTACCTTCACCCGACACAGCCGCCCGCTCCGGTGTTGCAAGCCTCCTATGGCGGTTTCTCTGCCGAGGTCACTTACATGCTGTCAACCGCCGGGTGGGGCTGGCACATCGAAACTGCGGTCCATGTCCTGCGCATGATCTTGGGCGGAGTGTTCGATCGATATCCCAAGCTGCAGATCATCATCGGGCACATGGGTGAAGCGCTCCCCTTCATGCAGTCCCGAGTGGACATCATGACCCAGTCCGTCACAGGTCTGAAGCGGCCAGTGAGCACTTATCTCCAGGAAAACGTCCACTACACCTTCAGCGGTTTCAATTACACTCCGACATTTTTGGATCTGCTTCTGCAGGTGGGCGTCGACCGGATCATGTTCTCCGCCGACTACCCCTACGGATCGATGGCGCAGGCGCGCGCATTCCTGGATCGCCTGCCGATGAGCGCCGCCGATCGCGAGCGGATCGCGCACGGAAACGCCGAGCGGCTGCTCCGAATGTAGGCCGGCCGAAGAGCCTAGCTCAACTCGCGGAGGGCGCGGCCCAGCGCCTCCATAAATCCGTCCAACTCGGCCTCGGTCATGGGCGTCGATAAGCAGCCAAAAATCCCGCGCGGCGAAAGGATGAAGCCGTATTGCAGCATCTTGTGGCAGAGGCCGCCGTAGATTGGATTAGTTCGCGAGAAACCGCGCAGCGACCGGAAGTCGACTAATTCTTCCCGTGTCAGATGCGCCACAAACATCGACCCCGCGCCGCACACTTGCGCGGGTCTCCCTGAATCACGAAACAGGCGCCGCAAACCATTCCGCACATACTCGCCCAACCCATTGAGGCCATCGAACGCCTCTGGCGTCATTTGGCGCATGGTTTCGAGGCCTGCGGCGATCGTAACCGGATTCGCGTTGAACGTACCGCCGTGATGCACCTTCAGTGCGCCAGTATGATCAAAGACCGACATCACCTGACGGGAGCCTCCTACGCCACCAACCGGAAACCCACCGCCGATGATCTTTCCGAAGGTCGCCAAGTCGGGCGTGACGCCGTATGCGCGGAAGGCGCCATGATAATCCAACCGGAAATTCAGAACCTCGTCGGCGATCAGAACAATTCCGTGACGAGCGGTCTCTTCGCGCAAAAGCTCGAGGAATCCAGGCCGCGGTGCAATCATTCCAATTCCCAGAGGCATCGGGTCCACCAGCACAGCGGCCAGATCGTCCTTGTGCTGCTCGATCAGTTTCCGACAGGCTTCCGGCCGGTTCCAGGGCAGCACGACGACGTCCTGCGCAACGCTGGCAGGCGTGCCGGGCTCGGTAATGGAAGCGGGAGCGTTGGCGTCGCCCCAGTCATCCGGCGTTGGACCTTCGCTGACTTCGGCGTAGTCATAGAGCCCGTGGTAAGCGCCTTCAAACTTCGCAATCTTGGGCCTTCCGGTAAACGCTCGCGCCGCTTTGATGGCCAGCATTACCGCCTCGCTGCCGGAATTACAGAAGCGGATCTGCTCCACGTATGCGACGCGTCCGGCGATCAACTCGGCAAGTTCCACTTCCTCCGGGGTCGGCATGGTGAATGCGGTTCCCAACGCGACGCGGCGCTCGACGGCCTCTGTCACCCGCGGATGCGCATGCCCTAGGATCAGCGACGTGTAGTTGTTCAGGAAATCGACGCGCTCTTCACCCTCCACATCCGTGAGGCGGCAGCCGCTGCCGCTGCGCGCGTAGATTGGATAAGGTGCAAGCGCGACGGAGTGCCGCGTGTTGCCGCCCGGCATGACCCGGGATGCCCGTTCGTAAAGCTGCCGGGACATCGCGCCCGGCTCGCGGTACTTATCCAACGAAGGAACAGCCTGCGTGCTCTTCATGAACCTCCCGCCTGACGCAGTTCCGCCAGCATGCGGCGAAGCGCGTTCTCAATTCTTGTTGTTTCCTGCGCCACACGCGCCGGATCTTTCAATCGGATGCCTTCAGCCAATCCGGGCAGGGGCTGCCCGTCATATAGCGAGTAAATGTTCCAGCCGTAGATTACGTGCCGATACCAGCGTTGCTCGGGGCTGCCGCTCTCGTCTAGTAAATCCTGCTCCAGGTGCGTGAGCCGGTCGTTCAACGCCGGCGTCGACGCATCCGGCCAGCGTCCCTTCTCCACATTTTCGTCGATGCGCTGTTCGAGCGCGGCGGATCGCGTGGCGATCTCGTTGGCCAGCGCTTTCGCGTTTTCCAGGTGCAGTTGCACCATCTGATTACCGTCGTCATCGACGGCCCAGCCGCTCGCATCGTCGAGGAACCCTGAGATCATGCGTGCGTAGTGCGAGTAGCGGTAAGGGAGCACGGCGGAGCCGGCCAGCCGCATCACCGTGACGCCGAAGACTTGCGCGAGCGTCCTCGCGACGTGGAATCCAGGGTCGCTGAAGTGCTCTACGTAATAGCGCGAGTCGTAATTAGAATGATAGGCGCCGTAGCTGCCTTCGAAATCAAATTGCAATGATAATGTCGGCAGGCCCAGATAATCCTGAAACGCCACGAAATCGGCGCCGCTCCCCAGAGCTGCCAACTCCACTTCAAAATTCTTCGGGCCTTGGCGCCGCCGCGCGAGTGGCTGCTTCTGCCACGAGTAGGCGCGCCATTCGTCATACAAGCTGCCGCGGCCGCTGAGCGCCGGCACATCCCGCGTCACCTGGGTGACGAAATCACGTAACGATGGCGTGCCGCCCCCGAAAAAATGGCCCTGCATGAACAGGTCGGTATTGATGTACACGACGGCCTTCTGGCGCAGCTCGTGCTCAAACGCTTCGGCGAACTCGGTGGAACCCACGAGGCCAGGCTCTTCGGCATCCCAGAAGGCGAAAACGATGGAGCGCTCCGGCTTCCAACCTTGCTTGGCGAGCGCCGCCAAAGCCCGCGCCGTTTCGAAGACACCGGATGCACCGCTTCCCGGGTCCATTCCGCCAAAGGTCCAGGCGTCGTGATGCGTGCCGAGCACCACCCAGCGGTCGGGGTTCCGCCCGCGCAGGCGCGCGATGATGTCGTGAATGGGCCTGCGGCTCGCGTCCATCTGCACCTTCATATGGACCACGGCGGGGCCGGGACCCACGCGGTAGGTAAACGGCAGACCGCCTTGGAAACCGCCCGGTACGCCAGGTCCGCGCAATTGGGCGAGTATCTTCGCGGCTTCTTTGTAAGAAAGGACAATGGCGGGAATGCGGGGAAGCGTCGGCGCGGTGGCAGGGTCCAGCACCTTCGAATCTGCGCGCGCGCCTACGCCCGGCGAAAGCGGATCGCCATGCCAGAACCAGCTATATTTCCCATTCCCGTCCTGTGATTGAAAATCGGCGCGCCACGGGCCTTCCGGCCACGTCAAACCCTTCGCGTAGCCGTCATCGGCGGGATCGCTATAGATTATGATGGCTGCCGCGCCGTGCTCTTGCGCCGTATGAATCTTGACGGCTCGATGGCTCTTCGCATAACGGGCCATCACGATCTTGCCTCGCACGTCAATTCCGGCCGCGTCGAGCTTGGCGTAGTCGGGTGGCAGTCCGTAATCCACGTACACCACCGGTGCTTGCACCTCGCCTGAGGCCGAGTACGCGACGAATGCCGGCACCAGTTCCGGATTCGCCGAGTCAGGATCGAGCGGATTGGCGGGCTCCCGCACGTTCAAAGGCTGCCGAGTTGGAGCGACTAGCTCGACGCTGATCGATTGCGGCGTCGAAAGATAAACCTGGAACTCGTGAACCTCGGTCTCGAGGCCGGCGTCTTCCAGCCGTTTGCGAATCATCTCCGCGACAGCCATGGATGCAGGTGAGCCCGCGATGTGCGGCCGCCGGGTGAACGCTCGATGGAACTCCGAAATAGAATCGGTTGAAAGTTGAGCAGTGAATTTGGTCTCGGCACCGCGTTCCGGAATGATGGAGCGGCTGGAAAAGCCCAAACGGGCACCCGGATTTGCCGCCTGTTCCGATAGCTCCCGCTTCCGAGGGCAACCGGTTACCAACGAAAACAGTGCACAAGTGGCGGCGCAGAACAACAAATATTTGCGCATCATGGATGCACCTCCGCAGGCACGACTGGGAGCAACAGACGCGACGGATGCTTGGCGTCGTGCAAAATGGTCTGCCCGGCGCGCAACAGCTTCGAGTCTTCGCCGAATGCGCCGCCCGTATTGGGATTGCGGTCAAAGCGCGGAAAATTGCTGCTCGATATATCCAGCCGGATACGATGACCCGCTTGGAACAGGTTGCTGGTCGCGCCCACGTCGATCGTGATCTCGACCGGCTGGCCGGGCGTCAGCAGCTCGGGTTGCGTCTTGCTGTCGCGATAGCGCGCCCGCAGGATTCCATCTGTGAGCGCCCGCGCCGTGCCGTCCGGAAAAACATCCACCAGCTTGGCCGTGAAATCGGTATCGCGCGCCGATGATGCCACCCATAGCTTCACGCTGATCGGCCCAGTGACTTCGATCGCTTCTCGCAGCGGTGCCGTACTGTAGACCAGAACGTCCTCACGTTTTTCAACTTCGCGTTGATCCGACGGCGTTCTCGAGTAACCACGCTGCGCACCGGTCGGCACCGGATTCGCAGGATCGTACACAAACCGGTCCTCGGACGCGCCGCCGCCCGATTTCAACCCCAGCGTTCCATTTCCGGTACCTGTCTTCGCACGCCCGCCGCTGCCCAGGTAATACGCGGTCGTTCGTGCCCGAGTCAGCGGCCACTCCGGCTCGTCTCGCCATCGATTTGCTCCCATGACAAAAATGCGCACCGGTGCGCCTTCGATCACCGCACGATCTCCGCCCTTTAGCCAATACTGAAACCAGCGCAGCATCAAATCCTGAGAATCCAGACCGGCCTCCGGCCCGAAATCGACTTCGCCGATTTTCGTGCTCTGGAGCGTCGGCCGCGCATGCGTCCATGGACCGATCACCAGCCGCTGATACCGCCGCGCTTCCTCCGTTGCCGCATGCGCGCGCAATCCGGTGAAGTTGCGCAATGTGCCGGTCAGCAAAGTGTCGTACCAACCAGTGAGATGATAAGCCGGAACCTGAAATTGATCGTGCCGTGACTCAATATCGAACGTGCGCCAATACGCGTCGTAGCTGGGATGATCCAGCATCAGGAAATACCCTGGAGCGTACTTGCGAATTTCCAGAGCGTCGATGCTCTTGAGCGGCACCTGCCACAGCCATTGCTCCTGGAACGCCTTCGATTCGGCGGCATTCAAGCCAATGGGTCCGTCGCGATCGGCGCCGGGCGTCAGAACACGCCGGCGAACGTCAACGGCCTGTCCGAGATTCCATCCCAGGCCGTCGCTCAAGTAAAAAGCCCCGCCTTGAAAGACCATGTCGTATCGGCTGGCGTAGGACGAGGCGGGAAACAGAGCAGCCAGCGCCAGCGGCTTCAACGTGGCAGCTAAAAGCTGAGTAGTTGCCAGGTAGCTGCCGCCGAACATCCCCACCTTCCGGTTGACGTATGGCAACTGGGCGACCCATGCGATGGTGTCGAACCCGTCCTGGGCCTCGTCGTGCGGCCTGGCCACTCCATCCGACATGTAACGCCCGCGTGTGTCCTGGATGACGACCACAAAGCCGTGGCTCGCGATCTTACTAAACTCGTCGGAAGCGTGCAGCGGGTTCTTCGAATACGGCGTTCGCTGCAGAATCGCCGGGTAACGTCCGGGCGCCCGCGGACGATAGATGTCCGCGCGCAGGACCGTGCCATCGCGCATCGCCGCGGGGACGTTCTTCTCGATCTGGACGGGCATCTGCGAATCGGCCGGGGTCGCCGGCGGGATGCAAGCCAACAACACTGCGACTAGGAAAGCTGGTTTCGACATATCAAGAACGCCGAAAAGCGAAATAGATAGGCACGCCGATGGCGACGATTACGAGCCCGGGAAAAGTCGTCGCTGGGCGATATAGGAAAAGCACGACGAGAATCGCGGCGGCGCTCACGATATAAAACGCGGGCACGAAGGGATAACCCCAGGTGCGATAAGGCCGCTCAACCGCGGGCTGGAGCCGCCGCAAACGGAACACTGCCGCGATGGTCAGGATGTAAAACAACAGATCGGCGGAAACTACGTAATCGAGCAGATTGCTGTAGAGATTGCCAAAAGCGTGGGTCGCGGGATTATAGGTCCGGATCAGGACCAGGCAGCTGGCCCATACGCCTTGCATCGCGAGCGACGCGCCCGGAACGTGCGCTCGATTGACCTCAGCCGCGCGGGCAAAAAACAGGCCGTCGCGCGCCATTGCAAAGTAAGCGCGGGCCCCCGACAAAAGCAGGCCATTCATACAGCCGCAGGCCGAGATCATGATGACAATGGCCATGAGCGCCGCGCCCGCTGTCGGGAAGACCGTTCGCAGCATCTCGCCCGCCACGCGGTCCGAAGGCGCCTGCTGAATTTTCTCCAACGGCAGCACCGCCGCGTAAGCCAGGTTCGCGCCGACATACAGAGCCATCACGATCAACGCGCCGAACAAAAGCGAGAGGGGTACGTTCCGGCGCGGGTTCTTGACCTCGCCCGCGGTGAAAGTAATGTTGTTCCAGCCGTCGGCGGAAAACAGCGAGCCAACCTGGGCGATGCAAAGCGCAGCCGCCAGCCCGAACGCAGTTTCCGGCGTGACGCCCGGCGCAATCGGAGTGTACCCTCGTGGATGCCACAAGCCGCGAAAATTCGTATTACCCGCGAGACTCCATCCCACCGCACCGACTACGATCACCCCCAGCATGGCGGCGAGCTTCGCAGAGGTAAACGTATTTTGAACCACCTTGCCGTAATGGATTCCCCGCGCGTTTCCCCAAGTCAACAGCGCGATCAGCAAGACGCCGATCAATTGCGCCGTGGAAAGCGATACCGCGTAACCGCTCGTGACATGGAGCGGCGGGATCAGATATGTATCTTCGGCGATGCGCGGCCACAGAATGCCGAGATAGCGAGCGAAGCCCACGCCTACGGCCGCCACCGTACCGGTCTGGATCACCATAAACAGCGTCCAGCCATATAGGAAGCCGCACAGCGGCGACCAAGCGTCGCGCAGATAGACATACTGCCCTCCGGCATGAGGCATCATCGCCGCTAGCTCACCGTAGGACAGCGCTGCAGCGATCGTCAACAAAGCGGTTATCACCCAGGACGCCAGCAGCCCGCCCACACTGCCCACCTGCCGCGCCATCTCGGCGGAGACGATGAAGATCCCGGCTCCAATCATGGAACCGGCGACGATCATCGTGGAGTCGAAGAGGCCAAGGCTTTGCCTGAGGCCGCCCAAAGTATCCGGATCTGAGACTACCGATGCCCCGCGCCCGTTCATGGTTTCTGCGATGGTACCAAGTTATCGCAGAGTCTCACAATTATGGTAAGGTTGACGCTGAAATTCCAATTCCCTACTGCCACGCCGCATCAAGGGACATTCGTTGAGGTGACTCATGAAAACAACGATTCCCGTTTTCGCGGCGCTGGCGTTTGCTTTTGTGCCGGCGACGCAGGCTGCCAGCTCCGGAGCAGGCTCTTGGGACAGCAAAGCTGCCGCCGCATACCTGGATCATCGCGTGGACTGGTGGATGGCCTGGCCCACATCGGCGCGGGATCACGACACCTTCTGCGTCTCGTGCCACACGGCGTTGCCCTACGCGCTCGGACGGCCAGCTCTGCGCGGCGCATTGGGTGAGCAGTCTCCTTCCGCGACGGAACAAAAGCTGCTTGCCAACGTCACCAAGCGCGTCCGTCTTTGGAATCAAGTGGAACCTTTCTACAGCGATGAAAAGCGCGGCGCGCCGAAAACGGCAGAATCGCGCGGGACCGAAGCGGTGCTCAACGCTTTAATCTTGGCGAACTATGACGCTGAGAGAGGCAAGCTCAGCGCCGATACGCGCCTGGCGCTCGATAACATGTGGGCTTTGCAACTGAAGACCGGCGACTCGAAGGGAGCCTGGACCTGGCTCAATTTCCACAATGAGCCGTGGGAAGCCGACGATTCCCAATTCTGGGGCGCAACGCTGGGCGCGCTTGCGGTGGGGTTTGCACCCGAGGATTACCGCGCTACTCCCGAAGTCCAAGGCAATCTGAAGCTGCTCTCGGAATGCTTTCAGCAAGGCTTGCCGACCCAGTCGCTCATCAATCGCATCTTTCTTTTGTGGGCCTCCGCGAAGGTGCCGGGGATGCTCAAGCCCGAGCAGCAGAGGGCCATCATAGATGAGGTCCTGGGCAAGCAGCGACCCGATGGAGGCTGGAGCACACCTTCGATCGTCGTTCAAACCTGGAAACGGCGAGACGGGACGCCGCTCGAGACCGCGAGTGACGGCTATGCAACCGGTTTGGCCGCCTTCGTTCTCCAACAGGCTGGCGTTTCGCGAACGCAGCCCGCTCTCCAGAACGCTCTCGCTTGGCTGACGCAAAATCAGGACAAGACCGCGGGGCTATGGCTCGCCTATTCACTGAATAAACAGCGCGACCCTGCATCCGACGTGGGCCGCTTCATGATCGACGCCGCAACGTCGTACTCGGTGCTTGCGCTTTCCTACGGTAAGTGACCACCCGGCTTCCGTGCGCCGGCCAGACGCGGCCGCAGGACGCGATTCCACCACATAATCGCGCCGGTGACGAACATCACCGCGGGAGCCAGCCCGAACAGCGCCCAAATCGCCTTCGTCGTCTGATCGCACAGTCCCGGGCCGCTGCACGGAATCCCGATTCCGTTAATGCGGCCGAAATGCAGATACGCGAGCCAATAGATGAACCGGTCCACGATGCGTACACCGGCATTCGCCGCGGTTGGAGGCTCAATCCGGTCCGCGAGGTCCTGAAGCTGGTCGGGAAAGCTGAGATAAATCCCACTTGCACCGAAAATCAACGTGAAACCGAGGCTCCAGAAGCCGATCATGCTGTGCAGGTGCCAGTTCAAGCCCTTCCATCCCAGCCCGCGTTGCAGTGTCAGGCTGCGGCGCCACGTCAGGATGCCGGGCCACCAGATCACTAGTCCTGTCACGGCGAGCGCGAGCACGGCCACTGCGCCTGTGCCGTTGACCTCCCGGCCGGTTGGTCCGGCGAGCAGGTTGTCGTGCAGATCCTGGGTCTTCGACACCAGCCACATTCCTGTGGGGATGGCATCGCCGAGATCGCCGCCGCTCCGCGGATCGAACAGGCGTTTCCTGACCTTGTCGCCGCGGCTGAGCCACACATCCACGGCTTGATCGGAAACCCGAGCCCGGCTGATTCTCGTCACCCGATAGCCCGGGTACAACCGCTGGGCGTCCGCGGCGAGCTGGCCGTCGGTCAAGGGTGGACCTGAACTCCTGGAAAGAACGGGCTCGGGGGTCACGGCCCGGTAAAGCTCGTTCCAATAGACCAGTACGCTGCCGGTCACGCTGATCATGAAGACGTAAAGCCCGACGGCGATGCCGCTCCACAAGTGAACCTGAAAAAGCGCCCTGCGCAGCCAGATCTTCTGCGGCTGCCGGATCCAGCGCTGCCACGTGGAGCCAGTCATGGAAGTAATTTATCTCGCGGCCGACGGAGGCAACGCGCGGAAGCCAGTCACTCCAGGATCGCCCGGCAGGTCCACCGTTTTGATCAGCTTCAAAGTATCCGCGTCGTACACGTGGATGTATGGCGCGGCGCCCGACACAAATACTCGCTTGCCGTCGCGGCTAATGTTCGCGACATAGCGCGTGCGCTCCAGGTCGACGGTTTTGAGAATTCGCTTGTGTTCGAGATCGACCGCGACCAATTGGTTCATCACCGCATAAGCGCGCTTGCGATCCGGCGATACGACGGCAGAATACAGCGGGATCGGATCGCCCAGTTCAACCGTCTCGACCTTGCCCGAATTCACATCCAGATCCACAAGCCCCATCAAATCTTTGTTCGTGATCGGATCCTTGGTGTAATACGGAATGCTGAAAATGCCGCTGCGCTCAAATTGAATGAAGAGTGCCAGTGTATTGAGTGCTCCCTCTTTGGGATTCGCCGGATTCATCAAAGGAAACGTCCCCGTAATGCGGCCTTGAGAAATGTCAATGTAATAGATGTCCCGCCCCCATGCAATCAACTGGTGCTCGTCCGCGGTGAGAACCAGCGCGACGACGCCCTGCGGGACTTCCGCGATCTTGCTGGTCTTGCCCGTGGCTACGTCGACAGACCACACCTGCGGCGGATCCACCTGGTAGCGATCGATCAACTCGCGTACCGGTTTGACGTGAACATAAATCCGATCCCCTTTGTGGTTGAGCGCGACGCCGAAGATTGTTAAACGATAGCCTGGTGGCGCAAGATGAAGCACTCTGTCCACGGTGTGAGTCTGGAGATTCACAACCTCCAAGTCGGCGCGGCCTTCGGAAGTAATGTAAAGGAACTTGCCGTCGTCCGATGGGACAAGCTCTTTAGGCGCGCGGCCGCGCGTTTGAATCACATTGACGATCTCATTACGCGTGCCATCAAAGACGACGATGCCGTGAGGATGAACTCCCAAAACGTAGAGTTCCGGATCCTGCGCAAACGCCCGATTCGCGCGGCTCCCAAGCGATGCGAGGACGCACAAGAAGAAAAGAAAAAGCCGTTTGTGCATGACCGCCATCAGGTGCCTTCGGGATAGATCAGATCCAGCTTGCGCCAATCGCGTTCCGCCGATGCGCACGAGTCGGACCAATTCAAATGGTTCGTCAATTGGTCCGGGACCTGGGCCGGCCACCAACAGTCGTCGTAGCAGCCATAGAGGTCCGCTTCAACGGGCTGGCAAAGACCTGTTACGTTGCCGCTCGAGTCGGTCTCCCATCCCGGATCGAAAATGAGGGAACACCCTAGCGGCGAACCCTGCAAAGCGACGACGTCCTCGTCCTGCGCTGCCTTGGACTGTTCCGCTCGCTCCTTCAGCAATTGCGCTTTCTTGTTGAGCGCCCTGACATGGTTCATGGTCACGCCCCTCGCTTGTCGATGAACTTTTCAAGAAACATCGGATTCCCGTCCATGATCCGCGCGTAGCAGTCCAGTCCCAGGTCGATCCATGTGCGGATCCATTCGCAATAGTGTGCATTCGGTTCGTGCAAAGCGCCATGACGGGTGTAAGCCTCGTGATGACACCCGCCGGAGCAAATGTGCCGGACCCAGCACACTTGGCAGCCGCCTTTACGACTCAAGTGGGCCTGCCGCAGGAACTGCTCCTGCTTTGCCGTGTCCAGCCCTTCCTGGACCGACCCCATGCGGTGTTCCTTCGACTCCGAAAAACGATGGCAAAGGAACAGGTCGCCATCCACACCCACGCCCAGTAATCCCAGTCCCGCGCCACAGGGATAAGCTTTGACGACACCGGCGTGCAGCTCCGACAGAACATTCGAGACGTTGGAGAATCCCAGGTGCCGGTTTTGCAGGGCGTCTTCGACGTACACATCTGCCAACTGGCGGAACTCGCCCAGCACTTGCCACATCTCGTCACGCGTCAGGGCGAACTCATCCTGGCTTGCCGATGTAACCGGCGCAAACCCGACTTCGTGAAATCCCATGTCTTTGAGATGCCAAAAGCATTCCTGCACGGCGGTGACGCCATGGGTCAGCGTCGCTCGGGCAGCGATGGGCCGCGTCTTGTGGCGGCTCAGAAGCTCGAGTACGCGCGGACGAATGAAGTCGTAAGACCCGTGTCCGCTCTTATAGGTGCGTCGCAGGTCATGATACTGCTTGGGGCCGTCAATACTCACGGAGACACCAATGCGGTTCTCACTCAGGAAGTCGATCACCTCCGGCGTCAGATACGTCGCATTGGTGGTCATCGTAAATTCGACTTCCTTGCCGGCCTTCACGCCGGCGTCGTTCGCATAGTCCACTAGCCGTCGGATGAGCTTCAGATTCATGAGAGGCTCGCCGCCAAAGAAAACAATCGTGACGGACTTGTGAACGCCGGAATTGCCGAGCAGAAAGTCCACGCTGCGCCGGGCGGTTTCCTCGCTCATCATGCGCTTGGGCGTACCGTAATCGCCTTGCGCCGCAAAACAGTAACTGCAGCCAAGATTGCAATCGTTGGCGACGTTGAGGACCAGCGTGCGTTGCGGAAATGGCATGGGAGGCAGCTTCGGCGCGGGTGCCTTGAGGCCCTCCTCCCGAAATCCCACCAGCCGTAGAACACCGATGTCGCGAAGGTCCTTGATGGCGCCTACAATCGCGGAACGGTGATAGCGAGGCTCGAATGCCGCAACAATCTCTCCGAGGACCGCATGGCGCGTCGCCGGCGTTTGAACGGCTTCGATGGCGGTCGCCGATTGATAATCCAGCGGACGAAGCCACCCCAGAATTTCCGCGCCAAGTTCGTCCAGACCGAAGATCGCCGTCACCGCGGGCACGAAAACGTACCCTTTCCCGGCAACCCGAAATTGCCGGATCTCGTTCAGTTGAATTCCGGGCTTCTCGGTATGGTCACCCAGGACGACCGGAGCAAACGAGTGCGCCATCGGTGCCAACGTGGGCGCCTGGAGAAGACTGGACAGAGGAACGAAGCTCATGCGATCTCCAATTAAGGCGTCACCAGTTCGCGATAATCAGGCACGCTGACCAGCACGTACGCGCGCGCACTGAGGGGAGCAGTCGAGCCGCGCGGGGTGAAGGACGCTTTCACCCAAACTTCGCCGGCGTTGTTCGTGCTGCGCTGCCGCTCCGCATTGGGGCCTTCCTGCGAAGGCGTGAACAAGCCGTTCTGATCGATGGCGCCGACATACTTAGCATTCTGATTGCCGGCGGACGTTGAAAGGTCTTCGATAGACCAGTCAGCCTTTACCATGCCAAGGTCCAGATCGTCGGAGTTGCCGGGTATTCCGTCAGGTCCATCGCTGAAAGCGTGCGCTTCGAATTGGATGAACCTTTTTACGGCGATTACTCCACCCAGGCGCGCCATCGACTTCTCTGGAAGGACAAGGATGTAATCAGCCTTGTCATATAGGGCCAAAGCGTCCGCCTTGGAAGCCAGCCCGGCCCGGAGATTCCGCTTGCCTACCTTCGCGTCGGCGGCCACGTGAGCCTGAACAACTACATGGTCGGACGTCGCCTCGCTGACTTGATCGACGATGATGCCATCGCCCAACTCGATATCGCCGCGTCCCAGCGATGTCCCCAGATTGGCGCCGTAGATGCGAAGCTCGACGCCGGTGGCCCGGCGCTGCAGCACCTTCGGCAAAACGCCTGAAATTTGCGGCGAGCCGTCGACGCGGTAACGCACTTCGGTTGCTCCCAGCTCGGGGTGTTCGAACGGGAACCAACGGCCGCGCTGGGTCTCACCGTCCGCGGATAGATGAAAGATCTCTCTCTGGCGGTTCACATCACCGCTGCGACCGCTTCCGCGCCAGGCAAAAGCGCCGAGCCACAAGCCCTTGCCCTCCGTCGTGGACGTGCCACCACCGGAGAAGTGTCTGGAAATCTCAGTCTCCAGCTCGCCATCCGCTGCGGCGCGAAACGTGATGGAACCTACGTAGTCGCCTTTGCCCAACTGATGGCCCGTGACCAGCCAACGTCCTTCGCCGGGCGCCTTTTGATCCTTTTCGCGCCTCCACTCCGGACTATCCAAGGGAAATTGCTCGGCGAGCCACGGCAGCGCCTGGTCACACAATCCCACCCAATCTTCGAAGCGGTGCTGATACACGAGCGTGGGAAACATTGCTAACAGGAAATCCTTGAGGTTCAGCCACTCCTCGCGCGTTCGCCGCTGGCCCGCGATTTTCGCATAGCTGTGGCACGTTGTGCAGGCGTTCTTGACTGCTTCATTCGGAACCTGCTCCTGCACATCTTCGCCGTCCAGCGAGTAAGCAATTCGCGCCAGCTCGGAAGCCACCAGCCCGTGGTTCGCGCTCAGGTATTGCTCAATCTTGCGGGCATCCGCAGGCGCAGCCCGAAAACCGTGCAGCCGCGCCATGCGCTGGATGGTCTCCTCCCACCCCTCGGGCGTTTTGCGCACGTACGAAATGCGGCTCATGCGCTGTTGGGAATCCACCTGGTGACAGGCGCCGCACTCGCGGCGAACCAAATCGCTGGTGACGGGCAAGCCTTGGCCACCTAGGCTATTCGCCAAAAGCATCAGGCCTGCAGCCGATAACTGAAATCTCACCAATCCCTCCGCGCGGCTAAATCACGATAGCTCCGAGGATGACACGCTGGAGCGCCGGTTGGCAACCGGTCGTGGTAGCTTACAGCTAGAGAGCGTACATGATCCGGCCATGCCCCACTTGTGGCGCCAACAACCGCGTTCCTGCGAAACACTTGTCTGACACCGGCCGCTGTGGTTCCTGCAAAAGCGCCTTGCCGCCCGTCTCCGAGCCCATCGAGGTGGATGCAGCCGCGTTCGCCGAGATCACCCGCGATGCCAAGGTTCCTGTCCTGGTGGATTTTTGGGCCGAGTGGTGCGGCCCTTGCCGGATGGCGGCGCCGGAAATCCACGAGCTGGCTCAAGAGATGGCTGGACGCGGCTTAGTCCTTAAAGTCAACACCGAGGAGAACCCAACCCTCGCCGCCCAGTTTCGCGTTCAGGCGATTCCGTATTTCTTGCTATTGCGCGGCGGCGTGATCATCGCCGAGCGAACGGGCGTCGTTCCTCGGGCGGAGATGCGGCGCTGGTTCACGATGGCTGCCTGAGTTATTTCTCCGAGCCCTTCCCGACATAGTGACCTGCGTCCCGGTCCTGGCAAACGAACTCCATCAGCTCGGTGTCCGGCATGAGTTGATGGTTCACGCGCACCGTGAACGGTTTCGTATAAGCTTTGGGGTCTTCGATGGTGATATCGATCTGCATCAATCCGAACTTGGGCCGTCGCCACCGTTCGATCATCTTGCCGGAGCTGGTGAGCGGGCTGCCCTCGACGTCCAGCCAGACATCGTCACGAAACCCGGTAGTCTCCACCACCAGCGTGTCGCCCTCCCAGTGGCCAACTGAATAACCGTAGAACCAAGGTGTAGGATCGTCGTTCGGCAGAGGCCGGCCGTCGGTGAGAATCCGCCGGACATTGCCGTTCGCTTCGTAAAGAACGACGATCTCGCGCGGCGTTTGCACGACTTCGCGTGGCTGCGGGTGCATGTGAAGCTGAGTCAAGCCAAGCGGCAGGCACAGCGCATCCGGGTTGTCCTTGTTGTTGTTCCCTTTTCTTTGCGCCCGCACCTCTTTGCCCCAAGGTGTGAAGGGAAGGAGTCCGTCCTTGAAGCCCGCGCCGATATTGAAGAACTGCGCGACGGGAGGATCATCCGGCGAAGTGGGAATCGGAAAAGGCAACGGCGCAGTGCCATTGAGTCCACCGCGGCCCCCCTTCGCATGCGCAGGCTCCCATAAGCCGGAGAAATCGGGCTTCCCATCGGCGGTCTTCGGCGGCGGCGCCGAAAAATCAATTTTGCCGTCTTTCGTTCTCGGACCCGGCGTAGGGTAGCTGGGCCACTGCGCGAATAATCCCGTCGCGCTCATGATTACAACGAACACGATGGCGGTATGAATGTTGAAAAATCTCATCGTCTCACTGTCCACGAAAGCACGTCGTCGCGTCAAGGCGGTGGGGGCTGGGTATTTCCTCCAGCTACTTCGCTCGCCCGGTATAGCCCTGCGCGATCGTCGGAATTGCGATGATGCGGTTTCGCGCGCTCGGCGTTCCCCATCCGCCGTAAAACACGATGCCGAACAGCGTCTTTTTGTCGCGCCCTCCGAAGAACGTGCCATGCAGGCCCTGCGGACCTGGGATGCTGCCAAGGAACTTGCCGTCGGCTGAGAAGACATCCACCGACTTGCCCGTCGCGACGTAGACGCGGCCCTGCTGATCGACTGCCGAACCGTCGCCGCCCTCCCCTCCCCGCAGTTTCCCGAACTCGCGCTGATTGGTGAGCGAGCCGTCCGGCTTCACGTCGAACGCAAACACGACTGCGCCGTTCGTGACGTAGAGCGTTTTTTCATCCGGGCTCAAGATAATCCCGTTGGCGAGCGGAACATCGTTCCCGTACCGCGAGACTACGCCTTTCGGATCGGCATAGAACACTCCACTGCCGCTGACGCCGGTCACCGAGAAATACACGCCCCCGCGCGCATCGGCCATCAAGTCGTTCACGACTCCGCCGACGCAATCGAGCGGCTCGCCATGGAACGAATTCGCTAGCATCTTCCGCCGAGGCTCCAACTGCTCGATGGCCGAGCCGAGCCCGCGTTCGGCGACGAACAGCGCGCCGTTTTTGCCGCGCGAGACTGCGCCGCCGGTGTTCGTGCCGCTGTAAACGATCTTGGCGAGGCCCGTCGTTGGGTCCATCTGCATTACGTTGCTGGCATCGTTGTTCGCGAACAACACCGTGCCATTGTCGCCTGCGATGGGGCCGTCCACGTTATTCCCCTGCCACGACCAGACGACCTTCCACACCTGCCCCGCGGCGAGCACGCCGGGAATTGCCGACGTGGGCGGAAGGATCGGAGCCGGCGGCTCCGCGTTCGCCTTCGCCGACTGAGCGGCAATAGGAATCCTGAACGGCTGAGGCGGATTCTTGCACTTCGCCAGCTCGTTCTTGAATCCGGGATTCTGCCAGCTCTGCATGCTGCTGCCGCGAGGAAACGAAGAAGCAGGAGACCAGGACGAAGGACTCTGGGCGGAGACCACAGCCGCCGCGCAGCCGGCGACTACCGCGAGAGCCACTCGCGATTTCATTTGTTGATCCCTTTGGATTGCACGTCCCAGTTCGAATTCGTGCACAGGCTGCAGTTCTTGCCTACGAACATCCGGCCGGCTTTCTTGTCGCCCTTGAACGTCCACAAGAGCCAGTTCGACGCGACATTGGCGAACTCGCCGCCGCCCGGATGAAAAACGGTCGCGGTATGGCCGGCGTTATGCCGCGCGCCGTAGAATGCCGGTACGTGGTTGATCATCTGGAACGTCGCCAGCGACGTCGCCATCATGAAGTCTGGATCGCTGCCATTGATCAACAGCACCGGGCCGTGCAACTTCGGCAGGGCATCTGCGGTGGGAAACGGAGACGGCGCTTTCTGCACGCCGGAATTGAACACGCCGATGGTCTTTACTCTAGGATCGGCGCCGAGCGCGATCGACAGAAATCCCCCGCACGACTGGCCCATGACGGCGACTTTGTCCAGCGCAATCTTTCCTTCGAGCGGCGAGCCGGTTCGTGCGTTCTCCTTTTCAGCCCAGTCGATCGCGCCGCGCAAGTCATCGGCATTCGCCTGTCGCCGCGCTGCGCCTTCCAGAGGGACCGTGCCCATCACCAGGAAGCCGTGCGAGGCGATCGTAGTTAGAAAACCCGAGTAGCGCTTTGTGTCGATCGCACAACCGCCGTTGCCCCATACCATCAGGGGCAAGCTGTCCTTCTTTGGAAATGCGTCCAGCGCCGCCGGGCGAAATACGATCAGGCCGGGCGAGCCGAACGCGCCTTCCGATGTGACCTTATAGGGTCCAGGCACCGCGAGCGGCGCTCCTTCGAGCGGCAACGACCGCTCGATCATCTCGCGAGTGATGCCGGGCGGTTGCGCGAGGCACACGCCAACGCCTGTGAGAAGCACTGCCGCAGCAGCAACGATCATCTTATTCATAGGTCCTCCTGGGGAACAAGGATTCAAATCGAGATCAACGACGCACGGGCAAAGCTTTCAAGCATGCGTGCTCGATCAGGTTGTCGTTTGTCAAATATGCTGAGTGCATGATTACAGCTGTTTGTTAGGCGCACCCACCCTCATTTGATAGGCTTTCCACACGTCCGCCTTACTCTGCGGAGCTGCCGATGTGTGCACGTTGATATACCGGTCAAAATCCAGATTCAGCTTTTCGAGAATCGGAACCAGCGCGGTCACATGATCATTCGCCGCCTCGCCGGGAATCACCGAGAAATCGCCCTGGAACAGCACCTTCTCCTTGGGAATGTAAGCGATGATCAGCCCGTTCGAGTGTGGAACCGGCCAGGTGTGGTACATCTCCACCACCCGGGTTCCATCGGAATAGACTTTCTTCTCCACCACGGCTTCAATCTTGGCTTTCTTCGGATTCCTGGCGAGCGTGTCGTTCAGCAACGTCCGGGGAGTGTTCAGAGCTTTGCTGAGAAACTCCACATTGTTCTGCTGGGTAATCACCGTAGCGCCTTCGGCCACCAGCACAGGCAGCCCACCTGTGTGATCCGAATGGGGGTGCGTGTTCATAACGTACCGGATGGGCTTGTTCGGAATCAGCTTCTTCGTTTCGGCAACGTAGGCGAGCGCGCGTGCTTCCGATTGACCCGCCTCGAGCATCATGATGTAGTCCTTGAACTCAACGATCACCGAATCGTAGCTGCCCGGTCCGGTGGTGAGCCGGTAGAGACCGTCGCCGAGCTTTTCGGAAGTAACGGTCAACGGGCCAGGTGCCGGAGGCTCTCCACCCGGGCCCCGGCGTCCGGGCGGCGGAGGAACCAGCGACGCGACATCGGCGGGATTGGCCTTTGCCGCGGTCACATCCACTTCGAAGAAGGGCCAGCCGCCGCGCGTTTGCACGATTTTCGCAGGCGTCATCACTCCGCCAAAGTCCTTCCAACCCGAGTAAGTCGCGACGATATGCATGTCGCCCATGATGTTCTCCCCGAGCCACGTCTCAACGCGATCGATAATGTTCTGCTCGTTCACGTAGCCGTTAATGACGTAGTTTTTGCCGGAGGGCGCCTTCACCGCCGGGCTCCAACTCAAGACGGCATATTTCTTCCCGCCAACCTTGCGATGGCTCACCGTCGCGTTGTTCTCAGCCGCGCCTTTCAGAAATCCCCACGGCGTGATGTAAAACTCAAGCGAGCCAGCCCAGGGTTGCGAAACATCCGCCTGCTGCGGCGTCACCTGCTGAAAAAAAACGCCGGGCGTAATCGTCGTCGAGCCGCCGGGCCCAATGTTCGCGGTGTTTCCCGTGTGCCGTGACGCGGGAGCGGTGAGATCGATCACCCGGACATAGTTGTTGATCGGCCGCATGGGATCGTGCGTCCCCCGGCACTGCATGTCGGAGGAATTGGCCCCACACTGCTGGAAAGCCACGTCCTTCGCCGATCCGGAGTAGGTGATGGATTTGAGATCGCCCAATGCCTTTTGTGCATTGGCGATCACGGTCTTGGCGTCCTGCGCCAGGGCGCTTCCACACAGTGATGCCAGAACGCTGGCGGCGATAGCAGATTTCTTGAACACAGCACTCCTCCTTAGGAACCGGAACGCTCGATCGATTATATCCGGCTTCGGGCATCCCGACCATTTTCGCGTATACTACATTTGCTAAAGAACGAAACCCAAAAGAGGAACAATTCCCATGAATGCCGCCGTTGTTCCAGTACGTGAAAAAAGCGGGAGACGTTGGATGCTGTGGGCCGGCTGGGTTCTTTCGCTCTGGCCCGCGTTCGTGATCATATCCAGCGCTACCTGGAAGCTGACGCGAAGCCCATTCTATGTCCACGAGTTTGCAAGGATTGGCTGGCCGGAGGGCGCGCTGAATGGCCTCGCGTTGCTTCAGTTGAGCTGCCTGCTGCTGTTCCTCATTCCACGGACGTCGGTTCTGGGCGCGGTCCTGCTTACCGGCTATCTGGGCGGCGCCATCGCGTCCTACGTCCGGATGGGAGAGGCGTATCCGGTTCTGGTTCCGCTGTCCACGAGCATGATCGCCTGGGCCGGTATCTACCTGCGCGAGGAGCGCCTGCGAGCGATACTGCCGTTCCGCACGCGAATCGCGCGATCGTAATCCACGCGCGGCCCGCCGTACTTACCGAAGAGCGGCCGCCAGTCCTTCCATCGAGCGGGCAGGCGCGCGCTTCAGTTTTAGACTGTTCTTGTTCGCGTACATGCGCCGGTCCGCCTCGGCCAGCAGTTCATCGGCGGTGCCTCCATCGTTCGGCCAGGACGCCACCCCGACGCTGGCCGAGATGATGTTCTCGCCGCAAACCGCCAGGCCAACTTGAAATGCCAGTGCCGTCAAAGCGCTGATTTTGCCGCCCACCTCGTCGGCCCTCATGCCCGGCAGCACCAGAACGAATTCGTCGCCCCCGAAGCGCGCCGTCACGTCATAGTCGCGGTTGATATTCGCCAATCCGCTCGCAAATGCCTGCAGGACACGGTTTCCGGCACTGTGGCCAAACCGGTCGTTCACCTCTTTGAAGCGGTCCAGGTCGCACACCATCACCGTCAGGGGCGATTGCTCCGATTGCGAGCGCGACAGCTCGTTCTCCAGGCGCTCGAACAGCGCTCGCGTATTATTCAGGCCGGTCAGATAGTCGGTGGTCGCCGACGCTTCCAGCGCTTGATATTTCAGCGCATTCTCGAACGAAAGACCGATTTTGGAACTGATTCCCGATAGAATCCGCAAGTGATCGGGAGCGAACGCGTCCGCTTCCGCGCGGTACAAAGTCAGCACACCGACGTTGTTGTCCTGCGATGCTAACGGCACCGACAACGCCGATCGCAGCAGGCTGAATTTCTTCGGATCGTTGAGGTAGCCCGGTTCGACCGACGGATTTCCGTTGAGAATCGGCTGGTTGTGCTTCGCCACCCATCCCGAGAGCCCTTCGCCCAAAGGAATCTCCAGCGATGAAAACAGCATGCGGTCCCGGCCATCCACATATACCGGCTTCAGCAGATCGTCTTTGCGTTCGTAGACTGCGATGGAATCGCAGGGAATCAGTTGCGTCAGCCGCGAGCTTAACACCGAGAGCATTTCCGCCATGCCGAGCGAACTGCCCAGCTCCGATACCAGCTCCAGCGTGTATTGCGCTTCCCGGCCGGCAGCGGCGATCTGCGAGTGGAAGTCGCGCTGCTCGTCCTGGCCCACCGGAGAAGCGAATCCGGTGGCGGGCGCTTTGCCGCGTTCGATGCGAGCGTCCACCGACAGCTTGGAGGCGGATTTGTTCAGCCGGACGGCCTCTTCTTCCAATTCGCGGTACCGCCGCGCCAGGATCTCCACCACGTGCGGGTCGTAGCTCTTGCCGGACTCCGCGAGCACCACGGCCATGGCCTCATCGAGCGGCAGCGCGCGCCGGTATTGGCGGTCCGACGCCAGCGCGTCCAGGCAGTCGACCGCGGCGAGGATCCGGGCGCCCAACGGAATCTCTTCGCCCGCCAGGCCGAGCGGGTAGCCATTGCCGTCCCATCGCTCGTGATGAGCCCGCACGATGGGCGCTACCGGATAAGGAAAATTCACCTGTTCCAGAATCTCGGCCCCCACCACGGGATGGATTTTCATCTTCTCGAATTCCTGCGGCGTCAGCTTGCCGGGCTTCGTAATAATGTGTTCCGGCACTGCCAGCTTTCCGATGTCATGCAACAAGGAGGCCGCCCGCAAGCCGTTCAGGTCCGCTTCGCTGAGCCCCATTTCCTTGCCGATCTCGTAGGCGTAATGCTGCACCCGGCGCAGATGATCGCGCGTGGTCTGGTCCTTGGCTTCGATCGCCAGCGCGAGCGTTTCGATGGTGCGCAGGTGCAGAGAGTTCATCTCATCGACATGCTCTTTCTCCTGCTCCACGCGCTCCTTCTCGGTTTCCAGCCGGCCGATATACAGACGATAAGAGCGGTACACCACCCAGGCCACCGGCATTGCCAGCAGCGAGAACTCCCATCCGAGGTTCTGATTCACCCAGTGCAGGACGCAGACCATCGTTGCGCCCAGCAGGTAGTAAGGCAGCGCCCAGAAATAGCATTCCTTCCAGACCGTGTACAGTCCGCGCTTCTCGGTCATCGCGATCGCGATCGCTATGGGAACGGTGTTGGTAATGAAGTATGCCAACGTCGCGCACAGGAGCCGGAAAGGTAGGCCGATTCCCAAAGCCCCGGCCGCGTGCATGGCCAGTTCGGCACACTGGATGGCAATGGCAATCGACGCCAGATTGAACACCACCTGGTAAGGCGCCGGGCGCCGCTTGGCTCCCCAAAAGATCTGCACCAAGGCGGAACCAAGGCCAACCGCCATGGTCTCGAAGGAACCAAGTTCCGCCATGCTGGCGAGGATAAACAGGAAGCTGACCGACAACGTGCCGGTTACCGCCGGCAGCGATACTTTCAGGCCCGAAGAAAGCAGCGCCAGCAGCAGATAACAGGCGAAGCGCGCGGACCAAACCCCACTACTGGCTTCCCCGAGAGGCCTGAGGACTGCCAAGAGCCCCATCAATGCCACCAGACCTATAAACGTTCTTGGCAGACCCTGCGAGGGCTTCACGCGTTTCTCCAACAAGTCAACTCAGCCGTTCGCTCCGAAATACTGCTTCCAAAGTTGACGCTGTGGCGGTCGGAAGGGACAGGTGCCCCAGATGGCGGTGAACGGTTGGGTTCGTTTTGTAATTTCCGGGGCCCACCAGATCGCGGTGCTGCTTCCCCAGTTCAGGACCTGCGAGCCCCCGCAGCTGGAGGTCCCAGCCCCCATATCGGCGTGAACCGCATTCGTGGAATCGAAGACCATCGGGCTTCTATCGGACGACCCTAAGTTTTTCATGAGATTCACTTTCTACTGCTCGCCCTGAATGGCGACGGAGCTCATTTCGCTCGTCGGGACGTCGGTGCCCCAGATCAAATTTGTGCCCCAAATTACACTTAGATTGCTCGCGGTGCTAGTGCCCCAGATGAGGTTCGTACCCCAGATGACGCTGTTGCCGGAGACCGCCGATGTACCCCAAATCAGGTTTGTACCCCAAATCAGGTTAGTGCCCCAGATTACACTTTGCCCGGCGAGGTTGCTGAGCGTTATGGCGCCACTGCTGGGATCGTAAGAGGCAGTCGGCGAAGCGGCTGACCCGTTTGCGAGCGAATTGTTGTTCAGTGCGGCCCAGACATCCAGATACCCGGCTCCGACCGTGAAGATATCGTAATAGCTGGTGTAGGTGGCGCCTGTGGCCGGGTCGGTGGCGGTGCTGGAAACCGGAAAGTTCTTGCTGGCGGTCAGCATCAGCCGCGCCTTCACCTGGTCCGGAGTCATGCGCGGGTACTGGTCGAGCAGCAGCGCCGCCGCGCCACTCACCATGGGCGCCGCCATGCTGGTTCCGCTCAAGATGAAGTAATTCGCGCCAACGACGTTCTGCGGGTACTGCGCGTGCAAGGCGCCGTCACCCAGCACCGAAACAATCAGGTTGCCGGGTGCCACGAGATCGGGCTTCACAACCTGGTCCAGCGCCGTTGGTCCCTTGGAGCTGTAACTGGCGATGAGATCGTCGGAGCGTGTTTTGGTGCCCTCCGTCTTCATCGCGCCGACGGTGATCACATAAGGGTCGTTTCCAGGGGCGGTGATGGTTGCGTAGCCTTCGGTGCCTTGGGAGTTGTCGCGGCCGTCGTTTCCGGCGGCCACCACCACAACGATTCCGGCGTTCCAGGCTGCTTCCACTGCCTGGCAGAGTGGATCGTCGATGTAGCTTTCGACCACAGGCCGGCCCAGCGAGAGATTGATCACGCGGATGTTGTATTGCCGTCTTAATTGAATCGCCCGCTGGATCGCGGCGATGACCGTGCTATCGGTACCCGAACCGGTGCTGTCCAAGGCCACCAGGTTAACGATATTAGCGGAAGGCGCGATGCCGGCGTACAGGCCAAACGACTGGCTGCCGTTTCCGCCCAGAATTCCAGCGACGTGTGTTCCGTGACCGTAGCTATCGTCGGTAGATCCGCCGTTGATCAAGTTCTCCGAGTGAACGATGCGCATGGGCCCGCTATACACAGATTCGCGGAAGTCCGGCCGGTTGGTGATCCCGCTGTCGATGACCGCGATGCCGATGTTATCGCCGTTGTATCCGTTCAATTGCGCAATGTCAGCGTTGACGGCCTGCAGCTTGTAGTCGAGCGGCAATTGAGTCGACGCGCTCATGGTGGCTTTCACGGGGCGGTCCGGAGAGATATAGGCGACATCCGGATCGTTCGCCAACCCGGCGAGCGCGTTGGCTGGGACGGAGTATACGGCCCCATTCACCAGCCCAAGCGTGCCCAAATGGCGTCCGCCTCTGCGCACCACCGCGTCGACGTGCCTTTGCTGCGGGGGCTGCTTGTATCGAATGATGACGTTCACTACAGCTTGGGGGTCCCGCGCGGCGAGGTCTGGCGAGAGCGCGCGGCGCTGCCCGAAACACAGGCTCGCCGTCAGGAACACCGCCAAAACCACGAAGGTTTGCTTGGTCATATCGCGAACGTTTAGGCAAGCCGGTTTCCATTGGCAAGTATTTATAAATGAATAACTTCGGAGCCTAGTACTGAGACATCCTGTCCCTGGGACCTGGCGCCGGAGAGGGTCTTCGCAGCGACAAATTGTCCAACGCCTCGGGCGCGGCGGGAAGCGTCAGTTCTGCTTCACTTGGTCCCCGACCCTCACTCCTGCAGCACCCGAATAGGCGCCCTCCGACGATAGGTTATCAACCGAAGTGATGGTCACCTTCCCCAGGTCGGTTTCGACGCGGCGCAGCACTTTGCCGGTTGAGGGATCTTTGATCTCCCGGTCCAAACGCACGACGCGCAACACATCGCCAACTTTCAGCCCCTTACTGCCACCGACGTTGAGCACCAACTTATCGCCGTTCACGTCGGCAACCAGGCCAGCAACGGTAGCGGGTGGAGGAATGCTTCCGGCAGCCTGATCGAGCTTCGCAGCTAAGTCGGTTACCGACGCGTTGGTCGCTTCACTGCCGACCTTAGATTCGCCCCGTCCCTCTGCGAAGGCCAGAATTTCACCCGTATGGACGTCGATCATTCGAGCGGTGACTTCGACGACAGCCTTGGATTTGGGCTTGCCGATGTGGCCGAACAACCCGCCGTTGCCGACTCCACCGCCGCTCTTGTCGTCGCTCGCGGTGACCGAACCAATGATGATAGCGTCCACACCCAGCAGCTTACCAATGTGAGCTGCGGCGTTCGCGTCGGCGCGACTGCTGTTCGAGAGATTTTGCTCGGCCAGGATTTTGTCGCGCGCTTGGGGAGCAATGATCGAATACGTTCCGTCGCTTTCCAGACGGTCGACCAGTTTGTTGGCGACACCTTTGCCAATGTCCACGTTCGATCCGAAGGTCCTCTGGACGGAGGGCGGAACCGCCGCATATTCAAAATTCAGCACGGCAACGCGCTTCTTTTCACCGGGATTGTACGAGGCACGGAACAGAGGCCCTGGAGCTCCCGTCGTCTGACTGATGTTCCCGCCGATGCCGCCCGGGGGTTCATTCTGAACCGGCTTGACCGTCGCAACCGACGATAGCTGTTTGATCTGATCGGGTGACAACCCCGCTTTGCTCAACTCCGCCATCGACCCATAGAGCCGGTGGCCGACGATTTGCCGCGCCAGCTCCGGCCCCACGCCAGGAAGCTGCGCGATCGCGTCTTCGCGCGCCGTGTTCAAATCCACCAGATCCGCAGCTCGGGCCCAGCAGGCAAACACGAGCCACGCCATGAAAATCCAGCCCACCCCGAGAGCGCGTGCCTTCATATCATTCTCCGTGCTATTGCTCAGGCGCAGCAGCTTCCTGCGCTGCTCCCTTTTTCGACTTACGCTCCATGGCCTGGTAGAGGACACGGCCCGCGATCGCCAGCGCGCTTGGGGGAGCGACGCTGACGTACCACGCAAAGTTCACTAAGAGCACATAATACAGCACAAACATGATGATCAGGGACAAAGCAAATGATCGCAGCAAAGCGCCAATATCTGAGAATTTGTGGAACCAGAACGGCAATTCCACGACGCCAAACCACAGCGCGCCGATGAACAACTGATTGAGGAAGGACACGGGCCGGTACGCTCTGGCATCCAGGAGCGCTTCGAGGTAATTTGCCTGGAGCACATATCCGGGGAGCCTCCCGACGTAAGTGCTCCAGAGGTCGTGCAGATCGTCGCCGAAGCCCATAATGACAATGCGGCCTTTGAGCTTGGCAATCGAGGATTCTTCGCTGATATGCTCCACCGGGACGGTAGAAAAGTCGGCCTCCCGAAGCAGGCTGGTGAAAGGGTGATATCCGGCCGCGGCGAGTTTGTCCAGGCGCTCGCCTTTATCCGGGAAATTGCTGCGGTACAATTTCGCGGCGGCAAATGAGAGAGATTCCCGGAACATCAGCGGGGCGCCGGGTGTCGCGTGCACGCCCCAGCGCACAGGCACCTTGCGGCGGTCGGCGTTCAGTTCGATTACGCCGTAGGCGATGTGGGCATCCGGAACCGGAACCGGTTCGATGGCCAGCAGGTCATCGTCACCGAATCCTTTCTCTCGCATTTCATCGGCTTTGCGGTCGGGCATTTCAATCAGGGACTCGGTGGGGTCGGGCAGCACCAGGGGCGTGGTCTGGGAAACGTCGCGTAAGGCCTTCACAAGCTTGGCCGTGGTGTCCGGTTCGTTTATGCAATTTGCGTTGGCGAATCCGATGTCGCTCACGATCATCGCGGGGCGCGCGGCGGCCAGCTTCGGCAGAGCATCGGTGATCCGCCTGCGGGTTTCGCAATTTCCCTGTCCCGAACCGAAGTCCAGCAGGCTGACATAGTGGCTCTCGAGCGGCCGCGGCACCAGGCTCATTTGAAATTGATAGAGCGTGCCAAAATGCTCGATCTTTCTCGCGATGGAACTGCCGAAGGGAAGCCGCGCCAGCTCCTCGACGTTTTCGATCAGAAACAATGCCGTGACTGCGACAAAATAAGCGGCGACGACAATGGCGATCGTCCTTTTTTGCGGCGTCTTTTCGCCCGGCGGTGCGGGAGGCGTTGCCGCCGGCGGAGGATTCGCAGGAGCGGCCATGTACTCTAAAGAATACATGGTCCGGTGGTGCGTGTATCATGTCGAAATGATTCTTCGGCCTGCCGCTCTAGCCCTTGTCACGATCGCGTGCTTCCCTGCTTTCGGCCAGCATGCTCTCTCAACCCGGGACTTCTTCTATGCCGGCGGCAAATACACCGGCCCAGCCGGCAAGGAAGTGATGGCCGGGCAAATGTATGTCGAGGTCCTGCGCCCGGAGCGCGTCCTCCAAAAGTACCCGCTGGTCTTCTTTCATGGTGCCGGGCAGACGGCGACCAATTGGATGGGCACGCCGGATGGCCGTCCGGGATGGGCGGATTACTTCCTAAAGCAGGGCTACATTGTTTATCTCGTCGATCAGCCGGCGCGTGGGCGCTCGGCTTGGCATCCTGGGGCGAACGGCCCGCTGGTGATGAGGCCGCCTTCCTGGGTTGAGGAGCGGTTCACTGCCCCAGAGATCGCGCATCTGTGGCCCCAGGCCCGAAAACACACGCAATGGCCGGGAAGCGGGCGCAAAGGCGATCCGGTGTTCGATGCGTTCTACGCAACCCAAGTGGAGAGCCTGGCGAGCGCGGTGGAAACGGAGACCTTAGTGCAGGCGGCCGGCGCGGCGCTGCTGGACAAGATCGGGCCGGCCATCCTGGTCACGCATTCGCAGTCCGGATCGTTCGGATGGCTGCTGGCCGATGCGCGCCCGAAAGCCGTGAAGGCGATTATCGCGATGGAGCCGAGCGGACCGCCCTTCCGCGATGCTGTTTTTGATGAAAACAAGAACCGCGTGTGGGGCCCTACGGACATTCCCATCACCTACGCTCCGCCCGTGAAAAGTCCTGCCGAACTTGCCATCACTCAGGAGCCGAAACCGGACGGGCCAGACTTGGTGCGCTGCTGGGAGCAGGCGGGACCGCCACGCCGCCTGGTCCATTTGCAGGGTATCCCGGTGCTGGTCGTCACCGCCGAGGCTTCCTACCACGCGGCATACGATCATTGCACCGCGAAGTTCCTGGCTCAAGCCGGCGTCGCCAATACGCACTTGCGCCTGGGCGAACAGGGCATTCACGGCAATGGGCACATGGTCATGATCGAGAAGAACAATCTCGAAATCGCAGCGCGGCTCCAGAAATGGATCGCCGGACACGTGAAATAGGTTCGTGGCGGTAGGAGAATCGGAGAGTACGTCGTTTGTGTTGGAGGCGCGGGCGAGAATCGAACTCGCGAATAAAGGTTTTGCAGACCTCTGCCTTACCACTTGGCTACCGCGCCGGGCCTGAAGAGCCTGCACCGGAAGGGGTGCACCTCTCTTCGCACCATACCGCGCGACGCCGGAGGAAGTCAATTCCCAACGCAGCGTGATATCATCGGGCCGTTGAGCGCCACAAGTCCAACGGCAAATGCGGTCGAGGCGGATCTTCTGTACTTGGCGCCGGATTCCACGCTCAACCGCCGCTTTGTCGCGCCGGGCATTGATGTGAATACCGGCCGGTTCGAACCGCATCGCGTGCTGATCCGCAATGGACGGCCCGTGCAAGACCAGTTCACGCTGGACACTCACGGCTTCACCATCGCCGGGCACCGCAGCCGCGTCGCTGATTTCACCGACAAAGCCGCAATCGACACAATCCCAGCCGCCTGCCAGCGACGCGCACGTCGACTTCACTCCGGCTCGGGCGGTCCGCTATGCCGAGCAGGTTTACCGCAAGCACGCCCCCGACGGGCCCGGCTTCAAACGCTTCATCGCTTCCAGTTGCTGGCGAGCGTTCAGCGATCCGCCGCAGGATTGGCCTCTCGCGGTGTGCGACGGGCGAAGCGTCCGAGCGGATGAAGGAACGGCCAACGTCATGGTCGTCGTGGATGCGCTGCCCAGCCGCGAGGCGATGTATGGACCGCTTGCAGGCGAAGACGCAATGCCCTCGGCTTCGGTGTTTCACTTCAACCCGAACCATCGTTGGTGGTACTTTCCCGACATGACCAGGGACGAAGTGCTGTTGCTGAAGTTCTTTGATTCGGATCAATCGCGCGCCTGGCGAACCCCGCACACCGCGTTTCACGATCCAACTTACCCGGATGCAACAACGCGGCGCAGTATCGAATTCCGGTCGTTCGCGTTTTTCCTGTAGGGCTAGCGCACCTGATTGTGCAACGCCCGCGCTTCGATTTCACTTTCTGGAATCACCGGGAGCAGCACATAGGAAGGATACTGGCGGGAGTGATACACCAGCTGCTGCGCCTTCTTCAGTACCGTTTCGTCGGCGAAAGCGCGGCCCGTATTGGGATTCCGGTCGAAGCGCGGAAAGTTGCTGCTGGAGATCTCCACACGGATGGCGTGGCCTCGCAGAAACACGTTGCTGGTGACTCCCGCGTCGATCTTCAACCGGTAGATTTCGCCGGGACGCGCTAACTCGGCGTCGTCCAGCCCCGCGCGATAGCGGATACGCAGGATGCCGTCGGTGAGATTGCGCGCCCCGCCGTCCGGGAAAACATCCACCAGTTTGGCGGTGAAGTCCGTGTCCGGCGCGGATGTCGAAGCATACAACACGACGCGGATGGGACCGGTCACTTCCAGATCCCGCTTTAATGGCGGGCTGGTATAAACCAGCACGTCTTTGCGCTTTTCCACCGGCCTCTGGTCCATGGGTCCCCAAGCGAAGATCTTGGGATTGCAGCAGACCGCGCCCCCGCGCGTCGGAACCGGATTGCGCGGGTCGTAAGTGAACTGGTCGCGCGAGCGGGTCTTACCCTGCTTCCAATCCAGCGCGCCGTCGCCGCCGAGACTGTTGGCGCCGCGCCGGCTCGCCAGGTAGATCGGCGTATAACGAGCGCGCGCCAGCGGCCACTCCGGCTCGTCCCGCCAGCGATTCACGCCCATGACGAATATCTGCACCGGCGCCCGGTCTACTTCGCCGCGCGTCTCGTGCCACATTTCCGGCGTGTAACGCGGCGCTTCTTCCGGCTCGCCTTTCAGCCAATGATCGAACCACTCAATCTGATAGGAGCGAATGGGGGCTGACGAATCGATGCCGAAGCTCACGCCCGCGAACGGAATCGACATGTTGTGCGCCCAGGGCCCGATCATGATGCGGTGCCGCCCGTCGCTCCGTCCGGCCAGTTTGTGCAGCGACGCGAACGCATCCAGATCGCTTTCCACATAGTTGTCGTACCAGCCGCCCACCGCAAACACGGGCACGTGGACCTGGCCGATTCTGTTCTGCACGCTGAGCGCCTTCCAAAACGAGTCGTACGCCGGGTGATCGAGAATAGTCTGATAAAACCCGATTGTGCGCCGCGTGGCCGCGCGATCGGCGGTGCGCAGCGGCAGATGGTTCACATAATCGGCGAACCGCGGCTTGACGGTTCCGGGCTCCGTCAAGTTTTCGGAAAACCACAGCAGGCGATGGCCGAGTTTGCTCGCTCCACCGGTCGAATAGTAGCGATCCACGTAATCGTTCGAACCCGAAACCACCGGAAAGATCGCCTTCAGGTGGGGATTGTTCAGCAACGCCACTTGCCACTGCGCGATTCCTAAATACGAGCCGCCAATCATTCCTATGTCGCCGTCCGACCAGGGCTGCGTGGCGATCCAGTTCAGCGTGTCGTAGCCATCCGGGCCTTCCTGGTGGAAGATGTCGAACACGCCTTCGGAAGCATAGCGGCCGCGCACATCCTCGAGCATCACCGCATACCCGTGGTTTAAAAATGACTGGTAGCCTGCGGGCAAATCCCGCCCTTTGCCATAGGGCGTGCGCAGAAGTACAGTGGGGAAGCGGCGGCCGGCGGAAGGATAGAAGACATTGGCATCCAGATGCACCCCGTCGCGCATCGCCACGCGCACGTGCAGCAACTTCTCGAACGGGCTGGGCGACGTCGCGCTCAAAAAGCCCGCGCACACCAACAGCAGGGGGGCAACCTTGGCCACAGTGATCTTACAGGCCTACCGGACAGCAGTGCTGTTTCCGATCGCTTGAGTCAGATTGCTTCTATCATAGCAATCCGCAAGCGCCTGCCAGTACAGGCGGGCGACGCGTTCCGGGGCGTGATATTCGCGAATATGCGCGCTTGCCCGTTCGCCGACCGCGCGGGCATCTTGCGGATAGCGCGCCAGCCAAACCAGGTATTCGGCCAGCATTTCTTCTTCGGCGGGACCAGGATCGACGCGCAGGCACGCCGAATTGGCAAAACGGGCGGTTTCTTCGCCCGCCGTGACCAGCACCGGCTTTCCGATTCCCATCAGTCGGATGCCGATTCCAGAAGTTTCCCCCGCCGTCGGATGACGCAGGTTGATGCAAGCATCCACAGCGGCGGCTTGAAGCCAGAACTCGCGCTCACTGACATAGCCGATGCGGATGATCGCCGGATCGGAGCGGAGCACGGGCTTGATCGCGCGTTCCAGATCGGAGGATACGAACTCGCCCGCAACCAGCAGCGCGATCTCGCATGCCGATCGTGCACGCTGAAACGCCCGCAGCACTGAGGCCAGACGCTTGGACTCCCTCAAGTAGCCAAAGACTCCGGCCAGCATCGTGCGCTGCGCGATGCCATGCGCGGCGCGCCAGCGAATCACCTCAGCGTCCGGCGCCAGTTCGGCGGGCGGCGCAAAAAGATGCGGGATTTCGTAAATCGCCGCGCCGGGCGCATGCTCCCGGACCATCGCCGCCGCGCCGGGGTTGTGAACGATGACCGCGAGCGAACGCTCTGCCACGCGTTTCAGCATCGGATACCGGAAATAGTCCGGATCGGCGCCGGAGATGGCACAGCGCCTCCACAGGTCGCGCGCCTGATCCTCACTCCATGCGCCGTAGTTGTGGGTGAACTCGGCGACGTACTCCTGCGCGTTCAGGGCGTCGAGATAAAAATGATGCAACACGGCATCGTGCAGCACCACCACGCCGGGACGATCCAGCGCCCGCTGGTAGATCTCGCGATGCAGCCGGTTGTTCCCTAGATGATAAAGCGCGATATCGGCGTCTGGCGCGTTCACCTCCACCTCGCCCACCGGCCTCAGCGCGCCGAGCAGAGCGGCGGAATAATCCGCCACGCCCGTACGTGCCGGCGGCAGCGGGGAGTAAAATCCGACCTTCACAGGTTCAATCTTTCCGGCGCGGCCCGAATAACGCGGTTCCGACGCGCACCATCGTCGCGCCTTCCTCGATGGCCGTTTCCAAATCATGCGACATGCCCATCGAGAGATGCCGCAACCCGTTCGCGGCCGCTAGTTCCCGTAGCTGCGCAAAATAAGGCCGTGACTTCTCGGCGTCGTCTGACCACGGCGGCATCGTCATCAGCCCCAGTAACCGAAGGTTCCCGCAGCCCCGAATCGCTTCCACCAGCGCCGGCACGTCTTCCGGCGCCGCGCCCGCCTTGGCTTCCTCGGCTGACAGCTTTACTTCGACCATGACATCCAGCGGCCTTCCCTCGTCATTCAACCGCCGGGCCAGCTTTGGCGTATCGACGGTTTGGACCACATCGAAAATCTCGGCGGCTTTCTTCGACTTGTTGGATTGCAGATGACCGATCAAATGGAACCGCGCGCCGGGGCAGGGGCCGAGCTCGGGCCGCTTGACTTCGAATTCCTGCACGTAATTTTCGCCGAACTCGCGCAGGCCCAGCTCATAAGCTTCGCGGATCACCGGCGCGGGAAACTTCTTGGTCACGGCGATCAGCAGGATCTCGTCGCGCCGGCGTCCGGTGCGCGCCGCGGCCGCCGAGATCCGCGCTTCCACTTGTTCTAATCTTTGTTTCAGCAAAGGTCGATAATAGATTAGCTGAAGAAGACGAGCCCGGGCTTCCGCCCGTGGCCCTCCTTGTAGCAGTTCCCGCTACAACCCCATTCCAGTGGACGACATCCGCCAAACTATTGAAGGCTTCCTGGCCGCCTGCCGCGAGCCCGTATTGTGCGAGCCCGGAGAGGAGTCGCTCCACATATCCAGCGACAACTTCGTCCTGGAATCCCGCAGCGGAGTTCTCAGCCTCCAGGCCTGGGATGTACGGCGCAACCTGGTGCGCCGGGTGATTGGCATCGATCGCCAGACGCGCGGCAGACTGGTGCTCACTGTGGAGCGCTTCGCCAAGCGCACAGGCACTCTGGAACTGGTCGACCTGCAGCGCCCGGCGGGCGAAAACGTGACGCTGCGCAGCTCGCGCCTCCATTTTCGAGATCGTTTCCGCGGCTTCCTGCAGCGGCAGTTCCCAGCTCACAAGCTCGCCGAGCTGACCACTGAGGCAGATCTCGAACACAGCCTCTCGCCCGCGTACCCGCGCGCCTTGTTACGTCAGGGTACATCCGCCTGGGCCGCCATCGGCGCGGCGCCCGACGCCACCAATCCCGACGGCGTTCTCACTTTCGGCCTGATCTGGCTCGACTACCTGCGAATGCGCGAACCTTCGTTGGCAATCCAGGGCCTGATCCTCTATCTGCCTGCAGGCCATGAAAAGACCACCTGTCTGCGGCTCCTTTTCCTGGACCCTGGCGCTGCGCAATATTGCGCCTTCGTTTACGGCGAAGACAATCTGGAGGCGCCCGTCGATTTGCGGGACTACGGCAATCTGGACACGCGCCTGGAGGCGGCCCGCGCGTCACAAACCAAGGGCGTCCGGTTTTCATTGGAGTATCCCGAAGCGTGGCTCGAATCCCAGGTTCGCGGGCACATCCAGGAAATCGACGCCAGCTTGGCGCCCGCGCCGGTTTACGGTCAGGTTCCCGCGTTCGCGGCAGGCCACCGCGGCGTGCTGGATCTTTTAGCTGTCGATTTTGCCGGGCGGCTAGCCGTCATTGAGCTCAAGGCCAGCCAGGACGTCCACCTGCCGCTCCAGGCGCTGGATTACTGGATGCGCGTCCAGTGGCACCTCGGCCGCGGCGAATTCACGAGGCACGGCTATTTCCCCGGCCGTGAGCTGGTCAATGAGCCCCCGCGCCTTCTGCTGGTTTCTCCAGCCCTCGATGTCCATCCCACCAACGAGCGCATCCTGCGCTACTTCGCTCCGCAGATCCCGGTGGAGCAACTCGGCGTGGGTTTAGAATGGCGTAAGGAGCTGAAAGTGATGTTCCGCTCCGGTAGTCCATGTCCATCCAAGTTTTCAAAAATATCCGGGACGCCCTCGGCAACCTGAATCCCGACGCAATCCAAAAGCACACCGAGCGCCCTCTGCGTCTGTTCCTTTACGCCGACACCGAAGGCCAGTACCGCCAGATGGAGGATTTCTTCATCCCGCGGGATGTCTCCGAGGCGCGGCGTCTTCAGATCCGCCACCAGGTGTACCGCGCTTCGGAGGGCTTCGTCCCAACCTCCACCGGAGACCTGGAGATCTATTTTGATGAGTCGCCCGAGCGCGCGGCCGGTGCCGGCAATGCGTTTGCCTTTTCTCCCGCCGAGCCTCGGTACATGATTCAGAACGTGCTCGCCCGGCGGCCCGACCTGGCCATTCCCCTGGGACTGCACATTCCTCCGTTTCGCGAAGAAGTGTCACGGCGCATGATCAAGAAGGTCGCCAAAGAGAACGCCTTGTTCGCCCTGGCGACGGCGGTCCCCGACATCATCCCGTTCATTTCCCTGCCCTGGGCAGTGGGCGAATTTGCATCCGACACCGCGGTTCTCACCGCCAACCAGATCCGCATGGCCTTCGTGTTGGCCGCAGCCAACGATCGCGAGGTCGGATACAGCGAACAGAAGACCGAGATCGCCTCCATCATCGCGGGCGCGTTCGGCTGGCGCGCTCTGGCGCGCGAACTGGTCGGCAAGATACCTTGGGGTGCCGGCATGGTTCCCAAAGCCGCCATCGCCTTTGCCGGAACGTACGTCGTGGGACTTTCGCTCGAGCGCTACTACCGCCTCGGCCGACGCTATACCCGCTCCGAGCGCCGCTTGGCCTATGCGGACGCCCTGGAGCGCGGCCGGAAATTTGTCGCAACTTTCCTGGACGGAGTTCGTCAACGGAGTTAGGAGGACCTGTGTATTTTCGCTTGCGCTAAGCTATCGTCAGGAGGCCTTCATGTTGTTTCGCTTCACTCTCGCTGTACTTGCAATCGCTTGTCTTTGCTCAGCCGACACACTTACGCTGCGGAGCGGCAGGCTGGTGAACGGACAGTACTTGGGCGGCGATGCGCGCCACGTGCGGATGGCGATCGGCGACCGCGTCGAGACCTTCGATGTGGATGACATCACGAACCTCCAATTCGGCGATGGCGGCGCACCCCCGCCGGCTCAAGCCGGTGATCGAGATCGCGATCGGGATCGCGACCGCGACAGAGACCGCGATCCCAACGGATTTGCTTCCCAGCAGCCTCCCCCGCAGGTCTCCGGCGTCCAGATTCCGACGGGAACGGCGATCGTCGTGCGCATGATTGACAGCATCGATTCCGAGCGCACGCGCGTCGGCCAAACCTTCCGGGCCAGCGTGGATGAGCCGGTGCTGGTGGACGGCCAGACCGTCATTCCGCGCGGCGCCGATGCAATGGTCAAACTCGTCGAGGATCAGCAGTCCGGCAAATTCGAAGGCCGCACGGTGCTCACCTTGGTCCTGCACCAGGTGATGGTCAACGGCCGCATGGTGGATAGCACGACGGCCGATGTTTCGCAGGCCAGCGGTTCGCGCGGCGCGCGCACCGCCAAAGTGGTTGGCGGCACAACCGCCCTGGGCGCGATCATCGGCGCGTTGGCCGGCGGTGGTCGCGGCGCCGCCATCGGAGCCGCTTCGGGCGCGGCCGTTGGCGGAGGCGCTCAGGTGATTACCAAAGGCCAGACCGTGAAAATTCCGTCCGAAACCCGCCTCACCTTCACCCTGCAACAGCCCATCCAGCTATGAGCCGTTTTTGGGCCGCCGCCGCGATAACATCGGTGGCGGCCTGGGCCGGGACGCCGCATTTGGTAGAGGGCGCGGCCGAAAGTCATGTGCGTGTAATTGTTTACGAGGACTTGGCTTGTCCCGATTGCGCCACCTTCCGCACCATGCTCGACGAACGGCTCCTGCCGCGGTATGCCACTACCGTCGCCTTCGAGCATCGCGACTTCCCCCTTCCTAAGCATCCCTGGGCCCGAAAGGCAGCTATTGCGGCCAGGTTTCTGGACGAGGCGCGTTCCGGCGCCGGGCTGGCTTTTCGCAAATTTTTGCTGGCCAACCTGGGCGACATCAATACCACGAATTTCGAGCCCATCTTCAGAGAATTTGCGGAGCGCCAAGGCGTCGATCCAGCGAAAGCGGCCACGGCTTTGAGCGATCAAAGATTGGCCAATCTGGTCGAAGAGGATTATCAGGAAGGCGCCGCCCGAGGTGTCGCCCGTACGCCGACGGTCTTTGTAAATGGGCACCCGTTCATTGAGAGCTTTACGTTTGAAGAGATATCCAAAGCCATAGACAGCGAGCTGGCCGGCGTCCTGCAAGGCCCGCACTGAATTCTTAAGTTGCTATGGATGTTAGCTTTATTCATGTTCCTCTGGGCGTAGGTCCTGCATCTGAGAATTGCGCGAAACAGAGGAAGGGGATTGTGTTAAGAATACGTAACTGGTACAGTAGAGGGAACAGGCCCGAAAGTGCTAGGGGTACTGTGTCGATTTTCGTGAAGATGAGATTGAAGCCCGTTTTTTCCATAGCTCTAATCCTTTCAGTTAGTTCGCTCCTGGCGATTGCCGAGCCCTCCAGGCCTCCGGTTCCCGAGGATGAGATCGTCAACCGCTATCTCCAGGCTACCCAGCAGCAGCAGAGCGTGCTGCGCGGAGCGACCGAGGAAGTCGATATTGCTGCCGCCGTACCCAAGTTCAAGAAACAAGGCAAGTTGCATGCCTTGAGGAATATCTCCAAGCTCGGCAAGATCACCTATCACGCCCTGGGCTTCATTGGCGACAACGTGGTGAAGACCGAGGTGATTGCCAATTACCTGAAGGCGGAGATCCAGTCCTCGCAAAGCCCCAGCACCGATGTCGCCATCACGCCGGCTAACTACAAATTCAAGTACAAAGGCATGGAAGATTGGAACGGCCGCACCATCTACGTCATGCATGTGAACCCCCGGCATAAGAGGGTCGGTTTGTTCAAAGGCGAGGTGTGGCTAGACGCCGAGACCTACATGCCCGTCCGGGAATCGGGTTCGTTTGTGAAGTCGCCTTCGTTCCTGCTGAAGAGGATGCAGTTCGTGCGCGAATACGATCTGCAAAACGGCGTATCCGTACCGCAACGCACAGAAAGCCGCGTGGAAACCCGTTTCTTTGGACCGGTTGAGCTCAATGTGGACTACTTGGCCGTCTCGCAGGATTCTTCCGACGCTGTGGGAACAACGGCCGCCGATCAACAGTAGCTTCCCGCTTCGGTGAGAAACGAAAGCTCACAAGCGGCGCATTTCAACCTGATAAACTAGCAATTTAGCTGGCGTAGTTCGCCCGGGGGTTGTTCTCAGTTGTTCTGAAGGGATCGACACCGTAAGCTCAAGAGGGCACATGAGAACGCTATTTTTGAATCCACCTTCCTTTGAAGGCTTTGACGGCGGAGCCGGCTCGCGCTGGCCGGCATCGCGCGAGATCGAATCCTACTGGTATCCGGTCTGGCTGGCATACCCAGCCGGCATGCTGGAAGACAGCAAGCTGGTGGACGGCCCGCCGCATAAAGTCACCATTGAGCAGACCGTGGCCATGGCCAACGACTTCGAACTGCTTGTGCTGTTCACCTCCAGCCCCGGCTTCGGTGTCGACGTCCGCATCGCGGAGATGATGAAGGACGTAAACCCCAAAATGCAAGTGGCGTTTGTCGGCCCGCCGGTCACCATCGAACCGGAAAAGGCTCTGAAGGCTTCCAAGGCTATCGACTTCGTGGTGCGCCGTGAGTTCGACTATCAGATCGCCAATTACGCCAAGGGCACGCCGCTCTCCGAGCTTCCCGGCGTCAGCTATCGCAAGAACGGCGACTTCGTGCACAACCCCGAAGGCGGCGTCATCGAAAACCTGGACGATCTTCCCTGGGCCACGAAGGTTTATAAGCGCGACCTGGACTTCCGCCGCTACAACGTCCCGTTTCTGCTGAATCCGTTCATTTCGTTCTACACCACGCGCGGCTGCCCCGCCATGTGCACCTTTTGCCTGTGGCCGCAAACGCATTCCGGCCACCGCTGGCGGTTGCGGTCGTCCGACGATGTTGCAGCGGAATGCAAATTTACGCTCGAAAGTTTCCCCGGCCTGAAGGAGATTTTCTTCGACGACGATACGTTCAACTACCGCAAGTCCCGGGCGATCGAGCTTTGCAGTAAACTCGGGCCGCTGGACTTCACCTGGAGCTGCACCTCGCGCGTCACCACCGACTACGACACGCTGAAGGCCATGAAGGACGCCGGATGCCGGCTGTTGATCGTGGGATATGAATCCGGCGACGAGAAAATTCTGAGGAACATTAAGAAGGGCGCCACCATCGACATGGCGCAGCGTTTCACCGAGAACTGTCATAAACTCGGGTTGGTAATCCACGGCGATTTTATCGTCGGCCTGCCGGGCGAGACTCGGCAGACGCTGCGCAAGACCATCGAATTCGCCAAGAAGCTGGACGTCGAGACCATTCAGGTGTCGCTCGGCCACGCCTTCCCCGGAACCGAGTTCTACGAGGACGCAAAGGCCAACGGTCTGGTGAGTATCGAGGGAATGGCCGACGAGGGCGGCCACCAGTTGCCCAACGCTGTGTACCCCGGCTTCGATAGAGGCGAACTGATGGAATGGGTGGATCGCTTCTACTCGGAATATTACTATCGCCCCAAGGTAGCTTGGCGGGTGGTAAGGAAGGCCATCGCCAACAACGACCTGCCGCGGCTTTACAAGGAGGCGCGCGAGTTTTTGTTCGTCAGCAACAAGCGGAAGCAGTTCGTAAAGGAACAAAAGGAGTCCGCGGCTCTGCGGGGTGCCGAGGAAAGCGCATCGTAGATGTCCGGCGGCCGGGCTGTAGAAGATCTGGTCAAGCCCGCGCTTCTAGCTAAGGGGCGCGTTGACCTCAAGACAAAGCTGCTGACCGCCTTTGTCGTAGCTACCAACGTTCTGGGCAATTTCGCTCTGTCCTGGGGAATGAAGCACCAGGCTGTCGAGCTGGGCGTTTCTCCCCTGGCTTATATCCGGCTGATCTTCAGCCCATGGGTCTTCGTCGGTACCACGCTGCTGATATTGTGGCTACTGTCGCGGATGACGCTGCTCGGCTGGGCAGACTTGAGTTACGTGCTGCCGGTCACATCGATCGGCTACGTCATCATCGAGTTTCTAGGCCGCTACTTCCTCGGCGAGCAGGTGAGTTGGCAGCACTGGGCAGGCACGGTACTGATCATGGTTGGGATTTCGCTGGTGGGACTTACTTCGGCGAACACCACGCAACCGGAGTCTGCGCGATGAAGTGGCTGATGGTGGGGATCGTCGTGGGCGCGACGGTTTTGGCCGATCTGCTGCAGAGCTTCGAGATGAAGCGCCACAGCGTCGCCGCCGAAGACTTACGGCCCGGCAGGATGTATGGCATGCTACTGGGATTAGCCCGGCGTGTTCCCCTCATCGTGGCCGTGTTCTTCATGGCCATTTCCTTTTTCGCGTTCATGAAGCTGCTCTCGGTGGCCGCTTTGAGCTTCGCTGTGCCCGTCAGCGCCGCGAGCGTCGTGATCGAGACCATTCTCGCCAAGCTGGTGCTGAAGGAAACGGTAACCGGGCTGCGATGGTCCGGCGCGCTCTGCGTGGCCTGCGGAGTGGCGCTGCTGGCGATGTGACCTGGATCATCCTCGCGCTCTGCTGCGCGGCCGCGGCGTATCAGTTCATCGCGCTCGCAGCGGCATTGAACCACCTCCGTCAGACTGCTTATCCCAAGCCAGCGGCTCAACCCGTGTCGATCCTGAAGCCGGTGCACGGCCGGCATCCAGGCTTCTACGAAGCCATCCTGAGCCACGCCGTACAGCGCTATCCGGATTTTGAAATCCTGTTCGGCGTCGCGCAGCCGGACGACGCGGCGCGCGGCGACATCGAGCGGCTGATTCGCGAGTTTCCCGGCGTGCCCATCCGTCTGATCGAATGCAAGACCCTAGCGCCCAACGCGAAGGTTGGATCGCTGATCGACCTGGCGCGCGAGGCCCGCCACTCGATCCTGATCGTGAACGACGCCGACATCAGCGTTCCGGCGGACTACATCGAGCGCGTCACCGCGCCGCTCGGCAATGCCGGGGTTGGCCTGGTGACTTGCCTTTACCGCGCCGAGGCGCACGACTGGCCGAACCGTTTCGAGGCGCTAGCCATTGCGACCGAGTTCGCGCCCAGCACGCTGGTGGCGCGCTGGTTCGGGGTTTCCGAGTTCGGCCTGGGCTCAACGCTGGCGTTCCGCGCGTCCGACCTGGCGCGCATTGGCGGATTTGAAGCCATCCGGGATTACATCGCCGATGATTATCAACTGGGCAGCAAGCTGCACGGGCTAGGGTTGCGCAACGTCATCTCCGAAGTGGTGGTCAGCACGCGCCTCGCCACCGGTTCGTGGCGCGCGGCGTGGGATCATCAATTGCGCTGGGCCAGAACCATCCGGCTTTCGCGCGGAGGTTATTTCGGCCTGCCGGTGACGTTCGCGACGTTGTGGTGCCTGGCCGCAGCGCTCGCAGGGCTGTGGTGGGTGGCGTTGGCTCTGCTCGCGCTTCGGATCGCTATGGCGGTCGGAGCCGGCTGGTTTGTTTTACGCAGTCCAATCGTGTGGAAGTACTGCTATGCGATTCCGGCTCGCGATTTCTGGGGAGTCAGCGTATGGGCCGCAGGACTGTTTGGCGACACGGTGGTGTGGGGCCGCGAGCGGCTGCGGCTGGATCGCGAAGGAAGAATCGTCGCCAAGGGCTGAGCCAGACACCGCCTGCTATAATGATCACTGCGCGCCCGTAGCTCAGTTGGATAGAGCGTCTGGCTACGAACCAGAAGGTCGGGTGTTCGAATCACTCCGGGCGCACCATAGTGTCCTTAACTCGGACGTGCCCGGTATTCCCCCTCAAGATGCGCGGTCTGGCTCGCCATCGCGCGAACGCTTCTTACGGTTGCGCTTTCGTGCCAGGGCTTCCTTAACTCGCTTCTTCTGACCAGGCTTCAGGTAGAAAGCGTGCCGCTTGATCTCTTTTATGATGTCCTCTTGCAGGACCTTTCGCTTGAAGCGCTTGAGCGCGCTCTCCAGGCTCTCGCCTTCGTGAAGATGAACTTCAGCCAATGGGTCTCACCTCAGTTTCCAATCAGATTCCAATCTTAAGCGTAGCAGCATCCTGGCCGCTATCACCAACCTCATTTTACGTTGCCGCCGGCGAGTTTACCCGGGCACAGGCGTGGTAAGGTTGATAGAGTCCTCAGAGGTCCTGGCATATCTGCTGAACCCGGTTCACGCGATGTGTTCGCCCTGGAAGGCTAGAAACGAGGCAATGTGAAAGAAAACGGTACCGTGAAGTGGTTTAACGCGGCCAAAGGATTTGGTTTTATACAGCGCGAGAGCGGCGAAGACGTGTTTGTCCACTTTTCGGCTATTCAAGCGAGCGGCTACCGCACGCTGGAAGAAGGTGCTCGAGTGTCCTTCATCGTGAAACGGGGGCCCAAGGGCTTGCAGGCCGAGGAAGTGGATTTGGCGTGATCTGACATCTGACCCAGCCCACGGAAGCTGGAAAGGAGGCTCCTGGCATGAGCAGGTTTTCAACGCGAATCGGTGAAAACTGGCTGGTCCTTACGCATCTCCATAACTCGACCTGGCGGCTTCAGGTGTGGGGCGATACTCCGCTGGAAGCCGAGGTGACCGCTGTCGACGAAGCGGAAGCAAAGAGCAGCGCTATTTCCGCCACTCTCGAACGCCTGAACATCGAATCTTCCCAGCCGCTGCCAACCTGGAACGACGTCATTACAAGCTCCTGGGACAGCCGCGAAACAGTCTGACGATCCATTAGCGCACTCAATAGAGCCGGTTCTTCCTGAGGATCGCGCGTTTGCGCCTCCTCGGTGATCTCCGTGTCGGCACCCGCGCCTACACCAACTACGCCAGTTAGACCGGCCGCCGCCAGGCTCCCCTGCGAGAACCTTTTGTAACTTCTTCCGCCAGTGTCAGATCTCTGACTAACTCGAATGTGGTATCGGCTTCCATCACTGATTAGGTAGAAGAAAAAGCACTCGATGTCGTGACGATCCTTGGACAGCAGCCGTCGCATAGTTAGAGCATGAAGGCGGTCACAGTAGACCACGGGACGGCTGCTTCCGCAGTGGCACCGCAGCCCCGGCCGGGGCGAGGTGAACTGCTGATCCAGGTATGCGCGGCCGGCTTGATGACAACGGAATTGTCCTGGTATCCCACTTCGCACCGCAAGACGGGCGAACTGCGGTTTGGCGCCGTACCGTCGCACGAATTCTCCGGTGTCGTGTCGGCTGTGGGAGAGGATGCCGGCACGCTAGGGGTTGGACAAGCTGTGTTCGGCATGAACGACTGGTATTCCGACGGAGCCATGGCCGAATATTGCATCGCTCCGTTCTATGCGCTGGCTCCGAAACCGGCCCGCTTGTCGCACATCGAAGCCGCTTCAGTTCCCATATCCGCGCTGACCGCGTGGCAAGGTCTGTTTGATCATGCCAGACTCCAGCCGGGCGAGCGCGTTCTGGTTCATGGCGGAGCAGGTTCGGTGGGAGTCTTCGCCATCCAACTCGCCCGGCTTCATGGGGCGCATGTAATCGCAACCGCATCCGCGCGCAACCTCGATTTCGTCTCGAACCTGGGCGCGGAGCAGGTCATCGACTATCACGCGTCGCGTTTTGAGGATTGCGCGCAACAGATGGACGTCGTGTTCGACACGGTGGGCGGCGAGACGCTGGAACGATCCTGGAGCGTGCTGAAGCCGGGCGGGCGCATGGTCACCGTGGCCTCGACCGCGGAGGGCTCTACCGATCCGCGGGTTCAGAAGGCGTTCTTCATTGTAGAGCCAAGTCAAAAGCAGCTCGTTGAGGTCGCCGGCCTGCTAGACAGCGGGCAACTGCGGACCTTTGTGGACACCGTGATTCCTTTGTCGGAAGCTCCGGCCGCCTACGCGGGCCTGGTGCACCGGCAGGGACGAGGAAAACTCGTAGTCTCAATAGTAAATCAGGATTCAGAAAGGAAGGAAAACTATGACTCATAGCGCAACAATGAAGGCCTCCAAGGGCGAAGCTGGTCTGGGCCGGGAAGGTGTAAGCGAGATCACCGCCACACTCCGCGAGCTGCTGGCCGACGTTTTCAGTCTCTACCTAAAGACCAAGAATTTTCATTGGCACATGAACGGCCGCCATTTCCGCGACTACCATCTCCTGCTGGATGAGCACGCCGACCAGATCTTTGCGATGACTGACGAGATCGCGGAGCGGGCGCGGAAGATCGGTGGTTCCACCTTGCATTCGATCGGCGACGTCGCGCGACACCAGCGGCTGAAGGACAACGACGAAGAACACGTCGCGCCGGAAAAGATGCTGAAAGAGCTGCATGGCGACAATGCGAAGCTAACGGGCTACCTGCGCGGCGCGCACGAGATTTGCGCGAAGCATAACGACGTCGCCAGCACCAGCCTCATCGAGGTTTGGATTGACCAGACGGAGCGGCGCACCTGGTTCCTGGCCGAGATTGTCAACGAAGCGTGAATGGAGAGGCCGCCATGCGGAATGAAGTACAACGCGTTTTGATCGGCGAGAGCCCGAAGTTTCAAGCGGTTCTCGAACAGGTGAATTTGGTCGCGCCAGCGAGTTGCGCGGTATTGATCCAGGGCGAAACCGGTACGGGAAAAGAGCTGATCGCGGAGGCGATCCACACCCACAGCTCGCGCGCGAATGGGCCTTTCATAAAGCTCAATTGTGCCGCCATTCCCGCGGGCCTGCTGGAAAGCGAGTTGTTCGGCCATGATCGGGGCGCCTTCACCGGTGCGCTGGTGCAGAGAATCGGCCGGCTTCAGCTCGCCCACAAGGGCACAATCTTCCTGGATGAGATCGGAGACCTGCCGCTGGAGCTGCAGCCCAAGCTGCTGCGCGCATTGCAGGAGCAGGAATTCGAGCGGCTGGGGAGTTCTCAAACGGTACACGTGGATGTGCGGATCGTCGCGGCGACGAACCAAAATCTGGCGCACATGGTACACGAGCGCCGATTCCGTCCCGATCTGTATTACCGCCTGAACGTATTCCCCATCCAACTACCTGCTTTGCGGGATCGGGTGGAGGACATTCCGCTCCTGGCCCGCCACTTTGTTCATCACTTTGCCGAACGGATGAACAGGCTGGTCGACGAAATTCCCGAGCACGTGATGGAAGCGCTGTGCCAGCATGACTGGCCGGGCAATATCCGCGAATTGCAAAACTTTATCGAACGGGCAGTGGTGTTGACCGAGGGGCGCGTGCTGCGGCCGCGGCTTTCGGAGCTCACGCGCATGACGCCAACGGCGACGTCGAGTGTTTCCGGCCGGACGCTGGCGGAATTGGAGCGGGTCTACATCACCGAGACCCTTCACCGGACCAACTGGGTGGTCGGGGGGCGCGAGGGCGCAGCGGCGAAACTGGGACTGCCCCGGACCACACTCATCGCGCGGATGCGCAAACTCGGAATCTCGCGCGCTCGCCTGAAAGTGCAAGACACCTGGAGCAGCGCACCCGCGGAGAATCGACTACGGCGCGAACACTACGGCGAGGCCTTAGCACAGGCTGCAGGAATGTAGCGGGAAGACAAACATTTATGGAATACGGAGTGGCAGAGATCAAGAGTTGCGAGACCCAAGACTGCGTCCAGCAGGCGATTGGCAGAGCCTTTCTGACCGCGCACCTATTAACGGCGAGCACCGCGCAAGCTGAGGACGCAGTGATGGTAGCGCTGGACTCGTGGGAACCAGGCGAGGAAGATGCGGAAGCGCTTCTACAGCGAACCCTGGCAACCGCAGCCGGCCAGATCGACAGTGGACCTGCTGCTCAAGATTCCACGGAGCAGGATGTGCCCGGATTCGTACCCAGGGATCTCCAGGCGGTACTGCGCCTTCCGGCACGCCTCCGCCAGTGCTATGTGCTTCGCATCCTGGCTGGGCAGCCACGGGAAGTCTGCGCCAGCTTGCTGGATTTGCACCCGCAGCAAGTGGACCAATACGCCAGCGCGGCGATGCAGTGTCTGCCTGTGATGAAACGCTGCTCCGGAGCCTTCGAGTATCTGGTTTGGAAGGGGAGGATGGCTTGGAGAGATTGAAAGGCAAGCGCGCCCTGATCACAGGAGGCACGAGCGGCATTGGCCTGGAAACAGCGCGGCATTTTTTGAACGAAGGCGCACGAGTAGCTGTTACCGGAACGAATCCGGCTACATTGGATGCCGCTGCGAAGGAACTCGGCCAGCAGGCATTGGTTCTGGCATCGGATGCGGGTAACGTGGCCGCTCAGCGAACGCTCGCGCAGTCCGTCGGCGAGAAGTTCGGGCAGCTCGATATCCTGGTCGCCAACGCTGGAATTGCGGACCTGCGCCCAGTGGACCGATGGGATGAGGCTGGTCTGGACCACTCCTTCGGGATCAACTTCAAGGGACCGTTCTTCCTGGTTCAGGCGCTGCTGCCGTGGTTCGCGAATCCGGCGTCCATTGTGCTGACGACGTCCGTCAATGCGCATCTGGGCATGCCGAATACCAGCATTTACGGGGCATCGAAAGCCGCGCTCCTTTCCCTGGCGCGGACCTTCTCGGGCGAGCTGATCCCGCGCGGCATTCGCGTGAATGCAGTGAGCCCGGGCCCGATCGCCACACCGCTCTATGACAAGCTGGGGCTGACCAAAGCGGATCTTCAGGCTGTTTCCGATTCGCTGAAAAGCCAGACTCCGGCGAAGAGGTTCGGGAGCCCGGCGGAGGTGGCCCAAGCGATCGTTTTTCTTGCTTCGGACGAATCTGCGTTTACTGTCGGCAGCGAACTGGTGATCGATGGCGGGATGAGCAACCTTTAAAGCGAAGTGCCAGGCAAACCAAGGCCGACGCTGCTATTCCGCCAGCACGCGGTGAATGAGCTGCACCGCAACGGAACCTTCTCCCACTGCTGACGCAACGCGCTTTACGCTTCTCGATCGCACATCACCGACGGCAAAAACTCCCGGCACGCTGGTTTCGAAGAGGTATGGCTGTCTGTTGAGAGGCCATTTGGCGGCTTGAAGTTCCTCCGGAAGGAGATCGGTGCCCGTTTTGATGAATTTCTTGTCGTCCAGCGCGACGCAGTCCGCAAGCCAGGCCGTATTGGGACTCGCACCGGTCATGGAAAACACGTGACGCACTTCGCGGGTCTCATCGGTGCACGTCTTGAGATTGCGCCAGGACACACGCTCGAGGTGTCCATTGCCCTCCAACGCCGTGACCTGAGTATCGGTCCACAGGCTGATCGTGGGGCATTCCTCCATTCTGCGAATCAGGTAGCGGGACATGCTGGCTGCCAGACTGGGGCCGCGCACCAGGACGTGGACGTGGTTCGCAATTCCGGATAGAAAGACGGCCGCCTGCCCAGCAGAGTTGCCACCGCCGACGACAATGATCTCCTCGTCCGCGCAGAGCTGCCCTTCCAGGCGGGTGGCACCGTAATAGACTCCCACACCTTCGAACCGGGAGAGATTCGGCAGAGGCAGTTTGCGATATTCGGCTCCAGAAGCGATGATGAGCGCCCGAGCGCGAACGGGTTCGGCGCCCTCGCACAGCACGCTGAAGGGCCGGCGCTCGCAGGAAAGACCCGCTGCGACGCGGGCGATGGCGATCCGGGCGCCAAATTTCTCGGCCTGGACGAAGGCGCGGCCGGCGAGATCCTGTCCCGTAATGCCAGTCGGGAAGCCCAAATAGTTTTCAATGCGCGAGCTGGAGCCGGCCTGACCACCCGGGGCGTGGCTCTCCAGAACCAGTACATCCAAGCCCTCCGAGGCTGCGTACACTGCGGCCGCGAGACCGGCTGGGCCCGCGCCGACGACGATCAAGTCGTACACGAGCTTCTCGTCGATTTCCGAATTGAAGCCGAGGCATTTCGCGACTTCCGCGTTGCTCGGATTGCGGAGAATGGGCCGGCCGTGGCAGATCAGCACGGGAATGTCGTCGAGATGGACAGCGAAGTGTTCGAGCAGACTTTGAACGGTGGAATCCCGCTCCACTTCCAGATATGTGTGAGGCTGGCCGTTGCGCGACAAGAATTCTTTTATGCGGAGCGTCGCCGCGGAGTACCGCGAGCCGATCAGCAGGAGATCTCCGGTACCCTGGGCGATGAGCGCGGACCGGCGCCGGAGGAAAGCGCGGAGAAAAATGTCGCTGAGCTCGGGATCTGTCTGGACGATGCGGCGGAGCGTCGACTGATCGATTTCGAGCAACTCGCCGGCGACCGCGGCGCGCGTCCGGACCAGAGTGGGGCGGCCCGACAGCATGTTGATTTCACCGGTAAACCGGCCTTCGTGGACGGTGACCCAAGTCTCGCCGTTGCCCGCGGGATTGACGACTTCCAGGCGGCCTCGGAGCACGACAAAAAGGCTGCGCACGGTAGCCCCCTGCTCGAAGATCACTTCGCCTTCGGCGACAGTCCGCCTGGTGCCGAGCGAAGCGAGCCGCGCGATTTGAGCTTCGCTGAGCGTCGGGAACATTCCATCGAACGCGGTGCTGGGTTCGGCCATGATCGTCCTTCAAGAACAAACTATATCGGGTCACCTCGCCGCGAAGAGGAAATCGGCGGCGGGATGATGATCTCGCGGCGGCCGAAGAGCCGGGCATCCACGGAGAATGCCCCTGGCCCCAGTCCGAGAATCGCAACGAGTATGGTCAACCCGAAGACGATCGTTATCCGCGAATCAAACAGGTTGGGCATGCAAGTCGGAAGCAACGCCATAGACGCACTCAACAGACCAATGGTAACAACCGCAGTGATGATTGGCGTAAGAAAACCGACCAGGAACAGCGCACCCGCAAGAAACGCCGAAACACCCATGAACCAGCTTCCTGGAGTGGCGTTTGGCCCGCCGATATAGAATCGCCCTTCCATGACAATCACGAGGCCGAGCACGGCTCGTAGCAGTAGCAGGGCAATACCCGGCCAGCCAGCTGGAAATGCATAAAATAAACGTCTGAGCAGCATTCTCCCCAAGACTTCCATTACGCCCACGCCTAGAATCAGCGTAAACGAACCGCCGTCGAGCCGAATCCCAATGTGTCGTAATATTCACATACCACTTTCGAGTGACTGAGTTTGAAATCGAGCTGAATAAATCCGCGGGCCCGCCCCCGACTAGGCGGCGTGGAGCGCCTGGACCCGGAATCGGGCCGACGCTACGATACCGAGCGCGACAAAGAGGACCAGCACCGCCAACTGGGTCAGCTGAAATGCCGGGGCCGATTGAGTTGGAGCAATCGCCCTCAGCGCTGGAACTTTTTCAAAGAGCTGGACTACCAGAACGAACACGTTGAAATAGAGTGCCAACATGGCCGTGACGACGTAAATCCAACGCCAGTTTCCCGCGAAATGAAACTTGGATCGGGCAGGAATCGCAATTCCCAGCACCAGCAGCGACAGAATAGCGATAGCGAGTCCAGGCGTGAAGTGGTGGATCGGAAACAGGAATCCGGTCAGGCTTGTGGCTGCCGTCGTGATCAGAAAAGTATCGGTCCAACGCTCAAACTGCCTGGCGGTGACCAGTCCATAGACGACTACAAAACCGGTGGCGATTCCCACCAGGCTGAGGATCACGTGAAACATCGTGAGAGCGGTTAGCAGCATGATTGTTTCTCCTTGTCAGGCGCCCGAGTGGCTGTAGGCCTGACACAGATACTATGACTCAGCTGCGTGCGGAAGCAATCACCGGATCGGAGGGTCCTCTGATAACACGGTTGCCAGTGAACGCGGATACCACGTTCGAGGTATCGGGCTGTCCTGGCCGGAGCTAGAGTTGAATAAATCCTCGGCGCACTGCGATTGCGATGGCCTGGGTGCGGTCGTTCGCGCCAAGCTTATCCATAATGTGCTTGATGTGGACCTTGACTGTCTCTTCGGAAATGCTCAGCAATTCCGCGATGTCGCGGTTCCGATTTCCGCCGGCGACCTGCTGCAGAACTTCGATTTCGCGCGCCGTCAAATTGTCATCGCTCAGGTGCTCGGCAAGCTGGGCGGCCAGTTCGGGAGGCACACGCTTCTTTCCGGCGTGGACCTGGCGGATCGCCTGCACGATCTCATTGGGCGGCATGTTCTTCAGAAGGTATCCATGCGCCCCGGCCTCTAGCGCGCGATGCACCTCTACATCGCCCTCAAAGGTCGTCAGCATGATAATGCGGGCAGCTGGGAATTCCGCGCGGATCGCAATCATGGCATCGATTCCGCTCAGGTCGGGAAGCCTCAAATCCATGAGCGTGACATCCGGCAGATGATCCCGATACTGTTGGATCGCTTCGGTTCCAGTGGCGGCTTGGGAGACGAGCAGCATATCCGGCTGGTGGTTGATGATGGTGGCTATCCCCTCGCGGAGAAGCGGATGGTCATCGACACTGAGAATACGAATATTGGTTGAGGTGCTCATTTGCTCTTTCCATTCTGACTGGAAACGCGCCGCTTAGCGCCGACGCGGGCAGGCCACTTACCGAACCACGATCTGGGACTCGGCTCATCCTGAAAAGCGACGCTGCCGGGCACGGAGAGTTCGATCTCTGTACCCGCGGAAACGTTGCTCAAGACATGGAATTGCGCGCCGATCCGGTCCGCCCTCTCCCGCATTCCAGAGAGTCCCCAATGTCCGTCGCGTCCGGTTCGCAAGATATTCGGATCAATGCCGCAGCCGTCGTCCCGCACCAGAATGCGGAAGCGATTCGAGGAATATCTAAGTTCCATTTCTATGTTCTTCGCGTGAGCGTGTCGAAAGGCGTTCATGAGCGCTTCTCTGCCGATCCGATACACTTCGTCTCGCAGGATGGGATGCAGAGGCCGCCGTTCGCCGTCCACGATGACGCGAAAGCCGATGTCGTCTCCGGGCGGCTCGCCGGCGGCAAACTCGTGCTGGATTCGCGAAAACGCCAGCTCGAGGTCGAGCGAGGCGCTGCGCGACGAGCGGAGGCCGCGAACCGCGTTCCTGCCCTCTTCGATCACTTGCCCCATCAGTTCGAGCGCCCGGGTGAGTATGGGCTTCACGGTCGAATCCTCAGGCAAGCGGTCGGCCGCGACGTGCACCTGCATCGAAGCGCTCAGAAATCCTTGGAGCAGCGTGTCGTGCAGTTCCTGAGCGATCCGCGTCCGTTCGGCGAGCCGCTCCTGGAACCTCAGGTTGATCCGCTGTGTCATCTGTCTGAGGCGAAACCAATAGAGCGCGAGGACGCAGCCCAGGCAGCCGAATGTGACACTGAGCCGGAACCACCACGTCTGCCAGTACTGCGGATCGACTTCGAAATCGACGGCCGCCGTCCCGGCGCTCCAGATTCCATCCGGATTCGTCGCCTTCACTTCGAAGCGGTATTGGCCCGGAGGAAGGTTCGTGTAGACGGCATCACGAGCCGCTTCAAGTTCGCTCCAGCCTTGGTCGAATCCTTCCAGCCGGTATCGATACCGCACGCGGTCCGGGACGGAAAGGCTGAGACCGGAGTAGGCGAATGTAATTCTTTGGTGACGGTCAGAAATGTGAATCGAGGGCCCAAAGGGGACCCGATCACCGTCGGCCGAGATTACCTGAACCTGCGGCAGGGCTGGTGCCGTATTTCGTGACAGGCGGGCAGGATCCACCACGGAGATGCCACGGTTCAAGGAGAACCAGATCCGGCCCGCAGGATCCGTCATCACGGACCTGTGCCGCTTCACCCCTTCGATACCGCGAAGGCCGTCCGCCAGCCCAAATTCCCGCACATCGCCGTCGCCCAGGATTCCATCCAAGAGTTTCTGGCGATTGACGCGCAGCACGCCGTTCGATGTCGCCACCCAGAGCGAACCAAGCCTGTCTTCGGCTAAGCCTAAGATCTGGGCACGCAAAGGCAGCGGTAGCGACGCGGGAACTTGGAACCTTCCGTGATTCCAAAACGCGATCCCTGAAGCTGTTCCCACCCACAGCACCCCCGCAGAGTCTTGCAAAAAGCAATTTATGTTGGCCGATGGCAAACCATCAGCGCTCCCGTAGGAAGCCCAACGCGCTCCAGCCAGAGCACTCACGCCATTGGGTGTCGCGAACCACATGGTTCCATCGGAGTCTTCCAGCATCGAGACAACGGTATTGGATGCAAGTCCGTTTGCGATCGTAAAATTCTTGAATTTGCCGTCGCGCAGCCGGCTGACACCCGCGCTCAGCGTTCCCGCCCAAACGGTTCCGTCGCGCGCCAGATACACGGAGTAGATACTGTTTTGAGCCAGTCCGTCGGCGTGCGTGTAAGCCTTCGCTATCATCGGCTGGTGATCCAGGCGAAGCTCGGTCAAGCCGCCGTGTTGCCTACCGAGCCACAGTTCTCCTCCGGCGCCGGCCATGGAATAAACGACGTCTTGATTCAGCCCGCCGGCGTTGACGCGGCCGTGCCGATTGTCTTTCACCCACCACAGCCCACCCTTGACGGGCGCGAACCACATGCGGCTCTCTGAGTCGACGTAGACAGGATTGCTGCCGTCAGTGGGCAGGCCTTCCGCCAGTGAATACGTCACAAACGCGCTGTCGCGGAGACGTTCGATTCCGTCGGCATGCCCGATCCACAGGCTGCCTTCCCGGTCTTCAAACAACGCGGTGACGGCCTGCGGCGACGCGGTGTCCGCCAGGTTCAGTCTCGTGACACCGTGGCGGTTGAGCCGCAGTAGCCCGCGCGAATCGGTGCCGACCCACACGTTCCGGTCGCGATCGGCAACCAGCGCGAGCGCTTGAAAATGACGGAGTGACTTTGGTATTCCGGTGCTCGTTATTTGCGCACCGTCCCAGCGCACTATGCCGTCATCGGTACCGATCCACAGAGACTGATCGCCGGCCGGCAGCAGACAGTTAATCTTCAAATCCGGCAGTCCCCTGCGAATCGAGAGGGTCTGCCCATGGCGATCGCGGAAAAGCCCGGCGTCGCGCGTGCCCATCCAAACGTCGCCATTGCCGGCTTGGGCGACAGAAATTACGGGTGAGGGAGGAAGGTCTGTCGCGGAAGCGATCCTCTCGAAATTTCGGCCGCGAAAGCCAAACGCGCCGCCTTCCGCTTTCCAGACGAGCAGTGCTCCGCGATTCGACTGGCTCATGGTCTCGATTCTGGTGTAGAACCGCTGGTCACCCGAAGGCCGTTGGAAAACGCCGTTGCAATACCGGACAATACTGAGGTCCTGCAACCGCAACCACAGGCAGCCGTTTTCGTCGGAAGCCAGTCCCAGGACGCTGCCGATTGTAAATGCGCCGGAATCGTCTTTGATGAGCCGGAAGTCCCATCCGTCGAAGCGAACCAGCCCCGCTTCGGTGCCGATCCACAGGTAACCGTCTCCGCTTTGGGCAATCCCATAAACAGGACCCAGGGGGAATCCCTGCTCCGGTCCCCAGCGATCGTGCACGTATTGTGACATCGCGCGATCGGGATCGATCGCGAAGGTTGCGGGCGAGATGAACGTGCTTGCGATCACTACGGCCGTCAGCCGCAAGAGCACTGCGCGGCCGAAGCGCGAACTAAGGAAGAAATTCGAACTTTTCAATTACGACCTCGAGTTCGTGCTGCACCGGATATAGCCGATTGCCATAGGCATACAGATTCATATGAATCCTCTCGTTACCGGGTGACGGAACTCCGGAAGTGAAGGCATGTTCGGCAATCACGCTGGACGGATCGCGGGAATTGAACGCACGCGTGGTCTTGAACGACACTCGTCCGGGCTCCCAATCCATCCAGTATGTGAGAGGTCCGGCGGGCGCGTTGAAGCGCACGGTGTTGGCGGGAACGACGTAGGGCTGAATGACGAACTGTGCGTTCTTATCCTGCGGTTCGCCCCAGCGGCTGATTTCGATATCCATCTCGCGGGGAGGCCCAAAGTCGTCCCAGGTGAAGAGGGCGAAAACCGCGGCCGGCTCCAGATGGGAGACGTCCCGGACCAGAAAGCGGTAAGATCCGAACCCCAGGCTTCGCGAGAGCGCTACTTCGGCGCTGTCCCACTGCTCCCCGCGTCTTGAAGCGCGAAGGTGGAGGAATCCTTCGCCGTCCGTCCAGGCGCTGGGCGGCATACCAGGGACCATGCTGCGAACGTCCCATTGATAACCGCTGAACTGGAGCGTAGGGTCCCGAGTGGCGGGTGCGCCGTTCACAATGGCCACCGCGCGCACAGGACCGCCTTTCGCCGGCAGCGCGTTTACAGTCAGCGGTGGACGATAGCTCCCATTCACAAGCAGAGCAGCGTATTCGGACCCAGGGTGGGTGGAGGCAGTCCATCTTGAATCCGGTTGAATGTTGGTGAACGGGCGATCCTCGGTGGGCTGCACCCACCACACTCCGCTCAATGAAAACAGCACGATTCGCTCTCCCGGCAGTGCTCCTGTCACACGTCCCGCGATTTCTTCAAATTTGTCCGAATTGCCGTGGCCGGAGGGCGGTATGCGCGTAAATTCGATCGACGGTGCACGCCCGGCAGGAGCCTGCCGGCAACTCGCGAGCGAAGCCCAAAGGATCACGATCGAACTCGCCGCCATTCTCGCAGTGCGTGAAAGTTCCGCCATTGGTCGTGTGCTCAAAAGTAAAGTCTCAGCGCAAGCTGCACCTGGCGCGGCTGATTGGCCTGCGCCGTGATTTGGCCGAACGTGGCATCGCCGACAGCCGTATCGGGAGCCGCAAACTGGACGCGGTTCAAGACATTGAATGCCTCCAGGCGGATTTGGAGGCGGGCTCCCTCGCGGAAGTTCAACGGGATTTCTTTGAACAAAGATGCCGTCAGGTTGTCCGTACCTGGCATACGGGCGTTCGGCAAAACCCGTGGCGCGTCGCCATCGCCGTACGCAGCAGGCCGGACGGCGGCTTGCGGATTTGCGAAGTACTGCTTCAGGTTGCCGGTCCCGGCCACCCGCAGAGGCGCCAGCAAGTCTGGATATTGATAGCCGTAGGTTGGCAAGCTGACGCTGCATCCGCCACACAAAGCAAGCTGCAAAGGCAGCCCGTTGTCGACGCGATAAATGCCGTTTAGTTGCCATCCTCCGATGGCCGCGTCCGCCAGGTGACTCAGATTTACCCCGTATCTTCGGCCATGGCCGAACGGCAGTTGATAGATGAAAGTGAGCTGAGCGATCTGCGGAATGCTGAACGTCGAAAGCGACCGGTCCAAGCGCAGATTATTCGGGTCGCGCGCATTCGGTTCGGACGTCGCCAGACCTCCGACCAGGAAGGAATAGCCGCTTGAACCTAGCGAAGAATCGTCCAGGCTTTTTTGAAAGACGTAGGAAAACAGAAACTGCAAGCCCTGGGAGAATCGCTTGGACAGGCTGAACTGCGCTGCGTGATAGATCGAATTCGCCCATGGAACGAAGCTGCTGCTGATCCCCGGCCCCGTGCCGTTACTGTATTGCGGGTACGGCACGTAGAGCTTCCAGCGTGGAATCGTCGGATTGGATAAATCGGCGCTGCCCTGGATCACCCCGTAGAAGGGATTGGGAACTTGCTGCAGGTAATAAGATGGATCGGCGCGAAAGGCGTTGGCGATCTGGGGCGGAAGAGCGTCCAACTGGTTTGCATAGCCCATCGCGTACAGGTGCGTTCCTTTCCTACCCACGTAGCCCGCGTCTACGATGATCGACCAGGGCAACTGGTGTTGAATATCCAAAGACCATGCCTGTTCCTGCGGCGCTTGGTTTAGCGAGCGCAGCGGGATATTGCTGATCGCCTGCCCGAGCATCGTAGCGGCGCCTTGGCTGGAGCCAATCGGCTTCTGAATTCCAAAAGGGAACGGGTTGCGAAGAAATTCGAGCGGGAGCCAGGGCATCCCAGGGACACTACTCACCCCGTTCGTGACGGGATCGTTACCGAGGAAGCCACCGCTGACGGCGTTGCCGACGACGCCGATGTCGGACGGATCGTAGTAAATCCCGTAGCCGCCGCGAATCACGGCTTGGCGCGGCAGGTTGTAAGCGAAGCCAAACCTCGGTCCAACTTCGCCCCAATAGGCGTCAAACTCCGTCCTCGGGTTCCCGCCCACGCCGGCGAACTCGACAGCGCCGCGTAAGTTCAAGCCGGGAACCGCGATTGGAGTGGGCGCGGCCGGATCGAAGTAGGTCATCTGGTTGTAGCGCTCTGTGCGCGGTGTTTCGACGTCGTACCGGAATCCCAGATTCAAAGTCAACTTCGGCGTCACGCGCCAGTTGTCCTGGACGAAGCCACCGATCTGATAGTTCTGCGTCGCCGTGAACGGAGGGATATCGTAGCGGCTAAAAGCATTGTCCACGTACCCGGTCATCAGGCCGGCGAGCACGTCGCCGCCGACGCCGTAAGTGCCGGAGGCCGTTCCCTCACTGGTGAATGCGAACAGGCCATTCGGGCTTCCCGCTTGCATGAAATTGATCCTGTGCCGCCGGAGTTCGGCTCCCACTTTGAGTTCGTGCTTCCCAAAAGTGTGATCCAAAGTTGCCACCAGATGCCCGGTTTCGCTCGCGAATCTCAGGACTGAATAGAACTGTCCGCCCAGGCAGCCATTGAATCCGTTGCAGCCATAAGCGCTAAACAGCCAGATCGAGGGCGGCGTCTGGAAGCCGGAGGTATCGATGTAAGACGGCATCCCCAGGGCCTGAACCGGGTCGAAGCCGCCGAATGAAGCAGCGACGCCGTCCGTCGGGTACCAGTTGTGTCCGTACCCGAGCGAAACGGTCAACAGCGTACGCGGGCTGAATGTGTGGATGTAATTGACGTCGCCGGCGAGCACGGCATGCTTGGTGGGACCTTGCGTGTTGGTGTCGTAAACGCTGCGGAAGAAATTCGCATTCTGGCCGGAATCCCACTCGTGCGTGAAGCGGACACTTACCACATCGCGCTCGCTGAAATGTTGATCCAGTTTGATGTCGAACGACTGCTGCGTCAAAGGGCTCGTACCGGTCGCAACCCAGTTGTGATACGGGTCGTAAGCAGGCGAGCCCACATGCAGATTCGGCAGCGGAAAGGCGTTGAGGAGTTTGGCTCCGACCGGGTCGATCAGGTTCCCCGGAGCGGAAGGCAGGTTGCCGAGGCCAAACGGAATGCTCGGATTACCAGGGCTGATGTAGGTCGCCAGATTGTTGAATGGGATGAGCGCGCGGCTCGTCGCGTTGTTTTGTGCGTCCGGTTTGCCGGTGTAGGGATCGTAGATCTGGCCGGCAGGATTGGAGCAAATGCCGTTTGCGTCAAAGGCGCCCCCGGCACGCGCACACAGTTCGCCGAAGTTTCCCGAGCGTTCGGCCAAATCGGGTACGCCGGCCAAAGACGACGTTGCCCCGGTTAGAGCTCGAATGGCGTTGTAATCGAAGAAGAAAAAGGTCTTGTTTCTGACGATCGGGCCGCCGGCGGTTCCTCCGAAATCGTTGCGAGTGAGGTGCGCTTGCGGAAGGCCGGCGGCGTTCGCGAAGAATGCGTTCGCATTCAGGTCGTTGTTGCGGAGAAATTCAAATAGCTCGCCGTGATAGGCGTTCGTGCCCGAGCGCGTCACCACGTTTACAATCGTGCCGCCGCTATTGCCGAACTCCGCGCTGAAACTCGCCTGCTGGATTTTGAATTCCTCGATCGCCTCCACCGGGGGAACATACAGCGCCTTTTGCACGCCGGGATTGTTATCGCTGTTCGTGATGCTGACGCCGTCCAATAGCAAATCTCCCTGGGCGTTCCGGCTCCCGTCCGACACAAAATTGGTGACAAAACCGGGCGTGCTGACACCATTGCCGTAGGTTGTGCCGGGCGCTTGTGAAACACCTGGAGCGAGGAAAGCCAAATCGAACGGATTGCGGTCCACGAGCGGTAGATCATCGATCAGCTTCTGGTCGAGCGTTAACCCGACGGTCGCGTCGCCGGCCTGGGTGACCGCCGGTTGAACCCGGACCACAACCGTCTCCCGGGGAACGGAAAGCCGCAGCCTGGCGTCGGCCGACAGCCGCGAATTCACTTCGATGCCAATGTTGGAGAGTTCGAACGGCTCAAACCCCGTTGCATCGATCTTCACGAGGTAGCCACCGGGCGAGAGCGATCGGAAGACATATTGACCCGACCCGTCCGTCTCAGCCGACGTTCGTGTGCTGCGGCTCACGTCGGTCAAGGTGATCTTGGCATCCGGAACCGGGGCGCCCGAAGGATCCACAACGGTCAACATGAGTGAGCCGGTGTACAGTTGCGCATACGCCATCGGCACTGCGACGAGCAGCAGTGCAATACGCCACCGCATCCGCTTCGAGATTGGTTTCACAGGCGCCCAAGTCAGCAGAGTGTTAGATACCCCACTTTAAGAACGGCCAAAAAGCGCTTTTGGCGGGCGTACTTCGGAAGCCCAAGCTTGGCTCGCTTCATTTTAGCCAGCCCGTCTCCTAACCAAGCTATTGGTTCTAGATGCAGACTTCATCCCCAGGACGCGGAATTCCTGCATACCTCGTTCGTGGTAGCGTGCGATGGCGAACCGTCACGCGTTCGTGGTACTTCGCAATCCCTGCTTCTGGGGTTTCCGCGAGCGGCTGCGTGGTGCAGAATCTGGTCAGTGGGTATGCCAGCCAATTGGGTCACAGGGGCAATGTCGAAAGTAGCGCGCCGGCAGATGCTGAAGATTGCCGCCGCATCCGTGGCCGCAGTATCGATGCCCCGCCGGCTCCTGTACGGGCAATCGGCTCGGGAAGCGTGCGCGCCTGCGATTCCGCAGGACCACTCACCTTCAAATGGCGGGTCTTGCCCATATCCCATCCCGTGGCTCGACAAGAATGGGAATCACAACCAGATCCCGAAGCCCGGCGTCGAGCTGTCGCACATCTACCACTTCAGAGGCAGGCTCGCCCGCTGCAGCGGGTTCCACGGCATGGGCACGGACAATCAGGGCAACCGCCTCGCGTGGGGTACGCCAACCACCGACTACAGCTATATGGCAGGAGAGTACTGGGCGGGACGGCAGGCGCGCGAAGGGACATTCGCGCACACTTGACTGACGGTCTTCCAGGGGCCGGCGGTCCCTGCAAATCAAATCCACGACTTCCATCCGCCCATCTCGCCGGAGGGTTTGTACTGGGTGACTCCTGTTGCATCCAGCAGCCTGTCATTCAGCGCGGACGGGAAAACCGCCACGCTCCAGATGACCGGAGTGCCCATCATCGACCAGCCGCGCTGGCCGGCGCTGGATGCGAAAACCACTCCAGCTTCTATGGATTTCAAGCTGGTGTTTCAAGCCACCGGCGAAAGCGTGAAATACGAAGACGCGGCGCGGCAATATCGGTTTGAAGGCTTCCTTGCCGCCGCGCAGCTTGAAGCGACGATCCGTGTGCCGTCCATCGACTTCACCTTCAAGACCGATCCTATGGAGACATCCAAGTGCGACTTCGCCGTTATGGGCACTGAAGTCAACGGCAAGTACTACGAATCAACTGGCGGATAGCTCGGCGCTATTCGTGGCGCAGCGCGGTCATGGGATCGACTTGCGTGGCCCGCCACGCCGGCACAAAGCAGGCCAGCAAGGACACCAGGCACAACAGCAGGGAAACTGTGGAGAATGTCAAGGCATCCCTGGATGTCACACCATAAAGCAGGTTCGCCAGAAAGCGCGTGAGCAGGAGCGCTGCCACGAGGCCGACCGAGATGCCCACGAGCGCCAGGCGCAATCCCTGCCCCAGCACCAGCCGGAACACTTCGCGGCGCTCCGCACCGAACGCCAGGCGGATCGCCAGTTCATGCGTGCGCTGGCGGGTGCTGTAGGAAATGACACCGTAGACGCCGACCGCGGCAAGGACGAGCGCCAGCAACCCGAATACTCCCACAAACGTTCCGGCAATTCGGGTGCCCATCGTTGCGAGTTGGGTAGTGGTCTTGAGCGTAGTCACGTTATAGAGAGGCAGTTCGGAATTCAGTTCGTGAACGGTTTTCTCAACGGAGGCGGCGAATATCAATGGATCGCCTGCGACGCGCACGTGGAGCGTCATGGTGGGGCGATAGAGCTGATACAGAGGCAGGTAGAACAAAGGCCCGGGATCGCTGGACGGCCCTGCCAGCGCCGCGTTGCGAATCGGAGGGCTGGAGTTCTTGGCCACTCCAACAACGATGAAATTCTTATCGGAGACATCGGTGATGATGCGCTTGCCCAACGGGTTCTGGCCCGGCCAATAGCGGCGCGCGAAGGATTCGTTGACCACAGCCACAGGTTGCGAGGTTTCCGTATCCTGAGCGGTCAGCTCCCGCCCAGCAGCCAAAGGAATCTGCAAGGCGCGGAGATAGTCCGGGCCAACGATCACGTCGGGCACCTCCATAGACTCGTGCGCCTGACCGGTATATCCTTCGGGCTTCACGCTGAGAGAGCCCGCTCCAATTCCCATCGGGACGGCGCTTCCGAACGTCACCGCTTGGACGCCTGGCAGGGACGAGATCCGTTCCAAAAGTTGGCGGTTGAATTGGATTCCGTTGCCCTCGGTATAGCCGGCCGAGAAGAGATCGTAAGAGGCGAGGAGAACGTGATCGGGATTGAAGCCGGGATTAAACTGCTGCGCGCGGACGAAGCTGCGAGTGAACAGGCCCGCGCAGATCAACAGTAGAAGCGACAGGGAGATTTGGGCCACCACGATGGCGCTGGTGAGGCGCGCCTTGCCCAGCCCGCCGGCTGCCGTTCTGGATTCCTCCTTAAGGACCGCGGCTGGATCGATGCGCGCGGCCCGCAGCGCGGGAAGCACTCCGAAAACCACTCCGGTGATAACAGAGATCATCAGCGTCGCCAGTAACATGGTGCGATCCGTGTGCCCCGCCAGATCGATGGGCATGGCTATCGGGGGCATGAAGGACATCAGGCCGTTGGAAGTCCACAAGGTGACCAACAGGGCAACGCATCCGCCCGCCAAGGACAACATGAGGCTCTCGATGAGAAGCTGCCGCAGCAGACGCCAGCGGCTGGCGCCCATGGACAAGCGGATGGCAATCTCCCGCCGCCGCGCGACCGAGCGTACCAGCAACAAATTGGCCACGTTCGCACAAGTCAGCAGTAGCACCACGCCGGAGATGGCCATCAACATTGGCAGCAACAGCGAGAAGAATACGTTCGCGCCGGCTCCTCGCCAAAGAGGCGCCAGCGTAACTGCTTCGTGACCCTTATGTTCTTCCGGGAACTGCCGCACGATGGGCTGCATCAGCAAGGTCAGTTCCTGCTGCGCCTGCTCCGGCCGGATGCCGGGCTTCAAACGACCCAGAGCCGTGAGCCAGAAATAGTTATGGTTGTGGATTAAGTCGCCGTTTGGCAGCAATTGCTGCTCCATCATCAGAGGAACCCACAGGTCGGCTCGCAGGCCGGTCATCGCGCCTTGGAAGAGCGGCGGCGCCACACCCACGATGGTGAATGGGTGCTGGTTGAGACTGATCTTTTGCCCGAGAATGGAGTCGCTCGCGCCAAACTGCTTCTGCCAGAAGCGATAGCTAAGCACCACTACCGGCGCGCCTCCCGGCGTCTTGCCATCCTCCGGTGAGAAGCCGCGGCCCAGCATCGGCTTGACCCCAAGGACGTCGAAATAGTTTGCCGAGGCCAAAGTTCCCCAAACGCGTTGCGGCTTGCCGGCCCCGGTGAGGTTCATTGCGTTCAGCGAGAAGGAGGTCAGGCCGGAAAGGCTTCGCGTTTCGTCGCGAAGGTACGCAAAATCGGGATAAGTCAGGGGGAATGGCGAAAGCGCCTCCTTGCCGAGGAAAACGGTAACCAGTTCCTGCGTTTTCGTAATACCGGGAATCGGATTCAGGAGCGTTGCGTTGATCCAGGAAAAGATGGTGGTGTTGGCGCCGATGCCCAGCACGAGCGTAAGTAGCGCCACCAGCGTGAAGCCAGGCGACTTAGCGAGCAGCCTGAAGCTATACCGGACATCCTGCCAAAAGGAAGTCATGAAACGCCCTCACGAATATTCTGCGCCTCTTGGGGCATCTTTGGTGCCAATTCAAGAGTCGCTCGGATATGGATCTCGCCGCGGGACTTAGCGTTGCAGACGAGAATCCCGACCCGCGGCGACTGTCCGTTTGTGGGATGCCCTCTTGCGGAAGAGAACATGAGCTCTTGCGGGAAGCAGGAATCAGCCGGCCGGACCGCCCGGCGGCGCCAACCGCTTCTGCACGCGAGTCATCGTCACGTCGGAGTGCGTCAGTACGCCGGTTCCCATCATTTGTTCAATGGCTGGGATGAGCCGTTCGATGTTTTCCGCCGTGTCGACGATGGAGATCAGAATCGGCTGATCTCGCCCCACCAGACGCGCCCGGTGCGTCTCTCCCGTTTCGCCGTACCCTTCCAAACCGAGGAAAACGGTAGCGCCGGCGATCTTCATCTCGCGGCATTTCGCCACGATAGCCTCGTACAGCGGCTTGTGTTCGAGGCGGTCCGACTCGGAAATGTGCACCCGGAGCAGCTTACCGGGAAGGCTCTTTTGCATCGGATGCCTCGACTGTCTCGCGGCTTCGGACCAAGCGGACGATGTGTGCGTCAGAAATCACGATCAGGCCGTCTTCGAGCATTCCTTCGATGGCTTCGGCCGCGGCGGCGATTTTCTCTGGAGCGTCGATGACGGAGATCATGATCGGCAGATCGCGTATCGGGTGGAAGAAGGTGGCGTGATGGTCGTGACCCTTGGCGCCATAGCCGAGAATGCCACGGTACACGGTGGCGCCGGCGATATCCATCATTTGCAGCTTCTTCACGATGGCGTCGTACAAATGCTCGTCGTGCCACCGATCGGCCTCGCCCATGAACACGCGCAGCAACTGGGCCGGCCCTTCCTTTCTGATGTGGGGAGGCTTGGGGTCCGTCTTCGAAGGCTTCCGCGCCAGCTTGACCACCCTGGTGTCCTGCACTTCGATCAAACCATCGGAGACCATTTCGTAAAGCGTGGGGAGAACCTCTTCGACTTTTTCGGGAGTCTCGATGAATTCGATGCGGATCGGCAGGTGGTAAGCCATTACCTCGATCTGGGGCGTATGCAGCTTGCGATGTGAACCATAGCCGGAGAAAGCGCGCGTGGCAGTCGCTCCTGTGACTCCTTTGTGCATCAGGAACGTCATGATGGCGTCGTGCAGCGGCGTCAAGTGGTGCTGCGTATCTTCGTTGACGAAGATGGTTACCTTCTTCGCGGGACCCTTGCTCAACATTTTGCCTCCAGGCTCATGGGCGCCTGCCCTGTAGGGTAACCCCAAACCGCATAGCCGTTCATCCCTCTGCAATTTGCGCGCGATGGACAACCGTTCCGGCGATGCGCACCTCGCGAATCGCCGAGGCGTCCCCGAGCGTAAAGATTGCGGCGAGCATGCCCTCGGCATCGTGTTCGCGCTCTAGAACCGCTGCGAGCGGGCTTCCCCGGAGCGGCCGGAAATAAACAAAGTCGGCGGATTTGCCCACGCGGAAATCTCCGGCCTCATGGTCGAGCCCTAACGCCTCGGCGCCTGCGAGAGTCGCGAGGTAGAGCATGTGGCTCGGGTGTACAAGCACGCCATCGGGTGCAGTCCTTTGCAGGAGATAAGCCTGCAAAGCCTCCTTAAGGATGCCAAAGCCGGTTCCTGCTCCCACGTCGGTTCCCAGTGCAAAGCGTACGCCAGTGCGGATGTGACGCTGCATGGGAAACAGACCACTGCCCAGCGCGGCGTTGCTGCAGGGGCAATGCGCGACTGCAGCGCCTGCCGCGGCCAGCCGCTGGAGTTCGGAATCGGTGGGATGCACGTTATGAGCGAACACCGCATTCGGGCGGCAAAATCCGAAGCGTTCGTAGGCGGCCAGATAGTCCGAGGCCCAGGGAAACAGACGGGCCACCTCAGCGATCTCCGGCTTTGTTTCGTTCAAATGTGTTTGGAGCAACAGCCCTTCATGTTCGGTCAACAGCGTCTGGCAAACTTCCAGCATCGCTTCCGATGTCGACAGAGCGAAGCGCGGCGTCACCGCGTAGGCCAGGCGGCCGCGCCGGTGGAAACGTTCGATGAGTGAGCTGGACTCTCGATAGGCAAGCTCCGGCTTCTGATGAAGGTCCGGTCGAAGCATTCGGTCCGCCAGCACCAACCCCGACACCGCGCGTAGCCCCGCCGCGTCAGCAGCCTCAAAAAGAGACGCCGTTGCTGGCGCGAAGTGCGCGCCGAAGACCAGCGCCGTAGTGGTACCGTGGGACACTAGTGCGTGCACAAACTGGCGCGCCACTTCACAGGCGTAGGAGTGATGCGCCATGCGCGCTTCTTCGGGCAGGGCGCACTGTTCCAGCCAATCGAACAGCGAACGGCCCAGGCTGCCCAGGACGCGCAGTTGCGGAAAGTGAATGTGTGCGTCGACGAAACCGGGCAGAAGGAAGCCGCCGCGCAAGTCCACGTAGCGAGCGTCCGGATGCGCGCTGCACAGAGCTTCGTAAGGGCCGCAGGCAGCGATGCGGCCTTCGCGAATAAGCAGGCCGCCGTCCGCATACGTTTCTAAAGCGCTGTTCTCGCGAAACGGATTACGCGGCGTGTGAAAGAGCGGCGCTCGCAACAGTTCGCCGGCCGAGGACGCGCTCACGGGGTCCGCGAGCCGGCCAATTTCATTGCCCACCTAATACAATGATATTTTAAGCGGGCCTACGGCGGAGTTCGGTGATGTACGCAGCTATGCAGTAGAAGCCCGCTGCGGCCTCAAAACGCCAACTTGAGACCGAACTGCACCACGCGCGGGTTGTTCACCGTATAGTTCACTACGGCGAACGTCGGTGAATTGAAGTCCGCTCCAGCCGCATTATTGCCGGGCGCGCCGAATTGCGGATGGTTGAACAGATTGAAGAACTCGGCGCGAAAATCGACCCGCCATCCTTCCCGCGGAATGAAGTGCTTGATCACCGAAAAGTCGGTATTCACGAAATCCGGCCCCGAAACCGGCGTCCGGTTCGCGTTGCCCAACTGCCCCGGAGCCGGCTGCGAGAAGCAGGCAGTGTCAAACCACTCCGATAAGGTCGGATGGCTCAATTGCGGATTGCACGTTTGATTGGGACGGATCAACGAAACCACGTTGGTGTCCAGCAATCCCGCGCCGGACGTGTTGTTGCTGTCGATCACGAAGACGGGGAAACCGGAAGTGGCTTTCTCAATGACCGTCAGTTCCCAGCCACCACCCAGCGCATTGGCCGCCGCGTTCCAATTGCTGCCCCACTTTCGGCCTTTGCCGAACGGTAAATCGTAAATTATGCTGGCTGTGAAATTTTGATTCAGGTTGATCTGCGAGAGTCCCCAGTCAAGCGATTGCCATTTGGGAAGCGGGAAGTAGGTGGCTCCGATGATGCTTCCCAGGCCGTCGCTAAAGCCAGTGTCATAGGAACGTGAATAGGTATATCCGACCAGCGCGTAAATACCGTACCTCGCGCTCTTGGTCTCGGCCTTGAACTGAAAGGAGTTGTAGTGCGCCAGCCCAGCATCGTAAACGCTGGCAATGTCCGAATACGGAAAAGAGGGATAGGGTATACCAAACGCCGAGCCATTCGGGCCGCAGCCAAGCGTGTAGCCGGTTACCGTTCCGCAGGCAGCAGGCGATCCAACGTTGACGTTGTTTCCGAACACGAGGATGTGGGAACTGCGTGAGCCGGCATATCCCGCCGTCAGCACGATCTGCCCGGGCAACTCCTGCTCCACATTGAAGTTGAACTGCTGAATTCGCCCCTGTTTGAAGTTTCGATCCTGGGCAAGAATCGTGCCTTCGAATTCAGCCGGTGTGGGCGGCGAGTTGAAGATCTGGAATCCTTGCGACATGTTGACTCCCCCGGCGAACGACTCCGCGTAGTAGGGCGGATTTTGCCACAATCCCTGGGCGCCCTGATTCCAGGAAGAATCGTGGAAGATTGCATAGCCGCCGCGAAACACAGTACTGCTGCCGAATGGTTTCCAAGCTGCGCCTAAGCGCGGCTCCAACGCGGTCAGATCCATGTTGACTCCCGCGCTCGCGCCGGCGTTCTGGCCCGCGACCAAGAACTGGCCCGTAGCGGGATCGAAGTCGGACTGGCGATTCCCGACTTCGGTCTGAGGCGTCATCAGCGCCCAGGCCAAACCGAGGTTCAACGTCAAGCTCTTGCTGACGCGCCAATTGTCTTCCACGAACGGACGGTAAAGCTTCCAGCGTCGCCCGGTATTCCCGCCGCCGAACTCCTGATCGTGGAGCGCGACTGCGGTCCAACCCGTCAGAAGGTCCGCCGCCGGCTCACCGGTGAACTGCCCGGTGACGACGTAGAACCCGTTTGGAAAGCCGACGGCCACGGAGTTTAACTGATTCGCCCGGAGAGAGAAGCCCACCCGGAAATCATGGCTCCCCCGCACCATGTCCAACGAATCGGAGAACATCCAAACGTTGGTTCCGCCCACGAACGGCGTATAACCCCGGTCTCCCAGCGACCAATACGTAATCATCGAGACGGATGTCAGACCACAGCTATTGCCGCCCAAATCGGCGTTCGGAATCCCGATCACGTTCGCGTAACAACTGCCCGTACCCTGCGACGTGATGTAGTCGAAGATCCGGTTGAAGCCGAAGCTCACTTGGTTGACCGTGTTGGGCGAGAAGACATGGGTCTCGGAGATCGCCGCATTGCGGGCGTGATTGATGATGCTTTGGTTGCTCGCAAATGGCCCCTGCTCGGCAAAACCCGGTGCGCCGCCCGGAACGTAGGACGTAGCCTGATCGTAACTGAAGCGTGCAAACAGAGAGTCCTTGCTCGAAAAGTTTTCGTCCAGCCGGATATCAAACTTGCCCTCATCGAGTTTCCGAACCGGTTGGCTCGCGAAGTTATAGTCCAAAGCGGCATTGTTCGCGTTCGGCAGTGGATACAGGTTGATCAGCTTCTGGCCAATCGGGCTGATCAAGCTGGCAGGAATCTTATTGCACGATGTTCCACTGGCCTGAGTTCCATCCGCCGCAGTAGGCAGAGGATTACCGGAGCCATCACACGCGAATGGCGTACCCGGAGGCGCGCTGGGATTATTCAGTTGAAACGTGGTGGGCTGGCCGAAGGGGTCGTTGCTAAAGTCGCCATTGCGCTGCGCCACACTGGGAACCAAGCCCGTGAACGGAGTTCCGTGCCGTTGGTATTTTTCTTCGTAGTCGGCAAAGAAGAACGTCTTGTCTTTCTTGATGGGCCCGCCCAGCGAGGCGCCAAACTGGTTGAGATTGAATTTCTCCGTCGAAGTTGCGAAGAAACTGCGAGCATCCAGGTTGGTGTTGCGCAGAAATTCATAGAGCGTGCCATGAAACTGGTCGGTGCCCGATTTCGTTGTGACCAGAACCGTCGGGCCGCCGCGCGTTCCCCATTCCGCCGAATAATTGTAGGTCAGCACCTTAAACTCCTGGATGGAGTCGATGGACGAAAAAATCGCGATCCCTCCAGCGGTCAACTCGTTATTGTCGAGGCCATCCAACAACCAATCGGTGCTGTTGGCGCGCGATCCGCCCACGGCGAGCGAATAAGAACCCCGCGCGGAGACTTCACTGCTGGCTCCGCCGTTAAAGAAACTGGTCGGATTGGTTTCTTGTGCGGCCCCCGGCGTCAACGCGGCGAGTTGCACGAAGTCGCGTCCGTTCAAAGGAAGGTCGGCTACCTGCTGCGTCGTGATCACCTGGCCGAGCGTGGCGTCCGTTGTTTGGATCGCCACCGCCGTGGCGCTCACTTCCACACTGGTCTGCACCGCCGCCGGGGAAAGTTTGAAGTCCAGTTCGCGATGCTCGTCCACCTGCAAGCGGACATCGTTGGCCGTGGCCGTTTGGAAGCCCTGCAATGCTACCTGGACGTTATAGGTCGCAACGCCCAGAAGAGGGACAAGGTATTCTCCCTTGTCGCCGGTGTTGGACGATCGCGTGAATCCAGTGGCGGGAGCGGTTACCGTTACCTTCGCGCCGGGTACAGGTGAACCTGAAACGTCCGTAACTGTGCCCGAGATGCTTCCGGTGGCTTGGCCGTAAACAAAGGGAGCGGCCAAAAATGTAAGTGAGTATACAAAAATCTCGCGTGCCGATAGTCTCATGAGCAATCAACCCCGAGGTCCGCTTGCAACGCGCGCTTCGCATCTTCCCGATGCTTCAAGCCCTGCGATTCCCTGGCACGGCGTTGCTCTTCGCTGCCGAACCCACAGTGTCCAGCGTAAGATTCCTGCCGACAACTGACCAAGCGGTTGAAGCCAGTTTTGCTTTTTTTCATGGGTTTGTCAAGGAAAAACACGTTTACGAGCGGCTCGGGAATTCACTAGACGCTCTCGCCAGTCATCGCTCGCACTCGTTCTTGCCCCGGAGCTAACTGGACCTGACCCTTCATCGAAACCCAATAGACGCCACCAGCCACCACGAATCCGACGAACCAGGCATAGTCATAGAGCCAACGTAGCGGTGGAATCAACAGGCCAATCAACGCGATCACCACGCCCGCCGCGAGCGACACCATGGCGCGATAGTTCACTCCGGCGCCGTAGCGATAGATGCCATGCAGGTCGTAGAGCTCATCGACGTCCAGGTGCGTGCGACGCACCAAAAAATAGTCCGTGATCATAATGCCGGCAACCGGACCGAGCAGTGCCGAATATCCAACCAGCCAGCCGAAAATATAGCTTTGAAAATCGGTCAGCAATTTCCAAGGCATCATGCACACGCCCACGATTCCGGTAATGACGCCGCCCGTGCGGAAAGAAATCAATCGCGGATTCAGGTTCGAAAAGTCATTCGAGGGCGACACGACGTTCGCCGCGACATTCGTGTTCAAGGTGGCCACCAGCAGCGCGACCAGCGCGATGGAGGCGATCAGCGGCTCATGAAAGCGCGCCAGCAGTGCCACCGGATCCCAAATCGCCTGGCCGAACAGAATCGCTGACGCCGACGTCACCGCCACTCCGATAAACGAATAGATTGTCATTGCGGGCGGCAGTCCCAGTGTCTGGCCGATCATTTGCGCCTTTTGCGAGCGGGCGTAGCGCGTAAAGTCGGGAATGTTCAAGGCCACCGTCGCCCAGAAACCGACCATGCCGGTCAGCGACGGGATGAAGAACCTGATGAATTCGCCGGTCGTGTGAAATTTGCTCGGGCTCTGCAGCACCGGGCCAAGACCGCCGGCCTTCCGCGAGATCCACCACAACAGCAGCAGGCCAACTGCCAACATAAAAGGTGCGCCGACGCCCTCCAGGAATTTGATGGTATCGATGCCCCGCCAGATGACCAGCATGGTCAGCAGCCAAAACAAATAGAAACAAACCCAAGGCGTCCACGTGTTCGACACCGCACTTGGCCACAGCACTCGCAACATCGTATAGATGGCTTGGCCGCCAATCCAGGACTGAATCCCGAACCATCCGCACGCCACCAGCGCGCGCAGCACGGCCGGCACGTTCGCGCCGCGCACACCGAAAGAAGCCCGCACCAGCACCGGGAAAGGTATGCCGTATTTAGCGCCCGCGTGCGCGTTGAGGATCATCGGAATGAGCACGATGAGATTGCCAAGCAAGATGGTGCCGATCGCCTGCTTCCAGCTCATCCCGCCGGCGATGAGGCCGGACGCCAGCATGTACGTCGGTATGCAGACGCTCATGGCGACCCACAGCGACGTGTAGTTGTAGATCCCCCACGTGCGCTTCTCCGGCGGCACCGGCGCGAGATCTTCGTTGTACAGGCTGGACTCGCGATGGTCTTCTACTGCCATGCTCCCCCTCTGGCAGCCCGGCGCAGGTATTGCCCGCGCCCTACGCGGCCGACGTACTCTCCGCCTTTCACAATTAGTTCGCCGCGCGAGAAGACCTGCCGCGCGTTACCGGTCACCTCGAAGCCTTCAAACATCGAGTAATCCACGCGCATGTGGTGTGTCTTCGCGCTGATCAGGTGCTTGGCCTTGGGATCCCACACCGCGATGTCGGCATCGCTCCCCGGAGCGATCGTCCCCTTTTGCGGATACATTCCGAAGATGCGCGCCGGCGCGGTGGAGACAATCTCAACGAAGCGGTTCAGCGTGATCTTGCCCGCGCCTACTCCGTGATGGTGCAGCAACTGCAGCCGATTTTCGATGCCCGGGCCACCGTTCGGAATCTTGGTGAAGTCTTCCCTGCCGAGCGCCTTCTGATCTTCGAAACAAAACGGGCAGTGGTCCGTGGAGACCACTTGCAGATGGTCGGTCCTGAGGCCATCCCACAGCTTCGGGAGATTCTCTTTCTCCCGCAACGGCGGTGTAAACACGTATTTCGCGCTCTCGAAGCCGGGGAGGTTCATTTTGTCGATGGAGAGCAGCAGATATTGCGGGCAGGTTTCGGCGAACGCCGGCAGACCGCGGTCGCGAGCTTCCCTCACTTGGTTCAGTGCGTCTTCCGAAGATAGATGCACGATGTAGATAGGAACACCCGCCATCTCCGCCATCGCAATCGCGCGATGCACCGCTTCCGCTTCCGCCAGGGTTGGTCGTGTGAGCGCGTGATAAACCGGCGCGGTCTTGCCCTCGGCCAATGCCTGCCGCACGATGACATCGATCACGCTGCCGTTCTCAGCGTGCATGCAGATGAGCGCGCCATTCCTCGAGGTTTGCTGCAAAGCGCGAAAAATCGTCGCGTCGTCCACCATCAGAACGTTCGGATACGCCATGAACAGCTTGAAGCTCGCCACGCCTTCGTGCACCATTTCGTCCATGTCTTCCAGTCCCGCCTCGGGAAGATCGGTGACGATCATGTGCAGGCCGTAATCGATGCAGGCTTTGGACTCCGCTTTTTTCCACCACGTGTCCAGCGCGTCGCGCATTCGCGTGCCGCGCGCCTGAATCGCAAAATCGACGATGGTGGTCGTCCCGCCGATCGCTGCGGCCCGGGTGCCGGTCTCGAAATCATCGCTCGACGTCGTGCCCCCAAACGGCATGTCCAGGTGCGTATGCGCATCGATTCCGCCAGGCAACAGGAGCATACCCGATGCGTCCACCACCTCGTGAGCAGGCTCAACCGGGATACCCGCGCGCACTTCCCGGATGGTCTCGGCCTCTATCAAAACGTCGGCCGCGAAAGTCTTCTCCGCCGTGACTACTGTCCCGTTCTTAATGAGAAGTCCCATGGACCAAACCTTCCCAGGTCTCGCGCGGCAGATGATTTTCGACGCGTTCCATGGTGATGCAACCCTCCACCGGACAAACCAGCGCGCACAGATTGCAGCCCACGCATTCGTGTTCATCCACGCGCGGCACGCGGCCCAGCGGCGCTTCGCGCTTAAGACCGCGATCGAGCTTCGGAATCGGCGTCATCGTGATGCGCGCGCGGCTGGCAGCTTCCATCGCGGGCGGAGCCTCGCGCGATTCATTCAAATGAATGCACTGATGCGCGCCGTCCCAACAGGCGATGTAGCAAAGCTCGCAACCGATGCACTTTTCTTCGTGAATGCGCGCGACAATCTTGAAATTCAGGTTCAGGTGGTTCCAATCGGTCACCTTCGGCGCGCTCAACCCGCGAAAATCATCAATGCGGTTGAAGCCTTTCTCCGCCATCCAGTTCTCCAGCCCGTCGATCATATCCCCGACGATGCGGTAGCCGTAATGCATCGCAGCTGTGCATACCTGCACCGTCCCACATCCGAGCAAAATGAATTCCGCCGCGTCGCGCCAGGTGCCGATCCCGCCGATCCCCGAAATCGGGAGTCGCGAAGCGTCGTCGCTCTCGATCTGGTGCACCATGTTCAGCGCGATCGGCTTCACCGCCGGCCCGCAGTACCCGCCGTGCGTGGAGAGCCCGTCCACGTTAGGTCTCGGTTCGAACGTATCCAGATCGATGCCCGTGATCGAGTTGAGCGTGTTGATGGCGGAAAGCCCGTCGGCTCCGCCGCGCTTGGCCGCGCGCGCGATCTGCCGGATGTCGGTGATGTTTGGCGTCAGCTTCACCAGCACGGGCGTGCGCGCTTTTTCCTTCACCCAGCCGGTGATCATCTCCGTGTACTCGGGCACCTGCCCCACCGCGCTGCCCATTCCCCGCTCGCTCATGCCGTGAGGACAGCCGAAGTTCAGCTCCAGGCCATCGGCACCTGCGTCCTCGGTGCGGCCAACGATGTCGTGCCAGGCTTCTCGTTTGGATTCCACCATCAGCGACGCAACCACCGCATGCTTCGGGTAGCGTTTCTTTACTTCGGCGATCTCGCGCAGATTGGTTTCGATGGGCCGGTCGGAGATCAGCTCGATATTGTTGAAGCCCATCATGCGCTGCCCATTCCAGTCGAGCGACGAATAGCGCGACGACACATTGGTGATCGGTTCGCCGATAGTCTTCCACACCGCGCCGCCCCAGCCGGCGTCGAACGCGCGCATTACCTGTTCGCCGCAATTGGTCGGAGGCGCCGACGCCAGCCAGAATGGATTCGGCGACCGAATGCCGGCGAATATGGTAGCGAGATCAGGCATCAGCAGCCTCGAACGAAGCCGCGATCGCAATGGCCGCCCGTTTTCCATCGGCGACGGCGTCCACTACCTCGCGGCCTCCGTTGACGCAATCGCCGCCGGCATAGTATTTCGGGTGAGCGGTGCGCCCGCTGGCGCGATCGATCTGCACACGCCCTTGCTCCACTTCAACTCCCCGGCACCGCTCCAGCAGCGAAACCAGCGGCGCTTGCCCGATGGCCGGGATCAGCATGTCGCAAGGCAAGCAAAAGTTGGACCCCGGAACCGGTGTTCCTAACCCCTCCGCGCCGCCGTTCAGGCGAACGCATTCTACCGAGACCAGGCCGCCCGAGACCGAGTCGGCGTGTACTGCCACCGGCTGCGCGAGCCACTCGAAATTTACGCCTTCCTGTTTCGCGTGCTCGTATTCGAAACCGAAAGCCGGTAGATCCCGCTCGGTCCGCCGGTAGACGATCGTGACCTGAGCCGCTCCCAGCCTCCGCGCCGCATTGGCCGCATCGATCGCCGTATTGCCCGCGCCGATCACCACAACGTTGCCCCCCACTTCGAGATTGCCGGTAGTTTTATATCGCGCAATAAATTCGAGCGCGTCGATCACGCCGGGATGTTCGGCGCCGGGAATGCGCAGCTCGTGCATGGCGCCAAGGCCGATGCCGAGGAAGATCGCGTCGCATTCCAGCTCCAGGGCCCGAAGGTCGTCTTCTGTGTCGATGGAAACACCGAAGCGGAATTCCACACCTAGTTCGCCGATCATCGCCACTTCACGAAGGCTATCGGGAGCGCGCAGCTTGTACTCCGCTACGCCATAGGTGTTCAGGCCACCGGGGAGAGGCCGCCGCTCTGCAACCGTAACTGAGAATCCGTCCTGCGCCAGTTCGGCCGCGCACGCAAGCGACGCCGGTCCAGCGCCGATGCAAACGACCTTTTGGGTGCGTCTTCGCGACGATTTCATGGGCAAGCGCCCACCCTGCTGAAAGAACTGATCCAAGGCATGCCGTTGTAATCGCCCGATGGCGATCGGCTGCTTGTTGTAGCGCAGCAGAACACACGCGCCTTGGCAGAGCACATCCACCGGGCACACGCGCGAACAACTTGCACCCATAATGTTCGCGTCCAGGATGGTCAGCGCCGAACCTTTCAGATTTTGTGTCGCAATTTTCTTGATAAAGCGCGGCACGTCGATGTGCGTCGGGCAAGCCGCCGTGCACGGCGCGTCAAAGCAATTCAGGCAGCGGTTGGCCTCGACGAGCGCTTCTTGGGTGTTGAAGGGCGGATGTAAGTCCGGAAATCGGCGGGCGACCTCCGGGTTGTCCGGCAGTTCAAAAAGCGCCGCGCCCATCCTCTACCTCTACCAAACAGATGCCCGCCGAGTCCAATGCCGTACAATGCGAACAACGCCTTATGAGCCTCGATCCGAAACGAACCGTCGCCGAGTTAAAGGAGCTACGAGTGCTGACATCGGACGACAACGGCGCGCAGCGTGTCGCGTGGACGGACACCTGGCTCAAGGCGCGCGATTGGTTCCAGAGCAAGATCAAGGGGCTGCCGGTGGAGCACCATTACGATGCCGCCGGCAATAGTTGGACCACGTTGCCGGGGGTTTCCGAGAAAACGTTGATTCTCGGCGGCCATCTGGATTCCGTCCCCAACGGTGGATGGCTGGATGGGAGTCTCGGCGTCACCGCTAGCCTGGAAGTGCTGCGCCGGTTTGCCGAAGAGTTTTCCGGAAGCCCGCCTGTCACCGTTCGCGTGGTGGATTGGGCCGACGAAGAAGGTGCCCGCTTCAGCCGCAGCCTGCTAGGTTCATCGGCATTCGCCGGTACGTCCACCATCGAAGCCGACCGCAGCCGCACCGACAAAGAAGGTGTCCGCCTGGAAGAAGCGGTCGCACGCTGCGGCTTCCCCATCGATCATTTTCCCGAAGCCACGCGCGAGCAAAAAAACGCGGCCGCTTACCTGGAGCTGCACATCGAACAAGGACCGGTGCTGGAAAGCATGCATCTTCCACTCGGCGCCGTGTTGGGAACCAAGGGCGTGGAGCGCCACGCGGTCACCTTTTTCGGCCAGGAAGCGCATTCCGGATCAACGCCCATGCACGCCCGCCGCGACGCATTGGCCGCGGCCGCGAAACTGGCGCTCGAAATCCGCAGCATCGCGGGCAAACACAAGGACGCCGTCTGCACGATCGGCAGCGTCAAGACGTTCCCCGGAATTGTCACTGCCGTGGTGGGGCGGTGCGAAGCCACGCTCGATCAGCGCGACCTGGACCCGCAAGTCCTGGCAGGCATGTATCGCGAAGCCCAGGACGTGAGCCGCCGGTTCGCCGCCGAAGAGCACTGTACCGTGGAATGGTCACGCATTTGGAACATCGAACCGATCGCCTTCCACCCAGCCTTACTCGCGCTCTGCGAAGAAGCCGTGCGTGAGGTTTCCGGCGCGGCGCATCGCTTGCCCTCCGGCCCGCTGCACGACGCCGCGGAGGTCGCGCGCGCCGGAATCCCAGCCGTGATGATGTTCGTTCAATCCCTGCGCGGCATCAGCCACAACAAGATCGAAGACACCAAAGAAGAACATCTGCAGATGTCGGTGCAGGCATTGGACCGTCTGGCCGACAAAGCGGCGCGCTGGATTCTCCAGCCGTCGACCTAGAACTTCACCACAGGCCAAAGGCTCGCGAAGTCATCGGTCCAGAGGATCGGCGGCCGTGGGCTCCAGCCCGACAGTTGACGCCCGAAGCCAGTCCGTTCCAGCCAGTCCGTGTTCGATGTCAACAGCACCCAGCGGGAGCTGGCCTCACCGGTCTGGCCGTCATCTCCAGAGATAAACTGAACCGCCTTCCACCCCAGATGCTGCGCCATGCCGCGCGCCACCGGATCCAGATTCACCGCGCGGTTAGAGATGTGCAGCAGCAGCAAGCCGCCGGGCTTGAGCCTCTGCCGGTAAATGTCGGCACATTCGGCCGTGAGCAGATGCATCGGGATCGCGTCGCTCGAAAAGGCGTCCACTGCGATCATGTCGAAGTCGTGCGCGTGGCCCGCGGCCAGTTCCCTCGCCAGCTCGATGCGCGCATCGCCCAGCACCACCTCCGTCCGCGCTCGTGAATCCTTTAAGTAGAAAAACCAATCGCGCGCCATCTTTTCTACATCGGGATTGATCTCGTAAAACCGGAACTCGTCGCCGGGGCGTCCCCACGCGGCCAAGGTTCCCGCACCCAGCCCGACCACGGCGATGCGCCGCGGCGCCTCGTCCATCGCGCTCAGCGCCAGTGACACGCCACTGTGTGGTCCATAGTAAGACGTCGCCCAACTGCGCTGCGGCTCCTGCATATATTGCGACCCGTGCTTCGTACGCCCATGACGCAATTCCCGCATCAGGCCGTTGTGGTCCACCCGGTCGATCACCTGGAGGATGCCGTAGAAATTTCTCGCGCTCGCTACCGACGGCTGATTGTTGCCGGTGACCGTCGCGACGATCGCGGTCAGCCCGCCGATCAGCAGCGCCATCAGAGGGACCCGCACCGAAAAATTGCGGCTGGTCCATTCGCGGAGTGCACCCGTACGCAGCCAGCCTATAAAACCCAACAAGCAGGCGGAGGCCAGGCCGATCGGGTACTCGCTGAATTCCGTGAAAATGCGTGGCGCGACCAGAGCAACGAATGCACCGCCCAGCGCGCCGCCTGCTGCAATCGTCAAGTAAAACCCGGTCAGGTAGCGCGGCGATGGCCGGGATTTCGCCAGCTCTCCCTGGCAGACCATGCAGGTGGCGAAGAGCGCCAGCAGGTAAGTTCCAAGCTGCGATCCGAGCGACAGACCAACTGAAACCGCGGGCATGACGCACGCCACTGGAGCGAACAGTCCAGCTGCCACGGCGAACACTCTGCGCCGGTAAAGCCGATCGCTCTCAAACGCCAGAATGAACGTGAGCAGGTAAATCGAAAGCGCCGCCACCCACAGAAACGGATTTACAGCGATTTCCTGCGAGATCTGGTTGGTGGTCGCCACCAGCAGCACGGAGCCGCAGGCCGAAAGCGCGAGCCAAAACAGGATGGTCCATGCACTCGGGCGAGTTTCCACCGCCGCATCGTCCACTCTCCACTCGGCCATCCGTATCGCTCCGCGCAAACGCCACGCCATCCACCCGCAGACCGCGGCGAAGACCACGTAGAGCGCGGACCATAGCCACGCCTGGGAGGACAAGCGCAGGTATGGCTCCACCAGGATCGGATAACTGAGCAGCGCCAGAAACGATCCAACGTTCGACAGCGCGTACAACCGCCAGGGCAGCTGTCCTGGCGCGCCGATCGTGAACCAACGCTGCAGCAGTGGCCCGGTAGCCGCCAACAGCAGGTAAGGCGCGCCGATCGTCACCGTCAACAACAGCAGAATCCGCCCCGATGGATCGGCGCTGGCGCCAGCTCTCCACACTTCCCCGCGCGGGTTCAGCGGCAGAAACACCAACGATGCCGCCAGCAGGACGACATGAAGAGAAGCTTGCAACCGAAGACTGGGTCGCGATCCCAACCAGTGCGCGTAGGCGTATCCCGCCAGGAGAAACGTCTGGAAAAAGAGCAAACAGACCGTCCAAACCGCTGGACCGCCTCCGAACCAAGGGAGGATGTAGCGGCCCATCATGGGCTGCACCAGGAACAGGAGGAATGCGCCCAGGAAGATCGTAGCCGCGAAAGGCCAAGCCTGTCGCCTGGATTCAGTCATGAACGCATCGGGTCCGTGGGCTGACCGGTCGCGTGCAGTTCGTCAATCTCCACAAGGAACATGATACGTTGAGTACTAAGCAAGTGCACGAAGGACTCGAAGAATCGAAGGCCGAAACAGCTCTTTCGGAACCGCCCGCCGTCGCGCAACCGGAAATCTCACAACCCGTCCCGGAAATGTTCTGGCTCCGCTGGGCGTATACGTTGGAGTTTTTAGTCGCCATTGTTGCCGTCATTACGCTCTGGGGCGAAGTAGGTGGCGAAGTCCACCTCGACCTGATACCCTGGTACGCCAAGCTGGCTTGCATCCTCGGATGGTCCTGGTGCTGTGTCAGGCTCACTGCCGGCTTCGTGGAGCAAAAAAAAGTCTGGACCGGGCGTACCATTCGGTGGCTTTTCGGCATCATACTTTTGACCGCCGTGATGGGTGGCATTACTTACTACTATCACCTGCACGAGGAACCGGATGACAGCGGTGACGATACGACGGCCAACTCGGTGAGCACCGCGGCGCCCGGCAATTGCTTCTATGTCGCCTGCAACCGGCCGAACAGCTGAGCTTGATTTCGTAACCTGGAGCGTGCCGCTGCTGCCCTCCGCGGTCGAATATCCGCTCGAAGTGATGGAGGAGATTCGCGCCTACGCCTGCGACGAGTTGCGGGGGTTAGCGCATGGAAGCCGCGAAGTGGGCGGCGTTCTGTTTGGCGTTCGCCGCGAACGCGCAGTCCGCATTCTGACCTGGCGGCCAATCGCCTGCGAGTACGTTGATGGTGACAATCTGCACCTTTCCCGAACGGACGCCTTGGCCCTGGCGGTTCAAATTGAGCAGGCGCGCGTCGATCCGAACCTGAGGGATCTCAGGCCCCTGGGCTGGTTCGTTTGTCATCCAGACGGCAACGTGTGCCTTACGCGATCGGATCGCGATACGTACAACGGCTTCTTCCCGGAATCCTGGCAGGTCACGCTAGTGCTCCGAGCATTCGGCGGTGGCGCCGTCCGTGCTGGATTTTTTGGCCGTGAATTAGATGGAACCCTCAAGGCGGATGCCAGCTACCAGGAGTTTCCGCTGGAACCACTGCACCTTACACGCGCGGGCGCGGAAACGATTGTCGCCGAACCGGCCTCTCCCGCTGCGCCGCCGGCTCTTCCGAAAGTAAGCGTCGTCGAACCTGCACCGTTGCCAACGCAGGCGCCGAGCTTTCAGCTTTCGGAGCCCGTTCCCTCCCGCGAGCGCTGGCTTTGGGCGGTGCCGGTCGCGCTGGCTGTGCTGCTGATCGGACTGGCGCTCTATCACTGGCGCGCTGCGCCGGCCGCGCCCCGCTCACTGGAGTCCGCCAACCAGGCCTCGGCGGTCCAACCGGAGCCGGATGTGAAACCAACCTCCAACGCACAGGCTCCGCCTCCCGCGAGAGCTGACACGCCCGCCACAGATCCCCCGGCTAACTCCTCCGAAGCCACCCAACTCCGCGCCGAACGAGATGCGCTCACGGATCAGCTCCGCCAGAAGGATGAAGAATTGGCCAAAACACGGGCGCGAGCCGACCAGCTCCAGAACCTGGTTCGCATCCTGGAAAACCGCCTCAACATTCAGCCCGACCGCACGACCAGCGCGGCGAAATAACCACGCAGTTGGTCATGAATCCGTACAGCATACCCAGGGTTACAATGGAACTGTCTCTCGCTTTCGGCTGAGTCGTCCGAGCGGTTTCGAGCATCAGAAGTGTTTTCGGATCGCAATTCTATTCATGCATCGCTACCGGGTCTCTTGCTGTCACATCCTGTGTTTCCTGACGTTGTGCGTCTGGCTGGCCAACTCGAGTTGCAATTCGCCTGCGCAATCCCGCACCAGCGCCCAAGCTCCTGCGACGCCGGTTCTGGTCACTGAAGTCAAGTCCGGCGACGTGCGGATTTACACCGATTACCCGGCGCAAACCTATGCCCGCAACACCGTGCAGGTGCGCGGGCGCGTGGACGGCTACATCGATCAGTGGCTCTTTCGCCCAGGCCAGGAGGTTCACAGCGGCGACGTGCTGTACGTACTGGACCTGCGTCCGTATCAGGCCGCAGTCGAACAAGCCAAGGGCAATCTGTCGCAAAGCGAGGCTGACCTGGAATTCGCGCGCAAGCAGGTCGCGCTCCTGCAAGCCGAGGCTAATCTCGCTGTGTCTCAAGCGAATCTGGTGAAAGCCAAGCAGGACTACGAACGCCTGGCGCCGCTGGTGAAAGACGACGCCGCTGCGCAACAGGAATTGGATGCCGCAGTGGCCGCGCTCCGAGCAGGCGAGGCCAACGTCAAAGCCAGTCAGGCGAATGTCGACCAGACGCGGCTCTCTACTCAGACTCAGATCGCCTCGACCGAGGGCAAAGTGGAGGCCCAGCGTGCTGCTTTGCGGACCGCGACTCTGAACCTGGACTACGCCACGATTCGGGCTCCTATCAGCGGTTTGATTGGCGATACGTTGGTCCCGGTCGGCGGCCTCGTCACCGCGAACTCCCAGCAGCCGCTGACCACCATCGTTCCGTTGGATCCCATCTGGGTCCGTTTCAACGTGACCGAATCGACCTACCTGTCCTTCCGCAGGAATCAGACGCCGCTGCACTCGGACCTCACTCTGATCCTGGCCGACAACTCGGTATTTCCCGGAAAGGGCCGCATCCAAAACACGCTCAACCAGGTGGACCCGAAGACCGGCACGCTCGAAATCCAGGCCAATTTCCCCAATCCGCAGCATACGCTGCTACCCGGGCAGTTCGGGAAAGTGCGCCTGGAATCTGAGCTGCGCCACAACGCCTTATTGGTCCCGCAGCGCGCCATCCAGCAACTGCAGAGCATTCAAACTGTCTACGTGGTGAACGCCGCCAATCAGGTGGATCTGCGCGAGATTACCACCGGCGAGCGCGTCGGCGACAACTGGCTCGTCGAGAAGGGCCTTCGGCCGGGCGATCGGGTGATCGTCGAGGGGCAGTTGAAGGTGCGGCCGGGTATGACCGTCGCCCCCATGCCCTATCACGCGCCTCCGGCTGGAGCGGCCGAATCTTCGGGAAGCTGATTCGTCATGGCCCGATTCTTCATCGACCGCCCGGTATTTGCGATCGTCATCGCGATCATCATCATCATCCTTGGCCTCACCGCGATTCCCAACCTCCCCATCGCGGCCTTCCCGGAGGTGGTGCCACCGGTGGTGCAAATCACGGCGACCTATTTAGGTGGCAACGCCATCGACCTGGAAAAGACTGTCGCGCAGCCGATCGAGGAGCAACTCGCCGGACTCGACGGCATGCTGTACTTTCTCACCACTTGCTCCAACAACGGATCCATCACCATCGCCGTCACTTTTCAACTCGGCACGAATCCCGACACCGCGACCGTCCAGACGCAGAACAAAGTGAGCCTCGCCCTGCCGCGCCTGCCTGCGGAAGTGCAGCGCCAGGGCGTTTCGGTGAAGAAGGTTTCCAGCGCATTTCTGATGGTGGTCGGCCTGATCTCGCCGGACAGCCGCTACGATTCGCTGTTCCTCACCAACTACGCGCAGATCAATTTGCTGAATCAGATCGCGAGCATTCCTGGTGTCGGCGAAGCGCGGCTTACCTCGCAGCAAACTTATTCCATGCGCGTCTGGGTGGATCCGGACAAGATGGCCAAGCTGGGACTTACCGCCACCGACCTGAGCAACGCCATCAACGCGCAGAACCGCCAGAATCCGGCCGGGGCCATCGGCGAATCGCCCGCCCCGCCCGGCACGGCCTTCCAGTATCCCGTCAGCGCTCCTGGGCGTCTTCAGGATCCCTCTGAATTCGGCGACATCGTCTTGCGCGCTCAGCCTGACGCATCGCTGCTGCGCATCCGGGATATCGGGAGCGTGGAACTTGGCTCGCAGACCTACTCCGGCTTCAATCGCTTGAACGCACGGCCGTCGGTGAACGTGATCGTGTTCCTGTCGCCGGGCGCGAACGCGGTCGCCACCGCCGCCAAAGTCAGCGAGTTCATGGAGCAGGCCAAGCAGAACTTTCCGCCCGGCATGCAGTACCTGGTGCCGTACGACTCAACGCGGTTCGTGCGCTCGGCGATTTCAGACGTCGTGCTCACCTTGCTGGCCGCCGTCGGCCTGGTCATCCTGGTGGTGTTCATATTCCTGCAGAACTGGCGCGCCACGCTAATCCCGCTGCTCACGGTACCTGTTGCTGTGGTAGGAACTTTCGCTCTCTTTCCGCTGCTGGGCTTCTCCATCAACATCACCAGCATGTTTGGCCTGGTCCTTGCGATCGGCATCGTCGTAGACGACGCGATCGTTGTGGTGGAAGCGGTGCAGCGGAACATCGATACCGGGCTAGCCCCCCGCGAAGCCACCATCCGCGCCATGGAACAGGTATCCGCCCCTGTAGTGGCCATCGCGTTTATCTTGGCTGCGGTCTTTATCCCGGTTGCATTCCTGGGCGGCATCAGCGGCCAGATCTACCGGCAGTTTGCGCTCACCATCGCGAGTTCCGTACTACTGTCCGCGTTTAGCGCGCTCTCGTTAAGCCCAGCGCTCAGCGCCATGCTTCTGAAGCCGCACGCACCCGCTCGTGGACCGCTCTACTTCTTCTTCCGCTGGTTCAACCGCGCCTTCCATTGGGCGACCCACAGCTACCTATCTGGAGTGGGCATGCTCATTCGCCGCTGCGCGCTGGCGATGGCCGCTCTGGCCATGTTCTGGCTCGCCGGCGCTTGGCTGTTCAAGATCCTGCCCAATGGATTTCTGCCCGATGAGGACCAGGGCGCCATTTTCGTCACCGTGCGGCTTCCCGACAGCGCTTCGCTCGACCGCACCAGCGCAGCGGTAGCCAAGGTCGAAGAGCGTATCGCGCAGTGGAAGGGTGTCAACGCTTGGTTCGTGATCGGTGGCAACGATTTCACAACTTCCACTGCCAGCTCCAACGTGGCCACCATCATCGTGTGTCTGAAGCCCTGGGAAGAGCGTAAAGGCGAAGCTCTGTCGCAGAGCGCGATCATCGCCGCCGGCCAAAAGAGCTTGGCTGACATTCCCGAGGCCGTCACCACCATGTTCGGATTGCCTCCAATCATCGGACTCAGCAACACCGGCGGATTCCAGTTCATGTTGGAAGACCATACTGGCGGCGACCTCGCGGAATTGAGCCAGGTGGCCGACTCGCTGGTCCAGGTAGGGCGCAAACAGCCTGAACTGGCCAACGTCGTGAGCACATTCCGCGGCAGCGTGCCGGCCTACAACATCCACATGGACCTCGACAAACTGCAAACCGTCGGCGTCCCGGTGACCGATGCCTACAACACGCTGCAAACCTTCATGGGCGGACTCTATGTGAACGACTTCAACCGCTTCGGCCACACCTGGCAGGTGTTGATTCAAGCTTTGCCTGGCTTCCGCAACCGGCCGTCGGACATCGATCGCTTCTACGTCCGCACCGACGGCGGCAACATGGCTCCGCTCGGCACATTCGCGTCGGTCGCGCCCAGTACCGGTCCAGACGTCGTGTTCCGCTACAACCGCTTCCGCGCCATTCAGATTCTGGGCGGGCCCAAGCCCGGAGTGAGTTCCGGCCAGGCCATGGACGCGATGGAACGCGCGGCGAAGGAAGCGCTGCCCACCGGCTACGGTTACGAGTGGACCGGTACCAGCTACCAGCAGAAGCTCTCGCAAGGACACGAAGGCGTGATCTTCGGGTTCGCGGCCGTGCTCGTGTTTCTGTGTCTGGCGGCGCTGTATGAAAGCTGGTCGATCCCGTTCGCCGTGCTGCTCTCGCTTCCCCTCGGCTTGTTCGGCGCGCTGCTTGCCGTGTATATGCGGCGTTATGCGTACGATGTCTACACGCAGATCGGCATCGTGACACTCATCGGCTTGGCGGCTAAAAACGCCATCCTGATCGTCGAATTCGCCAAGGAAAGCCGCGATCGCGAAGGACTCTCCATCCGTGAAGCTGCGCTGCACGCGGCGCGCCTCCGGCTGCGTCCCATTTTGATGACATCGTTTGCCTTCATCCTCGGCGTGGTTCCCTTGTTTGTGGCCACGGGCGCGGGCGCGGCGTCGCGACGTTCGCTCGGGACGGCCGTGTTCGGCGGAATGAATGCGGCCACACTCCTTGCTGTCTTTTTCGTGCCGGTTCAGTATTACGTGATCGAATCGATCGTGGAGCGGCGGCGCCGCGGGCGCCCGCAGGCAACCCCGCGCGAAACTCCGGAGCTGGTGAAGTGATCCGGGCAGCCTGCGTCGCCGCCCTGATGCTGGGCCTGTCGAGTTGCGCGGTAGGCCCCAACTATCATCGCCCCAAGACGCCATTGCCGGATCAGTTCCACGGCGCCACGGGAGAAACCAGCGCGGCCTCCCTCGCCGACAAGAAGTGGTTCGACCTGTTTCAAGACGACGCCTTGAAGCAGCTCGGCGAGACCGCGCTGGGCCAGAACTTCGACGTAAGGATCGCGGCCGAACGCGTCATGGAGGCGCGGGCGCAGTTGGGGATTACGCGCGCCGGCCTTCTGCCCACCTTGGATGCGCAAGGCAGCTATACAACCACGCGTAGCTCCACCGTTGGGTCCTTTCCGTTCCTCGGATCAAACACCAACCTGAGTTCCAGTTACACACAGGCGGGATTGCAGTTCAACTGGGAACTCGATTTATGGGGCCGCCTGCGCCGGCTGACCGAAGCCGCCCGCGCGCAGTACCTGGCCTCCCAGGAGGCGCAACACGGAGTGGTCGTTTCGCTGATTTCCGATCTCACAACCACGTACTTGTCGCTGCGCGAGCTGGACCTGGAATTGGAAATCGGCGAGAAGACGCGGGGCATCGCGCAGGACAATCTGCGCCTGATCCAGCTCCGGAAGCAGCGCGGCGCCGCCAGCGGCCTGGAGGTCTCGCAGGCCCAGCAGTTCCTTTTCACCGCGACGGCGCAGATCGCCGGCGTCGAGCGGTCCATCGAACAGACCGAAGACGCGTTGAACCTGCTGGTGGGGAAGGCGCCTGGCGATGTGCCGCGCGGGAAGCCTTTAGAAGAGATCGCGATCGTGCCCGAGCTTCCGGCCGGCCTGCCTTCTTCGCTGTTGGAGCGCCGTCCGGACATTCGCCAGGCCGAAGACAACCTCATCGCGGCCAACGCCCAAATCGGCGCGGCGCGCGCGCTGTTGTTCCCGAACATCTCGCTCACCGGCTTCCTGGGGAGCCAGAGCCGGTCCCTGGCTGGAATGTTTACCGGACCGGCGCGCATGGAGAGCTTTGGACCAGCGGCCGTGCTGCCATTGTTCCACGCTGAACTGCGCTCGGGAGTCCGGCTTACTGAAGCCCAGAAGCGCGAGATGCTGGTCACGTATCAGAAGACCATCTACACCGCTCTGCGCGAAGTGTCTGATGCTTTGGCAGCGCATGACCGCACTCGCGATCAGTACGCCGAGGAGGAAAAGCTGGTGGCCGCACTGTCGAACAGCGTACGGCTGTCCACGCTGCGCTACCGCGGCGGCCTGGACAGCTATCTGCAGGTGCTGGATGCCGAGCGGGACCTCTTCGCGGGCCAGTTGACGCTGGCACAGCTCCGGTTGGTCGAACTCGAATCGGTCTCCGAGCTTTATCGCGCGCTCGGCGGCGGCTGGCAGTAACGGCACGCGCTGCTTCTGCTATCCTGACCCTTCCACGCATGCTTCCCGCGCTCGCAGGCACCGCGCTGGCGGACCGTACACGCCGGCGGATCAATCGCCGCCTGATGCCGTTCCTGTTCCTGCTGTACATCATCGCGTTTCTGGACCGCATCAATGTCAGCTTCGCCGGTCTGGACATGACGCGGGAACTGGGCTTTTCCGACCAGGTTTTCGGCTTCGGCTCCGGCATCTTCTTCGTGGGCTACGTGCTGCTGGAAGTGCCGGGGTCGCTGCTGGTCGAGGTGTGGAGCGCGCGCAAATGGATCGCACGCATCATGCTTTCTTGGGGCGTGGTGGCGTCGCTGACCGGCCTGATCCACACTGCCGGCCAGTTTTACTGGGCGCGGTTCATCCTTGGCGTGGCAGAGGCAGGCTTCTTTCCGGGCCTCATCGTGTATCTGACGCATTGGTATCGCGATGAGGACCGCGCCCGCGCCATCGGCTGGTTCATGTCGGCGATTCCGATCGCGCAGGTCGTGGGCGCGCCCATTTCCGCGGTCCTTATCAAGGTGCATTGGTTCGGCTACTCGGGCTGGCGCTGGCTGCTGATTCTGGAAGGCGCTCCGGCAATATTGGCCGGCGTCGCGACACTCTTCTATCTCACCGACCGGCCCGAGGATGCGCACTGGTTGCAGGACGACGAGCGCGCCTGGATCATCGGCGAATTGGAGCGTGAAAAGCAGGCCAAGGCGCGCCGTCCCAAAATAACCGGGCGACAGGCGTTCAATGTGATGCTGCTCACACTGGTGTATTTCTTCGGAAGCTGCGCGCAGTACGGTTTCAGTCTGTTTTTGCCCAAAATGATCCAGAAGCTCTCGGGCTTTAGCTCATTCGAAGTCGCCATGATCGCGGCAATTCCGTTTCTGGCTTCGTTTCCCTACATGCTGCTGCTAGGCTGGAGTTCAGACCGGATGGGCGAGCGCCGCTGGCATACAGCGGTCGCTCTGGTAACGCTGGGCGCCGGCCTCGCGGGCAGCGTCTTTACCGGCGACAGTGTACCGCTCGGCATCCTGATGTTCTCCATCGCGGGAATGGGAGTAAACGGACGATTGCCGGCCTTCTGGGCGTTGCCGGCGGCGCTGCTGGGCGGAACCACTGCGGCTGCGTCCATCGGAGTCATCAACTGCATTGGGAACCTGGGCGGTTTCTTCGGGCCTGACATCCTAGGTGCACTCAGCTCGGCGACGGGCAGTTACGCCAGCGGACTCGGGGTGCTGGCGGGCGCGTCGTTCTGCGGTGCGCTTCTGATTTTGCTGGTTCGGAAACCGCCTGTGGAGCGGGAGTAAGAATTGGGACAGTTACCGGTTCCCGCCTACGGAATGGCTCGATCATTCCCTCTTCAAGGCGCTCGAAATCGGTAACTGTCGCAGTTCTTAGCTGATGGCCATGTCGCTGGTGATCTTGTAGAAGATCGTGCTCACTGACGGCAAGACCTGAGGGGGAAGGAAACCGGCCACAACGATGGCGATCGCCGCCGCCAGCAAAGCGTACTCGATGAAATCCTGACCCCGTTGTTCTCTCCAAAGTCGTACGAGCAAAATTGTAATTAGTGGGCCCATATGCTTGGCTTCCTTCCTCTTCATCTTGCAGCATGTGCTGGGTATGATCAACCAAGAAAAAGCCGTAGGTGAATCGGTAAACGCTCTTAGCCCAAAGGTACCGATGTCTTACTGCGCAATCCGGTAAGAACAGAGCAGAATGTCCTGCGCCTGGGGTTGGAGACCAGATTCGAACGTGATGGTTGCGCCGGTCGCCGTATAATCTACGCCCGGCGATAGTCGAAGGCCGTTGAGATATACCACCAGGCTCGCGGCAGGCGAAGGCGTCTGGCTCAAGGTGAAGGAGGCGTTCACTCCGTTCATGGTTCCTGCAGGGGTCTCCTGATCCACAAACCCGACGCCCGATAAAGACACGGATGCGCGGTACGACGCCTGTAAGATATCTCCCGGCTGTGGGATATCAGTGCTTTGGAAGGAGATCGTGCTACCGGACAATGTGTAGTCCAGCCCACGCTCCAACAGCAAGCCATTGCGATAGAGGGCTAGGCTGGTGGGGGGATTTGGTGCGTTCGTCAAAGTGAAGCTGGAGTTGGAGCCGTTAACGGCCCCGCCAGGCGTTTCGCCGTCTGCAAAGGTGGCGTTGGCTGCTCCACCTCCGCCTCCTCCGCACGCTCCGGAGCTTCCATCCACGTGCAGGCAATCGGACAGGTTGCCGACCGCGCCGTCAATCGACCCGGAAGCGTTGATTACAGCGGCCCGGGAGGAGGCGAAGCCGGGCCCAGCCGATACGCGCGAATTCAGAGCCGTCTGAAGCCCGCTGATGTCGGTGATCTGAATGGAGGTCACGCCGGCCGGACCGGTGCCGGTAACGGAACCGGGTTGAACGCGAATATCGCTCACGCGAAGCGGCAGCAGGCTCGGGGGCACCGTCCAGGTCTCCGAATATTGGGTGGCTCGGCTGCTTGTGTACTGAACGGTGTAAATCGCGGACGTCTCAGCGTTCGTCGTGGGAATCAACTGCACGTACAGGTTCCCGTTGGTGATGTTGACGTTCTCCGTATTGGCCGCGACATTGGAGGCGTCGGATGCCACAAAGCTCTGCCAGGAAATAATCAAAACCCCGTTGAAGCGGGTCCCGTCGGCATTGTAAAGCACGTCGCTTATGGTGGTGAGCGGTGGCGCGGCGGAAAGTTGAGAGCTGAACGCCAGGGCCGCGCACAGCAGCCACCGTTTGAAACTGAACATGCTTCCTCCAGGGGTGGTCGGGTGGTTCCCCGCTTCTGTGTTCCGGCCTCAGGTTAGCGTTCGTCTGGATAGGAAGCGCCGTCCGACGCCCCAATCCCCCGCCGGAAGTTTCCAGGCGCCAAGGGGTTGCGAAGCGGGAATTTTAGAGGAAGGCTTGTGACTGGACTTCCAGCCGCTCCACGCCCAGGTACGGCCGCAGGGCCTCGGGAACCAGCACACTGCCATCGGCCTGCTGGTAGTTTTCGACGATGGCCACCCAGGTGCGCCCCACCGCCAGGCCGCTGCCGTTTAACGTATGCACGTAATCGGCTTTGCCTTTGCCTGACTTGGCGCGGATGGAAGCTCGCCTGGCCTGATAGGCCTCGAAGTTCGAGCAGGAGGAGATTTCCTTATAGCCGTTCTGGCCGGGCAGCCAGACTTCCAGATCGTAGGTTTTGGCCGAGGAAGCACCCATGTCGCCCGTGGAGAGCACTACGGTCCGAAACGGAAGGCCCAGCCGTTTCAGGATGTCTTCGGCGTCCGCGGTGAGTTTTTCGTGTTCGTCCCAGCTCTGTTCCGCCCGGGTGAACTTCACGAGCTCCACCTTCTGGAATTGATGCTGGCGGATGATGCCGCGGACGTCCCGGCCATAAGAGCCGGCTTCGCTGCGGAAGCACGGCGTGTAGGCGCAAAGCGAGATCGGAAGGTTATCGGCGTTCAGCGTCTCATCCCGGAACAGATTGGTCACCGGAACCTCGGCCGTCGGCGCGAGCCAGAAATCGGTGTTCTCGATCTTGAAGAGATCGTCCTTGAACTTCGGCAGTTGGCCGGTGCCGAATAGACTGTCGGAATTGATGAGGAAAGGCGGCAGGACTTCTGTGTAGCCATGCTCGCGCGTGTGGATGTCGAGCATGAAGTTGATCAGCGCACGTTCCAGGCGTGCGCCAATACCCCAGTACACCGCAAAACGCGCGCCGGTGACCTTGGCGGCGCGTTCCAGGTCGAGAATCTTCAGCTGTGGCCCCAGGTCCCAATGCGCCTTGGGCTGGAAATCGAACTCGCGCGGCTGGCCCCAGCGCCGGACTTCAACGTTGTCGTCAGCGCTTCTGCCTACCGGCACCGATTCGTGGGGGATGTTCGGAACACCGGCCATCAGGTCGCGGAACGACTCGTCGGCGGCCTTGGCTTTCTCTTCCAGCGCGCCAATGCGGTCCGCCATGGACCTTACTTCCTGTTGCAGTTCGCCGGTGTCCTGACCTTCTTTGCGCAGTTTCGCAACTTCGGCGCTTTTTGCATTGCGTTGCGCCTTGAGTTGCTCGGACTCGGTGAGCGCGGACCGGCGCTCGCCGTCCAACGCCCGGAATTGCTCGAGATCCAGCTGATAGCCGCGCGTTGCCAGGCGCTGGGCGATCGAGTCCAGGTTCGCCCGGAAGAACGAAAGATCGTGCATCAGCGCTGCGCGATCGGAATCCACGTCTGGCCGACCGGCTTGCCGGTGTAATCGGCACGCGGCCGGATCAGCCGGTTGTTGCGGTACTGTTCCAGAACGTGTGCCGTCCATCCGGACATGCGGCTGACGGCGAAGATCGGTGTGAATAAATCGATCGGGATACCGAGCGAATAATAAGTGGACGCCGAGTAGAAATCCACGTTAGCGTTCAGTTTCTTCTCCCGGTTGACGGTCTCTTCGATTTTCTTCGAGGTCTCGTAGAGATCGAGGTGGCCGGTCCGCCTCCCCAGTTCTTCGGAAAGCGCCCGCAGATGCGTGGCGCGCGGATCTTCCGTATGATACACGCGATGGCCGAAGCCGGGGATTTTGATCTTGGCGACCAGGTTGTCCTTCACCTTCTGCAGGGCCTTCTCCTGGCTGCCGGCCGCGAGGAGCATCCGGATCACGTCCTCGTTGGCGCCGCCGTGCAGGGGGCCTTTCAGTGCGCCGATCGCAGAGGTGACGGCGGAATGAATATCCGACAACGTTGCGGCCGTTACGCGGGCCGCAAATGTAGACGCGTTCAGTTCGTGGTCGGCGTGCAGAATGAGCGCGATATCGAAGACGTGTTCCATCACGTCGTCGGGTTTCTTACCGGTCAATGTATACAGGAAGTTGGCTGCCAGACCGAGCTTGGGATCGCCCTCCACAACAGGCTGACCGTTCCGCAACCGGTCGAACGTGGTGACGATCGTGGCGGTCTGCGCCATGAGCCGCGTGGCTTTTTCCACGTTGGCTTCCATGGAATTGTCGCGCGCCTTCGGATCATAAAGACCCAGCATCGAAACGGCGGTGCGCAGCACATCCATGGGCGGGCACTTCGGAACCGACCCCAGGAAAGCGGTCACTTCCTTGGGGATGGGCCGGTAGCGCACCAAGTCGGCCTTCAGACTGTCCAGTTCGCTCTGCTTCGGCAAACTGCCATGCCACAGCAGGTAGATCACCTCTTCGAATGTCGCGTTGTCGGCCAGGGTATGAATGTTAAAGCCCTGGTAACTTAGAATTCCGCGGTCTCCATCAATGAAACAAATGTCGGACTCGGCGGCGACAATGCCCTCGAGTCCCGCTTGTGTAACTGCCATTGGACTCCTCTGTTTTTAACTGCAACGTCCACTTCTTCGACCCCGAAGCACGTTGCTTGCGAAATTTCATTTTACAGAATTCCGGCGGCCTCAGGCGCGATGACTCGCAAGGGCTATCTCCGGTCCGCGCGGCGAACACTGGCCTGCGCACGCCGCGATAAAATGGATTATGCACCGCTTCCTGCTGCACAACGATAAGATCCTGGACACGCACGAGAAGAGTCTCTCGGCCGGCCAGACTGGTTTGCTAAACGGCTGGGGCGTCTTCAGCACCATCCGCGTCGCCGAGGGCGTGCTGTTTGCGTTCGAACGGCACTGGGAGCGGATGCGGCATGACGCGGCGCGAATCCGCGTTCCCTTTCCCGCCGATCCGGAAGCCCTGAAATCGCAGCTCCTGAAGCTGGTGGAAGCGAACTCGGCCTGGAACGCCACGCTGCGCGTCACCGTGATCCGGAACCGCGGCGGCATGTTCGAAGGCCCCGATCTGGAGCGGGACTTCGACGTGGTGGCCTTTACAAAAGATCTGGCTGCCTGGGGCGCAAGCGTGCGGCTATCCATGAAAGCGAACGGCCGCCACGCGCAAAGCGAATTCGCGGGCGCCAAGATTCTGTCGTGGTGCCACAATTTGACCTGGTATGAAGAGGCACACGAACGCGGCTTCGACGAAGTGGTGCTGCTGAACGAGCGCGGTGAGGTCAGCGAATGCACTTCCGCGAACATTTTCGCGGCCAACGGAGGCGAGGTAACGACGCCGCCTCTGAGCGCGGGCTGCCTGCCAGGTGTTACGCGAGAGCTGCTGCTGAACGAGGTCCGCGTGCCCGGAATCACTGTCGTGGAACGCGCTCTGGTACCGGCGGATCTGGAGCGCGCCGACCAGGTGTTTATCACTTCGACCACGCGCGACCTGCTACCGGCGGTCGAGATCGAAGGACTGCGCGTGCAGAATCGCGGGCGGGTGGTGGACGAACTGGTGACAGCGCTGGAGGCCTACCGGCAGGCGTACGTGCAGCGGAACGCCGCACCGCTCTTGGGCCGCACACGGTAATCGCTGCCCGCAAAAGAGAAATGGTTCCAAGTGACCCTTAGAACAGTCCGCTCCCCGGCCGGCATGCGCGGCCAGAGCATAGCATGCAGTGTAGTGGTGGCTTCCGCCCCATTGCTCCCCGCAGCTGCTTTTTAGGCAACCGCGGATCGACGCTCCTGAGCCAGCCCGCTCTTGTACCTGCTAGAAGCCAACGCCTCGAAACGGCCTTTCACTCGCCCGCGACGACTACTCTCTTTCGAGAGCCCCCATCACGAGGTCAACGTTCCTGGCCTATCCCTTCGGCGGAATTCCGAACTCTTCTCTCGACCCGTTCGATCTTGCACTCCCATCCTCGACGTCGTTCCTCACGCCGCCGGGGATCTTCCTCGCACAAAACCCGTTGCCGATTTCGAAGTTCGGAACTCTCAGATGTCCATCCGGCTGCCACTCCCCTCCAGGACTTTGGATCCTTGCGGGATCGTAGCGGCAACCAGCGGCGCAATCCGAGAAGCTTGCCTTTGTGCCCGGCCCGATCTTCCTTCGCTCCCCGAAAGTGTCAATTACTTTGGATAACTAAGCACCCTCGGATCGTCGTTCCAGATTCGCTACCGTTCACCAGGCTTACTGCTCTCTGAACCTCTTGGAACCAGGTCCATCATTACCTGAAAGTGCCTGCCGGTCAACTATTAATTGTCCATGACGAAGCCTTTTCCAACACTTTTTTCATGAATGGAATCCACAAGATACAGGACTTCTACTGTGGACAAGATGTGGATAAACCAGATCCGTGAGTTGTTGTTTTTTGCGAGAGTTCAGCGCGCGCTGGAGTCGCTCTTTACGAGGCTTAGAATCATTCCCGTGTCGGTCGCCACCCAGACATGACTGACGTCGGCCGCCGCCAGCACTGCTCCTCGCGCCACGGCGCGAAAATCCACGGCCATCTCGCGCCACCCCTTCAAATCGTCGCTCTCCAGCATTTTCAACTTTCCCGGAATAGGAACTTCGGTGGAATTTCCGGGCGGCTCAACAGCCGCGATGAAAGCGCGCCCGCTGGGAAGCATGGCGAAGTCAACCACGGCGCGATCGGGCTGGGCGAATATGGTCTGCCCCGCCTTTGCCCCGAGCACCGCCCCAAAAACAACTGAGGGATAGCGTTTGTTGCGCCCTTCGTAGCCGATGACCGCCGCAACCATACCTTTGCCGGCGAAACTTAACTTTGCAAGTTTGCCGTCAAACCTCATGCCCTTCGTGGTCCAGGCTTTTCCGCCGTCCAGAGTCTCCAGGATCAGCGTGTCATCGGAGGGCGCCAGTTCGAGCGATCCCGTCGCCGGATTCCGCCGGACAGGAATGGGCTCGGACTCATCCATGCTTCCCGCGATCAGACCGTGCGGCCCCTGGAAGGCGATCGAGTCGTAGAAGGTGTGCTCGTCTTCGCCGGGAGCGCCCGCTACGGCCTTCACCTTTACCCACTTGTGGCCGCCATCCGTGGTCTCGTACACGGCTTTGGGGAAGCCGACCGCGAAACCGTGGGACGCATCCAGGAAATGCACATCCACGATGCCTTTCAGACTGTCCAGTTTGTTCCAGCTCTTGCCGCCGTCCGGCGTAGCCCAGATTCCATGATCGGTGACCATCCACCCAGTGGATTCATCCAGGAAGAAAAGGCTGACAGGATGCTCCTTGACGTTCATCAGAGACCAGTGCTCGCCGCCGTCCGTGGTCAGAACAACCGCGCCGCGCTCGTGTCCGTCATCTTGAACGACGCCCGCGGCGACACAATGCGTCGAGCTGGGACACCGGATGTCGCGAAAGTCGAGATCCGAGTCGCGCTTGTCGTAGAAATATTGGATCTTCCAACTTTCTTCCGCCCGGCATAGGACCGCAAGCGAGAGCGCGGCTAGAATGGCGGCGCTGAGCCTGCTAGCTGCCGGCGACACGTTCTCCGCCCGTCGACAGCACCAGGTCGGGACCCTCGTTGGCCTTGCCTTCCAGTTGCGACAGCATCCGGAGGCAGCCCACGTGCTCGCCAACCGAGGTGAGCAACTCCATCTCGATTCCCGAATGAGGGTGCGGATCGCGATGCTGCACGTTGATGACGCCTTCCACACCGCGCCGGGAAATGATGGGAGCCGAGAGAAAGGCTTCGTAGGTGTCCTCCGGCAGATCGCTGAAAAACTTGAACCGGGAGTCGTGATAAGCCTCGCGCGAGATCGCCAGCAAACGCTTCTCGCGAGCCACCCATCCGGTCAACCCCTCGTTCAGCGCGAGTTTCACCCTGCCCACGGTTGCGGGTTGAGGATTATTGCTCGCGCACAGAACCAGCTCGCGGTTGTCCAGCAAGTAGAGGAGGCACGAGTCGCACTCCATGAACTCCACGACCAGTGAAACGACGTCGTGCAGCGCCTCTTCGAGCTTGATCTCGCGCACCAGGAGACGGCTGATTTTTTGAAGAAGCCGAAGCTGTTGCTCGGTCCGTTCCAGACGTTGCTCAAGTTCTCTTGGCCGGGACACCAATTTATTATCCCACGCAGCCCGGCTTCGGGCCGGCAAGTTCGGTCCCAAGGCTACTCACTGTGAGAGGGATGACAACGCCGTGACAGAAATCGTGGGGCGTAGTACGATGGTTGCATCCTTTGGAAGGAGAACTTCCTAAATGTGGAATAAACGTAAAGAAGAAGAATACCCGCCGAAATCGGCTGCTACGCCGCCGGCCCCGGCGAATCAGGCCAAGGAGACCGCTCCCATGTCAACCACCCCTGCTCCCAGCCATCACCCCAGCGAATCGCGGGGTCCGGCTATCATCGGAAAGTCTGTCATGATCAAGGGCCAGATTTTCAGCCGCGAAGATCTGACCATCGACGGGGAAATCGACGGTTCCGTCGAATTGCACGAACACCGCCTGACAGTCGGGCCGAACGGCAAACTGCAGGCCGGCGTAAAGGCTCGCGAAGTGGTCGTGCTGGGCACCATTCACGGCAACGTGGAGGCGGCCGATAAGATCGACATTCGTAAAGACGCTCGTCTGGTGGGCGACATCAAAACCGCGCGCATCGTCATCGAGGATGGCGCCTATTTCAAGGGCAGCATCGATATCGCTCGTCCCGAGACGGGGAAAGCGAGCGGGGCGCCCTCCTCCAAGCCCGCGGCTACTTCATCTACTACCACCGTGAATTCCGCCGCAGCCGGCACGCCGGTATCGGCTTCCGGCGACTGAAGCTCGCTTGAATCAGAGCGTTTCGGAAAAAGGTCGCGCATTGCTGAGAGACCTGTGGAAGGCGGAACCGCTCATGCCAGCGCAGCCTGCGCAGCTCAAGAAGTCGAATTCCGCGCATCCACCGCAGACGCGCTCCAGCCACGGACTGGAGCAGTTTTTTTCGTCCATTCAGGGCCAGGAAAACCTGTCGCTGCTGGACTTCTCCGGCGCCAGCCAGGCGAACGTCAGTTTCATCACTTCGCTCGGCCACAAGATTTATTCCAACGATGTGCTGCGCACGATGGAAGAGGCCTTCGGAGGCCCCGGAGACTTCGTCGCCCATCAGTCCGACCCTGAGCGCGCGGCGCGATTCCTGCACGAGAGCCTGGATTTCCCCGACCTGACTTTCGACGGGGCGCTGTTGTGGGACACACTGCAGTTTCTGGCGCCGCCGTTGCTAGAAGAAGCTGTGGACCGCCTGCACCGGATTTTGCGGCCGCAATCCTCGCTACTGGCGTTCTTCCACGCTGAAGAAAAAACCGACAGCGCGCCGCTGTACACGTATCGCATCGTGGAGTCGAAGATCATGTCCCTGACGCCGCGCGGCGAACGCCGTCCCGCCCACTACTTCAACAATCGCAGCCTGGAGAAACTTTTCCAAAAGTTCGCTTCGGTGAAATTTTTCCTGACGCGCGATCATCTGCGCGAAGTGATCGTGCGGCGCTAGGGCTGGCATGCGATGGAGGAGCAGCGAAGGGAGGCGCCGGGCCCGCAGGAATATAGTGAGGACGGCGTTGATTTGACAATGATCCGCTGGATGCTGTCGCTGACACCTGCCCAGCGACTGGACGTCTTGCAGGGCTTTGTAAACTCGGTGCTCGAGATACGGGCCCAAAATGCCGGCCTCTGATTTCCTCGCGATTCTCCGGACGCTGAACGAGTACGGGGTTGAATTTATCGTGGTCGGAGGTGTAGGTGCCGTGCTCCAGGAAGCCCCCATCAGTACGTTTGATCTGGACGTTGTGCATTCGCGCTCGATCGAGAATGCCGGGCGACTGGAGGAGCAAAAGAAGCGCTGCTCGAAACCGCTCCTCTAGAGATCACCCATGCTCAGCTTGGTGTCGGCGAACTTCCAGCCATCGGTGAAGTCCTTCCGGACGACGCCTTCTTCACCGGCCTTCTTCTCTGCGCGTAGGCACTCCGCTAAACCGAACAACGCCCGCGGATTCTTCGGATGCGCTTTGAGTTCAGCGCGGAATGCGGCCTCCGCCTCGGAGTAACGGCCGGCGGTGAACAGAACCGCGCCTAAAGATTCGCGGGGCGGCAGGTACCAGTCGGGCGGCTCGTCATAGTTGAGACGATCCTCTGCCAGCGCCGCTTTTTGCAGTAGATCGGCGGCCTGCTTGTAGTCGCGCCGCGCGCGTGCAATGTTGCCGTCCAGCATCAAGGCCGCCACGTCCAGCACCGGGTGCGCCGAGTTGTAGCCCCACACTGCATCCGCGGGGATGGCTTTGATCTCGGCAGCCAACAGGGAACGATCCTTGACAGCATTGTCCACCTGCACGGTTCCGGCATCGGCCATTCCCTTCCCGAAACGCCAGAAGGCGTGAGCCAGCCGCATACTCTTGTCAGCCTCCGGAAGCTTCTGGATCTCCGCCCAACGCCGAAACCGGACCAACACAAAAATATTTGTGGGCACGAATTGTTCGGCCATGGGAACGTCCTTCACATGCGCCGACGCGGCATCCACAACTTTCGCCGCGGCGACGTTAGCGACGGCAAACCGCCCCTCCATGCTGCTGCTCACCGCCAGGAAATGCAGATTGTGCGTATAGTACATCACTGGATACATGCCGCCCGCACCGTACTTCTTGATATAGGCCTCGTCGGCGGCGGCCGCCTTCTGGTTCGCCACCGAAGCGCCATGATAGTCTCCGGTGCGGATGTACGTGTGCGCGGGCATGTGTACCAGGTGCCCGGCCGCGGGCACAAGCGTCCTGAGCCGTTCGGCGCTCTGGGCGGCGTCCTCCGGATGTGGCGATGCCTCCGTCGCGTGAATATAAAGATGATTGGCGCCGATATGCTCGGGTGCCCGCTTCAGCACGGACTTTAGAACATCCACGATCTCTTGTGTGCCCGCCGCGGGCTTGCCATCCAGCGTCCAGAGCTGCCAGGGATTCAGGTTCATGGCGGCGTCGGCGTACAACACAGCCGCGTCCAGATCGTTGGGATAACGCCGCATCAACGCTCCCATGGCGTTCTTGTAGTTGACCGCCAGCTGATGGCGATCTGCTTTGGGATCGAGCGAGAATCGTTTCGCGATCGCATCGGCGTAGGCTCGCTCGTTCTCAGAAACTTTCGGCTCAAGCGCGACGGCTTTTCGGCTTGCCTCTACGGCCTCCTTCATCCGGTTCATATCGATGTCGGAATCGTTGTAATTCGGCCCGACCGCAAGCGCTACGCCCCAAAACGCCATGGCGCATTTCGGATCGAGTTGGGCCGCGTAGCGGAACGACCGGGCCGCTTCTTCGTGATTGAAGGCGTATACCAGCGTGAGCCCTTGATCGAAGTAGCGTTGAGCTTGCGGGCTGGATGTGCTGATGGCATGGTGCAGATGGCCGAGGCCTTCCAGCAGCGGCGCAGGCCCCGTTTCCTTAGCCGCCGAATGCATGTGTTGCTGGCCCAGCACGGCGGCTGCAGCCAGAAAGACCAACAGGCAGGCACGTTTTAGCATTTTCTGATTGTAAGCAACTCCAGCTCTTCCGGGGTTTTGGGCCAGTCCTCGCGCAGCAACCGCGAAAGCGCGCGATCGGCCAGCAGTTTTCCGCCAGTCTGGCAATGCGGGCAATAGTTGGTCTCGTTCGCAGCGTAGCGGATGCGTTGGATCTTCGAGCCGCAGAGCGGGCACGGTTCCTTGTAGCGTCCATGCACCGCCATGCCCTGGCGGAAGGCGGTGACCTTTTCGGGGAATCCGTCTCCAGTATCCGAGCGCAGCCGCGCCGTCCAACGTGCCAGCGTGCTGCGGACCGCTTCGAACAGGCGGGCGATCTCCTCGGGCTTGAGCTTCTGCGTCAAAGCGAGCGGCGAGAGCCGTGCTTCAAACAGGATTTCATCGGAATAGGCGTTGCCGATCCCGCTGAACAGCCGTGGATCGGTAAGAGCGCGTTTGAGCGTGTGATTCGACGATGTAAGCATGGCTGAGAAGCGGTCCGGCGTTGCATCGAAAACCTCCAAGCCTCCCGGATCAAGCGCTTGAACGCCGGCCTCCCCAGCAACCACGTGCAGTGACGCGCGCTTTTGCGATCCGGCTTCCGTCCATAACAAGGTTCCGTTTGGAAAATCGAAGGCTGCCAGTCCGCGCGGACGAGCCACCGCCGTGCCGCTTTTTCGCCAATGCAGGCGCCCGGCGATCATCAGGTGCAGCACCAACCAGAGGTCGCCGTCCAAACCGATGGCGATTCGCTTGCCAATCCGTCGCAGCCCCCGCACCACTTTGCCCTCCGCGCTCGCCAGCGGCGGATCCACCGTCCGTAGCAGAAACGGACTCACCAGCCGGATGCGCTCCAGCCGCTGGCCGAGGATCCGCTGTTCCAGCGCCTCGATGTAGACCACGATATCCGGCAGCTCCGGCACAATGTAAACACAATGGTATCGTGCTAGAATTCGCCAAGTAAGCGGTCACCGAAAAGGAGAGAACATGGAACGGCGCGAATTATTGAGTTTGGGCGGCATCGCGGCAATGGCTGGCGTCTTCGCCGCGGGTGAAGCGGCGTCGGCGCAAGGGGCTGGAAAGAAGGTGATTCGGATCTATGCGGACGCCGAAGGCAACTCGCATGTCGAAGAAGTTCCAATCACCACCAAGACTGGGCGAGTGTTTCACGCGGCCGCGCCCGTGCCCGCCACTGGGATGACCTACGCCGAGTACGGATCCAGTTCCACCGAGGATTGGCATCGCGCACCGGGACGCCAGTTTTCCGTATCGCTCTCGGGCGAAATCGAGGTCGAGGTCTCCGGCGGCGCAAAGCACGCCATCCACGCCGGCGACATCGTTTTCCTGGAAGACCTGCAAGGCAAAGGGCACATCACGCGCATCCTCAGTCCGGTAACGAACCTCTTCATTCGGGTTCCGGAAAACTTCGACCTGGTGGCGTGGGCGAGCGGGAAGGTCTAATCGCCGGACATCAAAGGCGGATGCCGATCAACGGCCAGTAGAATTGCACGACAATCAATAGCAGCAGCGAGTTGATCGCCGTGAGCCACAGGCCAAGGCGCAACAGATCTTTGGCGCTGAAGCATCCGTAGGAATAACCCACAATCAGCACCGCGTTTTGGTAAGTAAACAGGGTCGCACCGGACGAAAAAGTCCATACCATGCCCAGCGCCAGCGGACTCAGATGATGCGCCGTTGCGTAATTCATCAGGCCGGGCATGGAGGTTGCCAGCATGGAGATGCCGCTGGCCAAGACGACATGATACGCGGCGCCGATCCAGTACAGCCCGAACGGCGCTAAAAATGGATGCGCCAGCAGCGGCTTGATCCACGCGAAAAGGAAGTCGGTCAAGACGCCCAGACTCTTGGTCGCTGCCAGTACCTTGCCCATGCCGGTGGCCGACGCGACAAACATGACCAGCAGGTAGTTCAGGCGCTTGAGATGTTCGAGACGAAGCACGCCGATCCCCGGCAGCAGCGCCGCCAGAGTGACGCCGAGGGCGACTTTGGATGGAGACACGTGATGCAGGCCGTCTGTCAACCAGAGTGAGACCGCTACCAGCAGCAGAGCCAGGGCTTTCTTTTCGACCGGACTCCAGGCGCCCAGCTTGGCCTGCTCCTCGCTCAGGTAGACCGCGCCTCCAGGCAGCTCGCGCTTTTCGGGTGGGAAGAGCCAAAGCGTCAGCCTCCAGGCCGCCAGGATCAATACTAGATCTACCGGCAGATAGGCCAGCAGCCAGCGGCTGTAGAGCACCTCGACGTGGCCGTAACGTTCCATGGCCGCTCGAGCCGTGATGGTCGCGGCGCCCGCGATGATGGTCTTGTCGAAAATCGCGGCCGTATAGGTGATGGTGAGCAACATGGCCCGTCCCACGTTGCTCGCCGGTTCCAGACCGAAGGCCTCGACCAGTCCCAGCGCGATTGTCGCCATAAGAATAACGCGCGGCACTCCGGAAGGCACGAAGAACGTCAGCGCAACATCGGCGATGATCAGGCCGAGCAGCAGGTTCGAAAACGATGTGCCAACCCGCAGCATCACCGCATAGGCGATCCTCCTCGCCAGACCGGATTGCGTCGCCAGCGCGCCAATCAGTAGTGCACCAACCAGGAACCAGGGAGCGTCATCGGCGAATCCGCCAAACGCTACATCCACACCTACCACTCCTAAAGCCCAAAACAGATAGCAGCCAATCAGTCCAGCCAGACCCGGGTCGAGCGTCTCGAAGATCCATGCCAGGATCATGAAGAGCGAGATTGCTAGGGCGTGCTTGGCCCGCCCGTCCAGATGCAGGGGGGCGAACCACAGCACTGTGGGAAGCGCGATTGTCAGAATCCAGGCAACCCGCATGCGCAGAGAACGTTCCTCAGCTCTCCCCACAGGGGCCTGGGAACCCGCGGCAGGGAGGGATGTAAGATTGCCCGTCAGATTGCTCTAGCGTAGCGTTTTCGTATAATTACGGCAATGGGCCCAGGCCGGAGGAACTGGGGCGAAGCGGCTGCGGCCTACGCCCGAACCGTTCGTGGTGTGCGCGCGTTTTTGGGAAGTCCGCCGCCTGCAGATCCTGAGAAACTGGTACGGAGCCAGCTGGAGAATCGCGAATCCGCCTTTCTGAACACGCTCAAAGAAGTCGTGTTCGCGAATCCCGAACATCCCTACCACCGGATGTTTCAGTTGGCTGGTTGCACTCAGGAGGACTTGGCCAGGCTGGTGAAGCGCGCAGGTCTGGAATCCGCTTTGGAGCAGGTTCGCGCCGCCGGAGTCTATCTCAGCCAGGACGAATTCAAAGGCGAAGCGCGCATCGTGCGCGGAGGTCGTGAGATTCCGGCCTCCTTCGGGAGCTTTGCGAATCCTCTGGCCGGCGGAACCATTCGGATGTGGAACAGCGGGAGCCGGGGCAAGCCGGTACCCACAAATCGCAGTCCGGCGTTCTTGCGTGATAACGAGGCTCTTCACGACATAGCGACTCGCGAGTTTGGTCTGCAGGATCATGCCCAGATCGTGATCCGCCCAACTTTGCCGTCCGTGCTGGGGCTGCAAACCTGCGCCTTCGGAGCCCGGCAAGGCCATCGCATGGAGCGCTGGTACGCGCCGGGAACGGGAGGTTCTTATCTTCCCGCGACGGCTTTTCTCGTGTGGCTGGCGCGGCGCTCCGGCTGTCCGGTTCCCTACCCGCAGTATTTGCGGGACAACGATTTTTCCGAAGCGGCCGAATGCGTGGCCCGGCTTCGCCGTGATGGGATTCCCTGCACCGTCTCGGGTCCTGTGAGTCCGGCGGTCCGGTTGGCGGCGGCGGCGCTGGATCGGAAGCTGGACATTCGTGGAACACTCTTCCTGGTGAGCGGGGAAACCTTGACGGACGCGAAGCGGGCAGTGATTGAGGGAGCCGGCGGCGAGCCGTTCGCGCGCTACGGAATCGCCGAAATGGGTTTCATCGGCCACGCCTGCCGTGACATGCGCGAAGGCGATTGCGCCCACCTCTACAGCAATGCGATCGCCGCCATCACCTACCGCCGACCGGCGCCTCTGACGGATGTCGAGGTGAACTCGCTATTGTTCACGACTTTGCTGCCCACCGCTCCGGTCGTTTTCATCAACTTCGAAGCGAACGACTCGGGCGTTCTGGAACGCGCTGCCTGCGACTGCACGTTCTCCCGGATCGGCCTTACGACGCGTATTCGTGATATCTCCAGCTTCGGTAAACTGACCGGGCACGGCATGACCTTGGTTGGAACCGAACTCGTCCGCTTGATGGAGGTGGTTTTACCGGCGCGCATCGGAGGCCGGCCGGGCGACTATCAGTTGGTGGAGCGCGAAGGCGCGGCGCAGACCACCATTGAACTTCGAGTAAGCCCTCGTGTGAACGGGGCGTCGCCGGAAAAGGTGCGCGATTGCTTTATCTCCGAGATCCGGCGCTTCTATGGAGGCACGCTGGCCGGGCGCGTATGGCAGCAGGCCGAAGCACTGCACGTGGTGATCCTCGAACCATCCGCCACCGCTACCGGAAAGGTAAACCCGCTGCACCTGCTCGGCGGTTTCACGCCGAGGTAGCCGTGTCTGGCACGGGCGCGGTCAGCTCATAAGACGACGTTAGCTGAATCGCCTTGTAGAGCGTGCGGTACAAGGGACAGTTCATGGCGTAGAAGCCGTGGACGCGCTCGACAGTTTCGCGCATATCCTCGCCTGCCGCCAAGTGCATCGCCACATGGATGCGGCGGATCACCAACACGTTCTCCTCGGTTTCCACTTCGCCTGTAACATCCGCGACCAGCCGGCCGCCGCTTGCGTTAATGTGGCGCGCCTCCAGCGCACCTCCGAAGGTTCCCAGCATTCAACCGGCGGTGGCGGCGATCACGTAATCGATCGTGGCCGCGTGCGGATCGGTCAGCTTCGCGGGATCCACCTTGTAATGCTGGGCGATGGCACCGTGAACGCTGAAGATGACCGGGTTGGGCTCGCCGGGCAAATACGCGACGCGCAGCGGCCCAACTTTGCGCTCCAGGCGAACGTTCGAGACATAGACGACGTCGGACATAATGCCTCCCCTCCACTATTCTGCCGGAACGAACGGAGACTTCGCTCCATAGGGTAGCGCGGTCATGAGTGCCTCCACCTTGAGGATTTGGCTGTCCTGGACGCGGAAGGCCTCGGCTACGTCCACGCTGAACGGCCGCTTGGCGGCGGCGATCATCTCGTGCCGTCCCTCACCGGGCGAATTCACGAACAAAACATCGCCACGGTGATTGAACATGAAGAAGCCGAACACGATCTGGCGCTCGGAGTCCACGGCCAGGAAGCGGCGCGGAGCAATCCGGCTGATGTAGTTGAAAATCTGGGTGTCCAGTTGCGCCGAACATCCCAGCGGCCCGCTGGTTTTCATGCCGTTTTCAAACCGATTGCAGTCGGCGTGAAAAGGCGCGACCTTGCCGTTGCCCTGCTCGATGGCTTCGAAGTATTGATTGGCGATGGCGGTGAGTTGGTCGCGAGGGAGCCGCTGTGCCTCCGGCACGGTCGCGAGCATGACCGGATCGGGCGACCCGGCCTTCTCCATCAAGTCGAACGTGCGCGCGCTGCGGACCACGACGGTTTCGGCTTCGCTGACGCGCCGGTTCTCGACTTTGAGCCTCAGCGCGAGCGCGGCGCCGTGTCCGTTTTCCAGGATCGTGCCGAAGAACCCTACTTGGCCTTCCTCGGGATCGGCGAAATAGAGCTTGTAGTGCCCCAGGCCGCTGGCAGTGGCCCAGAGTCCGTCGCCTAGCTTCAGCACCACGTCGTCTTCGGTGAATTTCACGCCCGGCGTCGCGGGTAGGCGCGATGGATCGTGCGCCACCATCGCGTTGAGATACTGATTGACGAGGCCTTCCAGACAGAGACAGGCTCGGCCGCAGGCAGGCCCGGGTCCTCGATCCGCGCTGGCTGCCATCGCCGGCTCAGGCGAGGCCGCGAACGGATTCGGCGTGCCATACGGCACGTTGGTCTGCAGCGCTTCCACCCTGAGGATTTTGCCGTTGCGGATCTTGTAGAGCTCGGCCACCTGGATCGTGAGCGGCGCCTGATAAGGCAGCGGTATCGAGTAGGCGCCGTGACCGGGAATGTCCACGGACTTCACCGTGCCGGGCACCAGAAACTCGAAAAAGCCGAAGACCAGCCCGCGTTCCTCGTCGACAATCAGAAAGCGCCGCGGGTTTACCTTGTGGACGAAGCTGAAGAATCGCGTATCGAGCTGATCCTTGCATCCCAGCGAGAGCGGGGTCCAGGAGGAGTTGGGATCGATCTTGAGTTCCGGATTGTTGGTGGTTCTGGTGCCGTTTTGGATGCGCGTGCACGCTGGATCGAATGGGACAATAGCGCCCTTGCTTTGCTCGATGCCGTCGTAATACTTGTTTGCGATGGCTATCAGGTCTTTGCGGGTACGCCGCTCGGATGCCGGCAGTGCCTCCGAGAACAGCGGATCGGGCCGGCCCATGGCTTCGATGGCTTTGGCGGCGGCCTCATCCCGCACAACCCTGGACTCGATTTCGCTAATGCGCCGATTCTTGATTTTTAGGCGCAACGCGAAGGCTACCGGGCCGCCGTTTTCGCGCAGAGTCCCGAGAAAGCCCGCCTCGCCGGCCTGCGGGTCCGAGAAGTACAGCTTGTAAGTTCCGATCCCCGTGGCAGTACCCCAGATGCCTTCACCGAGCGGAATCACCTGTTCGTTTTCGACGAACTTGACCTTCGATGCGAGTGGCAGGCCGAACGGATTCCGCGCCACCAGGGCCTGGAGGTATTGATTGACGAAGCCTTCCAGACAGGCACTGCCGCAGAGCGTCTGGCCCGACAATGTGGCTGCTGACAGAAAAACGCATACGGATGCCGCTGCCGGATTCAGTCGCATACCCGGACATGGTAACGAATCCGCGACTTGGCGGGAGGTGAGTGGGACGAGCTACTGCGGTTTCTTAAAGAGATTATCGAAGGCGGCGCGGGCGTCGTTGGGGTTGCGAGGCGGCTGGGGAGCCGCGGCAGGAATATGGTTGTTGGCGGGCGCCGCGTCGCGGGCGACCGTGACACGGGGCTTGAACAGCTCGCACTCGTTGGCCTGATCCTTTATGGCGATCCGCAGCGGAACCGGCTTCAAGCATTGGAAGCGTGTGGAGGGCTCGAAATGCGCGCACTGCTTGCAACAGTGGAGCGCCGCGCCGCACTTGGGGCAGTTGCCTTTCCAATCCACGTCCGCAGGCAGCGCGGTGGAGCAGTTGAAACAACGAGCTGCGGTTACGGTTTGGAGCAGGCGGGGCAGGCGCGGGCCGGTGACATCCAACGGCGGCCTTGGACCGGCAGGTTTGGGCCGTTCCATGGGCCGGCGGTCCCTGGCGTCGCGGTCAGAATCCATGTAGCCGCGCTGTCTATATTTTCGGTCGTCGTCCATGTGTCAAGTCGACTCCTGGAGCTTTGGCTTTATGACACCATCCGTCTTTGCCGGTGTGTGGTGAGATCCATGCTCACGTAGAGGATCAGTTCGGAGGAGTACGGCGGGAACCGGCCCTGATTTCAGTCGAGTTCCACTAGCGCCTACTAACCTATGTACCACGAATCGGCTTCCGATGCTACAGAAATCGAATCGCGATTACGTGACTTTACGATTTCACGAACTGCCTGGCTAACCTTCTGAATCCGCGCTCCACTTCAATAGAGAGTTACAAGGCCGTGTCAACGGGTCGTCGTAATGGTTGGGGCTGATCCGCAGTGAATAACCCAACCTTCCGGTTTGATGCGGCACGAACTCTTTGAGAAACACAAAAGCGCTCCCTTCTTGTTGCACCGCAGGAAGCGTCATCACTTGGGTTTCTTCGAGATTCCCGTTCACCCCGATCCGGCCAATCACGGCTTCCACCCGAACATCCTTGGGCGACAAACCGGCCAGATTCACTACCGCCCGCACTGGAATCGGACGCCCGGTCAGTACGGATACATCCGGTCCCGGTCCGATCTCAACGAAGTCTATCTTGTCCCAGACCTTCTCTACCTCGCGATTCCACCGCGCCCTGTCCCGGGCCGGGTCAAAACAGTCACGCGAAACGTCCAGATAGGCTTGGTGGGCTGGCTCGTACAACTGCGCCATGTACTCGCCAACCATCCGCGCGCAATTGAACTGGGAGGTGATGTGCATCAGGGACTGCTTCACCCGGCGCATCCAATCACCCGGAACGCCCCCCTCCCGGTCCTGATAGTACATCGGCACAATTTCGTTTTCCAATATGGAGTAGATTGCGCGGGCGTGAATTTCGTCCTGGTCCTCGGAGTACACCTCCCGGTCGCCGATGGCCCAACCGCCTGAGATTTCATAGCCTTCGTCGAACCAGCCATCTAAAATGCTCAGGTTCAATACGCCGTTGATGCCCGCCTTCATGCCGCTGGTGCCGCAAGCCTCCTCGCCCCGGCGCGGCGTATTCAGCCACAGATCGACGCCCTGGACCAGTTCGCGCGCGACTTCGATGCTATAGTCCTCGACGAACACGATGTGCTTTGCAATTTCGGGCGCGCGCGAAAGCTGCACAATTTCGCGAATCAGCGTCTTGCCTGGCAGATCGCGCGGATGCGCTTTGCCCGCGATTACAATCTGCACGGGCCGCTCCGGATTGGTCAGCAGGCGCTTTAAGCGCTCGATGTCGCGGAACAACAGCGTCGCACGCTTGTAGGTGGCAAACCGCCGCGCGAAACCGATGGTGAAGGTGTCCGGATCGAGCACCTCGGCCAGCCGGCGCTGTTCGGCCGCGGAAGCTTTGCGTGCCATGGCCGCCGCCACTACGCGCTCGCGCACGAATGCCACTAAGTAGCGCTTGCGCCGGCGATGCGCTTCCCACAGCTCCTGCGAGGGAATGTCTTCCACCAAATCCCAAATCTTGGGATCGGAGGAGCGCTCGCGCCAGTCCGGCTGCAGATATTGATCGTAAAGCTGCGCCAAGTCGCCGTTGAGCCACGTCATCAGATGCACGCCGTTGGTAATGGAGGTAATGGGTACTTCCCAGACCGGCAGCCTGGGCCATAGCTCCTGCCACATCTCCTGGGAAACCAGCCGATGCAGGCTGCTCACCGCGTTGCGGAAGGCCGACGTTTGAATGGCCGCGATCGCCATCGAAAAAGGCTCGTGATGGTTCTCAGCGCGGAACCGGCCCAAGGTCAGAAACTTTTCAAACGGGATACCGGCTTCCGAGCAGTACTCTCCGAAATACTCGTAGAGCAGCCCCGGGTCGAACAGGTCGATGCCCGCCGGCACCGAGGTATGCGTCGTAAAAACATTGTTGGAGCGGCAGGCCTCGAAGGCCTCCTCAAAACTCAGCCCGTATTCCTTAATGAGCAGGCGCATGCGCTCAATCGCCAGAAACGCCGAGTGCCCCTCGTTCATGTGATAGACGGTGGGCTTCAGACCGAGCCGGCCGAGAGCGCGCAGCCCGCCGATCCCGAGCACAATCTCCTGGCGGATGCGCATGAGCGTGTCGCCGCCATACAACTGGTCGGAGATCTCACGGTGATCGGCGCGCTCGTTCTGAGGAATGTTGGTATCCAGCAGATACAGTTTCACGCGTCCGACGTCCAGGTGCCATACCTTGATATGAACCACGCCCGTGGGCAGTTTCACTTCGACGGTCATGTCCTGGCCTTCTTCATCGCGAACCGGCCGGACCGGGAGCGTGTAGAAATCGTTCACCGGGTTGCGTTCCTGCTGCCAGCCGTCGGGATTGAGCACCTGCTGCAGATAACCCTTCTGGTACAGCAGACCGACGCCCACCAGTGGAACCGCCAAATCGCTGGCCGCTTTCAAGTGATCGCCGGAAAGCACGCCCAGGCCGCCGCCGTAAATCGGCATGCACTCCACCATCCCGTATTCCATGGAAAAATACGCAACCAGCCGCTCGCCCACCGCCTCCGGACGCTCAACATACGACGAGAATCGCTCACAGGCGCGGCGGTAGGCCGCCAGGAATCGAGGATCTGCCGCGGCGCGCTCGAGCGTGGCTTGCGGCACGCGGCCCAGCATGAGAACCGGGTTGTGGCCGCAGTTCTTCCACAGGACGGCGTCCAGGCGCCGGAACAGGGATCGAACGTTGTGGTCCCAGCTCCACAGCAGGTTGTACGCTAGATCGCTCATCCGCGCAATGGCAGGCGGCAGAGCGGGCCTTACGAGAAACTCCTTAACCGGTTGAATCTGAAAGGGCATGCATTCGAATGACACTCAAACTATAACATCGGCGCGTGGGCGCGCGTAGGTTAGGATGCTCGATAGCCGGCGGGTGGTCACTGTAATCAGTGACCTGAGGGTCATTAAATTCTCTTCAGACCCGCAGATGACATACAATGACGCGCATGCAGACCCGACGCTCCTTCCTGGCCTTGGCCTCCGCCGCGGCAGCCGCCGCGCAAACCCCGCGCGACTGGACCAACGCGCAGCCCGTCCGTTACCCCGATCCCGATGTCATCGTGCTGGACAAGAGCTTCGCCCGGTACCGGATTTTCAACTCCATCATCCTGCGCCACTACACAGGCGCCAAATGGTCCGAAGGCCCGGCCTGGTGCGGCGAGGGCCGCTACGTGGTGTGGAGCGATATCCCCAACAACCGGCAATTGCGGTTCCTGGAAGAGGACGCGCACGTGACCACGTTCCGCCAGCCCTCCGGCTACAGCAATGGCAACACGTTCGATTTCGAGGGCCGGCAGCTTTCCTGCGAGCATGGAGGCCGGCGCGTAGTGCGCTACGAGCATTCGGGCGCCGTGACCGTGATCGCGGACAAGTACAACGGCAAGCCGCTAAACTCGCCCAACGACATCGTGGTGCATCCCGACGGCGGCATCTGGTTCACCGACCCGCCTTATGGCATATTGGGCAACTATGAGGGCAACGCAGCGAAGCCGGAACTGAAGGAGGCCGTATATCGCGTGGATCCCAAGACCGCGCGCATTGAGATGGTGACCGACGAACTCGACAAACCCAACGGCATTTGTTTTTCGCCGGACTACAAGAAAGCGTACATCGTCGATACTGGTGCACCGCGCGATATTCAGGTGTTCGATCTCGACGAAAACAAGCTGCGGAACAAGCGGCAGTTCAGCAACATGAAGGTGCCCGGCCACGGGTCGGGCTCGTCGGATGGTATCCGCGCGGACGTGGACGGCAACATCTGGTCGGGCGCCAACGGCGGCGCGGGCTACGACGGCGTGCACATCATCTCACCCCAGGGCCAGACCATCGGCATGATCACGCTGCCGGAGATCTGCGCCAATCTGTGCTTCGGCGGGGTGAAGCGCAACCGGCTCTTCATGGCGGCGAGCCAGTCATTATATTCGGTCTACGTGGGGACGCAGGGCGCGCACATTTGCTGAACTGAAGTTATGTTTTCCATGCAGCCTATCGGATATGTGAGAAGCCCGCACCAGAGCACGCAGGACGTCCCCAGGGGACTCGGCGCGAAGCACGAAGCCGAAGGAACCCTGGAAATCCTACCGGAGTTCGAGCCCGGCCTTCTGGACATCGAAGGCTTCTCGCACCTGTATGTGATCTGGGTCTTCGACCGCTCGGAAGGCGTCAGCCTCACAGGGACGCCGCCGAGCGACAATCGGCCGCACGGCGTCTTCGCGACCCGTTCGCCGTTCCGTCCGAATCCGATCGGGCTAACCGTAGTCGAGTTGCTGTCGCGCGAAGGCCGGATGTTGCGCGTTCGCGGAGTCGACATGCTGGACGGCACGCCGATCCTCGACATCAAGCCTTACCTGTCCAGCGTTCCGCCGGAGCGGCTGCGGCGCGGCTGGCTCGCAGCGGCCGAGGCGCGAGCGCAAGAGAACCCCTAACTGCAGTCGCAGCTATCGCCCAGCGATTCACAGACGCCCTCAAAGCAGCCTTCCATGCACGCCCCCCTGCAACTGCCGCATGAGGCCAGGTTGCGTGGCGGCAGTTGCACTGGTGTGATTATTGGACCCGGTGGCGGCGGGGGCTGCGCCGCAAAAGCGAAGATGCTGCCGAGCGCCATGAGATTGAGCGGAATCCCGAGACACTGCCGCCAGGTCTCCGACTGCCGGGCTTGGTGCGGAAACACAAACGCAAGCAGGGAGGCCGTCGCCAGCACGGCCACTCCCTTTACCCAACCCGCGGACTCCCGCTCGCGCAACGACCGGGCGAATCGAACCGCGCCGCGAAGACGCTGGCGCAGACCCATGCGGGCACAAACTGGAATTACAGGCAGACGCAGTCCCAGACGTTCTTCCACGTTCGTCCGCAGGCGGCTCGCTAGCCCCGGCGAAAGCTGGAATGCGATTTGATCGGCCGTCGCGAGGATTTCCTGCCGCGCGTCGACTTCCGGAAAGGCCCGCGTCGCGTTGAATGCTCCCGTCTTCGCGTCCTCGTCGCGGTCTTGATAGGCATCCAGCAGATAGATCAGGTAGCCGAACTTCGAACCCCACTCGTACATGGGCTCCGCCAGATCGGGCCGGCCGCAGATCCGCGCGCCATGGGCGGAAACCAGCGCGGTTGCGGTTATCGTCGGCTCGGCGACGTGCGCGAGCGAATGCGGATCGGCCTCGCGTGCGCCCTGGGTCCGGAGGATCGCCGCCATCGCGTTGAGCGGGAATTGCCACTCCCGCAATCGCACGGCGGCTTTCTGATAAGCCGGTGAAAACCACCGGGCTGCCGCCTTCCAGCGAAACTGGCCCAAGTCCGCCCGATGGTCCTCGATCTGAAAGTGGGCCAGCGCCACAGTAATCGTCGCGGCATATTCAACCGCAATCGGCCGGCCGTCTCTTGGCAGCGCGAGGCAGTTGAACGACCGGTAAGCCGAACCCCACCCCGGTTCCCCCGTCTGCTCCAGCAGAATCTCAGCCAGGAATACGGTGTCGTGATTCAGAGCCACCCGCGAACGCTGCCCATAGAGGACGCCCAACGTCTTGCAAGTGCCGCAATAAGGGAGACGCGGTGCATGCCGCATCAGACCGAACATGGATCTCATCTTAACCCTGGCCGGGATGCGACCGGCTGGAAGATCCAGCGGAACGAAATCCGCCGAGCGCCGTATAGATCTTCATGAGATCGCTGCGGCACGTCTTCCGGCGCTTGGGGCGCGCCCCCTTGTTCACCGCCATCGCTCTGGTCACCCTGGCGCTCGGCATCGGCGCCAACACGGCCATTTTTAGCGTGGTCTACGGCGTACTGATCAAGCCGCTGCCCTACCCGCAATCGCAGCAACTGGCAGGTGTCTGGCACACGGCGCCGGGCGTGAGCGGCATCCAAGGCGACGTCAACTGCTCGCCCACCATGTATTTCACCTATCGCGAGCAAAGCCGGACGTTTCAGGACTTCGGCATGTGGTCGTATGACGGCGTCAGCGTCACGGGCATCGGCGAGCCCGAGCAGGTCCAGGCTCTGGATATGACCTACGGCACGCTCCAGGCTCTAGGTGTCCAGCCGGCCTTGGGGCGATGGTTCTCTCAGGCCGATGACACTCCCGGCACGCCGCAGACCGTCATCCTCACCTACGGCTATTGGCAGCGCCGCTTTGGCGGAGACCGGTCCGTAATCGGCCGGACACTGAACGCGGACTCCGAACCGCGCACCATCATCGGCGTCATGCCGCAGAATTTCCGGTTCCTGAATGCGCAAGCCGACCTGCTCCTGCCCATGCGGTTCGAAAGGAACAAGATCTTTCTCGGCAATTTCAGCTTCCAAGGCGTCGCACGGTTGAAGCCTGGAGTTACCTTGGAACAGGCGAATGCGGACGTCGCGCGGATGCTGCCGACCTGGATCCGGTCCTGGCCTACCCCGCCCGGGTTCAGCAGAGCGCTGTTTGAAAATGCCCATTTTGGCCCGAAGGTTCGGCCTTTGAAACAGGATGTGGTCGGCGACATCGGCGCAACTTTATGGGTTCTGATGGGAACCATCGGGCTGGTGCTGTTGATCGCCTGCGCGAATGTGGCGAATCTGTTGTTGGTCCGCGCCGAAGGCCGTCAGCAGGAACTGGCCATTCGTGCCGCACTGGGCGCGGGCTGGGGACGCATCGCGCGCGAGATGCTGCTGGAAAGCCTCACGCTGGGCGTGCTGGGTGGCGTGCTGGGACTGATGCTGGCCTATGGCGCGTTGCGAATCCTGGTGGCTAAGGGACCGCAAACATTGCCGCGTTTGGACGAAATCGGAATCGATCCTCTCGTCCTCGCCTTCACGCTCTTTGTTTCCCTGTTTGCCGGGCTTCTGTTTGGGCTGATCCCGGTATTGAAGTACGCCGGACCGCACATCGCCGATTCGCTGCGGGGCAGCGGGCGCACCATGAGCCAGGGACGCGAACGCCATCGCGCCCGCAACACGCTCGTCGTTGCGCAAGTGGGCCTGGCGCTCGTGCTGCTGATCGGTTCCGGCCTGATGATCCGGACCTTCCAGGCCCTGCGAAGCGTTCAGCCCGGCTTCACCCATCCCGAACAAATCCAACTGCTGCACATCTCGATTCCTGACACGCAAGTCAAGGATCCGGAGCGCGTCATGCGGATGGAAAACGAGATGCTCGACAAACTGGCGGCCATCCCGGGCGTCTCGTCTGTGGCCTTCACCAGCGCGGCCCCCATGGAACGATTTAACAATCAGAACGATTTGCTGTATGCCAAAGACAAGAGCTATACGCAGGGACAAATTCCCCCGGTCCGGGCATTCCGCTACTTTACGCCTGGATTTCTCAAGACGGAAGGCACGCCCTTGATCGCCGGGCGTGATTTCACCTGGACCGACGTGTATGACAAGCGCCATGTGGCGATCGTGTCCGAAAATCTCGCCAGAGAGATGTGGGGCTCACCGGCCGCCGCACTCGGCAAGCAGGTTCGCAGCGGGCTGAACGACGCATGGCGCGAGATCGTGGGCGTGGCGGGCGACGTCTATGATCGCGGCGTCGACCAACCGGCGCCAGCCACCGCCTACTGGCCGGCCTTGGTGGACAATTTCGAGTTGGAACCTTTGCGAGCCACCCGCTACGGCGTGTTTCTCGTTCGCAGCAACCTGGCCGGAACGCAGAGCTTTCTGAATCAGACTCGGCAGGCGATCTGGTCGGTGAACGGCAGCCTGCCGGTGTTCTTGCCGCGGACACTGAAAACCGTCTACGACGAATCGATGGCGCGAACGTCCTTCACGCTGGTGCTGCTGGCGATCGCCGGTGCGATGGCGCTGGTGTTGGGCATCGTGGGAATTTATGGCGTGATCGCATATGCCGTGACGCAACGCACCCGCGAGATCGGCATTCGCATGGCGCTCGGCGCACAGCCGGCCGCGCTGCAGCAGATGTTCGTGCGGCAGGGGCTGCTGTTAGCCGGAATCGGCGCCGTGTTGGGACTACTGGCCGCCGCCGGGCTGACGCGGCTGATGACGTCGCTGCTATTTAAGACCGCCGCCCTCGATCCTCTGACTTACGCGGTGGTTTCTGCGCTACTAATCCTGGCTGCCGCCCTGGCCAGCTACTTCCCGGCCCGAAGGGCCACGGCGGTAAACCCGGTGGAAGCCCTACGGACCGAGTAAACCAGGCCACGAGCCCAGCCGCGGTCCAGACTCACAACGCTACGATGCGACTCGCGCACCCGGGCGTTCCATCTGCTGGCGGAATCCTTGTCTCAGAATCCGCTGCAGAGCATCCGCTCTCTGTTTTTGGTTCGGAGTCAAAGTCTTGTACACCTTGGCGACGGCCGAGCTTCGGATGGCCGTGAGCTGGCCGATCTCCTGCCCCTCCGTGGTCGAGAGCCGTTGGATCTGAGCGTTGTCGCCGTTGTGTACCGCGGCTTCAAGCGCTTTGTTCGTATTCATTAGCTCGTTGCGGATGGGCTGCGCCGATTGGCGCGCCTGCTCAAAGACGGTCTCCGCCTGGTCCCTCTGCGCCGGAGTCATGGCCAGAACGGTTTCAACCTCATTCATAAACCGGCCATGCTCCTCGGCACAATTCTGAACGTGCGATACCGCCCCCAGCAGGCCGACCGCGCCCAGCACTGCGACGCCGGTATACGCGGCAAGCTGTTTTGGAATGATTTTCATCATCTGTCCCTCCCTACTTGATTAGACGGATGCCGCGCCGTGGGGTTCGAGGATCACGCGTCCGGACCAGTGCATGTAACGAGGTGACGCCGGAGCAGGCGCCCCGATCAGGTATATGCTAAAGGTCACTATGGCAACATCATCACGAGAAATATCGGATCAGATCCGGCTGGCCATGGCGAGCACAAACAGCCTCTTCGGCACGGAAGTCATCGGGAAGCGGAATTTCGCCGCGTTGGACGACATTTACACGGCCGAAGCGCGAATTCTCCCGCCGGGCGCGCCAATGGTTTCCGGCATAGGGGGGATTCGAGAATTTTGGTCCACCCTGGTGCACACGGCGAACGCACAATCCGCGGTGCTTACTTCCGTAGACGTTATGCCCACCGAAGACGGGCTGCTGGAGATCGGCAGCGCCAAACTGACGATCGAGCCCGAAGGCCAGTCCGCCACGGTATTGGACGTCAAATACGTTGTTTATTGGAAGCAAGAGAATGGGCGTTGGAAATGGCACGTTGATATTTGGAATCAGAATTCTTGAAAATAGAGCCAGGGCACGGAGTTGCGCGAGCGCTGCGATTGTCTGGCGATGTTAGAAGAATAGGTGGCAAGGTAACTCCCTTGTACAATGTCGGCAATCGGCCGCATCCGGAGACGCAAATATCCGTACCCAAGTCATCCCGGTCACTGGCGGCATATGGTGCTTTCGAAGGCCTTCGTATTTTGCCTGCTCCTATCTCGTTGCTGATGCCGGTGGCGCGATCGCTGTGGACGTGGGAATGGACTCCGAGGCCAGAGACTTCCTGGAAGGCTGTCGAGCTGTCGGGGTGCGGCCGGATCAGCTCAAAGCGATTCTGCTTACTCACTGGCACAACGATCATTGTGCTGGTGCAGCATTCTTAAAGCAAACATTTGGCGTGCCGGTCTACTACGGCGCGGGCGACCTGCCCTTCTTGACGCGGAAGACGGCCGCACACGGCGTTCGCGGATGGCTGGGTAAACATGTCCCCGAGGAGGGAGTGCTGGTGCTGCTTCGGGGCTTGTTGGAAGAGGCGGCGCCCGAGGTCATCTTGGCTGATCATCTGGTGCAAGACGATGAAATTATTCAGGCCCAGTTTCGCGCGTTGGCGACGCCCGGCCACACAGATGGGCACGCTGCTTATATTCACGAGCCAACGCGCACTCTATTTTGCGGCGACGCTCTCGCTGTCGTCGCCAATCGACTCCGACTAATGGCTCGACCCGTGACGCCCGACCTCGCCGCGGCCCGAGCTTCCGCGTTGCGGTGCCTCCGTGAAGAACCACACATTGTTTGTCCCGGTCACCGCGCTCCACTGACTGAAGGCGTGGTGCAAGAATGCCGCCGCCTGCGGGCCTTCCTCGAGGCGGAGAACCCTTGGCCATGGCTGGGATAGTTAGCTGGCGCGAACGTCGGCAATGTTAGAATAGCCACGTTGCGCGAACTGCGCTCCGTCGGCGCCGCGGCAACACGAGGAGTAAACAATGGAAGAAACGCTTCCGGTAGTGCCCGATTCCATGGCCACCACGGCCTTCACGCTGGACGGCTTCCGGATCGAGCGCAATTTGGGAATCGTGCGCGGGATTATCGTCCGTTCGCGCTCCGTGTTCGGCACCGTGGGCGCCAGCCTGCAAACGCTGGTCGGCGGCAACATCACGCTCTTCACCAACCTCTGCGAAGAGACGCGCGCGCACGCCTATCAGCGCATGTCGGAACACGCCGCGCAGCTCGGCGCCAACGCGATCATCGGCGTCCGCTATGACGCCACAGAGATCATGCAGGGCGTTACGGAAGTGATTTGTTATGGAACGGCCGTGGTCGTCAAGCCGGCCGCGTAGCTTGTCCCGGGGCATTCAAACAGCGTGAGCGCGAACCGCTACCTTTGCATCCACGGCCATTTCTATCAGCCGCCCCGCGAGAACCCGTGGCTGGAGGCCATCGAACAGCAGGATTCCGCCGCGCCTTACCACGACTGGAACGAACGCGTAACGGCTGAATGCTATGCGCCCAACAGCGCGGCCCGCATTCTCGACAGCGCCGGACACATCGCCAAAATCGTCAACAATTACTCCGACATTAGCTTCAACTTCGGCCCGACGCTGCTTTCGTGGATGGGGTTGAAATCGCCCGAAACCTATCGCGCCATCCTGGATGCCGACCGCGCGAGCGCCCAGCGGTTCTCCGGCCACGGCTCGGCCATGGCGCAATGCTACAACCACATGATCATGCCGCTGGCGAATTCGCGTGACAAGCTGACGCAGGTTCGTTGGGGCATCGCCGATTTCCGCCACCGCTTTGGCCGCGACCCGGAAGGCATGTGGCTGCCCGAAACAGCGGTGGACCTGGAGACGCTGGACCTGCTGGCGCAGCACGGCATCCGGTTCACGGTGCTCGCGCCGTCGCAGGCCAACCGCGTGGACGGCGCAGACGTGAGCGGGCAGCGCATCGATCCATCGCGCGCCTATCGCCAGGAACTGCCCTCGGGCCGCGCCATCAGCCTGTTCTTTTACGACGGCCCCGTCTCCCGCGCGGTCGCCTTTGAGCACCTGCTGGACAACGGTGAGCACTTCGCCGGTCGCCTGCTGTCCGCCTTGTCCGACGCTCGCGACTGGCCGCAACTCGCTCACATCGCCACCGACGGCGAAACCTATGGGCACCATCACTCCTTCGGCGACATGGCGCTGGCCTTCGCCCTCGATCACATCGAAAACAGCGGCTTCGCGAAAGTCACCAACTATGGCGAGTTCCTGGAAAAACATCCCGCCGAGCATGAAGTGGAGATCCTGGAAAACACCGCCTGGAGCTGCGTGCACGGTGTGGGACGCTGGAACAGCAACTGCGGCTGCAATTCCGGCGGGCATGGAAATTGGAACCAGAAATGGCGCGCGCCGCTGCGGCGGGCTTTCGACTGGCTTCGGGATGAAACCGCCCGGCGCTATGAGAAGGACGCCACGCGGTACCTCAAGGATCCCTGGGAGGCGCGCAATGGCTACATCGACGTGGTGCTCGACCATTCGCCGGAAAGCCGCGGGCGTTTCATCGCCGAGCACTTCCGCCGGAAGAACCCGCGCTACGCCGACCAGGTCCGCGTGTGGAAGCTGCTCGAAATGCAACGTCACGCCATGCTCATGTACACCAGTTGCGGCTGGTTCTTCGATGAGCTGTCGGGCATCGAGACCGTGCAGGTGATCCAGTACGCCGGCCGCGTTGTGCAACTGGCACAGGAGGTGTTTGGAGACCACCTGGAAGAGCAGTTCCTGGAAAAACTCGCGCTCGCGAAAAGCAACATCCCCGAGCACCGCGACGGCGCGGCCATTTATGGCAAATTCGTAAAACCCGCCATGCTGGACCTGACCAAGCTGGGCGCCCACTACGCGATCAGCTCCTTGTTTGAAGACTATCCCGATACGGCGCGCATTTATTCGTACTCGGTGGAGGCCGTCGACTATCGTGTGAAGCGATCGGGGGAAAGGCGTCTGGCCTTTGGCAAAATCCGGCTCACCTCGGAAGTCACGCGAGAGAGCGAGATGCTCATCTTCGGCGTGCTGCATTCGGGCGGGCACCATCTGCGCGGCGCGGTAGGGTTGTTTCAGAGCGAAGACAGCTACCGCCAACTTCTCCGGTCGACGCGCGAAGCCTTCGCACAAGGGGACTGGGACGAGACCGCACGGCGCCTCCAAGAGGCCGGTGCGTCTTATTCTCTGAAGAATCTCCTGCGCGATGAAGAACGCAAGATTCTTCAGGCGATTATTGCGGCGCAACTCGACCAATCGGTAGCAGCCTGCCGCCACGCCTACGAAGATCAAGCGCCTCTGCTGGCCTTTCTGGCCGAATGTAGCATTCCAATCCCCAGGGAGATGAAGGCCACCGCCGAAGTGGCGCTCAATCACCTGCTGCGGCAGGCTCTAGCGGCTCCTGTGTTGGAGCGTGAACGGATTCAGAACCTGTTGGACCAGACTCGCGTCGCGGGCGTGACACTGGATGAGCGGGAGCTCGAATTCGTGCTGCGCCGCAACGTGGAAACATCATCCGAGTGCTTCTTCAAGGATCCGCGGAATGCGGCGAACCTGGAAAGCCTTCGCACGACGGTCGCCACCGCGTCGTCGGTGCCGCTGAAGCTGATCCTCTGGCGGGTGCAGAACCAGTGCTACGAAGTGCTCCAACGGGTGTACCCGGCCATGCGCGAACAAGGCCAGGAGGAATGGCTCGGCCACTTTCGCGAACTGGCGGGCTCGTTGTCGCTACGCGTTGAGTAGATGGGGCGCTGTCACCTGGCGGGTGCGAGGTTGCCATCCTCAGCCAGCAGCGCTTCCACTTCTTCCCGCCGCAGCGCCGGCCCGTAAACGTGCCCCTGCACCTTATCGCAGCCGAGGGCGCGCACGATGTCCAGGTCGGCCTGTGTTTCCACGCCTTCCACCACCACGTTGAGGTTCATGCTGTGCGCCATTCGCACGATGCTTTGCAGCACCGGCAGCGGGCCTTCCGGCTGGTTCAAGTGGCGCAGAAACGACTGATCGATTTTCAGCGAATCCACGGGCAGCTTGTTCAGGTAGCTCAGCGACGAGTACCCGGTGCCGAAATCGTCGATCGCGATGCTCACTCCGAGGTCGCGCAGTTGCGCCAGGCGCGCGGCCGATTGGGTCAGGTCTCGCATCAAGTAGCTTTCAGTCAGTTCCAGCTCCAGCCGGTCCGGCGGCAGGTTGCTGAGCGACAGGGCCGTGGCCACCGTATGCAGGAATTCGCGGCGCTCGAACTGCAGCGCGGACACGTTCACCGAGACACGCGCGGTACGGTAACCCGCCCGAAGCCAGGCCGCGCAGGCCAGGCAGGCCTGCCGGATTACCCACGACCCGATGTCGATGATGAGCCCCGTTTCCTCAGCGATCGGTATGAACTGCTTGGGCGAGATCATGCCGTAAATCGGGTGGCGCCAGGTCAGCAGCGCTTCCAGGCCTTCCACCCTGTCGTTGGAGCCGACCAGCGGCTGGTACAAAAGATCGAACTCCTGATTTTCCAGCGCGCGCCGCAGCGCGTTCTCCAGCCGCAGACGCTCCAGCCCGGCGGGGTGATCTTCGGCGCGAAACAGCTCCACGTCGTTCTTACCGCTGTTCTTGGCGTGGTACATCGCGAGATCCGCATTCCGCAGAAGCTCGGCGGCGTCCCGCCCGTGCTGCGGATAGATGGCGATTCCAATGCTCGCGGTCACGAACAGCTCGTTATCTTCGATCTGATGCGGCGCCCGGAACGCGTTCAAGAACTCCTGGGAGGCGCGGATGACGGCTTGCTCGTCGGGCTGGTGCGTCAGGACGATGGTGAATTCGTCCCCGCCCATGCGGCCCGCCAGGTCGTCCTCCGTCAGCAGGCGTTTCAGGCGCCTGCCAACTTCCTTCAATAGCCGATCGCCCAAAGCGTGCCCGAGGATGTCGTTGATTTGCTTGAAGCGGTCCAGATCGATGAACAGAACGGCCAGCGTCGCCGATCCGTTGGCCGCCTCCCGCAGGGCCTTTCCCAGCAACTCCAGGAAGTGGGCGCGATTGGGCAGCCCGGTGAGCGAGTCGTGCCGCGCCTGGAATTCCAGGTGCTCGGTGAACGCGCGGCGCTCCAAAGCCAGGCCCGCAAGCCGGCTGGCCGATTCCAGCAGCGCTCGGTCGCTGTTTCCCTCCGGCGTTCGTGAGCCGCGATAGTGCAGCGCAATCATGCCCAAGAGAGCTCCTCCCGCCGACCGAACGGGCGCTGACAAGCACGAAGCAATTCCCAACTGGCCTGCCAGGTTCACGCGCTCGGCCCAGAAGGGGCAAATGCGCAGATCCTCCCAGTAGACCGTGGCGTGTGCCACTTCGGCCGTGGGCAGCCCCGCAACCCCGCGCAGCACCCGGATCGGCTTGAGCACCCGGGCGGTCTCGTTCGGGAAGTTGGGCGCGGCCGTCCAGGCCAGCAGTTCGTCTTTCAGCACCAGCACCGAGCAGAGCGCGCCGGGACATTGCTCGTCCACCATGCGCGCCACCTGCTGCAAGGTCGCCTCCACGCTCTGGTTCTCAGCCACCATCTCGAGCACACGATTGCGGCTGATTTCCAGGTCTTCACGGAGTTTGCGGCCCGAATGAATCTGATCGTCCCGCAAGAGGCGGGCGATGCTTTGCGCCATCAGCTCGACCAGTTCGTGGTCAGCCGGCGAAAAATCGCGTCGCGCGCCATCGGCCGGAGACGAGAAACTCAACACACCCAAGAATTCTGAACCCGCGCCAATCGGGACGCTGAGACAAACCTCGGCGTTGTCGTCTGGACTCCCGTGCGATGCCAGAACCACAGCACCGCTCTCCGCGCCGCGCGAGACAAGTCCGAACGGCAGTTCAAACCACCGGCACCCGGACTCCAGATGCGCTTCTAGCGCTTCGTCTAACGTGGCGTACGCCGCCGTTCCGAGCTGGTGCAAATCCTTTAATTGATCGGCGAAACGAGCCATGCCGGCAGCCGCAGACCGCGGGTCGTCCTGCGGCACGAGCGCGAGTTGAGTTGAAACCGCCATTCAGTTTGGTTGCGCTCGAAAGAGCTGCCCCGAATCAATGCGCCGCCGTAACGGGCGGCAACCGACTAACTGCCCACTCGGGCAGGAACCGGTTGTGACTCCTTGCGTCGCAGCGAATCTTCGCGTCCCACTGGTTTCCGTTTCACCCGACTGATAGGGACGTTCAGGACAATCGACAGAACCGCGAAGACCAAAGACGAACTTTGAACTACAACCTTCATGGGGAGGCGTCCTGGTACATTGTCCCATATATGCCGCAGCCCAAAGCGGACTTGCACCCGTCGCCTCCAGCTCCTGCCCCGGAGCCCGAACCCCGGTGGCAGGCGGTGCTCGCTTTGCTGGCGGCCGGCGGGTTGCATTTCGTGCTGCCGGAAACGCTGCGCTTCGGGCAGGACTGGCTCCTGCTGGCGGTGGTTACGGTGCTTCTGGTGCCGACTGTCTTGGCGCATCGCGCGAGGATGGACCGGCTGAACCGGATCTTGGGCCACACCGTTTTGGGCGTCGTAACAGCTTCGATGATCTGGTCATTGGGCCTGCTCGTCACACGCCTGCCTTCGCACCGCGATCCTCCACAAGCGCTGTTGCAAGCAGCCGCAGCGCTATGGATGGTCAACATCCTGGTCTTCGCGTCCTGGTATTGGCGGCTCGACGCGGGCGGGCCGCACCAGCGTGATCTCCGCGGATCGCACGAGCATGGCGCGTTCCTGTTTCCTCAAATGACAATCAAGGACACTAAAAACTGGCGCCCCGGCTTTGTGGACTATCTCTTCCTGGCGTTCAATACCAGCACGGCGTTCTCGCCCACGGATGTCCCGGTGCTTTCGCGCTGGGCCAAATTGATGATGATCGTTCAGGCGAGCATCTCGCTGATGACCATCGCGCTGCTGGCCGCGCGGGCGGTTAACATTTTGTGAAGCGGGCCGTTCGCCACCGCGGCTTATTTGCCCAAAATATCCAGCACCAGCCGCATGACCCGCGGATCGCGAACCAATAGCGGATGCACCAGCGTCCGCACTGAAATCGAGCGGCCCACCCGCACGCGCGAGCTCGTCGCCGGGACGATCATCAAGTCGAACGGCGTCCAGATCGAGGCCAGCAGCACACCCTCGAGCGTCTCCATGTCCTGGTTGATGTCCCGAAGAAAAGCGCTCCCCGGCCGCATATTGCGCACGCCCGGAGAACCAAGCACGTACGCGGACCACGTACCGTGGTGCGGAGTGCCGATGGTTACCAATCTACGTACGCGCTCCATCCCGCCGAGCCGCTGCAGGTAATAGCGCGAGACCAGCCCGCCCATGCTGAAGCCAACCAGGTCAACCGTCTCGTCCTCGCCGAAGGCCGCTCGGATGTAATCATCTAACTGCCGCGCGAGCTCCGGTAGCGGGGCCCGGCCGTTGTTCGGCACCAGATTGAAGGCATGCGCACGCAAGCCGCCTCGCTCCAGGTACGCCTGCATGTGCTCGAAGATGGCGACCGTGTCGCCAAGCCCGTGCAACAGGATCACGGGGTTTCCGGACATCGACTCTATTGTCGCGCGGCCTGCACTATGTCTTCCGTGCCGTCATCATTCTGCAACGGAAAGAAATCTCCACGGTTCACTCCGTGACACACTGGGAATTGAGACGACTGAGGTCAACAAAATGGACTCTGAACAACTGAGAGCCGGCCTTCGTGACTTGGCACTGGATCTCCGCTGGTCCTGGAACCATGCAGCAGACGAATTGTGGAACCGCCTGGACCCGGAACTCTGGGCGCTCACGCATAACGCCTGGGTCATCCTGCAAACTGTCTCCCAAGAACGGCTGGACACCTGCCTGGCGGATGCAGCCTTCCGCGAGAAGCTGGAGCAGACGCTCCGCTATTACGAGCATCACAACACGCGTCCGCATTGGTTCCAAACGGCGCATCCCGACCTGGCCATCAAAGCAGTCGCTTACTTCAGCATGGAGTTCATGCTGAGCGATGCGTTGCCCATCTACTCGGGCGGTCTCGGCAACGTCGCGGGCGATCAACTCAAGTCTGCGAGCGATCTGGGTGTCCCAGTCTACGGCGTCGGGCTTCTCTATCAGCAGGGTTACTTCCGCCAGCACATCGACGCGGACGGCCATCAGGAGGCCCTTTACCCTTACAACGATCCAACGCAGCTGCCCATCTCTCCGCTGCGCCAGCCCAATGGGGAATGGCTGCGCGTGTCCATCGCGGTCACCGGCGACGTCCGCCTTTGGCTCCGAACGTGGGAGGTGCGAGTGGGAAAGGCGCGGTTGTTCTTACTCGATTCGAACGATCCCGCCAATCTTCCCGACTTCCGTGGGTTCACCGCGGAACTCTACGGCGGCGGCTCCGAAACGCGTCTGCAACAGGAGCGCATCCTGGGTATCGGCGGCTGGCGGCTCCTGCGGGCTCTGGGCCTTCAACCGGAGGTGTGCCATCTCAACGAGGGCCACGCCGCCTTTGCAGTGCTCGAGCGCGCGCGCGATTACATGGAAGAAAACAAGCAGCCCTTCGAGGTTGCCTTGGCGGCCACACGGCTCGGGAACCTGTTCACCACTCACACGCCCGTGGAGGCCGGCTTCGACCGCTTTCCTCCGGCGCTCATGGAACGGCGTTGTCGCCGCTACGCCGAAGAGCGGCTTCACATCCCTTTTTCCCAGTTCATGGCCTTGGGCCGGCTGAATCCGGACGACAATATCGAGCCTTTCAATATGGCCTATCTGGCCATTCACGGCAGCGGCGCGGTGAACGGAGTAAGCCGCCTGCACGGAGAAGTCAGCCGGCGGTTGTTCCAGCCCTTGTTTCCACGCTGGCCTGAGGAAGAGCTGCCCATCGGCTACGTGACCAATGGCGTCCATGTTCCTACCTGGGATTCCGAGGCCGCCGACCATGTCTGGACGGCCGCCTGTGGACAGGACCGGTGGCGCGGAGATCTGGACGAAGTCTCCACCGCGTTGGACGCGGTTCCCGCCGCTGACCTCTGGAAAATGCGCACGGATAGCCGCCGCCAGTTAGTCGCCTACGTCCGCACCCATCTCTTCCGCCAACTGGCCGGCGATGGAGCGTCCGCGGACGAAACCGGCGTCGCAGCCCGTCTATTCGATCCCGACACTCTGACCATCGGCTTTGCGCGCCGATTTGCCACCTACAAGCGGCCTAACCTGCTGCTGTACGATCCGGACCGGTTGCTGCGGATCTTGACCAACCCCGAACGGCCGGTGCAACTGGTGATCGCGGGCAAGGCGCATCCTGCCGACCAACAAGGACAGGACATGATCCGGCAGTGGATTCAGTTCATTCGTCACACCGCCGCGCGTCAGCACGCAATTTTTCTGGCCGACTATGACATGCAGATGACGGAGAATCTGGTCCGCGGCGTAGACGTGTGGCTGAATACTCCACGGCGGCCTTGGGAGGCCAGCGGCACCAGCGGCATGAAAGTGCTCGTCAACGGCGGCCTCAACCTCTCTGAGTTGGACGGCTGGTGGGCCGAGGCGTATGCGCCCGAAGTCGGGTGGGCCATCGGAGACGGCAAGGAGCACGATTCCGATCCGGCCTGGGATCGCCATGAGGCCGAGCAGCTTTATGCGCTGTTGGAAAACGACGTCATCCCGATGTTCTACAACCGCGATCCGTCGGGCATTCCGGCAGCTTGGGTGGAGCGCATCAGCGAAAGTATGTCCCGCCTGACCCCGCAATTCTCGGCCAATCGCGTGGTCCGGGAGTATGTCGAGAATCACTATGTGAGGCGCGCGAAAGCGTACAGCGAGCGTACCAGTAGCTCTCCGGCGGCCGTGGAGGATCTGGTGCGCTGGCGCAAGGTCGTCGACGAGCATTGGCCACGGCTCCGATTCGGATCGCTGGACGTGTCTTCCGACGGAGGACAGCACCTCTTCAAAGCTCAGGTCTTTTTGGATGAATTGGATTCGGCAGCCGTCCGCGTCGAGCTATACGCCGAGGGCGAGGGAGGCCGCCCGGAGGTCGTCGAGATGAGGCGTGGCGACCCGCTGGTGGGCGCGGCCAACGCGCACAGCTACTGCGCCTCCGTCGCCGCCAACCGGCCCGCTGCGGACTACACGCCGCGCATTGTCCCGTATCATCCGCTGGCTTCCGTGCCTCTCGAGTGCGCGCGGATTCTTTGGTACAAGTAACAGGCCGGCTTGCGTTCCACACCGTCCGGCCGCTAACCTTACCGGGAGGGAGGCAATTGCATGAATCGGAGAAAATTCAATCTCGCGCTGGGGACAGCGACCGCCGGATTGGTCGCGGGTTCGGCCCTGTTCGGCCAGGATGACAAGTCCAAGGGCAAAAAAGCCAAAGAGATCAAGCACGACTGCAAGGGCCTGAACGATTGCAAAGGCCAGGGCGGCTGCAAGTCCGGCGACAACGGCTGTGCCGGGAAGAACTCGTGCAAGGGCAAGGGCGGCTGTAAGATGCCGCGCTCGTAGCGCAAAAAGAATTCAAAAGCCTGGAGAGCCCGCGCGGGCTCTCTGGCTTTGCAGTCGTACACTGATTCTAGTGAAGGGTCAATTTCGTCTCCTGCTGCCGTTCGTTCTCTTCTCTCTTGCATTCGCGGCGGATTATCAGATCGACGGCAACGTCCGCTACGCCCACTACGCCGAGACCGTTCTGGATGTTCTGCAAGCGTCCGCACCCGCTCTCGGAGACCGCCCGGGCGTGATCCTCATCCACGGCGGCGGATGGGTACAAGGCGATAAAGAACAAATGGTAGAAACGTATGCCCTGCCCTTCATCCAGCATGGTTTTGTCGTGGCCAATGTCGAATACCGGCTGGCCAACGCGGCGCCCGCGCCCGCCGCGGTGAACGATGTCCTGAAGGCGGCGCAGTGGTTCGCCGCTCATGCCGCCGAATATAAGGTGGATCCTAAGCGCATCATCGCTGCGGGCGCCTCCGCCGGTGGGCACCTCGCGCTGATGACCGGAATGGTCCCGGCATCGACCGATCTCGGGCCGGTCACTAAAATCGCTGCCGTGATCGACTTCTTCGGCATCGCCGATGTCACCGACCAACTGGAGGGACCCAACCACCGCGAGTACGCCGCAGCCTGGATCCCCGATCAGCCTGGCCGCATGGATCTGGCGCGCAAGCTATCGCCGATCACTTATGTCCGCAAGGGCCTCCCGCCGATCCTCGCTATTCAGGGCGGTGCCGACCCCGTCGTCCCTTACGCACAGAGCGTGAGCCTCACGAAAGCTTTGAAAGCCGCGGGTGACGACACCGAACTCATCACGGTTCCGGACGGCAAGCATGGCTTCACCCCCGGCGAAATGGAACAGCTCTGGCCGCAGATTTTCAAGTGGCTGAAGAAGCACAAAATCACCTCTTGAGCCATGGCTTCCCTCACGCTGGTCCGTCACGGCCAGGCTTCCTTTCTTCAGGCGGACTACGACAAGCTGTCCGAGCTTGGCGAGCAGCAGGCGCGCATTCTGGGCCAGTACTGGCTGCGCACCGGCGTGGTCTTCGATCAGGTCTATCACGGGCCTGCGTGCCGCCATCTGCGCACCAGCGAACTCGTAGCCGGCGTTTACCGCCAAGCCGGCGCTCCATGGCCCGAACCCGTCACGTTGACTGAACTGGATGAATATGCCGGCATCGCCGTGGTACAAACCTTCCTTCCTCAACTCCGGGAGACACACGAAGAAATTCGCCTGCTAGATATCGAGTTCCGCAAGGAACGGGACCAGGAAGCATCCTTCCGGATTTTCGACCGGCTGTTCCAGCTCGTCGTTCGTATGTGGGTGGACGAGCAGTTGCATTCCCCCGAGATCGAAACCTGGAAGGCTTTCTGCGCCCGCGTAGACCGCGCACTGGCGCACATCCGTGGCGCGGCGCCGCGAAACGCGCGGATTGCCGTTTTCACATCGGGCGGTGTGATCGGCGCCGCAGTGGGCGCGGCTCTGGACCTTGCGCCGCAAAAAACCCTGGAGATGAGCTTGGCTTCGCGGAATGCCAGCTATACCCAGTTTCGCTTCTCGGCGGAGCGATTCTCGCTGGCGAGTTTCAACAATCATCCGCATCTGAATGACGCGGATCTGTTGACTTATCGCTAAACCTTTACGCGTTTCGCTACGACCAGCGTGATATCGTCGGCCGGCGGCGCACCGCCGGTGAATTCCTGAACCTGCTGATTCACGGATTCGATGATCGCCTGTGCCGGCTGATTGCTGAGTTCCACCAGAACGTCCGCCAGCCGGTCCTCGCCGAACTCTTCGTCGACATCCGGACGCACCGCCTCGGTCACGCCATCGCTAAAGAGCACCACCACGTCGCCTACGTCCAGGCGAGCCCGTTTTTCCTCGTACTGCGCAATCGGGAGAATCCCCAAAATCACGCCGGTACCTTCCAGTTTCTCCACCGATCCGTTCTTGTGCACCAGCAGCGGCGGGTTGTGCCCCGCATTGACATAGACCAGCTCACCGGTCTTCGGATTCAGAACGCCAATGAAGAAGGTGATGAAACGATTGGTCGGGCAATTGGAGGTGATGATGCGGTTCAGCCGCGTCACCAGCTTGGCCAGATCGTCGGGATCGTCGAACAGCACCTGGACGCGGGCCTGCAGGCTCGACATGAGCAGAGCCGCCGGCATGCCCTTACCGGCGACGTCGCCCACCAGCAGCGCGACGCGGCCGTCGGGATATGTGAGGAAATCATAGTAGTCGCCGCCCACGGTGCGGCAGGCGGCGTTGTATCCGGCCAGATCGACTCCTGGAACATCCGGTGCGTGTGGCGGCAGCAGCTTGCGCTGGATGTCGGCGGCCTGCTCCAGTTCCTTAGCATGCATGCGTTCGGCATGTTCCACTTCCGCCAGGCGCGTGTGTTCGATGCGAATGGCCGCAACGTTGGCCATCACCGTCAGCAGGCTCAGATCGTCTTTGCTGAACTCGTGCACGAAATGCGGCGAATCCAGGTAGATCAGCCCGATGACGCGGTCGTCGGTTTGCAGCGGCACGGCCACCATGCTGCGAATCTGCTGCTGCACGATGCTCATGCGCTCGGCAAAGGCCTCGTCCAGCCGGGCGTCGCGAACCAGCAGCGAGGCTTTATCCCGGATCACTCGGTCGCGAACGGCATTGCTGATCCGGAATCCCTCGCCGCGCGCGGCTCGCGGAACCAGCTCGTCGCCTTCCAGCGTCATCAGTACTCCGCGTGCCGCGCCCACGGCATCGATGGACAGGTTCATGATCAGGTTAAACAGGTCGTCCAGCGGCATGTTGCCGGCCAGTTCGCGGCCGGCGCGAATCAGCGCCTGCATCTGCGGCCCGGCTTGCAATTCCCTGTCCTGGCTCAGAACACCCTGCAAGCTGGTGGACGCGGCTACTTCGGAGGCGATCGCAGCCGTAGAGGTCATGCCGTCGATAAAAATCACGGTGTTGTCCGGCAGCAGCGAGGACGACTTCGCTGCGAAATCCAGCGTGATATGTCCGGCCGTCACGCGATCGTTGGGTCCCAGGGGATACGGGCCGGTGATCCGCGTACCATTGACGTAGGTGCCGTTCTTGCTTCCCAGATCGCGAACGCTCCACCCTTCCGCGTCGCGCTCCAGCAACAGGTGCTGGCGTGACAGCCCAGCGTCTTCCGGATAACACAACTCGTTCGTGCTGGACCGGCCCAGCGTAAAACGGTCGCGGTCCAAGGTCAGCGTTCGGGTGGACCCATCGGGTGTGTGAATCAATAACTCACGGGGAACGAACTTCGCGACGACTCCGGCCATGTTCTCACCCTAGATTAACGTAAAATCGAGCCAGGCGACCCGATGAAGATCCTACTGTACTACGTTGGCAAGCCGCGGGACCGCAACGCCAACTCCCTGGCGGAGGAATTTATCCGTCGCTCCAACCGCTTTGCGCACTGCGAGATGCGGGAGATCCAGCCGGCCCGGTTCGACCCCTGGGCCAAGCATCCATCGGGCTCGAAAATTCTTCTGGATCCGGGCGGCAAGATCATGGACTCCGCGCAGTTCGCCAAGCTGGTGGAACGAGCCGAACTGGAAGCGCGCGACCTGGTTTTTCTGGTCGGCGGGGCCAGCGGACTGCCCGACGCCTGGCGAAAAAACGAAGCCACCCTGCTTTCCGTGAGCCCGATGACGCTCCCGCATGAACTCGCCCGAGTAATTCTGGCGGAGCAGATCTACCGGGCTTTCACCATGTTGCGTGGTCATCCCTATCCCAAGTGAGTCCTGGCCGCGGCGCGATCGAGTCCGCCCCTATGCCACACTAAAAATTAGATGGCTTGGTTCACCAGAGATAAATCGTCGCTCAAAGCCGGCGAAGGAGAGAAGCGCGTCCGCACCGAAGGACTGTGGCAGAAGTGCGAAAAATGCGGCCAGATTGTGTGGCGCAAAGCGTTGGATGACAACTTTCAGGTTTGCCCCCGATGCGGCCATCATAAACGTCTGGGTGCGCGGGCGCGGCTCGAAATGCTCTTCGACGACGGGCGTTTTGATGAGTTCGACCGGCACATGGCGTCCAGCGATCCGCTCGCTTTTTCGGACGCCAAGACGTACAAAGACCGGCTGGCCGCGGCGCGGGAAGCCACCAGCCTGCGCGACGCGATCATTTCGGCCGGCGGGAATGTGAACGGGCGCCGCGTGCATATCTGTGCGATGGAGCTCAGCTTTGTGGGCGGCAGCATGGGAGCGGTGGTGGGTGAGGTGATCACGCGCGCCATCGAGCGGTCCATCGACGACCGGATTCCGCTGATCATCATCTCGGCTTCCGGCGGCGCGCGCATGCAGGAGGGCGCGGTCAGCCTGATGCAGATGGCCAAGATTTCCGCGGCGCTGATGCGCATGGACGATGCGCGGGTTCCCTTTATCAGCGTGCTGACCGATCCGACCACGGGCGGTGTCACAGCCAGCTACGCGATGCTGGGCGATCTGAACATCGCCGAGCCGGGCGCGCTCATCGGCTTCGCTGGTCCGCGCGTGATCGAGCAGACGATCCGCCAGAAGCTGCCGGCGGGCTTCCAGACCAGCGAGTTTCTGCTGCAGCACGGCTTTCTGGACGCGGTGGTCGAGCGCGCCGAGCTGAAAGGCTACATCGCCAAAGTGCTGGATTTCCTGGCCCCCTCCCCTAGTTCCTAGAATTTTAAATTCTTATCCCGGGCAGCCGATGTGTACTAGTAGGGTGCCCAGTGACGGTTGCCAATGGCATTGACGCGATACTCGACCGGCTGAACGAGCTTCCGCCGCTCTCGCCCACATTGGCGCAGCTCATGGAAACGCTTTCACGCTCGGATGTGTGCTTTGCCGACGTATCCGGAGTAGTGGAGAAAGATCCTGTCCTGGCGGGCAGGGTGCTTGAGCTTGTCAATTCGGCAGCCTATCAGCGCTCGGATCCAGTTACCTCCGTTAGCCGCGCCGCCGCTCTACTTGGCCTGGAGCGAATTCGCAACATGGGGCTGGGACTCTCCCTGGTTCGGCTTTGGGAGCGAATTGCGCTGCCACCCGGATTTTCTGTGACGCGATTCAATCTGCATTCGGCTGCCGTCGGCGTGCTGAGCGACTTGCTGGCCAAAGAGCTGGATGTGGAGAACCGCGAAGGGGCGTTCGTCGCGGGACTGCTGCACGACCTCGGCGAATTGCTGATGGCTGCGTTTCTACCTGAGGAGTACGGGAAGATCCGGGATATCATCCAGCAGTCGGCGCTTCCCACAATCGAAGCGGACCTGCAGATTCTCGGAGCTCACCGCTACATGCTGACCACCCGGGCGTTGGAGCGTTGGCGGATGCCCGTGTTCGTTCAATCCGCGATCGCCGCGCTCGGCGAACCAGATGAGGACTCAGACGCCGGGCCGAGAATTACGCTCACACGTGTGTTGAGGATTAGCGATGCTTCCGCGCAGGAGCTCGGGTACTCCACATATAAGGATCCGGTCCCGCACGAAGTCCGGTCTCAGGATTCGATCGCCTCCCTTGGATTGCGAAAACCGGAGAAATTGCTGGGCACATTCACAGGCCGCATTGAGACCGTTTCCGTGTTCTTACGGTGCCGGCCAGAAATGCCGGCTTGAATATCACATTCCCAGAAGATTGGTTTCCAGCTTCGCATAGCCATGTTCTTCGGCCCAAATGTTGAGCGCGACAGTCGCGATTTCATCCACTACCGGCACAGCGTGGCCATCGACGGTCAGGTCCACCGACTTGAGATAAGTCTGGCAGGTGTCGCAGGCGTCCACGCGGACGGAATCGAACCCGGCCGCCTTAAAGATGGGCAGTTTGTCCTTGTCTTCCTCGCCGCAGCCGGGACATAATACGCGGCGGAACGGCCATTCGGTGCCGCAGAGAGAGCACAGCAGCCAGCGCTTAGCGCCCTCGCCTTCTCCGCGCAGCACACCGGCAACCGGCCAAGCGCTGCAAAACGGACAGACCTTGCTCTCCGGCTGCGATTGCACGTCGCCGCGCGATGCCAGCGATTCTGCGTAGGGTTGCAGCAGCACTCGAGCGGCAAAACGCACATAAGGGTCCTTCAGATCGTCTTCCCAGGCACTTTGCAGCAGCTCGGTTCTCAGGCAGGTTTTACCCGCCATGCTTTGCGGACCGCATCGGACGACGAGTTCGGCCAGCGGATCGAAGTACACTGCAAGCGCGCTCACATCGGTCTCGCCCCTGGACCGCAATGTCTCGAAAATAGGCTGCTGAAATGCCGCCAGTTCGCGGTAGAACACGAGAAGCTCGGCTGCGGCGGGAAATTGGGGAATCAGCTCAGCGGCGCGCTGGATGCGGGTGTCGTAGGTCCACTTCATTCAGTGGGCGGCGTACCGCCCGTCGCCCGAATGTACCACAGCCGGTGATGCGTCCTGGCCCAAGCGCGCGATACGTAGCCCACGGTGATGGCGTGCATGCTGCCTGGAACCATCAGCACGCCCATGTAGACGTGAATGATGAACCCGCCGATGGTGATCAGCGCCGCGCACTCGTGCAGCAGAATCATGACGCCGCGGATCCAGGCCGCCTGGCGCGGAAGGTACTCGGGTATCCAGAGGAAAATGCCGGAGAGCAGCAGCAGCAGCGCACCGTAGAACATCAGCCAGTAGAACAGTTTCTGGCCTGCGTTGAAACGCTCGGAAAGCGGCATCAGTTCGTCGCGGTCAGTGACGTAGTTCTCCACGCGGTCCAGCCATTTCTTGTCGGTCTCGGTCATGAGCATGTCGCGGCGCCACAGGCTTTGCATCCACAGGACGCCCATCAGGAACACTACGCCGACGATGGGATGCCAGAAGCGCGAGGTCGGCCCGCCGCCTAAGATCAGGGCGATCCAGAAAAGGTGCGGCGTATAGAACGCCAAGCCGGTTCCCAGGCAGTAGAGATATGTGACTCCGGTGAGCCAATGCATCAAGCGCTCGCGGAAGGTGTAGCGCTCCACTTCGCCGGTGTGCGCGGTATGCGGGATGCTGGCGGCGCTCACTTAGGTTGTCCTTTCTCTGTCTCCGGCTCAACTTCTTTCGGGCCGAAGCGGACATAATGCGCCAGAACGCCGGCGATCCCGACGCCCATGGCGATGTTACCGAGCCACTTCAGCGGACCCTTCCAGATGCGCACCATCAGCGGCACGTGGGGATCCTTCGGCAGGCCGCCGTAGCGCTCGGGATGATCGATGTCATGCAGGATGTACATCACGTGCGTGCCGCCGACGCCCGCCGGATCGTAGAGGCCGGCGTTAGTGTGCGACGTGTGCTCGTGAAGCTGCTGGATGCGCGTCTCAGCCAGATCCTTCATGTCGTCCTTGCTGCCGAAGTGCAGGCATCCAGTGGGACACGCCTTGATACAGGCGGGCTCCAGTCCGGCGCCCACGCGGTCCGAGCATAACGTGCACTTGTAGACCTTCTTGGTTGTCTTGTTGAATTTGGGAATGTTGAAAGGACAGCCGGTGACGCAATACTCGCACCCGATGCAATTGTCCTGCTGAAAATCGACGATGCCGTTGGAGTACTGGACGATGGCGCCATCAGCCGGGCACGCGCGCAGGCACCCAGGATCGGCGCAGTGCATGCACTGATCCTTGCGCATCAGCCAACTGAAATTGCCGTTGGCGTCTTCGAATTCGTTGAACCGGATCAGGTTGTAATAGTTCCACTCCAGATCCGGCATGGTCTGGTAGGTGTTGTCGAAGACGGTTTGGCGAAACGGGTAGCCGTTCCATTCCAGGCAGGCGACTTCGCAGGCCTTGCACCCGATGCAGGTTGTTACGTCCACCAGCTTGCAGACATCGTAATCGCGCGAGGTGTTGCGTCCAGGGACTGTGCCGGCGTGGCCGGAGATGGCTTTGATTTGCAGTGGTCCGTTCGCCATGGCTTATGCCTTCTCCAGTTTCACCAGGAAGCCCTTAAATTCCGGTGTGTAGGCGTTGGGATCGGTGACGGTGGGTGACAGGAGATTCGCGATGCTGCGCGGCACGCGGCCGGCATCCTCCTGAATGCCCCGGAAGCCCTGATGAATGGGGATGCCGATCTGATAGACCTTCTTGCCGTCGACGGTCATGGGCTTGATACGGCGGGTGACCATCGCTTTGGCCAGATATGAGTCGCGAATACTGGTCACCTTCACGTTGTCTCCGCCCTGGATTCCCAACTCGGCGGCCAGTTCGATGGGGATCTCGACAAACATCTCCGGAACCAGCTCGACGTTCATCGGGTTGTTCTTGGTCCAGTAATGATAATGCTCGGTGAGGCGGTAGGTGGTGCAGATGATCGTGTAGCCCTGGGCCGTGGTACCGTACTTGTCCATGGCGGTTGTATATTTCTTCACCACAGGATTGTTGGACTGATTCGGATGCAGCGGATTGCCAACGGGACTCTCGAACGGCTCATAGTGCTCCGGGAAAGGACCGTCGGCCATGCCGGCGAGCGGCACGAAAACACGGCCGACGCCTTCGGGATTCATGATGAACGGACCCATGTGGTCCTTCGGCTCGGAGTCTGCTTTGAAGTCGGGGACGTCGTTGCCCACCCAGCGCTTGGACGCGGCATTCCACCAGACCTGCGCGCGATCGGGATCCCAGGGTTTTCCGTTGAGATCGCACGAGGCGCGATTGTAGAGCACGCGGCGGTTCATAGGCCACGACCACGCCCAGTTGGGATAAATGCCCAGTCCGGAAGGATCTTCGGTGCCGCGGCGCTGGAGCAGCGGCCCGGCCTCAGTCCAGGATCCGCAATACAGCCAATTTCCTGAGGTCGTGGAACCGTCGTCGCGCAGCCAGGCAAAGCCGGGTAACTGCTGGCCCGCCTTCATGACTTGCTTGGTGGCCGGATCGGTGACATCTTCTAGCGCGCGCCCATTGATCTCGCGCGCGACTTCGGAAAGTGAGGGATTGTAAGGATCCGTGTAGTTCCAGGACAGCTTCAGGATCGGGTCCGGGAATTTGCCGCCCTCTTTCTGATACAGCTCGCGCACCTTGAGGAAGATGCGCGCCAGGATTTCCTGATCCAGCTTCGCGTCGCCGGGAGGCGGCACAGCGGCCCATTTCCATTGCAGCCAGCGCGCGGAGTTGACGAACGTGCCGTCCTTTTCGGCGAATCCCGCGCCGGGCAGCCGGTACACCTCGGTCTGGATGTTCTTCAGGTCGGCGGCGGTGATGCCCGGCGACTGCCAGAATCCGCTGGTCTCATCCGGATAGATTTCGCAGACCACCACCCATTCCGCTTTCTTCAGGGCGTCGATGTTCTTTTGGGAATTAGGCCCGATGGCCACGCCGTTCATGCCGAACGCAAGCAGGCCTTTGAGCTTGCCGCGATACATGTCGTCCCAGATGTGCGCCCAGGAATATTCGCGGTCCACTTTGGGCAGGTAGTCGAACGCCCAGTCGTTTTCTTTTGTCGCGGCCGCGCCGTACATCGTCTTTTGGAAGGATACGGCAAAGCGCGGAGTGTTGGACCAGTAGTTCCAGGATTGCCACTCATGGGGGTTGGAGGGCGTTGGCGTGATGCGCTTCATCCATCCAGCGAAGTCTTTGTCCTCGGGATGCGGCACTTTGATGTAGCCGGGCAGGATATCGAAGATGCCGGCCATATCGGTAGCGCCTTGAATGTTAGAATGCCCGCGAAGCGCGTTGACGCCTCCGCCGGCGCGTCCCACGTTGCCCATCAGCATTTGCAGCATCGCCGCGGTGCGGATGATCTGCGAACCGAAGGTATGCTGTGTCCAGCCAACCGCGTAAATGACAGTCGCGACCTTCTTCGTGTCTCCGTCCTTGCGGATGGAAGTGAACAGGTCGGCGGCCTTCACGAATTGATCTTTCGGAATGCCGGTGATTCGCTCCACCATTTCGGGCGTGTAGCGCGAGTACTGTTTCCGCAAAAGCTGATAGACGCAGCGCGGATGCTGCAACGAAGTATCGTAGGCGACGTTGGGCGGCAGCGACGCCGGTGCAGCGGCTGGAGCGGGCTTTGGCGCGGTGGTAGCCGGAGGGTCGGCCGCGGCGGCTTTGCCAGTCAGGTTACCGCCCTGCTCGTAATTCCAGGTCGACTTATCGTAAGTCTGCGCGGCCGGATCGTAGCCGGAATACAGCCCGTCGTCAGGCAGCTTGAAACCTTCTTTGATGACGAACGCGGCGTTGGTGTAATTGACTAAGTAATCTTTCGCGATCCGCTGGTTTTCGAGCGCGTAATGAATTACGCCCCCCAAGAACGCGATGTCCGAACCGGCGCGGATCTGCACGAACATGTCGGCCACCGCAGCGGTCCGCGTAAAGCGCGGATCGACTACAATCATCTTCGCGTTGCGCTGGCGCTTGGCTTCCACCGGCCACTTAAAGCCGCATGGATGGTTCTCGGCTGGATTGCCGCCCATGATCAACATCATGTCGGTGTTCTTGATGTCGATCCAGCCATTCGTCATGGCCCCGCGTCCAAATGTTGGCCCCAAACTGGAGACCGTTGGACCGTGTCAAACCCTGGCCTGATTTTCTAGGTAAGTGACTCCCAGGCTGCGCATGGTCTTCACTACGAGCATGTTCAGCTCGTTGGTGTCGGTGCAGCCTCCGTTCCAGGCGATGGTCTCCAGGCGGTTGACGGTGCGGCCCTGGGCGTCTTTTTCAATGAACGTCTCGTCGCGCGTCTTCTTGATGTGCCGCGCGATCTCGTCGTAGGCCTTATCCCAGGCGATGTCTTCCCAATGGTCGGAGCCCGGGCGTCGCACTTGCGGCTTCATGAGCCGCCGCTGGTTCAGGATGTCCTGCATCAGCGAAGACCCTTTGGGGCAGAGCGTGCCGCGGTTGATGGGATGATCGGGGTCGCCTTCCACGTGCACCACCTGCGCGATGACGTTCTTGGCTTTGTCGCCGAGCGTGTGGATGATGACGCCGCAGCTCACCGAGCAATAGGGGCAGGTGGAGCGCGTTTCGGTGGTGCGGGCAATCTTTAGTTCGCGGGCCTGCGCATAGGCCCTTTGTACATCGAAGCCGAGAACGGAAGCGGCAATGGCGCCGGTTCCGGCTTTCAGAAAACCTCTACGAGTCGTGCTCACCCAGCACCTCCTGACTTACTGAAAGCTCTGCAGCCGGGAGTATATCACGCAAACTGAGTTGAGTGTGTTACAAACGAGACCCTGACGGTTACAAGCGCAAGGAACGCGCACCAGGCACCTTGTAATCCGCGACGGCGTATGCTTCCCTTGGTTCATGACCGAATCCGACGCACTACGCCAGCACTTGTTAGATCTCCTGCGCGGCCGCAACGCGCACGCGGACTTCGACGCCACCTTCGCCGATTTTCCCTCCAAGCTGCGTGGAGTAAAGCCAGCGGGGGCTCCCTATACAGCCTGGCAATTGCTGGAGCACATGCGCCTGGCGCAGTGGGACATTCTGGAGTTCAGCCGCAATCCAAAGCATAAATCGCCGGCCTGGCCGGAAGGCTATTGGCCAAAGACGGAAGCGCCGCCGAATGCCGCCGCGTGGAACAACAGCCTGCGCAGCTTTCGCGCGGACCACAAGGGCATGGCGAAGCTGGTGGCGGACAAGAAGACGGACCTGTATGCGAAGATTCCGCACGGCACCGGGCAAACGATCCTCCGAGAGGCCCTGCTGGTGGCCGACCACAATGCGTACCACCTGGGACAGCTTGTGCTGCTGCGGCGTTTGCTCGGGATCTGGAAGCCGTAGGCGCTATTTGCGGCCCGCTGCGTCCGTCGTGTTGGTGGGATCGGCGCCCTTCCAGGTCACGTCGGCGGTGGGTCCGTAAACGGATGGAACCGGCCGGTCCAACAGGCGCAAATAAACCGTGAGCTGGGTACGGTGATGGGCGGAGTGAAGAACGCGCCGCCAGAAAATCCAGGCGCGCTCGCGCTCGACATCGAAGAAGGGCACGACGGCAAGCCACCAAACCTGGGATTGCGCAGCCAGAAACGAGAGTCGCGGAGTGGCCAGGGCGAGCAACCGCTCGGTGAATGCCTGCACGCCGGGGTGCGACGGGAGGATCTCCGCCACGGAGGGCTCGGGCAATCCCAAAAACTCGCCGAAGAAGCGGCGCTCGGAAAGCAGTTGGTGCTTCAGGATATCTGTCACGGTGCTCGAGCGCGGATGGGGACGCCAAGCTAGGTCGGCGTCGGCAAACTGGCTCCATACGGCCGCCGTTTTGTTGGTTTCGCTGGCGTAAGTATCGATCGCGTGCTGAAATGCGGGAGCGATGGCATGCGGGACCACGGAGTCAGGAATCGCCCGGTCTGGTGGCATCACAGCCATCGTAACCGGCGCCGAGTCGTAGTGGAAGGGCCGGTTCTGTTCGGAAAACAGAACATCCGCACCGAACTCTGGCTCAAGTTTCCACTTGGCACTTGCAATATTGCCGAGTATTTTACAGCTCTTGTTCGGAAAACCGAAATCCAGTCCCGTATCGACTCGGAAATCTTCGGTTTTGACAGATAGACTCCCAGACCGTCATCAATTTATCACTTGACGTAACCTGGATTGTAAGACATCATATTTTCCTCAACGGCTTTTTGGTTCTTCGTCGTTCAAAAACAGAGTGAGGGTTTTATGAGTGCTGGAAAAGCACGTGTGTCCGAAGTGTGTCTCAAAGCAGTTTGGGTGATAGTTGCCTGCCCTCTCTTTTTGGCAAATGGGTGGTCGCAGCCATACACAATCAGCACAATCGCCGGCACCGCGCGTTTGCTGGACAATGGCAGCGCGACATCAGCTCCCTTGAGCGGACCCGTTTCCGTAGCGGTCGACAACAGCGGGAACTTATATATTGCCGATTACCTCGACAATCGAATTCGGAAAGTCACGCCCGCGGGCATCATCAGCACCTACGCGGGCACGGGACTTCCCGGCTATAGCGGAGACCGCGGTCCGGCTAGTTTGGCGCAGCTCAACGATCCCGCCAGCATCGCGCTGGATTCCAAAGGGTATCTCTATGTCGCCGACCGGGGCAATGCAGTGGTCCGCCGCATCGCGCCGGACGGAACCATCAACACAGTCGCAGGCAGAGGCGTAACCGGCTTTTCCGGCGACAACGGCCCAGCCACATCCGCAGAGATCGATCCGCTCGCCGTCGCAGTCGACAACAAAGGCAATCTATACATTTCCGACGGTTTCAACTATCGCATCCGCAAGGTGGACTCCACCAGCACGATCACGACGATCGCCGGAACGGGCGTGTTCGGCTACGTCGGAGACAATGGACCCGCCTTGAAAGCCCTCATCGGGCTGGTAACGGGGCTGGCCGTTGACTCCGCCGGCAATCTCTATCTGGCGGACTTCGGCGAAGCGGTGGTTCGAAAGATCGACACCATGGGGGTCATCACGTCCTTCGCTGGCGTCGGATATACGGGCCTGGGTACCATTGGCGACGGCATGCCGGCAGCGTCGACGCTGCTCATCCCTTACAGCGTGGCATTCGACGGCTCCGGCAATATTCTTATTTCGGACGACTATCTCAGCCAGGTGGATCGCGTCGATCTTTTGTCAGGCTTGATCTTCACCGTAGCGGGCAACGGCAATTGGGGATTTTCCGGAGACAACGGAGTGGCCACTGCGGCGGAGCTTTATGCGCCGGCGGGTTTGACTGTCGCGGGGAGCCAGATCTATTTCGCTGACCTCGCCAACACGCGTGTGCGCAAGGTAGCGAACAATATCATCACAACAGTTGCCGGAACGAGCAATGGAGACGGCCGGCCGGCAACATCGGCGTTTTTGAATTTCCCGAAAGGCCTCGCGATCGGCACCGCAGGTGACATCGCAGTGGCGGATACATTCAATTACGAACTACGGCACTTCAAGCCGGGAGGGAATATCGCCGGATACGGCGAGGTACTGGGACAGCCCTTCGGAGTGACGGTGGACCCGGCTGGAAACTTCTATGTATCCGATAGTGAGCCCTTAGTTTTAAAAATTGGCACTGACGGCACGACGTCCACCGTCGCCGGCAACTCGAAGTCGGGTTTCAGCGGGGATGGCGGCGCGGCGCAAAGCGCGTCGCTGAATAATCCCCTGGGCATCGCCGTCGACTCAGCCGGCGACGTGTACATCGCTGATAACGGAAACCACCGCGTCCGCAAAGTCGATCCCTCGGGCATGATTCAGACGATCGCCGGCAACGGGAAACTTTTGTACTCCGGCGACAAGGGCCTGGCACTGTCGGCCGGCATGGACCCTTACGATCTGGCGCTGGACAAAGCGGGCGATTTATTCGTGGTGGACCACACCAACAGCCGCATCCGCAAGATCACCCCGGATGGAAACATCATTACCGTGGCCGGGACGGGCACGCCGGGTTACGGCGGCGATGGAGGTCCCGCGACCGCGGCGCGGCTGAACTTCCCAACCGGTATCGCGATCGACGGTTCCGGGAATCTGTATATCGCCGACGAGGGCAATGCGGTGGTCCGGCGCATCACTTCCAATGGGCTGATCACGACCATCGCAGGCAATGGAACGACCACGCCGAGTTCCGGCGACGGAGGCCTCGCTACCGCCGCACAACTCGACCCCTGGAACGTCGCGGTGAATTCTGCCGGCAATGTCTACGTCACGGACTCCTTTAATAGCCGTATCCGGGTATTGACACCCTTCACGATGAAAGCGGCTACGTTCGTCAAGGTAAGCGGTGACGGCCAGAGCGGCACCGTGGGTACAACGCTGCCTGCGCCGATCACGTTGCGAATTACGGATGCCAGCGGGGCGGGTGTCCCAGGCGTCGTAGTGATTTTCGCCGTGAGCCCTGCGAACGCGGCAACCGTGAACCCTTCGCCCGCCATCACACTCAATGACGGAACCGTCAGCGCGACGGTGACACTCGGCAACATAGCGGGGCCAATCACCATCCAGGCGCAAGCTACCGGCGTTGTCGGACTTCCGCTTTTGTCGTTCTCGGCGACCGCAGTGCCCTCGAACGCGCCGGGCATTTCCACAGGTGGAATTACCAGTGCCGGGCTGAGCACGCCTCCCGTGCAGAACCTAGCTCCCAACGCGATTGTCAGCATTTTTGGCAGCAACTTCGCGCCGGCTGGAACAGCCCGTGAGGTAGGTACGGCCGACCTGGTCGGTGGAAAAATCCCTTCGAACCTGGCGGGCGTCTGCGTGGAAGTCGGTGGCCAGCGCGCGCCCATCTTCGACGTGTTTCCGGGCCAACTCAACATTCAGGTGCCCTCTTTGATGCCAGGCGACACGACCGTTCAAGTGATCACCAATTGCGATACGCCCGATGCCGTGGCGAGTCCTCCGATCGACGCGACAGTTCAGGCCGCCGCACCGGAGTACTTTTACTTCGCCCACAACGCAAACGGGCACAATCCGATTGCAGCGGTCAATGCCGTCACCGGAGCCTATGTGGGTGCACCGGGTTTGATTGCCGGCGCGACGTTCGTGCCCGCGCAGCCAGGCGACGTCCTAACTCTGTACGCTACCGGTTTCGGCGCCACCAACCCATCATTCGGCCCGGGCGAGCTCCCGGGAAAGGCGGCCCAAGTCACCGCGCCATTTACTATAAGCTTCGGCGGCGTGACACTAGACCCGTCCGATATTCTGTACGTCGGCGTCACGCAGGACGCAGGGCTCTACCAGGTGAATCTGAAGGTGCCGAGCAGCGTGCCCGATGGCGATCAGCCGCTGGTGATCACCATTGGCGGGACAGGTTCGCCGTCCGGCGCCTTCATTACCGTGAAGCGAGCGGGCGGTTCGTAGACGTCATTCTTCACGCAGGATTTCGAGTGGCTTCTGGCCGAGAATGCGGAAGCTGGCCATCCAACCAGCGGCATTGGCGATGAGGGCGGTGGCCACGACCGAAAGTAGCATCGCAATGGCCGGGAACGATGCTTCGGCGTCGAGTGTACGCTTCAGCAGCAGGTTCGCGAAACCGTCTGCCAGCAGGCTGCCCATAATCCCCGCGACGGCGCCCAGCAGAAGAAACTCGACCGAAAAGATGCGGCTGACACGCCAGCGCGTGGCGCCAAGCGTCTTCAGGATCACGACCTCGCGCATGCGGCGGAAGCGCGTGCCCGCGACGCTGGATGACAAAATCACGGCGCCCGCCAGGATCGCGAACAGCGAAATGAACCGCACCACCTCCGCGATCTTGTCCACCACGCCTTGGACGATCTGGAGCACATCCGCGATGTTGACAACGGTGACGGTGGGGAAATGCTCGTACAGCGCCTGCTGCAAAGCGACGACCGAGGAGGGGTCGGCGCGCAGGCTGCCGTAGTAGATGATGGGAAAACCGGCCAGCGCGCCTGAGTTGAAAATGAACTCCACACGGCTGGCCAGGTGCACGGAATCGATGCGGTAGGTGCAGGCCACGCGCGACGGCACTTCCTGGCCTGAGATGGTCCAGCGGATGGAGTCGCCTGCGTTCAAGCGCAGGATTCTCGCGGCGTCCTCGTCGATGCAGACTTGAGCGCCGCCGGAGGAATCCCACCAGTGCCCCTCAACTACGTCGATGTAGTCCGGCTTGGCCGCGGCCGCGCTAACGGATCGCGGCGTACGGTAGCGGCGCGCATAGCCATTCAGCTGCCGATTTTCGATCGACTGGCCGTCGATGTTGACGATCTTGGCCGCCACGGTGCCGATCAGTTCCGGAGCGCCCTCGATGCCCGGCTGCTGTCTCAGCAGTGCGAGCACCGCCGCGCGATCGTGAGGCGAGATATCGATCAGGAACACGTTGGGCATGCTGGGCGGCGCGGTGCGATTCATTTGCGCGATTAGACCGCGCTGCACGAGGTAAACGGTCAGGGTGAACATCACGCCGACGCCCAGCGCCACCAGCACGGATTGCGCGTGCGCGCCCGGCCGGTACAGATTGGCGATGCCATGGCGGATGGAGGCGGGCAGACCCAGGCGGCTGGCGAGTTTCAGTCCGCGCAGCATCAGCCAGGCAACCAGGGATAACGCGGCCAAACTCACCACCAGCGCGCCCGCGAAATAAGCGCCGGTCTTCCAGATGTCGTTGGGAGTCCCGGAGGCGAACGACATGGCGATGCCGCTCACGCCGATCAGGATGACGACTGCCGCCACGATGGATTCGCGCGCCTCGGCCAAGCGCTTTCGCCAGGGAGGCCGCGTTTCGGTCATTTCGCGACGCAAAATCAGGCTGGGGCGGATGCGCCGGATGGCGAGCAACGGCGGCAGCGTAAACAATAGCGACGCGAGAATCGCGATGCCGATGCCCTGCGCGGCAGTGAGGAAGTCCCAATCGAGCGTGGGCTCGAGTTGAAAATAGCGCGCCAGGAACTGCGGGAACACGCGCTCGACCACCAGGCCGAAAGAGACGCCCACCAAGCCGCCGGCCAGACCGAGTGCGACGGTTTGCAGCAGATAGATCCGCATCACTTGAGAGGATCGCGCGCCAATGCACTTGAGGATGGCGATGGAGTCGAGGCGCTGCTGGATGTGAGCCTGCATCGCGGTGCCGACGCCCAGAGCGCCGATAATCAAGGTGATCAGGCTTACCAGGCTCAAGAACGTCGTCGAGCGGTTGAGGCCCTGCGTCACGATGGGATGCGACTCGCGGTAGTCGGCGATCAACGCAGCCGGAAAAGCCTGCTTCAGCCTCTCGCGCGTCTGCCCGATGTCCGGCGATCCGGGTGCAAGACGGAAAAGGAAGCGCTCGGCGGAGCGGCTACCGGGCATGATCAGGCCGGTGCGATCCAGACCTTCGCGCGTCATCATCACTCGCGGGCCGACGTTCAGGGTCCCGATCATGCGGTCCGGCTCATAGGTCACCTGGCCGGCGATGCGAAAAGGCTGCCCGCCCAGGCGGATCGTGTCGCCGGTTTTCAGGTGCAGCCGGATCAGGACATCATCGGAGACGGCGACAGTATCCGATGTCAGCGCCTGGCGCAAAGGCGCGGGCGGATCCAGACGGATTTCGCCGTAGAAAGGATAGGCCGTCGGATCCACTGCCTTGATGGAAACCAGCATAGGCGGCTTGGATTCCCCGGCCGATGCCATGGTCACTGTTTCTGTGATCCAGGTGCGGCGCACACCGGCGTTCGCGAGTTCGTCCAGCACCGCGGTTTGGGCGGGTGTTGGCAATTCGAACACGCGCAGCGACAGGTCGCCCGCCATTAGCGTGCGTGCCTGGCTGACCAGCATGCCGTGAAAGGCGCGGCTGAATCCACGCACGCCGGTGAGCGATCCCACGCCAACGGCAATCGCCAGAATCACGAACAGAAACTTGAAATAGGAGGGGCGCGCTTCGCGCCAGGCGATTTTGGCGGCGGTGGTCCAGGTAAAGCCCACGAAGTCTCCTACGTGCGAAGCGCGTCGTCGCTGACGATGCGTCCGTCCTGCAGCACGATGCGCCGGTTGGCTCGGCTGGAGAGCGCAGGATCGTGCGTCACCAGGACCAACGTTGTGCCTTCGCGCTGGTTCAGCGAAATCAGAAGATCCAGGACGTGCTGGCCGTTCTGGCTGTCCAGATTGCCGGTAGGCTCGTCGGCGAGCAGAATGGGTGGGCGGACCATAAACGCACGGGCCAGGGCGACACGTTGTTGTTCGCCTCCGGAAAGCTGGACGGGGTAATGATCGCGGCGATCCGCCAGGCCGACACTCTCCAGCAGTTCCCGCGCGCGCTCGCGACCGCCGCCGTTGCCTCCCGTGAGTTCATAAGGCAACAGCACGTTTTCCTCGGCGGTCAGCGTCGGCAGCAATTGATAGGACTGAAAGACGAAGCCAACTTTGCGCCCACGCAATACAGCCATGTGGTCCTCATCCAGTCCGGTGATGTCCTCGCCGTCCAGAATGATCCGGCCGGACGTCGGCGTATCCAGCCCGGCGAGCAGTCCCAGCAGCGTGCTTTTTCCGCTGCCGGATGGCCCCATGATGGCCACGCGCTCGCCGCGCTCGATGGTGAAGTCGAGACCGCGCAAGATTTCGACGGTGTGCGTCGCGGTCGGAATACTCTTGGTGAGGGACGCGACCTGGATGGCTGGAGTACGGATCGGATCGCCCTGCAATTCTCTATTATGGCATTAGGTGAGACGGATCTTACTCATTACGTGCGTGACGGTGTGTCTTCTCAACGCCGGCCCGGCCACTTCCACGCGCCCGGTGATCGTCGCGTTCGGCGACAGCCTGACTGCCGGTTTCGGCGCGGAACCAGGCGCCAGTTACCCGGACTTCCTTCAGAAGGACTTGCTGGAGGCCGGCTATGGCTGGCGCGTAGTCAATGCGGGCGTGAGCGGCAATACCACGAGCGACGGCCTTTACCGCGTGCGCGAAGTGCTGGCGAAAAAGCCGCGCATCGTGATTGTGGAATTCGGCGGCAACGACGGACTGCGTGGCCTGCCGCTTGCTACCACACGCGACAATCTCGAGCAGATCGTGGAGGAACTGCGCAAGGCGGGCGCGGCGGTGGTTTTGGCGGGGATGACGCTGCCGCCCAACTACGGGCCGGATTACATCCATTCCTTCGAGCGCATCTACGTGGATCTGGCCGCGAAATATAAGCTCACGCGGATTCCGTTCCTGTTGGAAGCGGTCGCGCTCCGCCCGGACCTAATGCAGCGGGACGGCATTCATCCCACCGGCACGGGCAACGCCCTGGTAGCTAAGACGGTGCTGCGCTATCTGAAGCCGTTGCTGCATTAGCGGCAGCGCGGCGTTTCCGCAAATCGGCCGTCGCGGCGCGGTGGCATTTCAGACACAGCGTTCGGATGTTCTGGAGATCACACTCGCCGCCACCTTCCACCACGGGAACGATGTGATCGGCATCCCACAGGCTTTTCCGCGAACCAGCGCGGACGCCCCAGTCCCGCCAGGCTCGCAAGCGCGCGGGGCCGCGTAGCCGCCGCAGGTTGTGCCACGCCTCCTGGCAATCCACGCCGCACGCGGAGCAAACTCCCCGGTCGCGCTCAAAGACTTTCTCCCGCAGGTAACCCGGGTCGGTGCGGAGCCTCCATTCCTCCACGCACCAATCCGAGCAGAAGGTGACGCGCCCTTTGGGGACTTCCAGGTTGCACCAGCGGCAAAGAATGCGGCCGCCGGGTCCTTTGGCAAGCCTGCCGCGGTCCGCCCACCCTCCCGGCATCGCCCGCAATTTGCTCATGAGCGCCCGCAATCCTCCCCATCTCAATTTATAATGAAGTTAGCCTGCACAAACCAGCACGGGACGGGAACACGGCGGGGGCGGCAGGCATCTAACGTTAAGAGATGTTGCAGCCATGGCTCCGATTCGGATATACTCCGCAATTGCACGTACTCCACGTGTGAGGAGCAGTGCCGAGGCTGCGCTCCGGTCACGGTTGGGCCGGCGCCGATGAATTTTCGCACTATCGGGAGGCGGGGAGTGTCACTTCAAATCAAAAAATACGTGTTAGCGGTTGCGATGGTAGGCGCGATTGGATTGGCGCCGACGTGGATGTTCGGGCAGACCCAAGCCCCTGCTGCCGCAAAAGGGCCTCAATGGAAAGACCGGATGGAATACGATCTGTTCGTAGCGATTACGAAGGATACGAATCCGAAGACCAAGCTGGAGAAGCTCCAGCAGTGGGAAAAGCAGTACCCCAAAACCGACTACAACACGCAGCGGCAAACCTTGCTGCTGACGACGTACGCCGGGTTGAACCAGCCTAAGGAGGCTGTGGCCGAGGCGCAGGAGATCCTGGCCGGCAATCCCAAGGACTTCACGGCGCAGTACTACATCATGTACTTCACGCAGGCTCTGTATGCGCAGAACCAGTCGCCTATGGTGCTGGACGAGGGCGAGAAAGCGGCGCAGGCGATCCTTGCCAACATTGGCGAGCCTCCGCCAAACGTCACGGCCGACCAGTGGGCGAAGCTGCGGCCGGACATCGAGTTAATGGCGCACCGGAACCTGGGCTTTATCGCCATGCAGCGCAAGAACTGGGATGCCGCCGAGGCTGAGTTCAAGAAGTCTCTGCAAATGCACTCTAACGATGGGCAGGTGGACTACTGGCTGGGCACTGTGATTGCCGCCCACGCCGCCGCGCAGAAGAAACTGGACGAGTTGCCCGAGGCGATGTTCTATTTCGCGCGGGCGGCGACGTTCGATGGCGCGGGCGGTCTGCCCGACGCAGGCCGCAAGACCGCCATGGACTACGTCCAGAAGCAGTATAAGAACTATCATGGCAGCGACCAGGGGTTCAGCGACCTGGTTGCCGCAGCTAAAGCCAATCCGACGATGCCATCGGGGTTCGCGATCAAGAGCGCTACGGATATTGCCAAGGAAGAGATCGCACAAGACAACGCGTGGGAACAGTCCCATCCCCAGGAAGCGCTATGGAAGAAGATCAAGATGGCCCTCACCGGGCCGGACGGTGCAACGTACTTCGACAACAGCATGAAGGGCGCCGCGGTTCCCGAGCTCAAGGGCAAGGTTGTGAAACTGGAACCGGCCACCAAGCCCAAAACGATCCTTCTGGCGATGGACGATGGCTCCGGTAAGTTCGGCGACGCCGACGCCACGCTGAAGTTCGAGATGCCGCTTCCCGGAAAAGTCGATGAGGGAACGGAGCTTTCCTTCGAGGGCGTTCCGGACAGCTACACGGCCAATCCGCTGATGGTGATCTTCAATGTGGATAAGGACAAGCTGACAGGCTGGACCGGCAAGAACGAGCCGGCGCCTGTCCATCATCGCCGGGCTGCGGAAAAGAAGTAGCATTAACAGCGGTGCTTATGCCGCGATTGCTAGCCAGTGTCTTGTTGTGCGTCGTTCTGCCTTGGCCGCAGAACGCAAACACCTATAGGAAGCGCACGCCAGAAGACGACGCGTGCGAAAGGGACCCGCAACTCTGTCTCTGGAAGAACATCAAGAAGGCGCTGATCGGACCGAACGGCGCCGAATACTTCGAAACGAGCATGAAGGGAGCCCTGCTACCGCCCCTGCAGGGTAAGGTCGTTAGGTTGGATCCTGTGGTTGCGCCTAGGATCATCGTGCTCGCTGTCGAAGATGGCACTACGCCTGATGCGACACTGAAGTTCGATAAGCGGCTACCGGGAAAAGTGAAAGCGGGCGCCGAATTAATCTTCGAAGGTGTCCCACAAAGCTACACAACCAGTCCGTTCATGGTCGTCTTCGATGTGGATCGCGATCATCTTCAGGGTTGGCCTAAGGCCAACCGCTAGCCGGCGAGCGCAGCTTCCAAATCCGCGGCGAATGCCCGAACCGCCTGCACTTGCTCGGCAGTGCCCGGTTGCTCAAAGCCCCGGCCCACAAAGAACGGTCGCTCAGCACGCCACACCAGCGCTGCGAAGCCTTTCTCGGTCATCAGGCCTGGCGCGCCGATGTGGCCGAAGCTGGTCTCACGGCGCTCGACGAAGACAACAAACCCGCCACGTTCCAGGATGAAATGCGAGGTAAGATCCGCAGCCAAGATCTGGATGCCCGCCGCGTGCAGCTTCTCAAGCTGCTCAGTCACATCTTGTAGCGGCCTAGGTCCTCATCGTCCAGGCTCTCCAGCCACCGCCGCTGTTCCTCGTTACTGATTTTGTCGCTAGCCGCATTGGCTTGCTTGGAGCTTTTCAGCACCGTCTCGTCCACGTAGATGGGGCAGTCCAAACGCAGCGCCAACGCCAGGGCGTCACTTGGCCGGGAGTCCACGCTGATCAGTTCGCCGTCCTTGTCCAGCCAGATGACGGCATAGAAGGTGTCGTCCTTCAGTTCGCTCACCACAACCTTGCGGATGCCGGTACCAAGGCCGTTCAGCAGAGTCTTGATGAGATCGTGCGTCATGGGACGTGGCGTCGAAACCTTCTCGATCTCCAGGGCAATCGCGTTTGCCTCGTAGATTCCGACCCAGATGGGCAAAATGGTGTTGCCGTTGATATCCTTCAACACCACGATCGGCATGTTGGTGACGGGATCCATCATCAAACCGCGGATTTTCATTTCGACTTCCATGTGGTCCCCTTTCTCATTAAACTCCATTCGCCACCTCCCCGGCCAACGAGTTCGCGCCCGCGCGCGTTATGCGGACATTCCAGAAACTCCCGGTCAACGTCGTTCCGTTCTCCGGGGCCGGACGCGCCGGATGAATAAAATTGAGCGTACGGTTCTCGCTGGTCCGGCCGATCCATTGCCCTGTGGCCTGATTATAGCCTTCCACGAAGGCTTCCTCGACCCTGCCCACGAGTTCGGCGTTGCGCCGGATCTGGATGGCGCGCTGCTTTTCCTGGAGTATTGCCAGCCGGCGGCCCTTTTCTTCCTCGGGCATGTGATCGTCCAACTGCAGCGCCGACGTATTCGGGCGGCGCGAGTACTTGAAGCTGAAAATTGAGTCGTATTCAACTTCGTCCAAGAGCGATAGCGTCTCTTCAAACTCGGCTTCGGTCTCGCCGGGAAAGCCGACGATCATGTCCGTGGTAATTGCGATATCACGCCGCGCCTTCTTCATCCATTCGATGCGCCGCAAATAGTCGTCGCGTGTGTACAGGCGCTGCATGCGCTGAAGTACGCTGCTGGAGCCTGACTGCACCGGAAGATGCACGTGATTGCACAAGACCGGGTTTTCGTCGATGGCGTCGACGATCTCCTTGACGAAGTCACGCGGATGCGACGTGGTGAAGCGTACGCGGCGGATTCCTTCCACTTCGCCGACCGCGCGCAGCAGCCGCGCAAAATCCCATCCGGCCGGCGACGGGTCGCGATAGCTGTTCACATTCTGGCCGAGCAATTGAATCTCGGCATAACCGGCTCGCGCCAGCACGCGCGCTTCGCGCAGCACGCTTTCGCTGGTGCGGCTGCGTTCCGGCCCGCGCGTGAACGGCACCACGCAGTAGGCACAGGATTTATCGCAACCTTCGATGATGGTGATATAAGCGCGATGCGGATTGTCGCGGCGCGTGAAGGGCGTTTCGAAAGCTTCGCTCGCTTCCAGGCTCAAGCCCGTCACGCGGCGGTCGCCACGCTCCAACTGCACCAGCATCTGCGGCAGCTTCGCGTAGCTGGCCGATCCCGCCACCAGGCTGACGTGCGGCGCCCGCTCAAAAATCCGCTCGCCTTCCTGCTGCGCCACGCAGCCCAGCACCCCGAACACTTTGCCCTTGCCCTGTTCTTTCCGGAAATTCTGCAGGCGATGAAAAACTTTCTGCTCGGCTTTGTCGCGGATGCTGCAGGTGTTGTAGAGCACCAGGCCGGCTTCCTCGGGCGTTTCCACCTGCGTGTAACCTTCGGAAATCAGCGTGCCGATCACCTTTTCGGAATCGTGCGCATTCATCTGGCATCCGAACGTTTCGATGTAGAAAGTCTTCATGAATCCGCTGTGACTCCATTGTAACGGGAAATCACCTGGTACGCGCCGAGCCACATTGTGTAAACTAGTTGTTTTAGGGGGTGCGTCTTCAGCAGTAGTTGGCTCGCAAGAAGTTCCTCAAATGAGCTGGTGCCCTCCTTTGTCCGCCGGCCCTACGCGGGCCTGTTCTCGCTGATTTTCCCCGATGAATGCCGCCTCTGCGGCGAGCCGTTGCGTGAGGTTTCCCGCGTACCTGTGTGCAGCGCGTGTCTGGCGAAACCGGCGCCGCTCTCAGCCGAATATTTTTGCGTTCAGTGCCGGTCGCCCTTTCTCTCGCATTTCCCTCTCGATGAAGAAGGCCGCTGCGCGCTGTGCCGCCGGGGTGTGCGCGGCTTCGACGCAGCATATTCCTTTGGATTTTACGAAGACGAACTGCGCCAGTTGATTCATCTTTTCAAATACGGCCGGGTTCGTACTCTGGCGGGTCCGCTGGGACGGCTGCTCGCGCAAGCGCTCCCTCGCGAACAGGAATTCGATGCGATCGTGCCGATGCCGCTGCATTGGCGCAAGCGCTGGCAGCGAGGATTCAATCAATCCGAACTGCTGGCGCGCGAGATTGGCCGCCGCACACACACGCCCGTAAAGAACGCTTTGCGCCGCGTGAAGTTCACCGCCTCACAAGCCGGGTTGACCAGCGCCAAACGGCGTCTCAATGTCTCCGGCGCTTTCCGCGCTCAAGCCCGCGCCGCGGTAGCCGGCCGGCGGATTCTTCTCATCGACGATGTCATGACTACCGGCGCCACCGCGGCATCCTGCGCGCGCGCCCTGAAGCTGGCCGGCGTCCAGCACGTGACGCTGCTCACTCTGGCCCGCGCCGACCGCCGTCCGATGTCCGATCCTTTGCTTCGAGATTTTAATTTCTCCGGGAGCTCCGAAGATGCCCAGTCTTGATCGATTGCATAAACCGGTCCTAGTTCTAAACGCCAGCTACGAACCCATCAACATCTGCGCCGCGCGCCGCGCCCTGGTGCTGGTGCTGAAGGGCGTCGCGTCTGCCGAAGAAGAGTCGCAGGCGCACGTGTACTCGCCCCGGCATGTCATGCGCGTGCCTTCGGTGATTCGTCTCCTGGAGTACCGGCGGATCCCGCATCAAACGCGGGCGCTATCGCGCAAAAATATTTTGATGCGCGACCGTTACACCTGCCAGTACTGCCACCGGACGCTGCCGTCTTCCGAGTTGACGTTGGATCACGTGGTGCCGCGCTCGCGCGCCGGAGAAACCACGTGGGAAAATCTGGTGGCCTGCTGCCACCCCTGCAATAACCGCAAAGGGAGCCGCACGCCCGATGAAGCGGGAATGAAACTGGCGCGCGCGCCGCGCCCCTTCAGCCTGCACACCAGCCGGCACCTGATGCGCCTGCTCGCCAAGAGCGACGATCAGTGGCGGAAGTATCTCTTCTATTAAGTATTAAGAAGCTTCGCGGTTAGCTGGCCGCAGGCGGCGCGGCTTCCTTGGGCTTTTCCTTCACGACGGCCTTCACCGGACTGATGATGACGTGCGCGTTGCGGCCTTCCAGGCGCGGCTGGCCCTCCACCAGGCCATGAGCGGACAGATCCTCGGCAAAGCGCATGAGGAGTTTCTTGCCCAGATCGACGTGCGCGATCTCGCGACCGCGAAACTGCACTACGGCCTTCACCCGGTTGCCTTCTTTGAGAAAGCGGATGGCGTGGTTCTTCTTGAATTCGTAGTCGTGATCGTCGGTGTTGGGCCGGAATTTCAGCTCCTTCACCTGGATCACGTGCTGTTTCTTCTTCGCCTCGTGTTGTTTCTTTTTGTTCTCGTATTGCCACTGGCCGTAGTCCATCGCCTTGGCGACGGGTGGTTCAGCCGTGGGGGCGATAAGGATCAGATCCAGGCCCAGTTCCTGCGCTTTGCGCACAGCCGCCAGCGTGGGCATGATCTCGTTCGATCCATCGGGAAACACGGCGCGGACTTCGCGCGCACGGATCGCTTCGTTGACGTTTTCCCGGATTCTAGGGCGGCGGGGAGGATAGTTTCTGGAAGGAATCATTGAGAAGCGTCGGCGGCGTGGTCAAAGCGCACCACCCCGCGAAAATAGAACTGGTGAAAGTCCATCATTGTACTGATCGTACCAGGAATTCTAGCTGCGCGGGGCCCTCGGACCGGGATTCGGCTAGAAAGGTATCGGAAGTCCGAACCACCCGGCGCAGGACCCTCCCAACGTATTCTCGCGGCAATCCTAAGGTACGGGGTTATGCCAACCGCCGTCTGAAGCGATGATCGTGTCAGCCTCTTTCGGCCCCCAACTGTGCCGCCGATAGGGGCGGGCACGGCTGTGTTTCTGAAGGACTGGATCCACTACCGCCCAAGCGGCCTCGACCGCGTCCTCGCGCGTGAAGAGCGCTCCATCGCCCGTCATGGCGTCGCCCAGAAGCCGTTCGTAGGGCGATTCCTCTCCCGACCGCTCTTCGAGCAGGTAGAGTTCTCGCTGCTCCCCGACGAACTCCTTGCCTGCAAGCTTGACGCGCGCGGCGAGCGCGATGGCGGCGCTGGGGGAGAGCCGGAAGCGCAGATAGTTGGTGCGGCCTGCCGACGGCTCTGAGTCGGCGAAAAGCCGCTGGGGCGGCGACTTCAGCTCCACCAGGATCTCGGTCGCGGTTTCGGCCAGGTACTTACCGGAGCGCAGGTACCACGGCACTCCTGCCCAGCGCCAGGAGTCCATGAAAAGCCGCAGGGCGCAGAAGGTCTCGACGTCGGAGTTCTTCGCCACGCCTGGCTCCTTCCGGTAGCCAGCGTATTGGCCGCGCACCAAGTCATCGGTCTTCAGAGGCCGCATAGATCGAAAGACCTTAGCCTTCTCCCTGTGCACGGCTCCAAAGTCCCTCTCGGCCGGCGGCTCCATGGCAAGTAGCGCGACGATTTGGAAGAGGTGGTTTTCGATGACGTCACGCAGACAACCAGCACTTTCGTAAAACGCGCCGCGGCCCTTCACGCCGAAATCCTCGGATAAGGTTATCTGGACGCTGGCCACGTAGTTGCGGTTCCAGATCGGCTCCAGGAACGAATTGGCAAAACGGAAATAGAGGATATTCATGATTGCCTCTTTTCCGAGGAAGTGGTCGATGCGGAAGATAGAGTCCTCCGGGAAAGCGGCCTGCGCGATGCGGTTGAGTTGCCTCGCGGAGGCGAGATCGCGTCCGAACGGCTTTTCGACGATGACGCGTGCGCCTTCGGCTAATCTCGCGGAACCGAGCTGTTTGATCACCGTCCCGAAGAGCGAGGGAGGGATCGCCAGGTAGTACGCGGGGCAGCGGGCCTTATCCAGCGCGCTCTTTATCGCTGTGAAAGTGTTTGGGTCTTTATAGTCCCCGCTCACGTACTTGAGCAGCGACAGAAGATGGTGGAGGGCCCGGCGGTTATCGATCCCGCAAGAACGCTCGATGCTGTCCGTCACATGTTTGTGCAAACGCGTCAGACTCCACTTGGGGAGGGCGACGCCGATTACCGGGACCTTGAGGGTTCCCCGTTTCGCCATGGCGTAGAGTGCCGGGAGGACCATCTTGTGCGCGAGATCACCTGTCACACCGAAAAGCACCAGCGCGTCCGACTGGGCGGCTGCCATCAGGCATATCCTTTCGTGGCGGAGGCTCTCATGAACTCTTTCTCAACGTACCGCCTGACCAGAATCCTATTATTGAGAGTAACTCGTTCCCGGCATCAAGGGGAGTGAACAGAGCTTTTGGATTGAAGGGAATAATGCGCCCTTCCCTCAGTTGTTTCGCGGTCTTTAGATCGCGCTCCGGCAATCTAACCGGAGAGCTGCAACTTCAGACGTTCGTCTTGTTGCATGTAATCCTCCGATCCTTGCTCAGCACGTGATCTGGCTCAGGGGCGGACCACGCCCCCCGCCTGTGACCACACGAGCCTTCACTTCAGGCTGTTACTGTTGCAGCGATCTTTTGGAGCGTCGAGTTGGCAACTTCGTAGGTCGTCGGATTGCCTGGCTAAGGCCAGATGATCTGATGACTGCTGCAGAATTGCTCGGTCAGCAACTAGTGAGAGCCGATTGGACATGCTTGTCAAGCGCAAACGGGCCATATTCTCAATAACCTGGCGCGTTGCTAGGTCTAATCAACTTCCGTTCCTCGTGGATGGAGTTGAAGAAGGTCGGGAAAATTACACAAGTCTTACAAAGCTTCGCCTCACTTCCCGCTAGCGTGGAATTGAAGCCTATACCTCGTGACGACCATCGAAGCAGTAACGGAATTGCGCAGAGAATTCTCCCGCTTGGGCTGGGACCACAAAGCCACGGGCCGGATCGTGTTCGAGTTATCGATCCACGTGGCAGTCGCGCTGCTGGGCATGGCCATCTTCCTGGCCTGCCACAATCCGGGGCTGCAGGTTCTGGGACTCCTGATCTCGACCTTCGGGTGCATGGGCGTGGGGACAAATACGCACACCTCCACGCACTACGCGACCAGCGAGAAGCGCTGGGTAAATAAGGCTCTAAGCTATTTTGGCTATCCGATGTTCCTGGGCCTATCGGCTACCTACTGGTGGCACAAGCACGTGGTGCTGCATCATCCGGCGCCGAACGTGGTTGGGGTGGACAGCGACGCCGACCTGTTGCCGTGGTTTGCGATCACCGCGGACGAGGTCGGCGGCAGCTCTGGCCTGCGTCGTTTCTATTACGAGCGCGTCCAGTTCTGGTTGTTTCCGATGGCGCTTGCGCTGAACTATTTCAGTATTCAGGTAGGCGGGTGGACGCATCTGATGGGAATGCTCCGCCATTCCAAAGGACGAAAGCCTGCCCACTGGATCGACCTCAGCGCCATGATCCTGCATTATGTGATCTGGATCGGTGTGCCGCTCTTACTTTGGCCGCTGCCGGCAGTGGCCGGATTCTACCTTCTGCGAAGCATTCTACTAGGGTACGCAATGTACGCCATCCTAGCGCCTGGACATTTTCCGGCCGAGGCACAGCGTACGACAGCCGAAGCCCGGAACGGTGCGGATTTTTTCTCTGTCCAGACCGCGGGAACAGTGAGTTTCCGGACGGGGATGCTGGGCAGATTCCTGTGCTCGGGTCTCGAGTACCAAGTTGAGCATCACTTATTTCCGAATATCAGCCACGTCTACTATCCGCAGGTCAGCGTGGCGGTGCAAGCCTTCTGCACTGAGCATGGGCTGTCCTATCGCTCGTACAGTTGGCCCATGGCTTTGTGGAAGAGCTGGAAGGTCCTGCGATCCCCCCAGGACGTTGTAGGGCGTGGGCATGCGCCGTCGCCCACCAATGCGGCCGTTTCCTCGGTTTAGTCCCGCACTGACATCGCGGGACGGCGCAGAAGCCAAGGCCGTTCGTTTTCGGTTCGAAGAGGCCGTCGACGTGATGAACAGCGGACAGCGTGCGGAGAACAGACCGGCTGTGGCTCCGTGGAGGCGTTGACGAAGATAAACCGGATGGCGAGCGAAGGTCATCTCGATTCTGGCACGTACAGATCCAACTTATGGGTTTTGTCACGCTTCTGCCACGGCAGGACCGATCTTGAGTAGTTTTGCCTCGTCGCGGAGTGCGGCGAGTTTGGAAGTGGTTTAGGATCAATAGAGAGTCCCTTGCGGGCGGTTAGCTCAGCCGGTTAGAGCGCCTGCCTTACAAGCAGGAGGTCCACAGTTCGAGTCTGTGACCGCCCACCACAACACTCGCCGATTTCATAAGAGTTGCTCGCTCCTGCTCCACCGTTTGCGCTTCCCATTACCTCGTGGACTGAACCCAAAAATTGAGACACTCGCAGTTGGCACACCTTGCAGGGAAAGGAACTGCGAGTGGCAACGAGACGAGGGAACAACTACCCGAAGGCATTCCGGAAGATGGCAGTCGAGC